>Ga0190313_1000191_pt1 | contig 38848 bp, 32 predicted proteins | sample 4870071011_MG_FD_169989 | JGI IMG/M metagenome (GOLD analysis project Ga0190313, IMG submission 169989) | Hydrothermal vent sediment bacterial communities from Southern Trench, Guaymas Basin, Mexico - 4870-07-10-11_MG | ecosystem: Environmental > Aquatic > Marine > Hydrothermal vents > Sediment ... | reverse complement strand
CTTTTTCTTTTCTATTTCTGCAAAGCCTTTCTGGCATAGTTTTTCCATTACCGCGTACAGGTTGGATCTTGGCACGGTGCATAACTGGCTTAGTTCTGTAACATTGGCGCTTCCTGCCTTAACAAGGCCTATGTATGCTTTTGCCTCATAGTCAGACAATCCAAGCAACTTCAAGTTTTCTACCAATTTCATGTTTCCAGCCCCTGTTCCTCAAGTTCTTTCAAAACCTTTTCCACAAACTCTCTTATCCTATCAGGGTCCGCTTCCCTCTCTTTCGCCAGGTCAAGCGCCTGCTCAAAAGAAGCCTTGTGGTACTCTTTTCCCTGCTTTTTCTTGTTCTCTTCATTCCACTTTTTCCATGGTATTCCTTTCAGAGCATGCGCGATCTCAGGGTCAAAACTTATAAGCCCGTTTTCCATCAGCAGAGCTATAACAGGATAACCATAATAGTGTTGCCATCTGGTAGCAGGGTCACTACTTTTCACTTTCCTCTGCTCTGGAAACAACTCCACCTCGTACTCTTTTTTCCCAGTACTGGAAAGCACTCTCGCCCTGTTCTCCTGCACGAATATTCTTCCATCAGCAATGCACGAGAGGGCCTCCAAAACCTTCTCCTTAGGAGGCAAACTCAACCTTCTCATTGTTGTTTTAACAACAACAAAAGTATTTATCTGTTTGGGTTCTTGGGAAAAACTTATAAATTGTTTATGTTTTGATGTTTTCCATGAGGCGCTTGGTTGTTTTGTTTATGTTGTTGGTTGTCCTGTCAGTGGGGTTTTCTTCGGCTAATGACTGGCCCATGTTCCATCATGATCTTGCTAGGACTGGTTATAACACTGGTTTGGGCCCGTTAACGAACGAGACCTTTTGGAGTTACAACATGAGTGGAGCTTACCTTTCTTCTCCTGCTGTTGTTGATGGTGTTGTTTACGTGGGTTCTTATGATAATAACACGTACGCTTTTAATGCCAGCACAGGCGAGAAAATCTGGAATTATACTACTGGATCTTGGGTGGAATCTTCTCCCGCCGTTGTTAACGGTGTGGTCTACATTGGTTCCATGGATGGTAATATTTATGCTTTGAATGCTAGCACCGGAGAAAAAATTTGGAACCGCAGTATTGGTATTCCTGCTACTGGATCTCAGCTAAGTGGAGATGAAGGGGTGTATTCTTCTCCCGCTGTTTCTGAGGGGATTGTATACGTTGGTTCTGAGAACGGCAGTATTTATGCTTTGAATGCAAGCACTGGGGCGGTGATTTGGGATTATGTTGCTAGTGGAAGTGTGTATTCTTCTCCTGCTGTTGTTGATGGTGTTGTGTATTTCGGTTATGGCGATACGGCAGCCGGTACCGGTGGTGTTCTTGCTTTGTATGCTAATAACGGTTCTTTGATCTGGGAATATTCCACTTCTTTTGAAGTGTTCTCGGTTGCTGTTTCTGAGGGAGTAGTATATGCGGGTGCAGATGTCTTGACTGGCAAAACTGGTCCTACAGATGGGGGTGTTTATGCTTTGTATGCAAGTAATGGTACCCAGATCTGGAATTACCTTACGGGGGATACTGTGAGCTCTTCTCCTGCCATTGTTGGTGGTATCGTGTATGTCAGTTCTCAGGATAATAATGTTTATGCTTTGAATGCTAGTGATGGTTCTTTGATCTGGAGTTATAATGTTGGGGGCGCAGAGTCTTCTCCTGCTGTTGTTGATGGAGTGGTATATGTTGGCAGCAACAATAATAACACGTATGCTTTGGATGCTGGTAATGGTTCTTTGATCTGGAGTTATACTACTGGGTCGTATGTGGGTTCTTCTCCTGCTGTTGTTGATGGGGTTTTGTATGTTGCTTCTGATGATGGTTACTTGTATGCCATAGGTGATCCTATCCCATCTGTTGTTCTTGTCTCTCCTGAGGATGGCGCGATTGTGTCTTCTGGTGATGTTACGTTCAGTTATGTTCCTTCTGATAATGATTTGGTGAATTGTACTCTTTGGGCAGATTTTTCGGGGTCTTGGGATGCTGTTCAGACTGACTCGAGTCCTGTTAATGGGGCCGTGAACAATTTTACAGTTTCTGGTTTGTCTGATGGTAAATACTTGTGGAATGTGGAGTGTTATGATACGAGTGGCCAGTCCGGCTGGGCTTCCAGCAATTATACCTTGACTGTGAGCATTCCCACAGAGGTTTCTGGGAGCGTGAGCGTAGTTTCCTCTCCTGGTCTTGGTCTGGAGGGTGTTGTGATCTTGTTTGTTGTTACCTCATTCCTTTTGTTCTGGAAGAGAGGATGCTTTCCTGGAAGAAAAGTTTATAAATGATGTTAGCGTTGGTGTTGCTCATGAGGTGCTTGGTTGTTTTGTTTATGTTGTTGGTTGTCCTGTCAGTGGGGTTTTCTTCGGCTAATGACTGGCCCATGTTCCATAATAATCCCGAAAACACAGGATATAATAGTGGAACGGGGCCTCTGTCTAACGAGACCCTCTGGAATTATACTACAGGAGGTGCAGTACGTTCTTCTCCTGCTGTTGTTGATGGTGTGGCTTATGTTGGTTCTGATGACGGTAAAGTTTATGCCTTGGATGCTAGTACTGGGGATGTGATTTGGAGTTATGCCACTGGGGGAAAAGTGTATTCTTCTCCTGCTGTTGTTGATGGTGTGGTTTACGTGGGCTCTTATGATAATAACACGTACGCTTTGTACGCTAGTAATGGTACTTTGTTATGGAATTATACTACAGGGGGAGCGGTTTACTCTTCTCCTACCATCAGCGGTGGCGTGGTTTATGTTAGTAGTAATGATGGTTATGTTTATGCTTTGAATGCCAGCACCGGCGATTTGATCTGGAACTATGATACTGGCGCTACAATGGGCATATCTTCTGCCCCTGCTGTTTCAGGGAATGTAGTATACATACACCCATGCGAAACAGTTGACATTCATGCTGTCTACGCTAATAATGGGTCTCTCATTCAAAAATATGTTCTTACATCTAAAGCGATAGCCTCGTCTGCTTCTTCTCCACCTATAGTTTGTTCTTCTCCTGCTGTTGCTGGAGAAATGGTCTATGTTGGCGCATATAATGGTTATGTTTATGCGTTGAATACAACAGCAGGCTCGGTGAGTTGGAGTTATTACCCTGGAGAAGGTGTATACTCTTCTCCTGCTGTTGTTGATGGAGTGGTATATGTTGGCAGCAACAATAATAACACGTATGCTTTGGATGCTGGTAATGGTTCTTTGATCTGGAGTTATACTACTGGATCGTATGTGAGTTCTTCTCCTGCTGTTGTTAACGGTGTGGTCTACATTGGTTCCGAGGATGGCAAGGTTTATGCCTTGAACACTAGTGATGGTACGTTGGTCTGGAGTTATTCCACTGGTGACTGGGTGATATCTTCCCCAGCCGTTGTTGATGGTGTGGCTTACTTTGGTTCCGGAGATTCAAAGGTCTATGCGGTTGGAACTTTATCCGGTACTAGTTCTGACACTCAGGCGCCACAAGCGAGCCAGGTTTATCCGACAACAGCGACTTGGAAAGAAGTAACCTCTTTTAGGGTTAATGCGACTGATGATACTGGTGTTACAGGGTGTACCTTTTACTGGGATGGGTCCGGCGTGGGTGCCATGACTCTCGTTTCAGGGAACAGCACGAATGGCACGTGGGAGTACAACTACACTCCAAGTGATGGTGGAACGTTTTCGGTTTGGGGTAATTGTACTGATGGTTCAGGGAACTGGAATTATACCAACACGAGCGTGACCGTGTCTTGCGCTAGCATTCCAGCAGTTGATGCAAGCATGTCAGAAGTGACTAACAGTTCTGTTTCATTAGAGGTGACTGTAGGGAGTGATGTGGCGAGTTACACCATTTACATAAACGATTCTCAATGTACCAGCGTAACTAACCCGAAGGTGGGGACAGCATATGTATCCTGTTCTGGTCTTACTCCTGACACGTTGTACGAATACAATGTGACTATGTGCAATGGTTGTGGTGAGTGCAATTCATCTTCAGGCACGTTCAGGACTGCTTTGGAGTACTTAAGTCAGACGGTGAATGCTAATGAGACTCTCAACATAACCGGCCAGATAATAGTTAATTTTACGGCTTCAGGAACCGCATCAGTCGCCCAATACTCGGGCAATCCATGGGGTCTGACACTCCCTGCTACAGGAGTCAAGTATTTTGACGTGTCCAACGCCGGTGGAGGAGGGGCAGTGATAACCCTATACTACGCTGACGCAGAACTCAGCGCGGTGGGAGTGGATGAGGACACGCTTAAGGTGTATCACTGGACTGGCAGCGCTTGGGAAGATGTCACGGTTCCAGGAAGCCTGAACACAAGCGGCAACAGCATACAAGCTAACGTGACTAGCCTGTCCCCAATACTATTAGGAGGAACATCAGGCGGTGGTGGTACTGCTGCAACGACTGTAGTCAGCGCTCCAGGATACGATTTAGTCCTCGTAGCATTCCTGTTCGCCTTGGCATTGTTCACAATCTGTTGCGGCAGGAACAACAAAACCATTTAAAAAAACCTTTCCTAACCTTTTCTTGTTATAGTAGGGGATAGTTTATGGAAGTAGAGTTAGAGAAAACTTATTCAACATGTCCTAAGTGTTACAAGGTCATTCCTGCGGTTGTTTACGAGAAGGACGGACAGGTCAGGATAAAAAAAACATGCTCTGAGCATGGTGATTTTGATGATGTTTACTGGTCTGACGCAAACATGTACCACAGGGCAGAACAGTACAAGGTGGACGATTGGCAGGGTGTAATGAACCCGAACGTGGACTATTCTGGAGAAAATTGCCCTCATGAGTGCGGATTGTGCAAGAGGCACAAGACTCACACGAATCTTGCTAACATTGTTGTAACCAACAGGTGCAACCTTTCCTGTTGGTACTGTTTCTTTTACGCGAAGAAAGGAAACCCTGTTTACGAGCCGTCACTTGAAAAAATAAGGGAAATGTTTAGAGTCCTGAGGGCACAGAAACCCGTTCCGTCTACCGCGATTCAAATAACTGGCGGAGAACCTACGATGAGGGACGATCTCATTGATATCATAAAGATGGCCAGGGAAGAAGGTTTCACTCACGTGCAGTTGAACACGAACGGAATAAAGCTTGCATTCGACCCAGATCTCGCGGTTAAGGTCAGAGAAGCAGGGGTGAACACCGTTTACATGTCTTTTGATGGCGTGAGCCCTAAGACTAATCCCAAGAACCACTATGAAATTCCTCTTACTCTGAACAACCTCAGAAAAGCAGGCTTGGGAACAGTGCTTGTGCCCACTGTAATCAAGGGAGTTAACGATCACGAGATTGGTGACATCTTTCAGTTCGCAGTGGACAACATGGATATAGTAAGGGGAGTTGTTTACCAGCCCGTTTCCCTGGTTGGACAAATGCCCGCCAGCGAGAGAGAAAAACAGAGGATAACAATACCCGAAGTAATCCACAACATGGTGGACCAGACCCCAGAAGATTGGGAGATAAGTCCCGACGACTTTTTCCCCATACCAACTTCCTACGCGGTCACGAACTTTGTTGAGGCGTTTACAAAACAGGAGCATTACCGGATGACGTCCCACTTTGCGTGCGGAATGGCCACCTACCTGTTCAAGGACGGTGACAGGGTGGTAGCACTCCCAGAATTCTTTGACGTTGAAGGGTTTGTGGAATATCTGAACGAGAGAGCAGAAGAAATGAGGTCAGGGTCCAACAAGTACCTGACAGGCGCAAAGCTCCTGCTGAAACTAAACTCTTTCATAGACAAGGAAAAAGCACCCAAAGGCCTGAGCCTAGGAAAGTTATTGTTCAACGCTCTCGTGAAACATGACTACAAAGCCCTTGGAGAATTCCATTACAAGACCCTGTTCATAGGAATGATGCATTTCATGGACCCTTACAACTACGACGTTCACAGGGTAGAAAGGTGCGTCATACATTACATACAACCAGATGGCAAGGTAGTTCCGTTCTGTGCGTTCAACGTTCTGCCGCACGAGTACAGGGACAAGGTACAGGAACAGTATTCTATCCCGGCAGAAGAGTACGAGAAAAAAGTAGGGCACAAGCTAGAAGATGAGAAGTACAAGCGGAACATCAACATGGAAGAACACCTGAAAGTCTGCAAGTGGTGCAGGGAACACCAGAACTGAAAGGGCAAAAACCACTGTTTCATCTTTTTCAGTTTACAGGAGTTTTTTTGCGAGCAGTTTCCTTCCATAACGTTTATAAACTACATTTTAGTTTTTTATTCCATGACACGCTTGAGTAAATTGTTCTTGGTATTAATTATCCTGTCAACAGGACTTTCTGCTGCTAATAACTGGCCTATGTTCAGTCATGATCCTGCTCATACTGGTCATAATACTGGTTCGGGCCCGTTAACGAACCAGACCCTGTGGAGTTATGTTATTAAACCATATTTGGATGTGAGTTCTTCTCCTGTTGTTATTGATGGTGTTGTGTATATTGGAGGTTATGAGGATGATTATGTTTATGCTTTGAATGCTAGTACTGGTCAATTAATCTGGAAGCATAATGTTGTGGAGTATGCAAATTCTCCTGCTGTTGTTGATGGTGTTGTTTACATTGGTTCTAATGGTGATTATGTTTATGCTTTGAATGCTAGTACTGGTGAAGAAATCTGGAATTATTATAGGACTTACGGTGATGTAGAGTCTCCTCCTGTTGTTGTTGATGGTGTTGTTTATGTTGGTTCTGAGGGGGGTATTGAAGGTGGTTTTATTTATGCTTTGGATGCTAGCACTGGTGATTTGATTTGGAAGTACCAAACTAGTGGTCTTGTGAAGTCTTCTCCTGCTGTTGTTGATGGTGTTGTGTATATTGGTTCTGGGGATGGTAAGTTTTATGCTTTGAATGCTAGTACTGGTGATTTGATTTGGATGCATCTTGCTAGTTCTAGTTGGGCGAGGTGGTCTTCTCCTGCTGTTGTTGATGGTGTTGTTTATGCCGGTTCTGAGGATGATTATGTTTATGCTTTGGATGCTGGTACTGGTGATCTGATTTGGAAGTACAAGACAGGTAAGGGGGTATTTTCTTCTTCTCCTGCTGTTGTTGATGGTGTTGTTTATGTTGGTTCTAGGGATCATAATGTTTATGCTTTGAATGCTAGTACGGGTAAGAAGATCTGGAACTATACTACTGGGGAGGATGTTGTTTCTTCTCCTGCTGTTGTTGATGGTGTTGTTTATGTTGGTTCTTCTGATGGTAAGGTTTATGCTTTGGATGCTGGTACTGGAGATGTGATCTGGAAGTATGCTATTGGATATAAAGTGATTTCTTCTCCTGCTGTTGTTGATGGGGTGTTGTATGTCGGTTCTTGGGATGGTAAGGTGTACGCAATAGGCGTGCCGAGCGAGCAGCAGGGAGGGCAACCGGAGCAAGAGCAGCCTGAAGAGTCAGGTGGAGAGACTCAACCTTCACAGCCATCTCAGGAGTTGTCGCTTGAATTGCTTTGGGCGAAAAAAGTTCCAAAAGTAGTATCAGGGGATGTTGTGGTAGCACAAGGGAAATTATTTTTCACTTACAAGTACGATGACTTTAAGAGAAACGTGTATGCTTGGAACGCTAACACGGGCGGTTCACTTTGGACCTCTAAAGCACTTCCTTCTGTTGATTGTTTGGCTTATTACCCTGAGCAAAACAATCTCCTAGCGTATGGCACCAAACTTTATACCTTGGATCTTAATACTGGTGCGGTTACTTGGGCTGAAGAGGATTCTCATAGTTCAGGTTCAGGGATACTTATTGCGGAGAACAAAGCTTTTGTCACCACCAATGAAGGTATTCTGGTTTATGACCTGAGCACGCCTAAACTAAAAAGTTTGATAAGGTTCTCTTCTCTCCAATCTAGAGCTCCTGAAGCCATTTTAGTGCATTCTGGTGACAAAAATGTTATTGTTGTTTCTGGAGTTGGGGCAAATGCTGACTCTGTGGTAGGGTTTGATGCTTCCTCAGAAACTAAAACTTGGCAATTTACAGTTTCTGGACATTATGCTACCAAACCCCTTTCAGATGATTATGGGAATATCTACTTTGGAGATGACTCAGGTAATATGTACTGTTTGAATGCTGTTGATGGTTCTCTTGTTTGGAAGTCTTCTTCCGGAGAGCTAAAAATGTCTGCAAGCGACCTTGACGAAAAGCAAGTGTACTTCTATTCATCTAAAGGTGGGGCAGTTTATGCAGTGGACAAGGTCACAGGAAATCTTGTCTGGAAAACAGGAATGCAATCAATTCAGAGCCTGATTCGTTTAGAAAACAATCATATGATTGGTCTTGGAATAAGGTCTGTAATACTAATGAATACAGAAGATGGTACGATTGAAAAGAAATACTCTAGCTTGGAATATAAGGGGAAAGAATATCCTTTATATGATTTCGTCTCATCACCTGTTTTTGATAATAATGTGATATACGTTGCACCATGGGATTATAGTGATGTATATTATTTCTATGCAATAAAGATAGGGCAACAGGAACAGGAGCAAGAGGAACAACAGGAGGAATCAGAGGAAAAAACAGGTCTTCCTCCGAGCAAGTTTTCTGATGTGTGTGGTAATGGTAGGGGTTGGAGCATTCCTAGCATGAGCGAGAGGCCGAATTCTCATTGTATTACTGTTGATTGTTGTAACTGGTACAGGAGATCTCATGTGCATGATGTTGGAGCGCTTTTGGGCAGCGGCAGGCTTGTTGTTGAGGTGGCTCCCGGATCATTTAAAGGATGCGAGGACAAAGTGACTGTCTCAGTATCTTCTGATGGTGTTGGCTGGAATTCTGTGGGATCATTTGAGGTCACGAGCAAAAGAGAAGAAAACTCCTGGAATTGGGTAAAGTACTCTCACTCCTTTGATGTTAGTACTCCGTTCAGGTACGTGAAGGTGAACGTACCGCACTGTTATAATGATTGGTCTGGTGTTAGTGTGGAAAACGCTGAGGAATATTCTGGTGACGTTCAGGCTTCTGCTGGGGAATGGGAGTTTTATGATCCATTCGACGACACCAGCAACTGGGGGCATGGGTATTATCAGACAGGCCTTCAGGTGAAAACAGTTGACGGAGAATCCTGCTTGTACATTAATGATGACACGAGATATGATGATTTTGCCATGGCAAGGGACTTCCCGTACGGGTATAATGATAGTTTCACGATAGAAGCGAGGGCAAAGGTGCCTTATGTAGGAGGGTCTATTTTCGTGGCGTGGAATGCGAATGCCCGGATTGCTACTGCATGGGCTGCCGCTAATGGGGTTGACACGAGCGAGTGGCACGTTTACAGGATGGTTTACGATGGTGAGACTCACACAGCCCAGTACTATGTTGACGGAAAGTATCTTATGAGCAGGAAGCTTAGCCCGCGTAATTTTGATACTCCTGAAAGAAGGATTGCTCTTAAGGACAAAATCTTCGTGATGTATTCCCATCTAGCTGGAAAGATGACAGGATGTCTTGACTACATCGCATGGAAAGGAGAAAAGGCAATTCCAGCCCAGCAACAGGAGTGGAACGCTTCTACTGAAGAGACTTCTGCTGGAGGGAAAGTGTCTGTTTTCAGAGACCTTCCGGAAGCGTACAGGATAAGAGAAGAGCTTGAGGGCACGATAACCATAAAGCCTGAAGAAGGAGTGAACGGGCTGATAGTTTATGAGAACATCCCTCTAACTTTACAGGTTGTATCTGTGTTCCCAGAACCTTCAGAAAAAACAGTGGGGGAAGGTTTCACTACTTTGAAGTGGGTGTTCTTTGACAAGAATGGCTTGGGAGAAAAGAAGATAACGTACGCGCTGAAGCCTGTTGAGGGCGCGACTAATGAAGGGATTGAAGGCAGCAGGTTCTCTGGGACTTGGAAGACGGGCGCATCTTTTGACATGATCCAGGGTGATGATCATGTTGGTGTGCTGCAAGAAGCAGGAGAAATTTCTGACGAGGACGTTCTCAAGGCCATAGACAAGTGGGCTGCTGGCGGTATGTCTGATGAGGATTTGCTTGATCTTATAAGCAGGTGGGGTGCTTAGGTATGAACAAGTATTTTGTTGTTCCGGTTTTAGTGGCTGTGATGATGGCCGTGGGTTTCGCGCAGGTTACTGCCACGCGGGAATTATCTTCGTCTGGTGCTACAATTAGTATGCGCGTGGAGAATCCTGCTCAGGGCGTGGTTATAGTATCAGAGTCCCTCCCAGAATCTTGTTCGCTGAAGACATCAGACCCTGTGCCCCATAAGGTGGCTGGAGGTAACCTTTCATGGGTTTTCTACGGGAACGATGTTGTGGACAGGGATATCACTTATGAAGTGAGCGGGTGCGAGTTGTCTCCTGACACTGTTTCAGGATATATGAAGTTTTCTACTGCTAAAGGTGTGATCAAGAAAGAGATAACAACCTCTGCCTTCCAGCAGTCTGGTGAGGAAAATACTTCTGAAACAGAAGAAAAGAGCAAGTCTGAAAAAGAGGATTCTTCTGGTGGTTTGAGTGTTCCTCTTGTTGCAGGTATCGTCATTGCGCTGGTGTTGGCTGGCCTAGCATATTACTGGCATAGTAAAAGAGCGGTTTCCGGAAGCATTTGAAAACTAGTACCCTTATTTTTTATTTTTCTCTTTCTTCTGCTCTTTTTGCAAGGGCTTTGAACATTCTCGGGTCATGTATTCCTCTTTCTTTCAGCATGTTCACCACGGTTTCAAGGCTTTCGCCCTTGTCTATCATTTCTATGCCTTTAAGGAACTCTTCAAGCGCTTTTTCAGGAACCCTGTGCCTGAATCCTTTCTCCCGTGCTTGTTCAAGTTTTCTCTTGAATGTTTCAGGAATCTTCTTTTCTCCCGGGATTTTTTTTGAAATATTTTTAATGTAACTTTCTGAGAGGAGCGGTTTCTTTTTCTTTGCGCTTAGTATTCCCATGAACTACTTTTAGTTTGTAGGACTTTTTATCCCTTTTGCAATACTTTTTATACCTTGAGAACAAAATAATGCTGGTGATCTGGAATGGGCACTCTTGAAGTATTCCAAAAGTTTAATCTTAAGATAGGGCTTGTGGTTGCAGTGAGAATAAAAGAAGGCACCCTTAAGCCAGGAAGCGTAATTGACTTTGATGGGAAAAAAGCAACAGTCAAGTCCCTGCAGGTTAACAGGCAGGACGTTCCAGAAGGAACTCCTGGAATGGAAGTGGGGGCACTTGTAGAAGGAGTATCCCCAGAAGATGTTCAACTAAAAGAATACTCCTTTGACTAAAAAAGCACAAAACACTGCTCCGATAAGCAAACCTTTTAAATACTTTTCTATCCTCTTATACCCTGAGGGTTATGGGATATCTTGACGAGCTTCTTAAAGAGTCAGAGAAAACAGTTGGTGCGAAAGAAAAAACAGAGTCTGAGAAAAAGGAAGAAGCTGAAAAAGAAGAGATAAAGAAAGTGATTGAAGAAACAGGGGAAAAAGAATCCTCAGAACTAGAATACCTTGGGGCAAAAACCCTCGTATCTTCATATGGCAATGTTAAAGTTTACAAGGTTGAAGGAGAACCTCTCCTTGTTTACACTGTTCCTGTGATAAAACCAAAAGGGCCTGAGAAGATCCTTGTGAACACGATAAAAGAAGCCGCAACCCGGCTTATCACCATCTCTCCTGAACAGATACGTGACCCTGAAAGAAGGCGGAAAGTTTACTTTGACAAGGTCAAGGAAATCATAGAAGGCAGTCCTGAACTTGGGGTCCCGAGAACAAGAATAGACTTTTACGCTGACATGGTCGTCAGGGAAATGATCGGGTACGGGGTGCTTGACCCTTTGGTGCAGGATGACAAGTTGGAAGAGATCATGGTAATAGGACCTAACAAGCCAGTGTACGTTGCGCACAGGGACTACGAGATGATGAAAACCAACATAATGTTCGCAAATGATGATGAGATAAAGAATATCATTGACAGAATAGCGCGGCAGGTTAACAGAAGAGTAGACCTGCAAACCCCCCTGCTTGACGCCAGGCTTCCTGACGGAAGCAGGGTTAACGCCACGATAAAACCAGTATCAGTAAACGGTAACACTCTGACAATAAGAAAGTTTAGAGAAGATCCTTACACAGTGGTTGATCTTGTCAAGTTCGGTACAATAGACCTTGACCTGGCCGCGTTCTTGTGGCTTGCGGTAGACGGGCTCGGGGCAAAACCTGCAAACATAATAATCTCTGGAGGAACAGGTTCAGGAAAAACAACAACCTTGAACGTGCTCTCTTCATTTATTCCCCCTTCTGAAAGAGTCATCACAATAGAAGACACAGCAGAGCTAAAACTACCGATAGAACACTGGGTCAGAATGGAAACAAGGCCTCCTTCAATAGAAGGCAAGGGAGAAATAAACATGGAGGTGCTTGTCAAGAACTCTTTGAGAATGAGGCCTGACAGGATAATAGTAGGAGAAATCAGGTACAAAGAAGCAGAAACACTGTTCACTGCAATAAACACAGGGCATGACGGAAGCGCAGGAACAGTGCACGCTAATTCTGCTCATGAAACAGTGATTAGGGTAACCTCTCCTCCAATGAATGTTCCAGAAATCATGCTGGAAGGACTTGATCTTGTTGTTGTCCAGCAGAGGATTCATGACAGAAGAAAAGGAACAATAAGAAGGGTTACTGAAGTAGCAGAGGTCACAGGAGTCATGGGTGGAAAGCCTCAGATACAGGTGATATTCGAAAGAGACCCTGCTCTTGATACCATAAAAGCAACAGGCATACCCAGCAGGTACATCCAAAAGCTCATGAAGTTCACCGGCTTGTCCAAGTCAGACATTGGAATGGAGATCGATAAAAGGAAAGATATTATAAAGTCAATGCTTGATAGAGGAATAAGAAGACAGGATGAAGTGGTAAGAGAATTCAGAAAACTTGAGAATAAAGAGTGGGGTACCAGAGAATGACAGACGTTAACGAACTGAAAAAACTGCTTGAGGCAGGGAAAAAAGCCAAAAAGCCCGAAGCTAAAAAAGAAAAGAAAAAGACCGCACCAGTCCTGGGCACTCCAACCACTCCAGCTCCTGAAACAGGCAAAGAAATAGACACAGAAGCACTGTCAAAAATAGTTCAGAGAATGCGGAAAAAGTACACAACCGCTTCCGAAGGAAAGGAGGAGGAGATAAGAAAACTAATAGAAGAAGCGCCTGTGGTAAAAATCTCTAGAGGCCGGCCAGAAGAGCTTGCGGTTGCTCCTGAAAAAGGGGTTAGGACCGTCGGAAAAGTGTACCGAGCAACAAGCCCTGCAGTAAACATTCTCCTAAAGCCCTTCTCTAAAATGTTTGGAGAAAGCCTGGGCCAGAACCTTGTTGCTTCAGGAAGCAGGTACACTCCAGAACAGTGGCTTGCCCTGGCAACAACTTCCTCTTTCATGGTGTTCATAGTCATGATCCTGCTTGCAATGGGCTTGCTTGCAGGAAATGTTCTCTCGCCCATGATAGGCATCCTGCTTGCAGTAGCAGCTCCTGCCTTCATTTTTGTAGTGCTACTCCTTTTGCCAGGAATGAAAGCTAACAGCATAGCAAGACAAGTGGAAAAGGACCTTCCGTTCGCACTCAGGCACATGAGCATAGAGATCAGGGCAGGAGTAGGAATATACAAGAGCATGGAATCCATCTCTAAAGCAAACTACGGAATGCTCTCGCAAGGATTTAGGAACGTGCTACTGCAAATAGAAAAAGGAGTGCCAACAGAAGAAGCACTGACAAGATGGGCAGCATCCTCAAAATCAGACGCCTTAAAGAGAGTCATGGCCCACATAGTGAGGGCTATAAGAACAGGAGGCAACCTTTCAGAAGTTATGGTCACCATCGCAGATGATGTGGCCTTTGAGAAAAGAATGAAAATAGCTGACTTCGCGGAAAAACTCAACCTGTTAGGGTTATTCCTCATGATGGGCGCTATAGTCATGCCCGTGCTAATTGGAATACTAACAGCAATAGGAAGCAGTCCTGCAATCTCACAGCAAGTCGCGATGTTCAGCATGTTTACTCCAGAAATGCTGTCACTGTTCTACTTCGTGATCGCGCCTGCTTTCATCCTATTGTTCCTGTTCTTCATCAAAGCATCTGACCCTGGAACGTGATAATAATGGGATTCATACAAAAGTACACAACAACGCTTGAATATGTTGGGTGGGAAGGAAAAGCTCCCCTGCTCATAGGAGGGGGGCTGGCAGGTTCAGCCATCGCGATAATCCTGTCCACAATGTTCTTTGATCCTGTTATGGGTTTTCTGATAGCGCTAGCGCTAATAGACCTTGCTTTCGGGCTTCCTTTCTTCAAGGCTGACAAAAAGCTGACCGAGATGGAAGACAAGCTTCCTGACGTTCTCGGGCACATGAGCACCACATTAAAAACAGGCGGTACAATTGAAATGGCTTTAAGAGAAGTTAGCAAGATGGACTATGGGCCAATAACCCCTGGAATGCGTAAAATGCTTAAGAACATTAGGGAAGGCATCACTTTTGAAGAAGCCTTCAGGAGGTTCGGAGAAGAAACCAGGTCAGACCTGATACAAAAAGTGGCAACGATCATAATCTCCGCAAGAAAAAGCGGAGGTGCTCTTACCGAGACCCTGAGCGCGCTTTCGCAGGATATCAGGGCAGTCGCCCGGCTTAAAAGAGAAAGAAAAACAAAAACATTCATGCAGTTCTTGTTCCTTATAACCGCAGGGGTGATAGTCGCACCACTCGTTTTCGGGATCGTGCACTCTGTTCTCATGATACTCATAAAATCATCAGCTACAGGCGCTGCTGCTGCTACTGGACTGGCAGCAACATACGACTTCCTGTTCAAGACATACATCCTTGTAGAATCTTCTCTTACTATGATGGGCGCGGTAATGATAAGAGAAGGCAAGCTAAGCAGAAGCGTCCTGTACATTCCCATAGGAGCAATAGCCGCGTACATCATATACGTGTTCGTTGCTGCAGGGTTCATGAGCTTCATAGCAGGCGGAGGAATGGTAGGAGGAGTATGATAATGGACAGCAAAGCCCAAGCCTCACTAGAGTACCTCATACTAGTAGCAGCGATAATAGCCATAGTCGCGCTCGTGGCGTTCTGGCTGAAGTCAAACGTATCTGTCCAAAGTAAGGCTATTCAGCCGTGAACCACTACAGAAAGTTATATAAATAATGTTAACCCTTTGTAAAACAACCAAGAGGTGGTGAAAAAATGATTGGAAAAAATAGGAAAGGACAAGGAGCCTTAGAGTACCTGATCATAATCGCAGGAGTACTTGCGATCGCGGCTATAGTCGTAATGTTTCTCACGAGCGGCGGAACAAGCGGCAGGGCACAGAGCCTTGCAGAAAGCTGCAGGAACATGGCTGCAAAGTGCGATCAAAACCTGCAGTTGTATGGTTCCAACTATGACTGTTCTTATGAATGCGCAAAAGCATGTTCTGACCCGCAGAAGGGCAACGCAGACATAATGGACGTGGACACTACCTACGATCTTACTGACCCAGGCAGTGTGTCCTGCGATAAAGACAATCCAAGTAACGCGTGTGATTACTGTTCTGCAGGAAGAGCAGACCAAATAAAGTACTTGATCTAGAGGTGACAGCGGATGATAAACTTTAAGAGAAGGAAGGGACAAGGAGCCTTAGAGTACCTGATCATAATCGCAGGAGTGCTCACAATCGCGGCCCTGGTAGTATATTTTCTTACCATCTCCGCCTCATCAGGCCAAGGAAGGAACATTGCAGCCAACTGCCAGAATGCAGCAAGCCAGTGCAAGCTTAAGCTTGCAGTAGACCAGAGCGCGGACTGCAGTGCAATGTGTCTTGACGCATGCACAGACGAGTCAAAAGGAAATGTTGACATAATGTCAGGCACTCAACTGACCACAGCCAACTGCAGGACGACTGTGGGATCCGCGTGTTACTACTGCGCGCATGGAAATATCTCAGAAATCTACTACGGACTGTAAAACCACCTCTTTTTTTAACTCTTTTTCCTGATTTTTAGACCATGGAGTTTGAAGTGCTCAGACTGCTGGCAGCGCTCACATTCTTTGGGATAGCAAGCGCTCAGGACCTGCGGACCAGGGAAATAAGCGACTGGATTCCATTCTTGCTCGCGGTTTCAGGTTTCGTGCTCTCAGGAGCTGAAGCGCTCGCATTACAAAGCATTCTCCCTATTTTATTGAGCACAGGAATGCTTGCTCTCTGCTTTGCTTTTGCCTACGCCTTGTACAGGCTGGGCGCGTGGGCAGGAGGAGACGTGAAACTGTTCACTGGCTTGGGCGCAGTGCTCCCAGCGTACTCTGGGGTAATGTTCTTTCCTTTCATTGCGCTGGCTGCGAGCGCGCTCGCAGTATTCCCATTTCTCCTGCTCTACGTTCTTTTCGGGTTCAGGAAGAAGAGCGTGAGAAAAGAGTTTGCAGGAAGCCTGCGTGAAGTGCCTGTGCAGTCTTGGCTTTCAGGATTCATCTTGTTCGCAGGAGTAACCCTTTCAGACTGGACGGGCATTCCCTACGCTTCTTTCGTGCTCGTGCCCGCAATGTACTACACGAAAAAGCTCAACTTGTTCATAGTGCCAGCAGTCTTTTTTTACTCTTTTTACCAGGATCCAGAGAGCACTCTTTTACTTCTCACGTATTCACTTCTTGCCTCTGCTTTGTTCGTATTGTTCAGTGTTTCGTTCCAGACTGCCAGAAAAACAGTGCTCCGGAAGAAGATCTCTGCCGGAAACGTGCAGGAGGGCATGATTCCCGCGAAAGACTACTGGCTCCTGCCTAACGGCAGGATCATGGCAACAGAGCCTAGCTTGTTCGGACTCAGAAAACATGCAGGCAGGCTGATTGCAGACTCAAGGAGCGCAGCAGGCCTCACTCAAGAACAAGCAAAGGAAATAAAAAAACTGCACGCACAAGGCAAGCTTGGGTGGTTCGAAGAAAAGATCAGTATCCCGTTCGTGCCAGTGTTTGCACTGGGATTGCTCTTGAGCGCAGTGCTTCTCTCTTTTTACAGTGTGTTGAAAGTTATTTAAAACAGTAGCGTGTTATTATAGCCAATGGCAAAACCAAAAAAAGCCAAGAAGAAATTTATAAAAATACCGGTAGGAATGCGCACTGACAGGATTTCTAGGCCTAAGCAGAAAGCCCCTGAATTGAAGGACAGGCTAACCGTTCCAAAAGAAGAAACCAAATTATCAAAAGCGGTTGAAGAGTCTAAAAAAGCGCTCAAGAGGTGGAAAGAAACAGACCGGCTTATTGCAGAGAAAGAGAGGCAAATGAAAACCCCAAAACTGACGCCGATAACTCAAACGAAACTGGATAACATACAAAAAATAAAGAGGATAATCATAAAGGGCACAGGTCTTGCAGCCTTGAAAGAAGTTTCTTCACCAGAGGAAGAAAGACTTCTCAGGTCAAGGGTAGACACCCTGAACAAGGTTCACGGTTTTCTCAAGACCGCGAGCATGAAAGAAATAGCAGACTCGCTGACCAGCAGGAAACAACTATCCCACGTTATAAACAAGGAAGTATCAGCAGAAGAGTTCGCGGTAATAAAAAAATCAATAGCATTGGCTAAGGACAAGGACGCTCTCCTCAGAGGAATCAGGGCTACAAGAGGAGAACTTGAAAAAGTGCTGCGCACTGCGCCTGAAAAAATTTCTGTTCCTCCGGCAGGCGCGGAAAGAGGAGAGCTTGCCACAGCAGAAATGTTCGGCGTTCCAGGCTCTTTATTGTACACAAGTTTTGCCTCAAACCCCCGTGCGCTGAAAAAACTTTTGAAGGACATGAGAAAAGCAGAATCAGGGCAAAAACTCCCAAGATCTTTGACCAGTCCTGAACAGTTTGCTAAGAAGTTCGGGGTAACTCCAACTGCAGAAGAACTTGAGAGCATTATACTCATGGCAAGATCTGGTAAAACCAGTGAACTAGAAGAAGGTCTTGCAGGAATGCGCGTGGAGAAACCATTCGCAGAGTTAGGGAAGAGCAAAAGGAAGCTTGACGTGTTCCAAAGAGAAATGGTTTTTGCAAGAGCACGGCTGGAAAGGGGAGAAGTCCCTGAATTTCTGAAAAATCCTGAAGCGTTCCAGAAACGGTTCGGGGTAAAACCGTCAAAAGCAGCCCTTGCAGAGATACGGAGAATGATAGAAAACGGGCAGACCGATCTTTTGCTTGAAGGAATACAAAGAGCAGGTGAAGCAGAAGGCAGGCTGCTCCAAAGAGACCTTGAGAAAATACGCAGAGAAAAACAAGCTGTTAAAATCGCTTCTGGAATAACGCTTGCAGGAAGCTCTAAAAGACTACAAGCGTTCAAGGAATTCAACCAAAAACTCTTAGAACTAGTGGAAAAGAACAAGAAAGATATCCTGAACGGCAAGATGCCGAAAGAGCTTACTAATACCAAACAATTCAAAGCGTACTTCGGGCTTACTCCAGAAGAAGCTGAGGAGCTGAATAAGAGGATTGAAAAAGGAGCACTGATAGGCGGGGCGGCTGGGACAACTGCCGGAACAGTGTTAGTTCTTTCTCAAGCAGCTCTTTTCGCTCCAATGCCTCTCCTAGTGCCCATAAGCACATACGCGATTTCTGGGTTTGGAATAGGCGGACTGGCAGGAAAAGCAGGTGAAGAAGGAATATACAAAGCAAGACAATTAAAAACTAAGAAGAGAGTAAAGAAAGTAAAAACAAAAAAAGATTATGATCTTTTTATTCGTGCACTTCGTGCTAACATACGTGAAGCCGATAAGAGAATAAAGGAAGTTTATCAAAAAAGTGGAGGTCGAAAGAAGTGAATATCAAATCTTTGATATTGCTTTTGTTGTTAGCATCTTTTTCATTTGCTATAACATCTGACATTAAGGGGTTTGATGTCAAACGTAATGGAGCGAGTCTTCCTGCTGGAGCATGCGTGAAAGGAGGAGAAACACTCCTTGCTAGTAATACTGGGTTAGAGATAAAGGACATACCCATCGGGGCTGTTGTAAGTTCCAAAGGATGTGTGGCTGATCTCCCTGGAACAGGTGTTTGTTTTTCGTGCGGAGGCGTAAAACTGACGAGCACAGACGGTTGGTTGAAGACAACAAAGTATACTTACCAGTCATGTTCTGGTACAAAGTGCTACTTGACTAGAACAGATGAGTTTGTAGTTCCTGAAGGGGAATCGTACTATGGGGAAGAGTTTACCGTCGGGATGTATGCGGGAGCAGCATGTGCCCAATGGTTAGGTGCTACAGCTACAGCGTATTGTGCCAACAAAGACACAAAAACAAGGTCTTTTCTTATAGGAGAATGTTCCTCTGACTCTGACTGTTCTACTGGATTCTGCGGTTCTGACTGCATGTGCCATTCTCTGGAAGAAGAAGGCTGGACCCATCCTAATCACAACTCTTACGGCGACTCAAACATAAGAAGAAGTTCCTCTTGGGGTTCAGGAGGAGGAATAACCGCAGACGCTTTTTCAAGCACGAGCGTTAACAAGCTCTGGGAAGTTCAGCTCAGCGGATCACCAGAAGGAGTTACTAGGTGGGTCACGCCAATCTCTTTCGTTGAACCAGAGTCTAACAAAAATTTAATCGCAGTTTATGAGGGATACTCAAGAACGGATACTATAAAAACAGGCCAATGTTCTCCACCCTCCGGTTTTGTGAGGGGATACACACTTTCAAAATCAGAAACGTTTAAGGCAATTCACAAGATTGCAGTGATAGATGGCACTACTGGCGATATTCTGCGCGAGATAGAGTTTGTTCCATATACAGACAAAAGATCAGTATCAGGGTTATACATAACTTATGAGAAGTGTATGGAAGAGTACAATAAACCTCTGAGCCCGTCAACAGAATTTAATGCCCAGAAGGACGATCCTGCACTTAAGTATATGGCGTTCATTCCTGCTTCCGAGAGTCAAGCCCTTTCACTTTTTTACTCTTACAATGATTTTTCTACTTCATTCGATCCTCCCACTCAGATGGCTTACGTGGAGGAACCTTGGAAAGCAGATTCAGGACTTCATATTATTTCTAAGATAGATCAAAGTGCGTGTGGCGATGAAACAATCCCCCTTGATAAATTTCATTATATCTCATCTATAGTGCCCATTGAGCACGGAGCAGTTGGGGCCTATTTTGTGGTCTACAAAGATATAGGAAAAGTTAAAGGTGCAAGGGTCTGGTTATTTGGGCCGGACACCCTCAATATATTCTCTGCAAAAAACGGCTGTCAAATGAACTCATATGATCCAGGGAACGTCATTCTCAATGAGCTTCCTTTGTCTGGACGTTTGTCAAATGTAAACTTTGAGGCAGCTCCTGGAACAGTTGAGATGGGTGCTTTTTCGCTCACGAAAGCAGGCGGAGAGAATACTACTTACACTGCAGTGTGGGCATCTGACAAAGCGTCTGCAGCAGCCAGCTGGAAAGAAGAGACCCTGCTAATGTCAATGCCTTACCTCTCAGCCGGATCAAGTGACGAAGACTTTGTTTATGACATTGCAGGATATGCGAGAGACAAGTTCTACGTGAGAAGAGTGCATGTTAAAAGCACGGCAGGCATTCCGCTTGCTGCTGCTGAGCTATTAGGATCTTACTCTACCGGAGATTATGACTCTCACTCTTCAATGGCCAAGTTCATACTAAAGGATTACCCAAACCACTATTTCATGGCAGTCGTGAAACAAGATGGGTCTAAGCTGATGGTGATAGAAGTACCAGAATCAGGAGTCAAGTCGCTCTGCGAGCCATACAAAATATGTAAGTGGGAATATGCTCTTCCTTTCACGGTGACAGGCCTTGTCGCGTCCGCGGACCTTGATGGCGATGGAAATGATGAACTAATAGCAGCCGGCGAAGATCACAAAATTCACTTTATGAAATGGGTTTATGTGACTGGCTTAGAATATTTAGGGGAATCAAAAGATCTCGGGTCAGAAATCGTGGGCATTGCAGTGGACGATGTTGACAAAGACGGTTACCTAGATGTTCTTGCCGCTCTTGACAATCACAAACTGGTCGCATTGTCATGGCTTCCCCCCTGCAAGGTGAGCTTCACAGTGAATAACATGGTGTGTGCAGAAGACGGGCAGACTGCAAGGTACTCTATTAACGTGACTTTTTCCAGATCCGGTATGACAGGTGATGCGGTAGTCTATCCTTCATGGAAGAAGAAAGGAGGGGACAGATTCACAGTCCAACCAGGAGAACAAGGTCACTCTCACAAGTATCTTTCTTCTTCCGGCGATCTTGACCTTTCAGGTTATACTAGCAAAGTAATCTGGAATTCTGTTGAGGTTACTCCAGTTTATAATGAAAACAAGCTTTCTGACTCATCATGCTCTGACCAAGACCTTTTGTACGTTCTTGGAAGAACTATTTCCCCAGACCTGCCAGCAGGAGTTACTAGAACAGGAGAAGTTAGTTTTACAGTAGAACAAAAAGGGAACATAACCAACTCTCCTAAGAAAGGAACAGAGATACCTGCTGATGTAATCTTCATTGCAGACAATGTGAACGAGTACAAACACTGCAAGATATCAGAATCTTATGATGGACTCGGCCCTGGAAGCGAAATCGCGCTTGACATGAACGACGACGACATTTACGAATCCTGGAAGTTCGAGTCTGATGTTAGTGATACAATCAAATACGAGAACGTGTGGGGAGCATCATGCGTTAACCTTGGGGAAACTGGCTGGCGCGCATGCGAGCCAAACTCTTATGCCTACAGGAACGCGCTGTTAGAAGAATGGATTGTTGTCCAGAAGCCTGGTAAGAGCCTAAACTATTCTCTCGGAGGCTCTTGTGGTACTAGTATGGATAAAAAGTTGCTTCAGCCTGGAACTCACTCCGGCGTGTTCAAGGCAAGGTATGATGAGGACGGGAAAACGTTTAATCCTCAGGCTTGGTTCATGTTCAGGGATCTTAACGACACAAAAGAAGATGGTTCTTCTGTGGTTAGGGCAGGACCAATGTGTCTTGCGCAAACGAGCTTTAGCACAATAGAAGCACCAAAATGCGTCTTGGAGATCACTCCTCCCGGATACGCGTGCTATGATCAACCGGTCGAGTTCGAAGTGTACTACGAGGATGATACAGGATCCCCAGGAGAAGTCACGGTAGACTTTGGAGGAGATAACACGAAAACTGTCACAGTAAACAGCGGAGACACTATCAAAGTGTCAAACCAGTACTCTGCAAATGGAACATATACTATCAGAGCAGACGCGTTTGGAAAAGAATCAGGTGCGAGATGCTCTTCTGAAACTCAGTTCACGGTGAACGAGAAGAAAGAAAACGTGGAACCATTTGTTCAACCGCAGGTAACCTGCAACACTAACATACAAGAGCTTGTGCTAACATGCACTGACCAAAAAGGCGAACCTGTGCCAAGCGACACTGTAGAGAACTGGGAAGTGACAGTGAACGGAGAGGACAAGTCCAGCGAGTGCAGTGCAGGCACCAGCACGTGCACAATACCTTTGTCTGGCTTCAAAGCACAGGATTTTGTTTACACTGCAACGTGCCACGTTAGCGGCACGAACTGCTATGTTTACACCAAGACCACAGCGAGCACGTCAGGCGACTTCAACTGCTCTTTTGCCCAGCAGGCTGAAGGGGAAGGAGTAATCGCGTATGACATTTCCTGCACACAGCAAGGAAATCCCCTTGACTGCACAGTGACCAGGTCAGGAGAGATAAAGAACGGGCGCCAGTCAATAGAATCAGTTAACTGCAAGGGACTGAAAAAAGACCAGCCTGTCACGTGCACAGTGCAGGCATACAACGACTATCCAGATGATAAAACAGTCAACCTTGAGTTCAGTTCAGTAGACTTCACAGTGTCCCCTGGATCAAGCCAGGTCCAGATAAATTCTCAAGGAACTGTTGAACAAGATTTCGCGTTCACTCCAGGAGAGTACGGGAAAACAGGCACAATAAACGGTATGATAACAGAACAAGGATTTCCTGAAGACTATTTCACCCTTAAAATGGCTGTAGAACCAGAGCCAGGCAAATGCTCTGAAGACTGCAGGTACTGTTACACTGAACAGGCATGCCAGTCTAACAGCAACTGTGCATGGAACCCGGACGAGCAGAAGTGCGAGTACAAGCAGATAGGCGGCCTGCCAGAATACCCTGAAATCGCGTTGTTCGGGCTGGCAGGCTTGTTCGCTTTTATCATGTTCAGGAGGAGTAAATGATGGACAACAAAGCACAGGTATCCTTGGAGTACCTAAGCATGGTCGCGGTCGCGCTCATGATTGCAGCAATCGCGACAATGCTCGCGGTCAGGCTCTTCGGCGTGAAAAACGACATTAAAGGAACAATAGAATTATACCGCAACAAAACGATCCAGATAGAGTGAGCATATGAAAAAAGGACAGTCCTCTTTTGAGTACACAATCCTCATAGTAGCAGTCCTCATGCTGGTCGCAGTATACGCTGTTTCAGCATCCCGCGTTATATCAGTCAGACAACAGCTCAACGAAACACAATCAATCTATGCTAATTATTCAGGAGACATGCTCGCCAAGCCCAACTGCAGGATACTTTTCCGTAAATGCGGAACAGGCTGGGGCCCGGGCACGAGCATTGCAGTAGACCAAGATCAAGACGGAGAACTAGAATCATACTCTTACGCTTATGACACAGCAGTCGTCAGGATAAGGCTATTGGGTTACACAAAAGAAGGGTATCCTGTTTACTATGCTCAAGCTCCTGAAGGTGGCGGTGGGCTAGCAGAAAGCATTGACTTTGACGCGTGGGCAGGCCAAGGATTTGTTATCCCTGAGCAAGACGGCAAGCCAGGGTCTCAAGAAGAATTTTCCCAGCAGTATATCCCAGGCATTGCAGTGAACACGAACCCAGCTAACCCGTCAGGACAATACCACTTCTATGTCCCTGAAACAGGAGGATTTTGTCCCACTGATCCTTTCCCCCTTTCACAACCAGGAGTTGAAGAAACATGCGCTTGAAAAACCGCAAAGGCCAGGCAGCAATAGAATACATCACAGTGCTCACAATCATGCTCATCATGATGATCTCGCTTGGCCTGGACCTGATGACCACGACAATGGGCTCAACAGCCGGCACTGAACGCGATCTTCTATTAAAGCAGACCAGCAAAGAACTAGAGCTCGCGGTATGGGAAGTAGAACACCTGAAAACGTTCAGAACCGTGCCAGTACAAGTTCCAGGGTACTGCGAGTACCAGGTGTACGACAACGTTGTCTGGAGCTACTGCCAGCTGGATCCAACAAACCCCAGCAGCGTGGAACGAAGGGTTTTGGCAGCATCCAAAAAAGTTAAGATAACTTCAGACCCCTCTCCTAAAATAGGAGACAAAACAAAAGAAGCTTCAAGCACAGGAGTGATACGCATTGCGCCAGCATCATGACAAAAAAGGACAAATAACAATAGACTTTCTGGCCACGCTCACGGTAGTCATAACCTTATTCTTCGCGATAACACTGCCGCTCATGCACGACTCCCTGCGCAACGCGAGCATGATGCAGTCAAAAGAACTGATCAACGCTAACTCCCAGAAAATCCAGACAATCACAAAAACACTGCTCCAAGAAGGAGCAGGCGCACAACAAGAGGTCAGCCTAAGAACAGCCCCTGACTGCTATTACTACCTGACAAGCACAACACTAGAAGGAGGATACCAAGTAACTCAAGTTAACGCGCTTTGTACCGGAGACTCTGCAGGAATACAAGAAGTGATCGGGTACCCTGCGTACGGAATAGACTACCAGTGCCCAGCATGCGAGAACATAGAAATTCCCGGCACCGGGGAAGCACACCCTGGAGTAAAAGGAGGAGAAAAAGTTGGCCTTATCATTCGAAGAATATACTAAAAAAAGAAAAGGACAAGCTTCAATAGAAATGCTGGCAGTAATGGCAGCAGTAACCTTCGTAGTTGGAGTGATAATGATAGACGCTATGGACGAGACTCAGAAAACACTCTTGCTCTCAAGCGTTAAAGACAGAGCTAACTACGAGATAGGCATGATGATAATCCAGAATGGAGCATGTGCAGGAACAAGGCTGAACAAGCTTGTCATGCAGGACAGAGAAGTACACATTAACATGACAGGCCCATGCGCGCCAGCAGACCAAAACGCCCAAGAAGAGTTGTTAACCCAAATTGAAGAATGGGTTGAAACAAGCTACTGTGGAGCAGAATCCTCTGACCAGAATAACATAATCTCGTGCGGAGGACAAGATTATCCACTGCACTACGGGTGAAGATCATGCTGAAAAAATACTACGAGAAAAAGCAGGGGTCAGCAAAAGGATACTACATCCTGGTAATGGAAGTCAGTGTGATGTTAGGCCTGTTCACCTCGATCGCGTCAAAACTGGCTCCTCAAGCGTACTACCTTAACACGCTGTTCCTAGGCCTGCTTTTATATTCCTTGTACTGTTTCAAGAAAGAAAAATATCCTCAGTTCACGTCTCACGCAGTCCTCTTCACTGGACTGTTCGCATTTGCCTTGCTTACCCCTTGGCTGATGAACTTGCTTTCAGCAAGCCTTGTCACAGACCCCTTCAGCACGATAAAAAGAACAGGATACCTTGCCCTGTCAGTAATCATAGCATTCATAATAATCCGGACCGCTTTCAGGAAAAAAACAGTAGAAGGAAAAGTAACAATAGCTGACAAGGACAAGGCAGTCGTGAAAATAGACTACGACATATTCGCAGGAATCAAAGCAGGAGAATACATTGTAAAAAATAATAAAGCAAAAAAAGGGGACAAAGTGATCGTGAAACTCAAGACAAGCTTTCTTAAAGGAGCAGTCCCTTCAGAAATAGTGATGAAAAAGCGCAGGCGGCGGAAAAGAAAAGGCCTTATTAGTATTGATGCAGTGGCCGCGATCATCCTCCTGCTTATGGTCATGATAGTAGTCCAAAACTACGCGGTAACAATGACCAGCCAAGCAAAAGAGTACGGAACTGCCTTACAGGCCAAGGCAGCGTCTGTTGGAATGGGTTCAAGAATGAACGCCTTAAAGGCATTGGGTCTTGGAGCAGCAGACTATTATAACGCAAGATCAAAAGTGCCTGTAATAAGCGTGACCCCAACAGAGTACCAGGAAGCAGACATAAGCAAGAACAAAGGGGAAAATACTGTCCACACCATGTTTGGAGAGTATGATTTCACGTACCCTGCTCCCTTAGACTACTACTACTATGACGGGTGTATCGCGTCCAATCCTGCAGTTTTCCAGTCCGCGTGCAAAACCAGCCTGCCAGAGTGCACTGTCAAATTCAGGCACTGCACGGCAGGCAAAAGTTACTTTGAATCAGATAATTCATTTTCGGTAAAAACAAGTCCAGATTCCTCATTATTGACTTCATATTCACTTGGAGTTAAAACCATTGAGTATAGTGGACAGCAGTATACTTCAGCCAATTCCGTGGACGAGAACGAGCTAGTCCAGTACTTTGAGGACACAGGGATTCAGCCCCCTGACTTTTTTCCAGCAGATTCTCAAGAGTTCACTAATTTTTATACTGCTTGTTTGCATTCCCTTCCAAAAGATTCTTCAGGTGCAGTTATCTTCCCCACTGGGCATTTGTTAAAAGGAAAAGAAAACTCCCCTTACGCTAACACGTACACGATCTCCTGCGGTTACCGCAACAGAGGTGCAGGCCCTCTTACAAGTGGCACTGCATATTTTTGCAGTGAAGATCCTGGAAAGTATGAAGGATATTGTTTCCCCCTGTACACGATCGGAGGCAACTGTGATATAAGGCCAGAGCCTAACCTAAACTACTATCCTGAAAGAGAGGTATGCGAATGAGAAACAGTAAGAAAGGACAAGTGTTTACCTTGGACGTGTTTTTGGCAGTGATAGGCATAGTTATTGTTCTGTCCTACGCAAGCATGTGGTACCAGCAGGCATTCTCAGGCGCGGGCAGAATAGAGCAAATGAAACTAGACCAAATCGCGCAGGACGTTGCTCAAGTCGCGGTCAAAGAAAATCTCGCGTACCATGATGAGTACGGGAACAGGCACCCGAACCTGATCAAGGGAACTCCTGATGAAGTTAAGAAGAAAATAAGTGACACGATGACTCAGATGCTGGGAAGCGGGTACGCAGGAGAGATTGGAATAATAGGAGTGAAAGGAGGCAGCATTAAAGGGACTAATCAGTTTCATGTCCGCTCATGTGATCCTTCAAAAGAACTTGTTGGCGTTACCCGGCGTCTTGTATACTATGATGACGGTACAGGAGCTGTGCCTGCAGTTCTGTTTGTTTCAGTCTGCCCGCTTTCTGAAGAAGAACAGGCACAGTACTCAGGACTCAACCCATCTAACATGCCTAACCTGATTGCAAGCATAAGCATTGATCCTCAAAACCCTGTCCCCGGATCTGAGGTTAAAGTAACCGTGACGATATCGAACACAGGAGCACAGTCTGCAGACCAGCAGTTCAGAGCAGACCTCAGGCTTGATGATTCGGTGACAGGAGAGATCATTGGCTCGCGCACGTTTTCAGATATTCCAGCAGGAGGCCAAAGCAGCCCGTGGACACTAACGCTTAGTACAACAGAACTTTCGGAAGGAAGCCACATCTTGTACGCGGTAGTGGACGCAGAGAACACGGTCACAGAAACGACCGAAACAGACAACATCGCGCACGCCGTGTTCACAGTAGGCTATCCTGACCTGATCGTGCTCTCAATAAACCCTGACAAAGAATACTTCACGTACGGAGAAGACATTACAGGAAAGTACACTGTCAAAAACGTGGGAGTGGGTGATGCAGTAGCGTCTGATAAAGGGATTTACTCTTATCTTACTGTTAGCACGGAAGATTGGAGTGTGGGAAGTGTCCCTGAGTTTCTTTCAGCTTATGAGACACTTGCTTCTGCAGAAACAGCTACCAAAAACTTTAACCTCAAGAACACGTACGCGCTTATTCCTCTTCCAGAAGGCACCTCAGAGTTTGAGGCGACCTTGACTGCAGAAGTAGATCCTTACTCCTCAGACTTAAGCGATACATACCTCTGGGTAAAGAACATGCTTACAGAAGAAAAAGAAGACAATAACATGCTTAGCACTGGAATACACATCGGCCTGCCCAACATAAAAGCAGAAGAAATAAAACTCTACGATTCTGAAGGAAGAGAGATACCTTCTGATCCTGACGATAGCATGATTCACGTCATAGAAGGTCAAACCATCACAGTGAAAGCAATCATAACCAACACCCGAAACTATGATGTTATTGACCCGTTCTCAGTTCATCTTCTTTCAGAAGACAGTACTGCAGCCGGCCCTGCTTTACTGGATAAAACATTCTCGATCCAACGCATGGACGCGAACTCAGAAAAAGAACTTGAAGCAGAATGGACAGTTCCTGCGGTTGGTCAAGATTCAAGTACTAAACTAATACGGCTGGCAATGTCCACAGATAATTATTATGAGGTCAGGGAAACAGATGAAGACGATAACGGTCTTTATGTGGAAGTGGTTGTGGAAAAGGTAGGGGGAGGATAAATAATGTCCAGACAGAAAAGAGGATTGGTGTTCAGCCTTGACGCAGTGTTCGCAATATACATAGGAATATTTTTCATGACAACCTACCTGCTCGTGCTAGAACCATACTACTCCCCAACAAGCGACATGACACAACTGCACCGTGTAGCCCGCGACCTGCACGAAGCAAGGTACTACTATCGGCAAGGAGAAGTTGACGTTCAAATGAATCCTGAAGAGTACGGGTACACAACAGCATGCGCTGGATCAGGAGATGTAGGAGCCTCAAAAGACCTGCAGTACGCGAGCATACGGGACTACGGGTACGACGACAACGTACAAAACTACGTTCCCTCAAACTATCCGATTGACAAGCAGACGCTCATGCTGTACCCGTACGCGAACAAGTGGCTGTACGCAGGATTATACTCCATTGGCTCAGAAATCTGGTATACAGGAGTGACACAAGCATGCACGAAATGAGAAAAGCATACGCGATATCCGGAATAGCGTTCGTGATAATGGCAGTGGTGGTAATAGTCCTGAACTTCCTGATAACATCAAGCTTCATGATAGAAAAAGCATCCTCGGACGTCTCAGAAATAGACAGAGTATACTATGAAACAGTTGACCTGCAAAGGGCAATGTTCGAGACCAGAGCAGCCAACGTTTTTGCAGACGCGCTGCAGGACGCTGCAGCAGACGCACTTTCAGTAGGCGTAAAAGCATACACTGTTACTCGGCCTGTGGAAGCAATCGCCCTTGAGTCAGGAGACCCTGAAAACTACCAATGGTTCCCTTCAACCCCTGCGATAAGTCTTTTAAGGTTATCCTATGCTGCGTCTGGTTATGGCTCTCCGGTCACGAGCGTTGAACTGTGGATAAAACCAGCAAGCTCCGGAGAAGTAAGAATATGGTTTGAGGACGGTTCAAACAATTTGATCGGACCAGATCCTGCAGGGTCTGCCAGAGTGTCAGGAGGAGTGGGCCAAAAAGTAAAAGTATGGGTTGATGATCCTGAAAGCATTGACTGGAGCAAAGTTGAAAAAATAAGAGTGCAGACGGTCACAGATCAAGAAGCCTCATCTTCTTTCTCGTTTGCCCGAACAGGAAGTGCTGGAACCAACTATGTTTACACAGTATACTACAAGGCAGGAGAAGAGTCAGGACACCCAGGATGCAATGTCGGAGGAGTGAACAAGTACGGTCTGACCACTGGAGCAGGCTACTACACGACAGGCACGTACGGGCAAAAGTGCCTAAAATTTTTGGGGTGCGAGAAGATCGGACTCCAGCCTCCTGAGACTGTTTCTGTTCAGGGCACCGGAGGCCTTCAGATACTGCCTGCTTGCAGTGATCCGCAGTCACAAGATAACTGCAAAGTCGTAAGCACATCCTCCTCCTGTGAGGAGAGCTTCTATCCCCTTTGCGTTGAGTACACCCCAGTGAACTGTCCAGAAGGCTCGTATTACACAGAAGTTGAAGACGAGAACGGTAATCCAGTATGCTCTTACACCCAAGGCTACCAGACAGAAGGCTGCGGAATAATGGACTACCAGTACAACGGCCAAACTTCTTGCACAATCTCTCCCAATCCAGAAAGCCCAGACAATCAGCCAATAGGAAAACACGTCCTGCAAGAAGCGTGCAGTAAGATGGAATGGGAAGTGAAAAACAGGATTTCAGACCACTTCTCCCAGTTCGCAAAAGAGGTCACAGCAGTAATACCAGAACAAGTGACTGTAGGCTACTCTTCAAGCAAAATTGATGTCCAGCAGATTGAGAGCACGAGCACGCGCTGCACGTTCAAGATAACTGCTACAATCCCGTTCACCGTGAAATCCGGGACAATGAGCAAGACAAAGACAGTGCAAGTACAAAGGATTCTTAACATCAGTCTGCTTCCTCCTGTCAAAGGACAGATTCTCTACAGCACGTACGATGGGTACGAGGACGGCAATGCCACGTGCGCAGTATGCCACACAGACTGCAACGGTTTCTTCTACGACTCTGACGGGAACCCTGTGCTTGCAGAAAACGATCCAGCGTTCTGCTGCAACGCAAGATCCCATGAAGATGTACAGAAAAGTATTGACTTGTGCGAGCAGGCAAAAACAGAGGGCAGGATACCTGCGGACACTGACTGCAGTGCGCAAGGAGGCACTGGAAACTGCCTGGTCAAGTACCTTGTCACAAGACACTACTACAAGGTCTACCGGGAAATGAGAGAATACGCAAAAATAAAAGTGTATGACCCAGATGATCCCTTGTTAAGAGTGGACTTTGGGGACAGGTCAGGAGACCTGTTCCACATTGATACCTACGTGACCGTGGACAGAGAACTGGCAGGAGTAGACGAGTCTAGAAAACCAAAACAATGCTCTGATGCTGTGGACAGAGGCCCGTCAGACACTGTTGATAATCCCATAACAGAGACATACTTTGTGAGCGGGGACGCGTGCTATGATTTAAGCAAGAGAGAAATTCCCGTCTTAGACACTACAAAAACATTATCAGCAGGTCCTGTTGGATCAGTCCACTCAGATGATTCAGGGTACCATTACAATGTCTTTGAAATAGGTTATGTTGAGTACCAGTCAACGCCTGGCTTCGTAAGATCCTACTCTAAATTTACACTTCCCAGCCTTGACTCAATTAACATACCAGAAGACAAGCTCGGGGTATCGAGAGCAGTGTTCCACATCCCTCTGGATTCTTATTACACTTCACCGGACGTGCTTGAAGGGGATAAAATCGATGTTTACAGAACAAGTTCCGCATGGAATAGCTATACCGACCTCTCTTGGGACGATCCTCCTTTCGCAGAGTTCGCGGGCGTGGGAACATACTCTTCCTCCAGTGATTCCATCGAAGTTGATGTTACAAAAGCCCTGCGTGATGAGCTTGCAGAACAGAAAGAAACAGGAGACGACAAGGTCAGCCTTGGGATTAAGTTTGAACATGAGCGCAAGCAAGCGTATTTAAGATCACCCACAACCGAGACCCCTTGGCTGACGGTCACTTATGCCCCTGTGTTCGAGCACAAGATCTGTGGCAAGAACGCGCAGCAGGGCACCGTGCGAAAGAAGGAGTTTGACTACTGGGAGACCCTGCAGTCAGACGCGGCAGATAGCTGTAGAACAGACAAAATTATAGTAGGAACAAGAGCTGATGCCAGAACGTGGAAGAACAGGGGTCTGATAAAATTCGACGTTACTGGAATGCCGCACTCTGATGTTACTAGAGCGGAACTCGTGTTGCGCCCTGAAGAAGAAACCAGGAGAACAGGAATAACCCAACTGTACATTGAGGCACACAAGGGAAGCATGAAAGCAGGCAGTTCTGCAGAGGACAGCACTCCAACTACCTCTGGCCAAACGTATGCCTCCTGCGCATACTCCTGGAACAACCAGCAGAGTAACCCTGAATTCCTGGATGATGAACCTGTGAAAGTGGATGGTGAAATGACCTTTGACGTTACAGACTATTACCTGCAGCAAGCTGAGGAAGGCAAAAGCATGTGGATTCTGCTCAAGATCCAGGATGAGGGCAATTACCCCGGAAATGTGATCATGTGCCAGGATACTGCAAGCACACAGAACTGTAACGACCGCGTGTTCCTCAGAGTGTACCAGGGAGACAAGGTCACATACTATAACGTGATTGACGTCTACTCTGAGCAGCCAGTATGCACTGACAAAAAGTGCTATGACACGATGAAAGGGAGAATAGGAGTATACGCGAACAACCTTACTCTTCCTGTTTACTCCAAAACAATAAGCATCAATGACGCGGACGCGGCGTACGAGACAGTGCTCAGCGATGATCCAGACTCATACAAGACAGATTACCTGCTGGCAGGTCATAGGAAAGGATACTGGCATAACAGAGCACTGATACAGTTTAATGTCAACAGGCTCAATATACCGGAAGGTGCGACCTTAAAGTCAGCATACCTCGTGCTCAAGCCAGGGACAGTTTCTCCTGACGGCAGTTTTGTGATAAACGCGTACCGTTTTGAAGGTGATCGGAAGGACATTTCAACAGATAAGTACTCATGGAACAACATACCAGAAGAAAACAAGTGGCAGAAGATGGGATCAGCAGATGCTACAGAGTGGAGCGATGGAGAAGAAATTGTGCTGGACATTACTTCAGAAGTTGACGTTGCCAGAGAGGTTGGCCAACCTGCGCTCGTGATGCTTAAAGGGGCAGAGGAAGATGATGCGAGCCAAGAAGAAAAAATGATTATCTGCAAAGATTATGATCCAAGCATAGGATACTGCGATTACTCCAAGTCCTTGAGTGCAGACTGGGCTGAAATAAGGTACTCGTACTACTTTGAAGGCGAGCAGAAGCCCGACCTGACCGTGGAAATAAGCAAAGTGGAACAGCACGGTGACGGGACTGACGTGAACTCGAACAGTCCCGGATACTTTGGAGAACCTCTTGACGTGACCCTGACGATCACGAACCAGGGGGCTGCAGAAGTTCCAAAAGGTTCTTCCTTCAGTATACTCCTGGATCTCGCAGGCAGCACGCTTTCTAAGACACTAACACTTAATGATCCTTTGGATATAGGAGAGGCAATGACCGTAACTTATACGATTAGCGCTCCTGTGATTGACACTGCAAGCAAGCAAATTCCAAGTGTATACCCCTTATCAGCAGAAGTTGATTCAGGAGCAAGTATAGACGAGCTTGACGAGAGCAATAATCATGCGCCAGGCAAAGGAGTTAGCTTGAAGTATAGGCGTCTTGAAGTTCTTTCAACAGGCCATTATAACGCAGTTAAAAAGACAGACTTGGACACAGCTGAAACCACATACTATTGTATTGCAGTGGGTCAGCACCTGCTTGAGTATATTGAAAGGGAAGGGTACTCTCATGATGTTAGATCATTTATCCAATTCAACAACACTAAGCTGAAGAACCTGCTGCAGGCGGCTAAGTCAGACGCGGCTAGTATGGTGTACGCAGACCTCTCTCTTTACAGTCTTGGTTTTTCAACCAGCGTTCCCGGAGGAGATGACATTACGGAAGTAAAACTGTTATCAGCAACCAGATTGAGGGACACCCCTCTCGCGTACGGCAGTGTGTTCTGCGATGATCTTACTAGCACAGATCCAGAAGAAGTGTACTCCTGCACTCATGATCCTGGCAATGAAGGAGATGCTTGTTACACCATGTGGGGGCTGTTCCCAGAACTGAGTGCAGAGTTCAGCATGCAGGAGGATTACGTGGGCCAGCAAACAGTCAATATAACTAACATACTCCAAGAGGTAGGTGATCGGTATCCTATGAGTGATGAAAAAGCAGCACTAGTGCTGGCAATGTTCCTTCCAGCAGTGCCTCAAGAGTTGGACACTGCAAAGTTCTATGCAGAAGAAGATTATAGACCCACTTTAATGATTTACGGTTACTGCCCGTCAGGAACATGCCCTGAGGGACTGGGGGAATTCGCATGAAAAAAAGAACATCGTTTGTTACAGTAATGTTTGTCTTGGCCGTGTTCGCGGGCCAGGCTGTTGCCTTGACCCAAGAAGAAGTACAGCTAGAGCAAATGAAGTACTACATGTACCAGGCAGGGCAAAACCTGCTTGACGCGCAGAAACAAATAGAGAACGCTAAAAAACAAGGTGCTGACGTGTCCTACGCTATACAAGAGTTCACGAGAGCAAAAGAAGCATACGATCAGGCAGTGGCAAACGCGCATGACGCGGAAACATACTACGAGTTCGGAGAATACGAAACTTTCTCCTCACTTGCTTTGAACGCAACAGTTCAGGCAACGATCACCATTCAGTCAGCTGAAAAAATTTCTGATGATGTGCAAGTACAAGTAGAACAAAAAAAGGCAGAAGAAGGCAACCTGACCTGGACAGAAAAACTTAACGCGCTAGAGCTTGAAATAAACGCCACCCAGAAAAGATATGATGACCTGAACCAGTCAGTAAACAAGGCAGAAGGAATCGAGTACTTGAACCAGTCTCGGTACTACTTATCGCAGGCCAGAGTGTACGCAGAGAAAAATGATGACCAGAACACAAGAAAACAATACCTTCTTTCAGTTGGCAGCCTGAAACAGGCCCAGATAATACTTCAAAGTCTGCTCGCGGAAAAAGGAGAAACAGTGCCAGTGTTCATTGTAAAAGGCGCAGAAAGACAAATCCAAGCAGAGCCAGAAATACTGCCCCCGGCAGGAAACCAGACAAGTGGCCAAGCGCCTGCACAGGACAACACGCTCTTCCTGCTCGGCTTCGGAGCAGTACTCGCTTTAGTGCTCCTGATAATAGCAGTAGGGCTTATAATCTCAAAAACAAGGAAAGGAAAACCCGGTAAAACCAAGACACTGTACGAAATGTTACTAGAACAGGAAAAGAAAAAGAAGAAGAGATGAATCTCTTCTACCTTTCCCTTTTTTCAAGCTTTCTCGGACTTCTCTTAGTCTACTACGCAGTGCCTTCTGGTTACCCTCCTAAAACAGTTGACAGGGCAGTACTAGAGTGCGATGGCAGGGCAGAAGTCCACGGCGTAATAGTAAAAGAGTTCACCTCTAGAAAAGGAAAACTTATAAGCATCATGAAAGGAGAGAGCGAAACACTGTTCGCAGTGGTTAAAGGGAAGAGAGGGCTTGGCAGAAACAGCATAAGCGGCAGGCTCTCAAAATACTCAGAAGAATGCTGGCTTTTCGAGGAATGATCTGGCATGTGGTCAGCCATAGCAGGAACTCTTCTTGGAACAGTCTCCGGATTTATTCCAGGCCTGCACCCTAACAATCTCATCCCGTTCTTTTTTTTCTTTCCAGACCCGGGCATGTTCGCGGTATCATTCTACGCATCTCACGCGATCTCGGTCCCATTCCAGTCAATATTTTTGGGAGTATCCTCTGACGCAAACGCCCTGGCAATAATGCCCGGACACAAGTTGGCCTTGAAAGGAAAGGGCCTTTTAGCATTCAAGCAGGCCTCTGGCACAGCATTCTTTGTGGTGCTCTCAAGCCCTGTATTCATCTTATTGTACCAGTTCATGCTGCCTGTGTACTCTTCATTCAAGCTCTTAATACTACTCTTTCTGACAATACTGCTGGCGCATATGCTGGCGGGGAGAAAGATTCTGGTGACCCTGCTTGCAGGCGCGCTCGGAATATTGTGCGCTGACTACAGCATGCTGTTCCCAATGCTGTCAGGCTTTTTCGGAGCAAGCACGCTTTTATTATCCATGAAAACAGAAAGCCTGCCCAGACAAAAAGAAAAAGAACAGAGCATAGTGTACCGGAATGTGTTTTTGTCTCAAGCTTCTGCTTTCTTTTTCGCGATAGTTCCAGGTGCAAGCGCAGGTATTGCAGCAGCTTTTTCCAGAGTATTTGGAAGAATAAAGAAAGAAGAGTATGTTTCTTCTGTTGCAGGAATAAGCGCTGCTTACACAATGTTCAGCATTTACACGCTTGATGTGTACGGTATCACCAGAAGCGGGCTTGCAGTGTTCCTAAAACCCCTAAACATGAGCCTGCTTGCCTCGGTAGGGGTTGCAGTGTTCTCAGCAGGTATTGCGTTTCCGCTTTCATTAATGCTTGCAGAAAGAGCGTGTAGAAATATACACCACATGCAGTACAGCTTAATCGCAGGGTCTTCATTTACATTGCTGTTTGCAATGGTGTTCGCCTTCACCGGATCCCTTGGGATAATAGTTTTTATAACCAGCACGAGCATAGGATTACTTGCTGCAAGCATGCATGTCAGAAGAATAAACTGCATGAGCGCGATAATAATCCCCGTACTATTGAGGGCGCTAATATGAGAATAAAAAAGGAAGTGCTTGAGAAGATACTTGCACTCTGCAAGGAAGCGTATCCTAACGAGGTGGCGGGAATCTTGCTCGGAACGGATACCGTAAACGATTTCGTGATAATGCCAGGGGAGTATTTCGAGGCAAGCGTTTACGTGAAAACGTACAATATTCCAATATACCCTAACGCTGCAGGCACGTTCCACTCTCATCCAGGCCCTCCTGTTCCAAGCAGAGCAGATCTTGACTTCTTTTCAAAAACAGGCAGAGAACACCTCATAATAGGTTGGCCGTACAATTTAGAGAATATTAGGTCCTACGATTCTATGGGTCGGAGGGCGCCACTCCAGATCATTTAGGGCCTGATCCTTTTTCTTAGTGTGTATACTGTCCCAGATGTCTTGAGGGAACCTGGAAACTATTAAAAACTTCGTAATCCTGGATGTTGTAATGAAGATACTGCTCGTTGTCTTGGATGGTGCAGGAGACAGGCCAGTAAAAACACTGGCGGGAATGACCCCTTATGAGTATGCCGACACTCCTCACCTTGATTTCCTGGCATCAATAGGAAGAGTAGGGCTTTTGCACCCTGTTCCAGGAGTAGCTCCAGAGTCAGACATCGCGGTCATGAGTCTTCTTGGGTATCCTCCTGAAAAGTACACTGGAAGGGGCCCTTTGGAAGCTCTTGGTGCTGGAATCAGGATAAGAGATGGGGAACTTGCGCTCAGATGCAACATTGCGAGCTCCAAAGACGGCAAAAAACTCTTAGACCGCAGGGCAGGAAGAAAAATTTCCAGAAAAGAAGCAAGAGAAATCGAGAGCCTACTTAACAAAATAAAGCTGCCTGGTTTCAAGCTCAAGTTCAAGATGACCGCGGGCCACAGAGGCGTTCTGGTAATACGCAGGAAAGACAACAAGCCATTATCTGACAAGATAACAAACACTGACCCTGCTTATGATAAGAAAGGGCACTATTCTGTAGCTCGGTCAGAGTACTCGATGATTGTGAGAAAATGCAAGCCACTATCCAAGGACGCAGAGCCTGCTGCCAGAGCAGTTAACCAGTTCACAGAAAAAGCATACCGCGCGCTTTCCCGCGCGCGGTTTAACAAAGAAAGAGAAAAAAGGGGTATATTTCCTGCGAACACTGTCCTGTGCAGGGATGCTGGCAACAAGATTCCAAATGTCTTGCCCTTGACAAAAAAATACGGTAAAAAGTTCATGATAATCGCAGACATGCCCCTCGAGATAGGGATTGCCAGACTCGCAGGAATGAAAGTAAAAAAACTTTCTCCCGGAGAATCAGCAGAAGCATACAAGAAAAGAGCAGTGCTTGCAAAGCAGGCGCTTAAAGAAAATGACCTTGTTTACGTGCACCTGAAAGGCCCTGACCTGTACGGCCATGACTCAGACTGCGCCGGAAAAGCAAAAAGCATAGAACAAATAGACAAACACTTTTTCGGAAATCTCGTAACCCAAACCCTGCTCAAAAAAACAATAATCGCTGTTACCTCAGACCATTCTACACCCTGCAAACTGGGAGTTCATTCAGCAGACCCTGTTCCTCTAATGATAGCAGGAAGCATAACAGTCCCAGGACCTGCCAGAAAGTTTGGAGAAAAAGCATGTTCTCTTGGCAAGCTCGGCCGCATGCGCGGCATTGAACTAATGCCGTTTTTAATGGGGTTAAACAAAATATGATCCTATGACAGAAGTTTGGGAGCAGTACTACAAAAGAATAGAAAAAGAAGGAGTGCCAGAAGCACTAAAAGGCCCCCGCAGGCAAGTCAAAGAACTCGTGCCATTGCTCAAAAAAAGAGGGGCAGAAAAAATCCTGGATCTTGGCTGCGGGTTTGGCAGACACCTTGCCTTTTTGGCAGAACAAGGATTCAAGGTAGCAGGACAGGAAATCTCAGAAACCGCACTCAGAATGTGTAAGCGCGCGCTTGAAGAAAAGAATCTGCGCGCTGAACTGGTTCATTCGAGCATGGTCAAAATCCCTTTTCCTGATAACTACTTTGATGCAGTGTTGTGCATTACCACACTTGCTCACGCGAGAAAAAGTGACATAAAACAGACCGTGAACGAAGTGCGCAGGGTTCTGAAAAAAGGGGGAATCTTCTTTTTCAATGTTCCGAGCACTGGTGATTCCAGGTACGGTACCGGAAAAGAAGTAGAGCCAAGAACCTTTTTAACAGAAGAGTACGGGTATGGGAAAGGCATCCTGGAACTGCACCATTTTTTCACGCGCGAAGAAATATTGAACATGCTTAAAGACTGGCAGCAGGTGATGGTAACAGAACATAGCATGAGAAAAGGGAGGATAAAAGGATTCTACGTGCTGGCAGTAAAATAGGACAAGTTCCCTATTTATCCAGTGTAATAGTACTTGCCTGTTTTTTTCTGTTCTCTGTCAAGCTGGGATCCCGGCTTGTTTACCCTCGGTCTTCCTGTTTCAAGGTCCCTTCTGAACGTGATCTGCATCCCTGACAAGAACCTGTTCATGCCTTCCTCCATACTTTCAGGAGACTCTGCAAAACCCTGCACACCAGGAGCACCTGAAAAGACAAGAATCCTGTTCGCGACA
>Ga0190313_1000189_pt1 | contig 39194 bp, 70 predicted proteins | sample 4870071011_MG_FD_169989 | JGI IMG/M metagenome (GOLD analysis project Ga0190313, IMG submission 169989) | Hydrothermal vent sediment bacterial communities from Southern Trench, Guaymas Basin, Mexico - 4870-07-10-11_MG | ecosystem: Environmental > Aquatic > Marine > Hydrothermal vents > Sediment ... | reverse complement strand
CAATCGTCAGATTCAAGGATACTGTCTGTGCAAATGTATTCAACAATGGATTTAGCTCCACAGGAACAGAGTTTATGAGTGGTGGGGATGGAGAATACCTCTTTGATACTGACCATCCTTTAAAGGGTGGAGGAACCTGTGCAAATACATTCTCAACTCAGGCAGATTTATCTGTCTCCTCCTTAGAAGAAGCAATCAACATCATGAGGCTAACCAAAGGAGACAGAGGAGAAATTTTGGACATTACTCCTAAAATCCTTTTGGTTCCTCCACAACTTGAGAGAACTGCTTGGGAATTGGTGAAGTCTGCAGGAAGACCTGATACTGCAAACAGAGCTGATAACTGGCTGGCAACTCAGAATTTACAGATTGTAGTCTGGTCTCGGTTAACTGACTCTGATGCCTGGTTCCTCTTAACCGATAAGGCATACCACAACCTGATTTTCTACAACAGAATTGATTTAGAGACCGAGATGGACAGAGACTTTGATACAAAAGACTACAAATACTCTGCTTTAACTCGTTTCAGCGTTGGTTGGGCAGACTGGAGAGGCACATTCGGAAGCAGTGGTGCATAATGAATGGGAGAGAAAAAGATTTGGGTTTGGTTTGATTTTGGGGGAGAGCTAAAAACTCTCCCCCTGATAAAAGGAGGTGAGGAAGTGGCAAGAAAGAAAACAGCTAAAAAAGGAAAGAAAAAGGCAACAAAGAAAAAGAAAAAATAGGGCGGGGCTGCATCCTGAAAGGGGGAGGTAATTCCTCCCCCTGCAAAAAGGAGGTGATATGGCAATAACTCATTTTGGCGAAGACCACAATATATCTGCTCATCAGAATGATGAGAAAGTCTTACAGGGAGGAGTTGCCTGTTGTGCTAAAAATGCAGCAAATAAACCTGGTTTACTCAGATTAGATGCTGTTGATGATAATGGGAATGTAACTGCTTATTATCTCTGGGTTGACAGCAATGGGAAATTGAGAATTCACAATGCCATTCCTACTGACCAGGATTCAGATGGAACTGTGGTGGGAACTCAGAGCTGATGAAGTGCTTCTGCGGTAAGGATTTTTTGCTCTTTTACTGTCCTGACTGTGGGATTTACAGAGTTTGCTCTTTGAAAGGGATAAACGAGACATATACAAGAGGTTATCTTCTCCGTTATGAACGTTTGGAGAAGACAAAGAAATCAGAAGAGATACAGAAACGTCGCTGGAGATTAGTTAAGAAGTATCTTAAGAAAGGAACAATCTTGGATTTTGGCTGTGGTTGCAGGACATTTTCAAAGTATGCACCAAAAGGCTTTAAGGTTTACAACTTTGATTTGTATTTCTTCAGAGACTTTGCTTTTCTGGGTAAAAAGTTTGATGCTTTATGCTTCTGGGATACGTTAGAGCATTGCTTCTTCCCCGATGTGGTGATTAAGGAGATAAATCCCAAATTCATCTTTGTGACAATGCCTTTAGTGAGAAAGATTTCTTTGAAAAACTGGAAACACTTAAAACCTAAAGAGCATATCTGGTATTTTACTTCTCATGGTTTAAAAAAATTCTTTGAAATTTTGGGATATAAGGTTGTTGAAAAAATAGATTTGGAAACGGATTTAAGATCTCCTGATGTAAAGACATGGGTGGCGAAAAAGAATACAGAATAGCAATTCCATCAGGGATTGGAGATTTTTTATGGTTATGGTCTAAACTTATCTCTGTGGAGGGGACTTTTCACTTCTTTGTTCCCAATTCCTATCCTTTACGTCTTCCTCCCTTTATCAAACTTGTGGATAACAATTCAAAAGTCTCCTTAGGAAATCATACTTATCGTGACATCAAACATTTTGAACTGATTAAACCTTACCGAACCTGGGAAGATGTTTTGAAGAACTATCAGAATGGAGATGAGGTTATCTTTCTTTCTGCAAATACTCATTTAGAGAAAGGTTTATCTTTACAGGATTACCTTCCTGACTTAGAGACTCATTATCATTTTCCTTTCAAGATGGATGCTTCTTCTGCGGCAAAAGTAAAAGGACTTCTGGAAGGGTTAGAAGACAAATTTCTTCTTGGGATTTACACTTCAGGAATAAGCAGGATTAAAAGATGGAGTGGATGGATGCCTGAGGATTGGGTTGAATTTATCAAGTTGTGCTATAAAGAAAATCCTGACATTGTCTTTGTCTTTATAGGTTCTGTTTATGATATAGATGCAGTAGAGGAGATTAAAGGAAGACTGGATAAAGAAATTCCTTATCGTGATTTGGTGGGAAAGACTTCTGCAGGAGATGTTGTTGAACTCATCTGGAATCTTAACTACTTTGTCTCCTTTGCTTCAGGCTTAAGCGTTATTCGTGCTGTTTTAAGAAGAGAAGGCTGTGCTTTATTCCCCAAACATCTTGATAGATTAAGATACTCTTGGGTTGACCCTGAGATGGTTGAGAAAAAGCAATACACTGCTTACTTTTTTGATAAACCAGAAAGGATTTTTTACAGGATAAAGAGGTGGCTGGGATGATAACTGCCGAATACCTTGAGGAATTGGAATACGAGAAATTAGTGGAGAAAGAAAAAGATGAGAAGCCTAATTGATTATCCTGGCTATTACCGTTATTGTGACCGTTGTGGAAAGAAATTTCCTGTGGAGGAGTTGATAGAAGACCCTGTGACACCAGGAATATTTGTCTGTCCTCAATGTGCTGATGAACCAGGGATTGAGGAAAGGATGAGGGAAGACCCAATAAACGTTCCACATTATTTCAGATAGGAGGTGAAGATGGCAGAGAGAATTTTCACTTTAAGGCATAAAGATAATCAGGATTTATCTGCAAGTGCTTTGTCCACAACCACTTCTTTTAACAGAAGATTCAGGCTTTTATGGGTTCATCTTAAAGCTTCAACTGGCTTGAATGAGACTGTCACTGTTACTTTCAAATCAAAGAATGGCTCAAATTATGATGTTCCTTTAGAAAGTAAAGATTTAGGAGGAGCAGATAGCTATACTTACATTGCTTCAAGGAATGAGGTCTTTGAAACAGGGGATGAGGTTCAGGTAACCTGCACAAATTCAGGTGGAACAGGAATTGTTTATGTTGAGGTTTTGGTTCAGGATTTAGGAAAGTATTGATGAACGAACTTAACTTACAATTTCTGGCATTTTTCAAAGTAATTGCAGTGGCTATTTTTTCTCTTCTTTATGGACTGGGAGGAATGTATAAAAAGGCAATAAGAAGGATTGGAGGAGCAATATGGTTAATGGTTGCTATTGGAATTATTGGCTATCTTCAAAAAACTATCTCTTTATGGTATTTCCTGTATCCTTTGCTATTGATGGGGGCATTAACTATTGGTTATGGGGCTGATGAGTTTGAGGAAAAGATTAAAAAGAGAGCTTTATATGGACTGGCTTTAGGAGTATCAGCTTTACCGATTGCCATTGTGACAGGAAAATGGCTTCTTTTTGGGTTTCATCTGGGATTGTGTCTGGCTTCAAGTATTCTTTTGGGAGTTTTTAATCCTTTAAGGAGTGCAAGAGATGAGGAGACTTTAATTGGAACTTTAAGTGTGATAATTCCAATTTTTATGGTGTGAGATGAAGTTTAATCCAGAAGTTTTTAATGAAGAATTTTTTACTCATCCTGAGCATAATCGTTCAGTTATAAGACATGAGAGAAAGTATCCTGAGATGTTGAAAGGATTTGAAAACAAAAGTGTTCAGATTATGGGTTGTGGTAGAGGATGGGGGGTGAAGATCTTAAAAGAGCATGGCTTTAAATGCATAGGATTTGATGTAAGCAGGTGGGCTGTTGAGAATAGAGTTGATGATGATGTTTATCTGCATAACTTGTTAGATCCTATTCCTCATCGTGCTGATATCTCTATCTGTATAAATGTTCTTGCTTATTTGCCTTTAGAAAAAATAGAGCAAGCATTGAAGAATATAAAGGAAGCTACTAATGAACTGGTTATTTTGCGAGCTTCTGCCAAAGACGAACAAGAAAACGCAGACAAAGCATTAGGCAAACCATTGGCTTCTCAATACAGGTTGATTAAGAAACCTTATGAGTGGTGGCTTGAATTGTTCAGGAAATACTTTAAAGAGATAAAGTCTGATTATGGAGGCATTACACGTTTATTTTGGGGAAGGGTAACGTGAGGGCAAAAGAGAAATTAGAGGTGATAGATAGAATTGTCTCCAGATTAATAACAAGTCTGGAGATTGATAAAGCAAACCTGATAAGGATAAGAGAGATTATTAAGGAAAAGGAGAAGGATGCCAAAGGGCAAAAGAATATCTCTGGAAAAGTTAAGAAAAGGAGCTGATAGGGGGAAACTCCCTATCATTGTGGAAAGAATGGCGGCAGCAATAAAGAAGTCCCATCCTTCTTACTCAAAATCTCAATGCATAGCAATTGCTGTTGAGAATTTGCAGGATAATGGGTATTTAAGGAAAGGAACGTTTAAGATGACAGTAAAGGGAAGGAAGTTGGCTCAAAGGATGTATAAGAGAGAGCCAACTGCACCTGATGTTTTGTTGAAGTGGGGATTGCAGGAACACAAAGGGAAGAAAAAAAAGAGGAGGTAAATAATGGCAAGAAAAAAATCTGCTTTACCTGCACAGCAAATCAAAAGGGCTATCAAAAGAAGAGGAACTGAGGGAACTTTCAGAGCTTGGTGCAGAAGACATGGATTTTCTGGAGGAACTGCTGCCTGTGCTAACTATGCTTTAAAACTTTACAAGCAAGGGAAAGTATCAAGAAGCATAATGGAGAAAGCAAGAACAGCCAAAGCATTTGCTTCAATGAGAAGAAAGAAAAAGAAGAAATAAGGAGGTTTTAATGCCCAATGTATTAGACTTTTCTCCAGAGTTATGGACTGATTATGTAAAACCTCTGCTTGAGACTTTAGAAGGACCTGGTTATCCTACTTACAAGGAGCATCCTGAGGCAGGAACTTATGGGCCTTTAGGAATAAGGGAGATAACTTTCAGAGAGGTAAAAAGAAGATTTCCTGAAGTATTTAAGAATGTGGAGTTCAAAGATGTATTACGCAATCCTGCTCTTTATGATCTTGTAGGAAGAGCTTATGCAGATATAATCTTTGATGACTACTTGAGGGAGAAGTATGATTGGAGAAGGCTACATCCTGCTCAGGTTATGGCAATTATTGGTAGAGCTTGGAGAGGACCAATTGCTTACAAAAAGGGGAAACTATCTTTAAATCAACCGAGAATAAAAAAGATTAAGACAATCATCAGGAAGAAGTTTCCCAAATATCCGATAGAAAACTTAATCTGGAGGTATTAGGATGTATGTCTCAACGATAATTGACCAGATACAGGCAAATCTTAACCGTTCAGATGCAACAGATACCCTCGTTTTAAGATGGCTTAATGAGATACAGCACAGGATTTGCAACATAGATAACTTCTCCTTTATGGAAAAGACAACAAATTTCTCCCTTACAGCAAATACTCGTTCTTACTCCATCTCCTCAAACATAGATGCAAAGTTTAAGGAAGAGCTTCAGCTATGGATTGAGGAAAGCAACAAGAAAAGGATTTTGACAAAGGTGAGAGGAGTTGAGGCAGAGAATATGTTCATTGATACAACAAAATCCTCAAAACCCACTCATTACTGGATATGGTCAGACTCTGTTTACTTTTATCCTTTACCTGATAAAAGCTACACTGTCTATGTGAAATACTATGCTTATCTGGATGATTTGACGGATTCTGATAGCGAACCCAATCAGCTCTGCAAGTATTATCCCAACCTTCTCATCTTTGGAGCAACTGCTGAAGGATTCCATTACTTTGAGATGTCCGATAAGGCAAAGGAATGGTATGAGAAGTATAGAGCAGAGTTGGAGGTTCTTTTAAGAAGGGAAAGAAAAAGGTTGCATGCAAATATACAGAATCCTCGTATGAGGTTGAGGTTGAAATGAAGGAGATGGAGGAAATTAGAGAAGAACTGGCAGCTATCAAGACAGATATCTGCTGGATTAAGAAGACTTTAAACAATCACTTAAAACATCACTGGACAGCAGAAATAGGACTTATTCTGGCTTTGTTAGGAGTTATATTGAAATTTCTCCTCTTTAGGTAAAGGAGGTGATAAAAGATGGCAACATGGGATAAAACAAAACCTTCAGGAAGCGATAGCATATCTCAAGGTGACGATATCATCAGAAACGATAAGGAATACCTTGAGGATACTCTATCCCGTGACCATCACTTTCCTGGGACTTATGGGACAGATGCAGGAGAACACAAGAAGGTAACATTGAGAGAACAGAGTGCAGACCCTTCTTCTTCCTCAGATAAAGGAATTCTTTACACAAAAGACGTTGATGGAGTTACAGAACTCTTTTACATAGATAGTTCAGGAAACGTTAAGCAACTGACAAGTGGAGGAAAACTGAATGTGGAAAGTGATGAAGCAGTTCTTTTAAGTGGAGACCAGACAATTGGAGGAGTTAAGACTTTCTCCTCTATTCCAGTTTTACCAGCCTCAGACCCAACTTCTGATAATCAAGCAACAAGAAAAGCTTATGTGGACAATGCTATATCAAATGGGAATGTGGATAAGTTAGATGGATATGATTACAATGCCACTCAGTTAAAACCTTTTGGAAATTGGGAGAGTAAGGATGCTGATACAGTGTATCAGGCAACAACTGATGGTTTTGTGTGTGCTTATACAGATTATGCAGATGCAGCAGGAGTTACTGGCTACACAGACAGTAGCAATCCTCCTTCAACTATAAGGGCTCGTAACAAGGAAGATGGAGAAGACTGGTGTTATGCTTCTATAACTTTTCCTGTCAAAAAGGGCGATTACTGGAAGGTAACAGGAACAAGTATTGCTGCTATTTACTGGATACCTTTAGGAGTGTAAGGAGGTTGTTATGAAGAAAATTCAGGTAAAGACAGGTTATGGTTATTTCAAAGATAGACAAGGAAGAATTGTTGCTAAAGCTAATCTTCCTCCTGGAGAACATCCTGTGAAAGATGATTACGAATATGTGGAAGTTACAAAGGAAGAATTTGAAAGTATAAAGGTATCTCCTGAACCTCAAACAGAGGAATATTTGAAAGAGATGAAGATAAAGAAAGAGATGTTCAAGATTTTAAGAGAAATGGCAATTAAGAATTTAAAAGAAAAAGGTGAATTGTGATATATGAAACTCATAACCCTCAAACCTCCACTTAAAGGTTTACGAGTAGGGGTTGGTTCAGAGATACACGATTTGGAAACTCCATCCTGTAAAAACATCTTCCTCACAGAGGATTTATGCGTTGAAAAAACCCCTGGATTTAAGAAATTCTCCACAAATCTTCCTTTAGACAGCACAATTATGCTTATTGACCAGTTTTACAAAAGGGATGGGACAGAGAAGCTGATTTGTTGCACTCAGGATTTTCTTTACTACTACGATACCTCTGCCTCTGAATGGAAAAGGGTTACAGATGCAACTGAAGATTTTACAGGAACAGATGATAATCTTTTCTTTGCCGATAATGCAAGAGATAGTTCAGGAAATGATATTTTTGTCATCACCAATGGAATTGATAACATCAAGAAGTATGATGGTTCTGCTTTAGCTGATTTGGGGGGTTCTCCTCCTAAAGCCAAATTCCTCTTAAACTTTGAAGATTACCTTATGCTTTTTTTTACCATTGAAGGGGGAAATAACTACCCTCAAAGGGTGAGATGGTCAGATACAGGGAATGCTGAGGAATGGTCTTCAGGTAATGCAGGATGGTGGGATTTGGAAGGAGAGGATTGGATTTCAGGAGTTGGAGTTCTGGGTTCTTATGTGATAGTTTTTAAGGAAAGGTCTATATTTGTGGGGAGAAAAGTAATCTCATCATCGGTCTTTGATTTTGACAAGATTGTGGATGGAGTTGGTTGTATTGCGCCAAAAACAATTGTGAATGTTGAGGATGAGCTTTACTTTCTGGGAAATGATAATGTCTATGCTTTTACAGGAAGGGGTTTGGAGGTAATTGGAGAAAGCATAAGGGATAAGCTTTTCTCTTTTCTGAATCCTTCTCTGTCTTATCTGGCTTTTGCACATTACATTGAGGAGCTTTCTGAATATCGTCTTTATTTTCCCACTACAAGTTCCTCTGGTTTCTGTGATGCTTGCTTTATCTACAATACAAGATTGAAAGCCTGGACTTACAATAAACGCACAAAAGTATTCTCCTGTGGTGGATATTACGTTCGTCAAACTGCTGCAACATGGGATACTCTTTCAGGAACCTGGGATGAGCAGACAGGAAGATGGGATGATAGAGCTTATCTTTCCTTATCTCCTACAAATCTTTTGGGGGACAAAAATGGTTACACTTATGAGATAGATTATACAGAGACGGATGAGGATACAGAAGCCACAGAAAGTTATTTTGACACAAAGGATATTCACCTTGATGGGAGAAGGTTATCTTTTAGCTGGTTGAGAGTATGGGCAAAAGGGACAGGTTTAAAGGTTTACTATTCCACAGATGAGGGAGAAAGTTTCTCTGAGTTGGGAACAATTACTCTTTCTGATGGAGATTTCAAACCTTATAAACTCACAAAAAGGATAAACTGTGAGACAATCCGCTTCCGTTTTGAGAATACAGATGCAGGAGGAAGATTTAAGATACAAAAGATAGAGGTTGCTTTTGAGGATGGAGGTAGGATTTGAAGACCCGTAAGAGATACCTCTGGGGAAAGTTAGAACCTACAAAAGAGAGTTTAGAGGATTTTCTTTCTGTTCTTGATGAGATGACACAGGATATTCATGAGGATTTGATGACTATGAGAGGCTTGTTTGAGGTGGACACAGAGGGAAATTTAATGCCTGCTGAAGAGGTATGGAATGACCTTTATTTTATGCTGGATAGTAATGGTGACATAATGCCAAAAGAATAAGGAGGAATTATGGCTACAAGAAACATAGTCCCCAGAGCAGATGGAGAAGGAAATATTGGAACGCAGTTAAAGAACTGGCTTAAAGGTTGGTTTAAGAATTTATTTGTGAGTAATGAGTTAACAGATGGGACTAACTCCACTACAATAGCAGACATTAAAGACGCAGTCAACAAACGCCACACCCAAAACACCGACCACATCATCAAAGACGCAGATGGAGACACTTTAATAGATGTAGAAGAATCAGCAGATAAAGACGAAATAGTAGGAAAAGTTGCAGGAGTTGAAGCGTTAAGGATTTATAGTTCAGGGATTGTAGATTTAGCAAAGCAAAGTATGTGCGGTGTTTATCCAAGCTCAAACTTGTCTGTCCCCCATGATACAGATGCAGTAGTCAATTTTGATACGAAAGATTTTGATATACAGAACGAATTTGATACAACAAACTATAGATTCACGGCTACTGTTGCGGGAAAGTATCTTGTAAGTGTAAGATTACTATGGAGTGCAACATTAGACCCCGATAGAGCATATTCAATGAGAATTAGAAAAAACGGTTCAGTTTATGTAAATGAAGTTACAGCTCATGCTTCAACTTCAGGAGCTTCTTTAACAGTTTCAACTTCCATGATTATTCATCTTGATGCTGGTGATTATATAGATATTGTAGCGGTTCAATGGAGTGGTAATACTCATGAAGTCGCAGGGGATAGAAGAACTTATTTATCAATTGTAAAAGTTCAATAAGGAGGTGAAAATGGCATTAAAAATCACATTCACAGACACAAACACAGGAAAAATAATCGCAGAACACGAATTGACAGATGAACAGGTAAAAGCATTGAATACAGAGTTAGAATTAGTAGATTACAAATGCCCTATATGCGGTAAATACTTCACAGGGATAGTGGCGTGGATTTTGAACGCAATAGGGCAGAAAGCAAGGCAAAAGGTTGATGAGATAGTAGAGAAATCAGGTAAAGGTTCAAGATTTACAGATGTGAAAAGGAAGTTGGAGATTATAAGGGAATTGGATAAAGAAAAGTCAGAGTTATTAAAATCAGCAAAGGAAAGGCAGGAGGAGTTGATTAAGGAAGGGAAGATAAAAAGGGAGTTTTTCAAAAGATGAAAATCCTCTTCTCCAATCACCATTACTACTACCGCCCCATTCTTGAACTGGCAAAGAAAAACAAAAGGCTTCCTTGTTCTCTGGAGGAATTTTCCCGTTACCTTTTTGAGAACTGGTATGATTTCCTCATTTTGACTGTGACAGATAAAGACCCTAAAATATTACTGGGATACGTTATCTTTGAAATTCACAGGGATTTTAAGGGAGAGGATGAGCTTTTCCTTGTAAATGGCTACATCCCTCCTAAATATGCAAAAAGGGTAAAGAAGGTGATAAAGGGATTTGCCAAAAGAGCAGGATTTAAAAGGATTACAACTCTGATGAAGAAAAAGGATGCCAGAGCTTTAAGAAGACTTCATCCTGAATTTGAGGAAGAAGGGATTTTCTTAAGCTGGAGGTTAAATGGGACTCTTTAAAAGCAAAAAAGTAGAACCTGAAAAAATCTGGCCAGAGGTATGGGGTCCTGAGAAATTAATGCCCAAATGGCAATATGAAGCTCTTAAGAAGATTTACAAGACAGTTGAAACTCCTGCCTTTGGAATATTAAGAAGGATATCCGAACCCACCAAATATCAGAGAGAAGCTTTAAGAAGACTTGAGAGGTTTTTAACTTTAGGTGTTCCCTTTACAGAAAGACCAATCTATGCTTTGGGAAGAGAAGAAATTGCCAGAACCTTAAGAGGTGAATATTCTCCTTTAGAAAGTCCTTACTGGCAGGCATATAAGGAAGCAGTAAGAAAAACCCTTGAGGAAGAAACTTTACCAGAAATAAGAAGAGCTTATTCCTTAAGAGGAGGTTTATATTCTTCTGCTGCTTTAGAAGCTGAAAGAAAAGCAATTGAGGAAGCTCAAAGAAGGCTTGAGGAGTTTTTGGGAAGAGCGTGGGAAGCTGAAAGATTGAGAAGATTAGAGGTTGCTCCTCGTGCAGTTGAGTTAGCTCGTATGGAGGCTTTAGCACCACTTGAGACTGAAGAGGCAGCAATAAGAGCAGCATTGCAATATGGAGTTCCCATTGAAAGGGTAAGAGAAAGACCCTGGGAGATTTTATCCCGTCTTTTAGAATACAGATTTCCTTATGCACTTGTAAGACCTGAGCTTGTTTATCCTTCTTATCGTCCTTCTCCTTTTGAGAGAGTGGTTGTTCCTCTGGCAAAGACTGCTTTAAGTGCATATCTGATGGGCAATCTTCTTTCTCCTGCAGTTACAGCAACAACTGCTACAGGTTTAGGTTCTTCGTCTTTAGGTTTGTTAGGAATGAGTGAACCAGAGTTTTATTCTTACTGGTATAGATATGGAGGCTGAAGATGGCAAGAAAAGCCACAACCACAGAAGGCTTAAGACCTTATCCTTCAGATTGGGCAGACATTTTAGGCAGCATATTCTCCTTAGGTGAGGATATAAGAGAGACAAGAAGAAAGTATGCAGAAGAGATTTTATCTAACTTCCTTCTTCTTAAACAACTCTATCCTGCTTTACAACCCACTCCAGAAGTCCACAAAGCTTTAGGAGTTCTTCTGGGAAGAAGGAAAGCTCCTGCAAGACCTTCAGATTATCTTAAGACTTTTTTGGGATTGGAAGAGTATGAACCTGTAGAGCTACCTTCTTACGATTACTATACCACTCTTCTGCAGAGTTTAGGAGAAGGAGGATATGAGATTAGAGGTATTCGTTATGATCCCACAAGAGGATTTACTTATTACTTCAGGCCTAAAGAAGAAGAGGAAGAAAAACCTTCTCCTACAGAATTGGAAAGACAGAGAAAAAAAGGAGTGGAGAAACAACTGGCTTTGGAGTATGTAAGAGGCAAAAAGATTTTTCGTGATATGGAACCTCCAAAGACAAGGGAAGAAGCTTACTGGAAACTTCTTCAAGCTTCTCGGCGTTATCCTGGTATGGATCCTCGTGATCCTGATATCCTCAAGGAGATAATGAAACTTCCTTCTCAGACTTCAAGTTTGCTTCCCTGGAGAAGACATGCATACAGTCCCATCCCTGTTACAGGTTTACCTGAGAAAGTTGTTAAGACAAAGAAGAAAGCTCCTAAATTGAAGAAATCAGCAGTTGAGGAGATAGACATAGAACCTTTTATCCCTAAGGAGATTTCTGAAAAAGATAGAGAGATTTTAGAAGATATTCTGGAAGATGTTCTGGAATGAACTACTTAAAAGTATTAACACACCCTCGTTTTCAGGAACTTTCAGAAAAAACAAAGAATATTATTCGCCAGAAAGCTTTCTCTCAACTTTCCTCTCATCCTCGTTTTAAGCTCCTTTCTCCTGAAGCACAGGAAAGAGTAAGAAACTACATCTGGGGAAGAACTGAGGAAGAGATAAGAGCTGGAAAACCTCCTCCTAAACCTACACTCTGGAGAAAAGTCTGGAAAGCTTTGATTTCTCCTTTTGTTAAGACAAGAGAAGAAAGAATTGCGCATGCACAGAATGTTTATGCAATTGCCAAAGATATCTCTGCAAAGTATGATGTGGACTTAGATCAAGCAATTCGTCTTGTAAGAGAAAAGTTTGATGATATAGTTGAGAAAGAATATGGGCTTTTAACTCCTCGCAGAGCTACAGAAAAGATTTATACCCTTACTCTTCCTGCATTTATGGCCCCCACAGGACTTTCTATCCCTTCCATCCTTCGTTTTACCACACTGGCAGGTGCTCTGCGTTTAGGCTACTCAGGAATTGATATGCTTATAAGAAAGATACATAAGCAACCTGCCTACTTTAAATGGGTCTCCTCTCCCTCAGAACTTCTTCCTGAAGAAGCTAATCAACTGGCAAGAGATACTGTGGATTTGCTTGAACTTTTTGGTCTGATATGGTTGTCAGGAAAAGTTAAGGGGCTTGAGAGAAGAGCTTTTGAAAGATTAACAAAAACAACCATTACAGAGGCAAAATTGCCTGAAAAGATTTACCTTACTCCTGAAGGTTTAAAACAACTGAGCGAGGAAGAGTTGAAAAATCTCCTTGTCAGAGACTTAAAGCTAAACCCTGAACAGATAAGAACTGTCTTAAAGCAACCCACAGAGATAGAACTTCCTTCAGAAAAGGTTACATACCTTGTTGACCGTCCCTGGTGGGCTAAAATCAAAAACTTCTTCAGAATCACTCCCACAAGAACTGTAATCAGTCATGTTAAAGGAAATCCACAGGTAAGAGAAAGAATTCTGCCTATCCCTCGTATTGAAGAGACACCTACCCTTACAGAGGAAGCTTATCAGAAGAAGCTTGAAACTTACTGGAAAGAGACTTCTTTATGGAGAAAAAGAGAAATCTTTAACGTTCCCATAGAGATTCCTGATGAGAAAGTGGAAGCTTACATTGAGGAAGTTTCCCGTATTCCTCTGCATCCACCTGAAGAAGCCCGTGTAAGGATTGAGGAAATAGAGAGGAAATACTTTCCTGTTGAGAAGGTTAAACCCAAACCTGTAAAAAGCAAAAAGCCGAAAAAGGTAAGACGAATAAAAAGTTTAATTGCACTGGTCAGGGATTTGGGAGGAATAGATCCTAAAAAGGCAGAGATTGCAGGTTATCCTTATCAGACTTTCAAAGAATTTGGACTTATCTCTGCTCTTAAAAAAGGCGGTCTTTCTCCTGATGAGATTGCACAGGAACTGGTAAATAGAGGAGAATTGGTAGTTCCTGAAGGAGTTTCCCCTTCAGATGCTTTGATAGAGGCTTTAAAAAGTAAGCAAAAAAGAAGGGATTTTATTGAGAAACAGGTAGAGGAAGAAATCAGAAAGGAGGAAGAAGATGAAGAATTCATCAATTACCTTAAACAACATGGAACATCGCCTGAAGAGATACGTCGGGCTGTTATACATGAACTATCTCTTAAAGATCCAGAAGAGCAAGAAAGCCTTCTTAAACGAAGAGTTTTTAAGACAGATGGAGAAGCTCAAAAGTTTGCTGACGAAATAGAATCTCAGGGAGGAGTTACCTACTGGGAATTTGATGACGAAGGCAATCCTGTCATCCGTTATATCCTTCCTCAGGATATTGGAATTCCTGTAAGGAAAGCATCTGAGAATTACAGGGAAAAGATATTTGATATTGCTCAGAAAGCTGTTAACCTCTACAAAAAAGAAATTCCTTCCTCTATCCGTGATGATGTTGTTCAGGAAGTTGCCACAAGAATGCTTGAGAAACTACCTCAATGGGATAAATCAAAAGGAAAACTTGAGACTTATCTCATCTCTGCTATCAAACCTCAAATCCCTGAAATTATAACAAACCTCACCAAAGTTATGCGTATCCCCCGTCCCACTCAGGAAAGATTGGCTGCTTACAACAGAGAAGTAGATAAGATAAGGAAGGAGAAAGGAAGAGAACCCACAGAGGAAGAGATAAATGCAATCCTTAAAAAACTTCATATCTCAAAAGAGACTCTTGAGGCAGCCACAAGAGAAATCATCTCCCTATCTCAGCCTGTTTCTGGTTCTGAGGAGCTTGTCATTGAGGATATGATTAAAGGCAAAGAACAGCAAAATATCGTTGAAGACCTCATTAAGAAGCAAATTCCTTCTCTGATTAAGAGACTTCCTCCTTTACATCAAAGAGTTATTGAACTCTACTTTGGTTTTACTCCTGATGGGAAGACTTATACTGCCTCTCAGATTGCTGAATTCTTAAACATCCCTTTAAATCGTGTGGAAACTCTTTTAACTGAAGCTTTAAGAAAACTTGCAGATATGGAGGAGATTGTTACCTTAAAAGCTTCCCGTGCTTTGGAAGATTTGAAATACCATGCAGGTGTTTATCTGCCTCATCCTTATGCAGAAAAAATCAGAGAAGTTGTTCTCCATCTTAAAGGAATGATAAGGGATGTATTCAGAGGTCTGGTAGGAAAGTTAAAGGCAGGATTGAGGAAGAAACGAACAGAGAAGATTATCAATGAAATTTCTGCTCAACTTACAAGGACTGAGGAAGGATTTAAGGATCTGCGTAAGGAATTGAAGATGGAGATAGAAAAATACACTCCTCAGGGGTATGAGACTCTGGAGGAATGGGCAGAAGCAGTTAAGAAGATGCCTGAACCTACTTTTATTGAATTTTTCTCCCATGCTTATGCAACTTTTTCACGTTTAAAGATTCCTGAGGTTGCCAGATGGATTTCTGATGCCTTCTTCTACTCAAGGTTTATAGCTGATGAAAGAGCCAACCAGTTTTTTGCCTTATGTGAGGCTATCTTTGGAAGGGAAGAGATACCTCTTAAATACCACAAAAAGATGAGGGATGTTTTGGAAAGAAAAGAGCCTGTTCCTGAGGAATGGAAGATGCTTGTTGATTGGTGGTCAAATCTGATTAATGAGATGCATACAGAGATTAATGAAGCCAGAAAAGAGATAGGATTAGACCCCATAGGCAAGGTGGAGCATTACCTTTATCGTCCTCTCAATGATGTTGCACGCACTTATCTGGACACAATGAGGATTTTAAATGGGAAAGCAGTTATTGGAGATTTACCTCCTGAGATCCTGCAAAATATCAGATTCTTACCTTTAAGACCAACCATCCCTATGCTTTTTGAAAGAACTATTGAGAATCCTGACCAAATCCTTGAATGGATAAACTCAGAAAGAGCCAAAAAAGGACTTCCTCCTTTAGAATCAATCTATGAGACTGACCCCAATAAACTCATTCTGGCAACAATCTATGCAGAAACCCGTTATCCTTACCTTTTAAGAGCTTTGCGAAACATTCAGGAAAGGAAAAAGACACTTCCTCCTGCAACTCAGGAATTCATTGACAACTGGCTTAAATATCAGGTTTTAGGAAGAGTCCATCCCATTGACCGTTCCATCAACAAAGCAATAGAGATAGTTACCAAACCCTTAAAAGCTGTGGGGATAAATTTAGGGAAAAATCCAATTGCTGCTATTACTCGTTTTTATGGCAGAGCTTTGCATTTTGGTGTTTTAGGATTTAATATTCCTCTTGCAGGGTTAAACGCCTTGCAGCTTTTTCACAACGTTGCCATAAATGGCTTTGTTTCCACAATGAAAGCAATAGAAGCACTTGTTCTGGGATTGAATGTAAAAGGTTATTCTCCTGCCTGGAAGCTTTTGAAATTCTCCCGTATAGTTCGCAATCGTTATCCTTATGAGCTTACAGTTGCTGCAGATTTAACCACTTTAGAAAGAATGGGAGCTTTGCTTTACAGGAGTGCTGATTTTTTAAACATTACCACAGCTTTTTTAGGACATTTGCTTACCCGTTACAAGCTTTATCCTGAATTTCGTAACAAAGTGAAGCCCTTCATTAAAGATATGGTTTTGATAGAGCTTACAGGAAAAACAAGGAAGTTAAGAGGTGTGGAGAAGATTTTGCAGGGCATTCTTGAAGCAGCTGAAAGGGGACTAATCTGGGATGATTTATATAAGGCTGACTATTATGCTTACATTGCACAGTTTCCTTATGAAAAACCTTTTATGATGCCTCTTGTTCGTTCTACTCCTGGACAACTGGCTACTTATCTTAACACCTGGAATATGTTTGCCACAACTGGATTTTACTGGGAATTGTTTCAACGGGCTCTTAAAGGAAAGACTTCTTTAGGAGAACCTATCCCTGCATGGCTGAGATTGGGGTTCTTGCAATGGCTTCTTATTTACTTTCTCATTCTTTCTTTCTTGCCAAAAGAGAAAAGGAGATACTATGGAAGAAGCTTGCCCCACAGGGTTATTGTTGACTTTGTAAGAACAATTGGAGGCTTAAGCGTTCCCTATCAGGTTTTAAAAACTACAGCAGAACTGGCAAGTGCATGGTTTAGAGGTGATGAGAAAAGGGTTAAGATGCTGTGGGGACAATTGAAGAGGATGCTTAGGATACATGCCCCTCTGGGTGTGGTGGTTTTAAGGGATGAAAAAGGAAGGGAAATACAGATAAAGATTAAAGTTCCTAAATTTTTTATTGGTCTATGATGGTATCCTGTATATCTTTTTTAAGTTTCAATTGTTCGTATTCGTCCTCTTCTTTCTGTTTTCTTAAGACTTTTAAGGGGGAGTTGCAATGGTCGCAGTAGTAGGTATCAAGGTTGCGAAAGGCAAATCTTCTAAGGCACATTTGACAGATGTAGTTTATCATCTTATAAATTATAACATCAAAGATGAAGTTTCTCATTGTAAGTAAAGAAGCAGATACACTGGCTTTAGCTATTCGCCTTCAGGATGAAGGTAATGAGGTGGAGTTTTACTGTGCGCATCCCAAAAGAAAACATGTTGGTAAAGGTCTTGTTAAACTTGTGGATAACTTCCAGAAGCATCTTGAGAGGGATAAGATTATTGTCTTTGATATGTCAGGTTATGGAAAGATTGCCGATAAGCTTAAGAAAGCAGGTTATCCTGTCTTTGGAGGTTCTTCTGTTGCTGACAGGATGGAACTTGACAGATACTTTTTCAGCCAGCTTTTAAAGACAGCAGGAGTTCATATTCCCCGCACTTACAAATTCACCTCTTTTAAGGAAGCAATCAAATTCGTGGAAAACACAAAGCAACGCTATGTATTCAAGCCTCATCAGAATATGAATACAGCCTTAACCTATGTCTCCACAAACTATGAGGAGATGATTTATTTTTTGGAGCATGAAAGCAGGCAAATTCATCGCAAGATTGAATTTGAGCTTCAGCTTTACATTGAAGGAATTGAGGTTGATTGCGAGGTATGGTTCAACAAGGGTGAGCCTGTAGAGCCTTTCAATATCACTTTTGAGAGGAAAAAGGAATTGACAGGGGATTTGGGAAGGAATACTGGTTCTCAGATAAATATCGTCAAGGTAATTCCAGGAGAATTTCCTCTTTACAGGCAAACATTAAAAAAGCTTATTCCTTTCCTTAAAGAGGTTGAGTATACAGGTCCTTTAGATGTTAATTTTATCGTTTCTGGAGGAACTCCTTATGGATTGGAGGCTTCTCCCCGTTTGGGTTATGATGCTTTCTGGTGTCTTACAGAGCTTCTGAAACAGGATGTGGGAAAACTTATCTCTGATTGTGCTTTGGGACAGCTTAAGAGGATAGATCTTGATATTGATAGCTTTGCAGGAGGAGTGAGGTGTTCTGTTCCCAAAGAACCTTATATTCCTCACCGTCTCATTCAGAATATCAAAAACTTCAAACACATCCATTTATACGATGCAATGATTGATAAGTGGGGTTCTTTAGTCTGTGCAGATACAGACTTTATAATCGCCTGCGTTACCTCAAAAGGTCCCACGATTCAGGAGACATCCCGCCGTGTCTATTACCTTCTCCAAGAAAAACTCAAGAATTTCAACATTTCTGATTTGGAATACAGGACAGATTTAGGGGTTCAGGCAAAGGCATATTACACAAAGTTGAAGAACTGGGGATTGATTTAGTTGACAAATTTTTAAGAAGGAGTATAATTTTTCTGATATGGAAGGAGGAAAGGGAAAAGCTATCTGGGCTAAAAAAGACGACAATCAGGGGACGGTAATCTTTTAAAAAAGCCTACCTTTAGGCTTTTCCCTTTCCTCCGCCGTCCCCTTTTTTGTTTAGGAAGGAGGTATCATGAAGAAGCTGATTCTCCTTCTTATCCTGGCATTCCTTTTCCTCTTTGATACAGTTCAGGATTATTGTTTCCTGGTAAGGGGATACATGTGTCCTTTAGGTTCCTATCCTGCAAGGTATGTTTATCTTGATGGGTATCCTTATGTTGTTTGTTGTATATATGGATATTAAGGAGGTGGGAGATGAAAAATTACCAGAAAATTATTGCTGGTTTACTGGGCAGCAAACTGATAGCTTACAATGCTGATTTAGCCAAGGCATTAAAAGATATCCCCTCAGCTGTTTTCCTTAACCAGCTTCTCTACTGGTGGAGAAAAGGTAAATATCCTGAAAAAATATGGAAAACTGATGAGGATTTTTATAAAGAATGTGGGCTTACTTCTGAACAATGTAAGAGAATAAGAAAAAAATTGCAATCTTTAGGATTAATTACTGTAAAAAAAGAAGGACTTCCTGCTAAAAACTTTTATTACATTCACTTAGAGAAAATAGAAGAATTGATTGCCTCCCTGACAAGTGAGTGGGAATCCCCCTCACAAGAGAGTGGAAATCCCACTGACAAGAGAGAGGGAAATCCCCTAACTAATACAAAGAATACTACAGAGAATACATACAAAGATTACAATAATAAAGAAGAACAGTATAGTAAAATTTTTTGTCAGGAACAAGTTCCTGACCGTTCCTCTTCTCCTCCTTTAAATTCCGAATATAAGCAATTTGAAAAAGAGATAGTAGAAGAATGGAATAAGCTCTCCCAGAAATATCCTGTTATCCCCTGCGTTAAGGTGATAGGCTCAGATAGACGACGACATCTCAAACAACGATTTACTAACAAAGAATTTGTCAAGCATTACAAAGAAGCTCTGGCTAAAATCCCTGAATACAAATTCCTTTTGGGTGAAAATCCCCGACGATGGGTGGCAAACTTTGACTGGTTTATCCGTAATGACTCAAACTGGGCTAAAATCCTTGAGGGGAAATATAAGGAGGTTTTAACAGAGGCAGATAAAAGAAGAAGGGCAAAAGAAATAATGAGGAGGGTGTTTGGAAATGGTTAATGGAAAGTTAGTAAAAGTTGGGAAATATGATATTTTGGTTCGTAAAGTTCCTTCCTTCTGGAAATGGCTTGAAGGAAGGATGGATAAAAAAGAATTTGATTCTCTTCCTAAAGAGGAAAAGATAAAGATTTTCTACCGTTACAAATGGGGGATGTCCAATGACAAAAGCAACGAAAGCGCCGAACAAAGCGAAAAGGATATCTTGCGAATGATTAAGGGGCTTACTCCTGAGCAGTGGAAGAATATGGATAAGGGGGTGAGGGTTTATCTGAAGCTTAAGATAAAATGGAATGAGTATTGCGATAGCGTTTTGAAAGAGATCTTAAAAGAGGATGAGTTTGTTGAGAAGGTGAAAGAAGAGTTTGAAGCTAAGGACAGAGGCTCATCCCCCAAGCACATTTCGGACGTTTTGGAAGAAGGTCTTAAAAAATCCTTGACAAACTCTTCAGATTATGGTAAAAAATAAGCGAGAATGCGTTCTCGCAATATGAAAAACGAAAAGACGACTAAGAATACGGCTAAATGCATAAACTGTGGTAAAGAGATGATTGTTAAGCGTCCCTGGAAAAGGTTTTGCTCTGATGAATGTCGTAAGGAATGGTGGAGGAAGTTATGGTTTGGGAAAGGGACTTTTTATAAGAGGTTGGAATTGAAGATAGATGAGTTGATAAGGTTGTTGAGAAAGTTTTTGGAAGAGGAAAAAGGATAAGAAATGGGTCTTTATAGATGCGGCAGATGTGGATTTGTAATGATAGATCCAGATCTTTATTTTCAAGCAAAGCCGAACCAGAAAAGGAATAGAGATATGTTAATAAAATGTCCTTCCTGTGGACGAGTTACCAAAATAGTGGAAATTGAATTGAGTGATAAGGAGTTTAAGAAGAAAGGAGGTTAAATGAGTCTCTATAATTTACTTTTTGGTTTCAACCCAGCATGTGTATTTATAGCTCCTTTAATTGTAAATGGACATCCACAAAAGAAGGTAGCTCGCTTTAGAGATTGTTTTTTAGAAGAAGATAAAGTGGTGATTCTTGCTCGTTTAGGGGGTGGAAATAGAGAGGATTATGAGGAGGAAATTTCAATATTAAGAAAAAATCCGTTTTACATAGCTGATTATGATGATGACTTTGATTACACCTATGCGTATTTTGAGTTCAAAATACCTGACGAGTGGAGAGAGGATATTAAAAAAATAAAAGAAGGGAGATTAAGAGAAACCTCAGAAAAATATAAACAGTTTATTATCTCTGTATTTCCTAAATTAGAGACAAAATTAAAAGAACTTTTCTATGGAAAGGATAAGAAAGGAGGTTAAATGTTAGACCATAGCCAGAACGACTTAAGAGAAGCATGCGGTATAAGCAAAGAAAGATGGATGGAGCTTAAAAAAATGGCACTTGAGATAACAGTAAAGCATAACAAGTAGAGTGAGGTAATAGAGGAAGTGATAAAGATGGGGGATATGATGAGCTGTCTGGAGTTGGTTTTGCTGGCAATGAACGTTAAAGAATTGATGATGATAGATGAAACTTACAAACTCCTTAAGAACATAATGAAATGAGACCTGAAAAATGTCCCTGTTGTGGCGGAACGATTATGGAGAAGGAAGTAACTTCTGGTATCTTTTCCCATTCCTGCATTCAGTGTGGTTATATTCACCATTATGAGGACGATGTCTTTGTCTGTGGTGTGGATATAGGGTTGGAGGGAGGAATTACTTTCAGAGGTCGTAAAAACTTCGTAATGGGTTATGTTATGCCTGTTCTGGGAAAGGATTACAATCTTGGTGAAATTACCCAAATCTTTAAAAAGCACAATCCCAAATACGTTTTCATAGAGAAGCAACAACCTTTTCCCAAACAAGGTGTTAAATCAATGTTCTCTTTAGGAAGAGGTCAGGGAATAATTGAAGGAATTGTGGGAAGCTTGGGAATTTCCTATGAGTTAGTTCATCCCAAAACATGGCAGACTTACTTTATGGGAAAGGTTAAGAAAACAAAAGAGAGAGCATACCAGATAGCACACAGACTATTTCCTCATACAAGATTGTATGTGGAGAGGAAAACTGTAAGGAGAATTCATACAGGACTGGTGGACAGCTTGTTAATTGCTGAATACGGGTGGAGAAAGGTTCAGGGAAGGTTGAAAAATGAGTGAGTTAAAAGAGATTTCTTTTTCAAGAATTCAGGTATTCAGAAATTGCCGTCGCAAATACTACTATCGTTACATTCTCAACAAAGAAGCAAAGGTCCCTCAATTTCCTTTATCCTTTGGCAAAATCGTTCATCAAGCACTTTATGAGTATCATTTGGGGGATAAAAATATCCTTAATTGTATTGAAAAAGCCAAAAATGACTTCTTAAATGCTTACCCTGATTACAACCCTGAAAGAGTTGATTATGAGATGGGATTAATCCTGGGAGTTTTATCTGCTTACCTTGAAATTTTTCCTTCTTTTGATTACATAGAGCCAGAGAAAGAGATAAGGTTGTCTTTAAACGGGATAGAGATTGTGGGAAGGATAGATGGTTTAATTCAGGAAGGAAATAAGTGGTGGATTTTAGAGCATAAAACAATAGGCTCAACCTCTGTTATAGACTTTCAGAAGAGATTGCAACTTGATGACCAGCCTACTCTCTACATGTATGCTTTAAGGGGTTATGATGTTTGTGGTGTCCTTTACAACCTCATTCGTCGTCCTCGTTTTGTCAAATATCCACAGGAGAGCTACAAACAGTTTGCAGAAAGGATAAAAGGAAAGATTTTAAAAGATCCTTCAATGTATTTTTCACGTTTTAAAATCTATCGCACTTTAAGAGGAATTAAGGAATTTGAGAAAGAATTGCTTTACCTTATCCATACAATCAGGGAGTGTCATAAGTATCCTGACAGGCTGGAAGTCTTTTACAAAAATCCTTATTACTGTTCCTCATACCTTGAATGTGAATACCGTCCTTTATGTGTCTTTGGAATTAGTGATAGATTATTGGAGATGTTGTATAAGGATAGAGAGGAGGAGAAATGAGAAAGGTAGATGATATCCTGCATTTGGTTGAGAAAGTTTTGAAGGATGTAATTGAATGGGGATTGCAAAGGAGTGTGGTTGAAGGTAATGGCATAGTAGTTAAGGCATATAGGGTGAAAGAAATGATAAGGATTGATGTGAAGGAGGAGAAATGAGTATAGGCACAGGGAGATGGAGGAGCTATATGATAAACAAAGTGGAAAAAGCTCTTGAGAGTTTGAAGTGGTTGCATTCTTATTACTTTACGGATACATTTGCAGATGAATGGGGGAATAGCCCCAGTATTGATTTCCATAACATAGAAGGCGTGATTGAGGATATTATAAAGGCAGTGATAACAATACTTGAATTTCTAACAGAAAAAACTGAAGGTGATACAACAAGTAAAAGAGGTGCTCAGGAGTTTATAAAGAAGGTGGGAGAAAAGAGAAAGGAGAAAAAGAAATGAAGTTGTATCTTGTAAAGAGGGCAAATTACAAGCTTGCTTCTTACAATCTTTTAGGAGTTTTTTTATCGCAAAAGAAAGAAGTAGTGGGAGCTTTAGCTTTCTTCAGGAAGAAAGATGCTGAGGAGTATGTTAAGTGGATTAACTCAGGGCTTTCTTCTCCTATTGAATGTGACATAGTAAAAGTTGAGGTGAAAGATGAAAGGAAAAAAGGAGGGAGAGATGAAAATAACAAAACTTGATAAAATTGAAAGAGGTTTCTCCACAATCCTCTATGGTCCTCCTGGTTCAGGAAAAACTCACCAGATTTCTTACTTTCCTCCTGATGAAACTTTAATCATTAACGTTGACGCAGGAATAAAGACTTTGGAAGGGAAAGGCTTCTATGTGTTCACTCCTTCAGAAGATTTGAGAGAATTGACTAACCTCTATGAGTTTTTAAGAACAGACAAACATCCCTTTAAATACCTTTTTCTGGATAATTTCTCAGAACTTGAGAAATACCTTCTTGTGAAACTGGGGATGGAGAGGAAGATTGACTTCTGGAGACAAAAGGAGTGGGGAGATGTTGCACAGCTTGAAAGAGAATGGATGAGGCTTTTCAGAGAGCTTACAGAGGAAAGAAAGATGGATATCTTCTTCATTGCTTGGGATATGATTCTTGAAAACGAGGAGGAGACGATAGTTCAGCCAATGCTTATGAGAGCAGTGGCAAGAGAATTTGCAGGGATTGTTGACAATGTCTTCTACCTTAAAGCAGACAGAAAAGGAGAAAGGTATCTTTACACAGAAGGGAATTCTCCTCTGGCAAAGACAAGAGTTCCTGCAGGAGAAAAGAATCCTTTGCCAACTGTGATAAAGAATCCCAATTTGTTTGAGGTAATTAAAAAGTTAAAAGGAGGTGAGTGAAAGATGAAGTTAAAGGACTTAGGTAATGCTTTACCGGGTGGGGTTTATGAAGCAGTTTTTGAGGATTTCCAAATCAGAACCTCATCCTCAAACCTCCCTTACGTTGGTGCTTACTTTCGTATCTCAGGAGGGGATTATCAGGGAAGAAGGCTTTGGGACTCAATCTCCTTAACAAAGCAAGCAGACTGGAAAATCAAGGAATTTCTTACAGCTTTGGGAGTTAAGGAGGATGAGGAGATTGGAGACCCATTTCAGCCTGATGATATCTTTATCAAGCTCTTATCTCGCCTTAAAGGGAAAAAGGTAAGAATTTCTGTGATTCTGGATACTTCCTCAAACAGAAACGATATTGAAAGCTATTATCCTTATGAGGAAGTGGAAATTGAGGGATTAGATGAGTTGGGAGAGGTTCTTTGAAAGGAGGTAGATATGGCATACTCCAATTGGGGAGCTAAAGTTTACAGGAATGGTGTGAGAATGAAAAACAGAGAGGATGTAGGAGTGTATGATGAAGATGAAGCTAATCTTCCAAGTGGAGTTAGGATTTTTGCAAACATTTTAAAAAATAGAGAAAGTGGAGAAACGGATAAATGGTGGAAGCATTCTCATCATGCTGTCTTGGGAGATGCTGAAGTTAGATTATGTGCTTATAAGAATGACCCAGAATTATGGATTTGGGAAGAAGGAGAAAAAGAGCCAAAACAAGTTCAGTTGATGGATAAAGAAGATTGGGATAAATATTGGGATGAAGATAGAGTAGCGAAAGAAGGAGAAATAAGAGTAAATGGCAAAATATGGAAGTGGTATTTTGAAATGTATGGGAATATGATTGATTTATCTTTGACTGAGCCAGATGGAACAGTATGGACAGCAACCGCAGGTTATCAGTATGGAGCGGGTTTTGAGGATTGATGTTATAACTATGATGGAATGTTTGAAAATTTCAACTTCAAACAAGTTGAACCTTTCCAATTCAGAGGTTTTACCTTTCCTGTCTATGCCTCCATAAAGATTGATGGAGAGTTTAACTTCTGGACAGGAGAATATCTTTTAAACAAATACGGCACAAAAAGAGAATTTCCTCCCCTTAAAGGCTTTCCTCCTCTTTATGGAGAGCTTTATTATAAAGATGGCAAGGATTTCTATGAGGCTTTAAAATACCTCAAAAATGGCTCAGAATTCCTCAAATTCGCAATTTTCCCTCACCAGCCAATATCTGATACTACCCTTCCTCAAAAACACCCCAATTTGACGATTTTAGAGGCAAAAAAGATACAAAATCTGAAAGCTTTAGAGGATTTCTATTACAAAACGATAGAGGAAGGATATGAGGGGATTGTGATAAAAACACCAGAAGGGATGTATAAAGCAAAAAGGAATTATGAGGATGTCTTCTTTATCACAGGAGTGAGAAAGAAAAAATGGTCTGTGGTTGTTGGGAAAAGGGAAAGAGAAGACTTGGGGCATTGCTCTTTAATGGGTTGGGATAATCTGTGGGAGATGATTAAGAAAGAGGAGATAATTGGGCAGGATAAGGAGAATTATTACATAACTCCCAAAATCAAGGTGGAAGTGAGGTTTTTGGGATGGGCTAAAGACAAATTAAGGCATCCTCGTATTAAGAAGTTGACGTTATAAAAGGATGGGAAATGATGAGGATATGCACTGATATGTTTATTAGAAAGGCAAGAAAAAATTATAAGTGTGATAAATGTGGTGGAGAAATTAGAAAAGGATCCTATTATCTCTACCAACCTAACTTTTATCATCTTACTTCAGCAGAACGAAAATGCTGGGATTGTTTTGAGAAATTGTATCCTTCTATAGCAGAGGAAGTAAAAGTAAAAGTTGATGTTATAAAAGGAGTGAAAGGAGGTGGTAAGAGATGAAAATTGAAGAGGTAAAACCCAAAAAGATAGTAGGACAAAAGTTCTTCTTCCAGCTACCTGACTTTGCTTCTGAGGTGAAGCTTGTAAAAATTGACCCTTCCAAAATTGTTAAGGAGAAATACGAAATAAGAAAGGCAACTTCTGATTATCGGCTTCTTGTAAGGAAAAGAACAGATTTAAATGGTAACATCATTGAAAACGGAAAAACAACTTACAGGTATTTTGTAGAAGAGAATGGACAGCTTAAAAGGTATGATGGAGAGGTGAAGGATGTTTTGGTAATCAAAGGAGAGAAGACAGAGATAAAACCTCTTTCAAAAGAAAAATCTTTTCAGTTTGTTAAGACTGCTCCTCTGTGGACTATGCTGGCTTTTATTGAAGAGGCACAGTATCAGGTAATTTCCGAAAATCAATCTCTCCTTATCTCTCTTGCAAGAAAATTAAACGAGAGGAAGGAATGTATTGTTGGTAAGCTTTCAATGAGTGGCATAGTCTATTGGGCGTTCATCTATCCTGTAGGAGACGCTTTATTGTTGAAATTGGCACGTCTTAAGATTGAAAAACATTTACCTGTATTACCAAAGGCAGAGAAAGAGGAAAAGAAGGAAAAACTTGAGATGTTAGAAGAATTATAGGAAGAGAGGAGGTAAGATGAGTGTAAGAGCTTACAGAACCAATAAGTTAGAGTATAACTCTTATGATTCCTTCAATCTCTGGCACGATGGAAAATTGGTGGAGCTTCTTGAGGAGGAAGGATATTTAAGACAACTTGATGAGGATTTGTGCGGTTTTCTGGAAGTTCCTTTATCCTTTCTTGAAGATGTTGTTAAAAACCACAGGGATGAGATAAGAGAGGATACTCTGGAATCGTTGAAAGAAGATATTGAATTTGCAAAAGCAAAAGGAGAGAGTTGGGTTTTGTATTATTGTTTTTAAGGAAAGGAGGTAATATGCCTGTATCTTTTATCTCTTATTGTTTGGATTGGATAGATAAGCATCTTGAGAAGAGAAATCCAAAATTAGCGGGAATAATCAGGGAATTTCTGCTTCAAAGGGAAGAAGAATACGAGGATTATGAGGCTCTGGAGTTATACAACAGATGGAGGAAAGAAAATGGCAAAAGGATTAAATGCTCCATCTGTGGGGAAGATTGCACAGACGACCCTTATACGTTGCCTCTGGATGTGAGCGGGAACTGGCAGACTGTCTGCAGGGGATGCTATGAGAAAATAAAAGAAGACCAATACGATTAGGAAGGAGGGGAGAGGATGCTTGAGATGCTATTGTTATTGCTACAGGATGAGTTATTGAAAAAGAAATTAATAGAGTTTATGGATGAGGTATTAGAGAGGGCAAAAAACGAAGGTTTGACAGGAAATCTGGAAATAGTTCTGAATCTGAAAGAGAGGGAGGGGAAGGCGTTTAAAGATGGTTTATTTTTGGTAGGGTTGAAGAAAGGGGGCGAGGATGCTTGAGGGTTTAGCTTATCTTATCTTTTTTGCAATTCTTCTTGCTCCGATTGTCTACATTTTGTGGGTAGAGGCTGGAAAGGTTTATTATGGAGATGAGGGAGACAATAAAGATTGATGTTATAAAATAGCGGGATGAGAAAAACAAGAGGTGAAGGTAAAAACAAAAGGAGGTGGAGGATGAAGGAGTGGACAGGAAGAAGAGCAGAGCAGATGCAAGATGTGTTAACAAAAAAAGGAGAAACTGTTTCTTTGCCTGTTTCTGGGTTTCGGGGAACTGCACGCGCAGGGCTCACTTTATACAGAGGAAAGTATTATTACTGGAAACACGATGGAACGGGCAATTACTTCTTTTATGCGCCTGTTGTGCGTGAAGTCTCAAAAGATGAAGCAATAGAGATACTCTTAGAAAACAAGAAAGATAAAGAGTCTTTCTTTGAAGCATGCAAAAAGCTACAAATAGAAATTGATGAAGAAGAGTATGAGAGTTTGTTGTTTAGTTGATGTTATAAGAGTAGTGGAGCAAGAAAGGAGGTGGAGGATGAGAAGAACAAAGAGGTTTTACGAGGCTTACTGGAGAATTTGGGAAAGATACGAACTTAAGAATGGAGTCAAATTATCCGCAGAGGATTTAGTATATTTAAAATATGATTTTGAGAAAAAAGCGGAAGCAGTTTGCAAACTTGCGAGGTTAAATAGCAAACTGCAGAGACTCAATGAGTTATGGGCGAATCCTCCCGAGATTCCCAACGGGAGATTTAAAGACTGGGAAGAATTTGAGAGTTTTATTAATAAAGAATACGAAAAAACAGAAAAGAAAGTTTACGAAATAGCGAGAGAAAACGGTTTTTATGTGAGAATACAACATGATCCAAGAGGCTCAGCGATTAAGCTTTCTCTATTTGAACCAAAAAGTATTGAGTTTGCGGGGACTGATACTGATTTAATTGTTTGATGTTATAAAATAGTGGGAATGGTTAGTATTAGAAGAAACAAAAGAACAAGAAGAAAAGGAAAAGGAGGAGGGAGAGAATGGGAAAGAATAAGTTATATTTCCAACCAGAATTAAAGGAGAAGGGAACGTATATCAAGAAGGATGAATCTCTCGGCTTAGGTTTCAAGCTTCCAAATGGGAAAGTTGTAAAATCCTGCGGTTGTGGTTGGTATGAGGAAGTAGATGTTAAGAAATTCTTTCCTGACAATGGGAAGCGTTATCGGGAAGTTGTAAGCAGGTTAATTCCCTTCTAAATTCTGTCTATCCCAATCCCCAAACGGCTGGGTTTTCCTTTCCCCATTCCCAAAATCCCTCAAATTTCGCCTATATTCAACGTTTTCCGATAGGGTAATGTTTATATCGTCTGACGTGAAAAAATGCGAATATGGGCCAAATATGGACGTTTAAAAGGTATGTTTTTGGGTATATCTCCTCAACGTCATGAGAATGGGAAAAGGTTTGGAGAAAGGATAGGGAAGATTTTGGTAAGATTTGGGAAAGTTGCAGGATTTGGGAAACGAGGGGGCTATGGCATCCATCGGAGGGGGTGGGGATAAGGAAAACCCTACCCTCCCAAAAAATCCCAAAAAAGTAAGGGTTTATCCCAAAAAGTAAGGGGTGATCCTTTTCCCTATCTCAAAAAACCTAAAAAGTAAAGGGACTATTGTTTGGTAGGGGTTTGGTTTTTCTTTTGCTTCTTCTTCTTTGTCTCATTTTTCACAAAAAGCGAAACATTTAGGGATTTTTGTTTCACATCTGAAACATTTTCTTTACCTTAATTACGCTTTCCCAAAGAATCGTTATTTACGTTTTCCTTAATTACGCAAAAAGAAATAAAAAAGTATTGACAAATGGTTAAAGGAGAGGTATACTAAAGGTGGAAAGTTGTGCTATATTGAGGAAAATGAAGTATAAAAGCATAAAAGTAAACAAAAAGATATACGACAAAATCAAAAGTCTAAGCAAAGAAGAGAAGAGAACCATCTCTGGACAGTTAGAATACGTTCTGGAAAGGTATTTGAAGAAGGGAAAGAAGAAAGGGAATGGATAAAGTAAAGGAGAAATTGTTGGAAGTTTTCAGGAACTCCTCAGAACGTGCTTGCGTTACCGAAGAGATAGAGATTCGTTCAAGAGGCATAGAAAGAAGAAAGTATTACATAACAACCTTCCCTTTTGAATCGGAGTCCTTAAAAAAGAAAAACAGAGAACTTCTTTACAATAGATTCAGAAAAATATTAGAATCAGGCAAAGATATCAAGATTTTCTTATGGTTCCTTCCTGAGGATGTGGAAACTGTATGGGAGATAACAATAACTTTCTTACCTGAGGAGGATGTGAAATTTTGTTATGGATGGCATTGGTGTCATGATGGACATGGGCTTGATAACATGACGTTGAAAAGAGAAAATCAGGAATGGTATTACAGGAAACGTTATTATGATAAGTGGGAGAAGATTACAGAATTGACAAAAAGAATAGAGGTTTGGATTTGAATTTCTAAATGGATGAAATCAAAGTTTTTGTCAGGTAAAGTCATTCAGACTATATCTGCCTGGAAATACCCTTGCGGGAAAATTTACTGGACAGAGCATTATTTGGCAGGTATCTATAGGACGAAGAAAGAAGCACGCAAGAAGATTTTTTGTGATTGTGGGGCAGGTTGTAAACCAGAGAAGGTGAAGATAATTGTGGTAAAGGAGGAGAAATATTGAGAAGGATAGAGGAGGAATAAATGTTTCTCCCTTTTAAAATCTACCATCTCAAAATCTTCCTGACCTGTCCTCATTGCGGCAGGCAGACGAAAGAGAGGTTCTTTATACACCACTTAGGCGAAGAAAAGCTTCTCTTTGACACATCTGCCGAAATGTGTCCGAAATGTGGGAAATGGTGTTCAAGGGAGAGGATTGATATAAAAGAAGTAGTGAAAAGAGGAGTGTGCTGATGGAATATACTTATATCCACTATTTTACTCCTGGAGCTACAGAAACAGATGGAAACAACTTTTTTGGTAAATGTCCTTACTGTGGTTATTATCACGATTTAGATAAAATTTGTCCCTACATTGAGGAGATAGAATATTATCCCAATGGGCAGGTGAAAAGGGTGAAAATGAGAAAGGATAAGGAGGTGAAAGATGTATGATGAGGGTTTCAGGGTGCTGATAATACTACTCTTAATCCCTTTTTTAATTGTAGGGTTTAAAGCTTTTCTTGCTTATATGACCGTTGATGAAATAACAGCTAAAGTTTTAGACAAAGAAAGGATAATCACCAGCGGAGGACACTCTTCATATTATTTGGTCTTCACTGATAAAGAAACCTTTATGAATGCGGACTGTTGGTTTCGTTTAAAATTTAATTCATCAGATTTGCAAGGTTTTATACAAAGAGGGAAAGTATACAAATTTGTCGTATATGGTTTTAGGATACCATTTTTGTCTAAATACAGAAATATTTTAAAAGTGATAGAAATTGAAGGAGAGAAGGTTTAGAAAGAAAGAGGACAAAAGAAACCTGATTGAATACTGTGGCAATTGTTTATCCCGTCTTATTCGTAAAAAAGAAAATGGTTGGGAAAGGGTTTATTGTCCAAAGTGTGGGTTGAAGTGGCAAGGAAAGATAGAGGAGAAGAAATAGATGTGGATAATAGGATTTGCAATAATTTTAATTCTTGCGCTTCTTGCTTATAAGTCAACAAGAGTAGATTACAGTGTTCCTTTTCTGAAAGCTGGTGTTCCCCCAAAAGAAGTAGATGAGTGTATGAGGTGGGCTTTTGGTGATGATGTTTTTTCTCTTTCTATTGCAGAAAGCTGGAAGAGATGGAATAAAAGACATGGTGATATTTTTGTTTTGCATAGTTGTGATGGAGTTTATGAAAGTTTGTATCGTATTGGAAGGGCTTATTTACAGAAGAAGGAGGTAAAGAGTGGCAAAGACAAAGAAAAAAACTAAATGTCCTGGTGGAAAAATCCGTAGCAAAGGATTAGGTAAAGGCTTGGGATTTGGTAAAGGAAAAGGACCTATAGGTGTTCCTTATAAGGCGAAGAAGAAGAAATAGGAGGGAAAATGTTATGGGCTATTCTTTTTATCTTGGGATTGTTAGTATTTTTATTCTTTTGGAATGTGAGTGATGGTGAAAATATAGCTACTATTGGGTTTGGAATGTTTTTCTTTTCAGGCGTTATAATAGTTTGGTTAACTATTTCTGGTTTGACAGTTTACAATACTCTTATAGGTTTGAGGGAAGAAGTGATGAGCTTAAAAGAGGAGATTGATACAATTCGTTCTGCTCGGTATGAAGAAATACGAGGTAAACTCATAGCAGGTTCTTTGGATAATTTGGGGCAATCTGTTGCTTTAAGCGATTACATCAAAAAGTATGCAATAAAGAAAGCAGAATACAATAGAAGATTAAAAGAAGCCAAATTGAGAAAAACTACTCCTGTTTACTGGTGGTTAGGGGATGGAGCTTTTATATCAGGAAGGGTGTTAGAATTGGAGAGAATAGAGTAAAAGGAGGTGAGTTATGCAGGAGACCAAAAAATGGTATCAGTCAAAAACTATCCTTTCCTGTATAGTTGCTATTGCTGTGGCTGTTCTGCAAAATTTAATTCAATACGGGATAGGAGATGTTTCAGTTCTACAACAAATCTTGAACCTCATCATTGCTGTAGCAGGAGTTTTTGGGATTTATGGTAGGGTAAAGGCAGATAAGAAGATTGAGTGAATGATTGGAAGGATTGCACAGGCAATATCAGCTATCTTTAAGTTTCTTGCAAAGGAAAGAGATCCTGAAGAAGCAGCATTAAGGAGAAGAAACTGGGAATATCGTATCTCTAAAAGAGCAAACATTATGGCTTATAAAGCATTCAGGTATCTATCTTTATGGGAAGCAGAGAAAGATTTTAATCGCCGTAGAGTTTATCGTCATCGTTTTGAGGTTTACAGGGATAAGTTTTTTGAATTGTTGGCAAGAGAATAAAAAGGAGGTGATAATGCCATATCTGATTCGTTATAACCTTTCAGGGAAGAAGACTTTTCGTTTAAGCTGGGTATCTGATAAGTCAAAAGTTTCCTCCACCATCAAAAAGATGGAAAAACAATATGGAAAAGGAAAAGCTGTAGTTTATGAGCTGAAGAAAGTGAAATGAGAACACAACATTCAAAGATAATCAAACAGCTCCATTACATTACAGGAGTTTCACAGGAAAAGATAAAAAGAATTCTTCGTCTATACTTTGACTACATCAACAGGAAAGTTCTGGAAAACGATACTCTTGTCCTTCCTTATGGAAGGTTTGTTAAAAAGTTCAGGACAGTTCGTGGTTACAATTACATACACAAAGAGTTCCGCACAATAAAAACCTATCGCATCTTTTACTTTCCTCCTCGTCGTTACCGCAAAGAATACAGAGAAAAACTTCTCTCTCAAGATTGACTGTAAATCTTTCCTGCATTACAATGGTTTTGGAATGACAAAAAAGAAGAAGATTGATAAGATAGAAAGGCACAAAGCCCAGTGCCAGATTTGCAATTCCCCGCATAAAGAAGATATTGAGATGGATTATCTTCACTGTATCCCCATAGATGAAATCTGTCGTCGTTACAATATCCACTATGAGACTTTAAGAAGACACGTTAACATCTTTGGTTTGAACAAAAAAAGGGATAGAAAGGCTTTCTACTGGCTTTTAATTGAGAGAGCAAAAGCACCCTTAAAAGGTGGAATAAGACCTGAGGTTGCTTTAGAGGCTGCAAAATGGCTGGATAAGCTTGAAGGAAAGGTTAATCAGGAAGTTCCTCCCACTCAAATCATTGTTAACTATCCCAATCCTGAAAAATTAGGAATTAAGAAGAAAGAGGATGGAGAACGTTCTCAGAGTTAACATTGATTACGATCCTCTGCCTTCTCAGGAGAAGTTTCATTGCTCAGAGGCTCGTTTTAAGTTGTTCACAGGTGGATGGGGAGCAGGCAAGACTTTAGCATTGTGTCATGAGATTTTAAAATACGTTCAGCTTTATCCTGGTTCTTTTGGTTTATTAGCCCGTAAGACTTATGATGAGCTTCAGAATACAACTTTAAGAGTTTTTCTTGATATTGCCCAGCCTTTAATTCGTTACCATGATAAGCTTAATCGTCACATCTACTTCTGGAATGGTTCAGAGCTTATTTATCGTTCCTTAGATGACCCTTACAAGTTTCGTTCTTTAGAATTAAGCTATGCAGGAATAGATGAGGCTTCAGAGACAACTGAGGAGATGTTTTTGACTTTATCAGCACGTTTAAGACACAAAATAGGACCACATCGTTTGATTCTGGTTTCCAACCCCGTCAATGTAACTCACTGGATTTATGAGCATTTTGTAAGAAGAAATGATCCTGATTACTTCTGCGTTAAAGCTTCAACTTATGAGAATAGAGATAATCTTCCTCCCAACTACATTGAATCCCTTGAGGCAACCTATCCTCCCTCCTGGGTGAACAAATATCTTAAAGGAAACTGGGGATTTACCTCTGAAGGACAACCGGTTTATTCTGCTTTTCGTGAAGATATTCATGTTCGTGACTTAAGATACATTCAGGGGGCAGAGATGTATGTGGGAATAGATTTTGGCTTCAGGAATTCTGCTGTTGTTTATACCCAACTTGATGAGGAAGATAGATGGTTGATAGTGGGGGAGCTAACTCCTCGTGAATGCTGTGCATGGGAACTGGCAAAGATGATGCTTGATTTTCAGAATAAGAGATTTCCTCGTGTTACAAGGTTTTTCTACTGGGGAGATCCTGCCTGTCGTCAGAGGTCAGATAAATCAAAAAGAACCACTCAGGAGATAATGTCTGAGTATGGGATTAATGTTTCCACAAAACCTCATTCTGTTGCTTCACGTATTGAGATAATCCAGAAAAGATTGATGATGAAAATTGGAAAAGAACCTGCAACGGTTATTGATAGAAGTTGCAAGATGCTTATAGATGCTTTATCTGGAGGTTATCATTACAAAAAAAATACAGAAGAACCAGAAAAAGATGGTTTATATGACCACATTGCAGATGCTTTGGGATATGTTGCTGTGGGATTATTTTCTCACAGGAATGCAGAGGTAATCATAAGGGATGTAATGCCAAGAAAGATAGGAAATCTTTACTTCAGAAGATAAGATGGTTCTTTTAACAAAGAATGCTCCCCTGCTTACAAAACCAGGATTAGGCAGTGGGAGAAGAAAAAAGAGAAGAAAGAAAAAGAAGAAAAAGAAAGCAAGATAGGATTTTTGACGTAAAAAAAGCTCTTTTTGAGGGTGGTTCTTATAATCCCTGGTGTGCTTTAATACTTGCAGTATTTAAACAGGCAAAAAAGGATAGCAAAAAGAGAAATAAAGAAGGCAGAGAAGCAAGGAGGTTCATAGAGAGATGGAGAAGAATTTACTTCGTCTTGAAGAAAAGGTTGTCCCAAAGATAATTTCCCTATACAACGAGGTAATCAATTCCTCTTACTATCGTAAAAAGTTAGAATTATGGCGTAAAATAGAGGAAGCTTACAACTCCTATATGCCTCCCACAAACTATCCCTGGGAGAATGCTTCAAATCTTGATTTGGGAATTGTGGAGATGACTGTGGACAATTTAAAAGCCCGTTTTAAACTTTCCACAATTGGTGCAAAACCAATGTTCAACATCATTCCCATTACTCCTGAAGGAGAGGAATTAAAATCTCAGGTGGAGAAGATGATGAACTTTATTCTTGATAACCACATTGACATTGACAAAAAGATGGATGATATAGCTTTAGAGACAGTAAAGTTTGGGACCTGCGTTGTTAAAAGGCTGTGGAGAAAATCACGCAAGGTTGTAAGAAAGTATATGGAGACAGAGAAGACTGTGGATATCGTTGATGTTGAGCAGATTGAGGAGAAAGGAGATATTGAAATCCTTAATCGTGAAGATGTGATTGTTCCTGAAGGAGAAGAGGATGTTTCAAAGCTTCCCTTTATCTTTCATCGTTTATGGTATTCTCCTGCACAATTGAGAGAGAAAGCCCGTCTGGGAATTTTCCCGAAAGATAGAGTTGAGGCAGTTCTGGATTTTCTTGAGGAGAGAAAAAGAGAAATTGAGAAAGCGGCAGAGGAAAAACATCTCAAAATTGAGAAGCTCCCAGAGGAGAAGGTAGTTGTCCTTGAGTGTTATATGAAAGAGGAGGTTGATGGAGAACTTGAGGAATGCATCTTCTGGGTTGCACCTGAAGCAAATATGCTTCTTAATGCCTGTCTTTTAAGAGAAGTTTATTTTGATAATCAGCGTCCTTTCTATGTCTTCCGTTACAAGAAGGTAAAGAACAGCTTCTGGGGCAAAGGAGTTGTGGAAATCCTTTTGCCTTATCGTGAAGCCTTAAATAACCTCTTCAACTATGCCATTAACTGTATGATGTTGCAAATTCTTCCCTGGGGATTTTATCGCCTATCCTCTGCATTTGCTCCAGAACAGGTAAGATTAGGTCCTGGTGTGTTTGTTCCTGTGGATGATGTCAATGATGTTAAGATTGCACAGTTTCCTCCTGTATCCCGTATCGTTTATGATGCTTTGATGTTTGTTCTAAGTATGGTTGAGAAACAGACAGGAACTGGAGCTCCTTTTATGGGTAAGGAATTTCCTACAAGAAAGACAGCAACAGAAGTCAGAGCAATCATCTCTGAAGGAAACATAAAGCATGAAGACAGGATTCAATCATTTCAGGCAGTTTTCTCTGATTTGCTTAAAGGAATTTATCACCTTTACCAGCAAAATCAACCAACAGGACAATACATTCGTGAAGTGGATAATGCAGGAAAGGTCAGATTTGTTCCTTTCCCATCTGCATGGCAACTTAAAGCTGATTATGACTTTGTAATTCTGGGAACTCTTACAACAGGAAATAAAGTGATTGAAAGAGAGGATACTTTAGCTCTGTATGCTTTATTATCAAAACATCCTTTAATTCAGCAATGGCTTCCTGCACAACAGGAACTTCTGAAAGAAGTTCTCAATGCTTTTGGCAAAAAAGATATATCTCGTTTTCTTATGCCTGATGAGATTGTGAGAGCTTTAAATGAGTTAAATCTTGCACAGGGAATACCAGATTTGGCAAAGAATTATCCTTTAACAGAGGTTTTACCTGAAAGACCACCAAAATCCCGTTTACCCGAAGTAGAAAGCGTAGGTGCGGGGAAAGAGATCAAAGAAGAAGAATAGTCTGGGGATAGAAGTCCTCAACTTTGCTATTCACGATGTAAGAGAATGCCGTCTTAAGCTTTCAACAATAATCAGGGTTTTCAGGATAAAAGGAAAAAGCAAAAAGTTAATGGAGAAAAGTTGCCAGCTTTTAAGAGAAGCTGAAGATAAGTTGTATGAGGCAATCATAAAGGGAGGAGGTGAATTTGACTGTGAAAGAGGATAGAAATAAAATTTTAAGAGAGATTGAGGAAACTATTAGGACAGCAGGTTACCGTTACATTCTTGAAGCAATTTATGAAATGCTAAAAAGAGAAGACATTAAATATCATCAGGCAACAAGAGATAACTTTGAATACTTAAAAGGACGTTTCAATATGCTAAATGAAGTTTATGGTTTGCTTAAAAATCCAAAAATTCTCTATCAACAACCAATTAACAAATTAGGAGGTGGGATAAATGAAGGTTAACAACACAAATCCTGAAGTTCAGAATCAGGAGCAGGAACAACAAAAACAAGAACAAAACAACGAAGTGGAAGAGCTTAAAAATCGTTTAGCAGAACTTCAAAGAAAGTTAGAAGAAGCTCACAAAGAAAATCAGGAATTGAGAGAGATGCAGTTGCGTCTTTTAGCTCAACAATCCTCCACTTATTCACCTGATTACACCTGGAATCCTACTCCTACTGCTTCAACTGAGACTGATGCTTCTACCTTAGATACAGATTTTGGTTTGGAAGGAGAAGATACAAAAAAGAAGCAGGATGAGAAAGAGAAGCTCCTTAAAGAAGCAGAACAGAGAGCAATCATTGCCCTTAAAAGGGAAGAAGCCAAAAAGCAAGCAATGGAAATGTATCCTGACCTGAAAGATAAAAACTCTGAATTCTTCCACGAAGTCTCAATGTATATGTGGAAAAATCCCTGGCTGTATCATGTCCCTGAAGGAATTCTTTTAGCTTGCAAAGCTGTAAACGAGGAAAGGTTGAGAAGACAGCTTTCTGAGAAGGAGAGACAATTTGAGGAGACACGCAAAGAGGTATCTCAGAAGTCTCAAGCTCCTGAAGGAAATGTTCCTCGTTTTTCTCCTGAGGAATATGAGCTTCCTCCTTCTCAGCAAGAATTTTTGAAAAAATTGGGAGTTTCTCCTAAAGAAGTAGCGAAAAGAATTGCAGAAAGAAAGATAAAAGCAGGAGAATTATAAGGAGGTTGCTATGGCAGAGGATATCAGAGTAATTCACGATTGGGATTACCCCGACCCTCTTAAAGTGAAAGGAAAAGGTGGAATAAGGTATCGTTGGGTGAGAATGGATGACTATCAGATGGAGAAAAGAAAACAGGAGGGTTGGGTTCCTGTAAAGCCTGAAGAAGTAGGAAGAAAAGGGGATGAGGCAGGCAGGGTAAGAATGGGAGACCTCATCCTTATGAAGAACAGTGTTGCCAATGTGAGAAAGAGAAAGGAGAAGGAGAGAGCTTTAGCCGAAGCATGGCTAAAGTCTGCGATGACAAGAAGAGGCGAGACAGTTAAAAGCAAAAGAGGCGGTTTTACAGAAACAATGAAGATTGAAGATTAAAAAGGAGGAATAAATGGCAACTGTAAATAGACAACCTGGTAAGGTTTACAGCTCCTACACTCTCTTATATTTTCCTGAAGGAAGTAGCCAATCTTTTAAAAAGGGTGAGTTTGTTTACCTTGACAGCAATGGATATCTTGTGGTATGTCCTTCAGATCCTCCAAACATTGCAGGAATGGCATTAGCTGATGCATCAGGAACTCAGGGGACAGCAATTCCCATTGCTGTGGCAGAGCCAGGAACTCGCTTTGTGCTTAATGTTTATCACTCAACAGCATCTTCTGCAGTAACAAACAAAAATCAGGTAGGCAAAAAATACGGACTTTACAGAGATACTTCCAATTACCGTCACTATGTAGATTTAGAGGATACATCAAATACCCGTTTGGTAGTGGTTGATTTATATCCTGGAGATAGTGAAGGAGATCAATACGGGAGATTAATTGTAGAGGTAGAGGACAATTATTGTCAGTTATCCTCTACCAGCTCATAATAAAAATTTTCTCTCCCCTTCTGGGGTTAAATTTTAGGGAAGGGGAGAGCAAGAAATTCTCCGTGAAGGAGACAAAGGTATTTTCTCTCTAAAAGTTAAGGAGGGGAAATGCCTTTACTGAGAGCTAATGCACAGGAACTTTTAAAGGAAGGGTTAGATGAGATTTTGTTCAGAAAATACAGTGAAATTCAACCTGTTTACCAGCAAATCTTCAATATCAGAACCTCAAAAAAGAAAGCTGAGGAGATTATAGGGTTTTCTGGTTTTGGAGCTCCTGCAAAGAAAGAGGAAGGTGCTTCAATAACCTACGATGATCCCTATCAAGGATTTAAGACAACTTTTACCCACATCACTTATGGTTTGGGATTCAGAGTCACAAAAGAGATGCTTGAGGATGACCTTTACAACATCATTCAACAGATGCCCTCAGCTTTAGCAGATACAATCGTCAGATTCAAGGATACTGTCTGTGCAAATGTATTCAACAATGGATTTAGCTCCACAGGAACAGAGTTTATGAGTGGTGGGGATGGAGAATACCTCTTTGATACTGACCATCCTTTAAAGGG
>Ga0190313_1000188_pt1 | contig 39661 bp, 37 predicted proteins | sample 4870071011_MG_FD_169989 | JGI IMG/M metagenome (GOLD analysis project Ga0190313, IMG submission 169989) | Hydrothermal vent sediment bacterial communities from Southern Trench, Guaymas Basin, Mexico - 4870-07-10-11_MG | ecosystem: Environmental > Aquatic > Marine > Hydrothermal vents > Sediment ... | reverse complement strand
CTCTAATGCATGACATGCACTTAAAGTTTAAATACTTTTCGCCTTCCTGCTAAAAGGCTTGCTTTAGAATCCCCCGCATCCCCACCCCAAGGCTTTCAAAAGAAAAAAGTAACCGTTCTACCTACCCGTTGTTTTTCTGACCTAACCCAGACAACTACGTTCAAGAGCTCGAACTTTTTATTATATCCTAAGGCACAATCAGCGCCCTCTACTGGAACTTCTCAGATTGCCATGAAAGCCTGTGGGATAAACTTCCATTTGACAATTTGGTATTCTCGGAAGTGATGGAAGCCCGAAACCAGCTGCATTTGTTCTAAAGGAATTTAAGGAAAAATAACAAGCCTTAAAAGAACTGAATATGTTCCCATTAACGTTCCCAAAAACGACTACGAAAAACCTAAAGAGAATTTAGTCAAGTTATATAAGGAATTCCTCAGAAAAATAAGGAGGTAACCATGTATGAATTACAGATTTCCTCCACGTTATGGCCCTGAATGGGGAAGTGGTGGGATTTTTGGCTTAAGATACCACAACGAAGTTCTTTATTTCACAGTTGCATTTGAAGCGGAAGCCCATTTTGTAAAAGAAGATTCACACAGAATTTACGAATTTGAGCTGGTCGGTGGAAAACCGACATCTGGAGGAGACACATACAATGCCGTCGATGTTGTCGATGAGTTCATTTACTTTGGAGGATGGGTTCATGCTCCTGCAGTATATGAGGGAAAAGGAAATGAAAAAGCAACAATAAACTTTGTCAACAAATACTCCCATGTGCATGAATACGATACTGAAAATGACTCTATACGCTTAGTCTGGAAGGAATCTATTCATCATCCAACAGATTGGGCTGGGGAGGTCAGTGATATAATCTACAATCCCTACACTGATGAACTGTTGCTGGCAAGAGAAGATGGGCATCAAAACCTTGGAATATACGCTTTGGACAGAAAAAAGGGTAAGATAAAACTGCTCAATTCTGCTCCAAGTCCAAAAGGGACTACAGTTCATGATACAGCATTTTTTGGTATTGGAAAAAACTTCACAAAGGGCCTTGAAGAAATTCATGCCTTGGACATGATTACCGAAAGATGGGAGAGATTCCCACTTGGAGAAAGTGTCGATGGACATCCCTATCTTTACCCTCATATTGGGGCAATGGGCAGTGCATACAACAGAGCATTTGCCTTTGTGAGAGGAGGTCTTTTTGTAGGAAACCCACTTAACGATGAACCATTTGAGTTTTTCAGGCTCTTTGACTTCTACACCTTCTATGCCCCTTTCAGGGTCAATGCACTCCCCTTAGATGGAGGGCTGCTGATAGCATACAACGCACACCATGATGGCATTTATAAGCCGAGAACCCCCGAAGAAATGAACTTTGCAAAGTTAACAAACACGATAGTTGGACCAAGTGTTTTGGTTTACATATCCCCACCTATGATTAAGATAGTTGGAAGTTTTGGTGCAAGGATTACAAGCATGGAAAAAGCCAAAGGAAAGCTGTTGCTCGGTACAAATACAACACCAAACACGGGTGCACTTGATGCGACACCCTTCGACACAGGCAACAAAGACATAGTTATCCTTGATGAAAAAATACTGCAAGAAAAACCACCTGCAGTTGCCTTTTCCGTGCCTTTGACATATCCATTACTGGCAATGCAGAAGGGAGGAGGGACATTTGGAGGAATTCCTCTTGATGGATACAAAAATCCCCGCATAATTATCTATGCATCAAAAGACAACGAACTAACAATTTATGAATATGACCTTACACTGCCTCCTACTGATGCTTATTCTGACAAATTCGACATCAAAAAGGGTAAAAATATAATTGAACTGCAGTCATTTAGTGGAATAGTTTCTTTTAGGCTTAAAGAAGAAGATTTCCGGGGGAGAGTTAGAATCGAGCTTAAGTAATAATTCCATGGTGATGCACAATGATATTTTCAATAGGTGAAGTCCTTATAGATTTTATAGCAAAAGAAGAAGGTCCACTAAAAAAAGTTAGCACCTTTGAAAAACACGCCGGGGGAGCACCAGCTAACGTAACCGTAGGACTGGCAAGACTAAAAACCCCCACAGCATTAATAAGCAAAGTTGGAGCAGATCCATTTGGCGAATTTTTAGTTGAGCAGCTGGAAAAAGAAGGTGTGAAGACAGATTACATAAGGTTTGACAAGGAGAAACATACCGGCGTTGTTTTTGTTCAACTAATCGGTGCCAAGCCAGAATTCATCCTCTATGATGGAGTTGCATACTTCAACCTGGAAATTGACGACATAGATTTTTCTTTCCTCGAAAAAGCATCCTTGCTTCACTTTGGAAGTGTTCTATTTGCAAGAGAACCAAGCAGAAGTACTGTCTTTGAAGTGATTAAGAAAGCAAAGGGCAAGATCCCAATAAGCTATGATGTAAACATACGCCTTGATTTATGGCGTGGAAGAGAAGATGACATGATAAAAGATATTGAAAAGGCCTTAAGTTTTGCAGAAATAGTAAAAATAGGTGATGGAGAACTGGCATTCTTAGAAAACCATGGAGTAGACCTGGAGAATTTCGACTTTAAGCTCATGGCAGTAACAAAAGGCGAAAAAGGAAGCGAAATGATACATAGAGGAATCAAAGTTAAGATTTTGGCACACAAAGTTGAGCCCGTGGATACAACAGGAGCTGGAGATGCTTTTATGGCAGCACTTTTATCAGCTCTATGGTATATGGGGAAGCTCAAACATCTTGAGCTGAATGAAGAGGAACTGCTAAGGGTTGGCAGATTTGCAAACCTTGTTGCTGCGCTTTCTACACTGAGGAGAGGAGCATGGAGTGTTCCAAGAGCTGAAGAACTGAAAGAATACAAAGAGGCAAGAGAAGTACTTATTCGGAGAGAACTTCCCCTATGACATTCCTCCAGCTCATGCTGGAATTTACAAGCTCATCTATTGTTATCTCTTTTTCTTCAACAATCTGGGGCGCCCATTGATTCAGCACTTCTAAAAGCTTCTTTTTTGAGGTCTTTTCTTCATCGAAAACTATCATACCTGTTTTTGAATATCCATTAATGAAAACCCTGTAAGTTGCTGGTTCAACACCGAGTTTGTACTGTAAGTCTATGGCTTCTTGAGGCGTGATCTTGCTAAATTTGAGTTTGATTAACCTGAGTTTTCTCATAACATCACCTCACTCAAAATAGTTCTTTATCTCAATGTACGTCTTCCTGTAAATTTCACTGTTCTTCATTTTTTCAACAAACTCTCTCGTTCTTACATATTTGTCCTTTTTGTATTCCCAGTCCGGATGCATGGCTTTCCATTCTTCCCAAGAATAGCTAAACTGTGCCTGAACTTTATCTCTGTAAAGCTCAGGGATGACGTTGAATGTACAGAAAGGCACTATTCTTCCATCAGGCATTGCATAGTGGATAACACATCTTTCAACTCTCTCGACATCATAGTTGTACTCATCCTGGAAGTGCATCATTCCAATGAACAGGGTCTTTTGGTGGAACTTTCCGAGGGCGTCGTAGGTGCCATGAACGAAGGCGTTCTTTATGAGACCGAGAACATCCAGTCCCTTTGGTGCGTACTTCTCGTCGTAGAAGCTCTTGAACTTCATGAATATCTCGGCCCCAAGCTTGAGCTTCTTAAGCTTACTCATGCTACCCCACTTCTCTATCTCCTCGGACTTCTCCTCGAGGAACTCAATGAAGCCATCAACATCAATGAAGCGTGGAATCGGGACGACGCGCTTGTCCTCACGGTCGAGGAAGACGTAGGTTGCGGCACCGCATGCAAAGTGGCTTGTCATGTAGTAGCGCTTTCCAGCGAAGGCCTCGAAGAAGCGCGCTATATGTCCAGCTGTTGGGACCGGATACCAGTCCTCCTTTGCTATTGTCCCATTTGTCTGCTCTTCGATCTTCTTTATTGCACCAGGAATTGTAATTCTGAACCTCTGTCTCTCCTTCTTTGGAACCCTACCAACAAGGGAAATTGGTTGGAAGTTTACACCTCTAACAATGTCGAGGTGGTTGAGACCGAAGTTGATTATGGCACCAAGCTCGTGGTCGTTTACATTCCTAATCGTTGTTGGCACGAGAACAATGCCGGGGCCATTTGCTTTCCTAACATTTTCGAATATGAGGGGAATCTCCCAGTGGTTCTTCCAGTTTGTCTGTGGAGTCATGCCGTCATAACTTAAGTAAAGAGTATTAACACCAGCTTCCCTAATTTTCTTAACCAGTTCTGGCTCAAAAGCCAATCTAATTCCATCTGTGTTCAGCTGAACATGAGTATACCCCTCTTCCTTTGCAATTTTAATTATTTCAATTAGATCTTCTCTAAGGGTTGGTTCTCCACCAGTGAATTGAACAGCAGTTGCCCCAATGGGACTTTCTTTTTTCGCGTTGCGAAGCATCGTGCGTATTTGCTCAAGAGTTGGCTCATATATCGGCTGTCCTTCCTTAGCATAGAAGAAGCAATTGCTTACGAGTATCCCATCGGCAACGACGAAGGAATGTCCTTCGCTTTCAACTTCAAGATCGTAGACGTACCCCTCGTAGGTCTCATATTCAATCTTTTCAACGGTGTCAACGTAGAAGTCCGCTACACGGGTTACCCTTGCAGGTTTTCTGGTTCCAATCTCTCCAAGTCTCTCTCTGTGTCCTTCACGGAGTTCAAGCATTTCCACGAGATTTACCAGGTCTGTTCCCGCTATGTAGAGTTTGTAGAGGTCATGGTTAGCCCCTTTCATCTTCTCCTTTGGAACGGTATAAATTCTTGCAAATATACCGAGCGATGCGAGAAGGTATACTAAATCCCTTATGAGGTCTCTTGAAACGCTGGCATATCCAATGCTAAGATGTCTTTCTCCTTTTACAACATACCCATCACCATTGAAAAGCCCGCTAAGCAGGGCAATTTTAGCCTCGAGCGGGAAGTTGAGAAAGTTCCTGGGCAGTCTCTTATTTTCGGCCTTTTCAGGAATTCCAAGGGCGTACTTGAAGACAAGTCTCATAAGCCTGCTACCAACTACTATCTGCTTTGCTTTCCCTTCCCATTCGAGAACACTATAGGGAAGCCCCAGCTTATTGAGTATTTCAAGTATCTCCCTCTCAACATCCTCATGACCAACTGTTATGCGGATGTCCTTGTCGGTGTAGTGACCATCCGAAATAAAGTATCCAATCAACTTTGCCAGAGCAGGAGTTATCTTGAGTTTTGACGGTAGCTCGTAGTTTGTGGCGTCTCTGCCAAGCTTAAAGTCTCCTGAAGTGTTGAGCTCATAAAATGCACTTAGCGGAACTGAGTTCTGATTCTTCCAATGATATATTCTGTCCCCATACTTCTTCCTGAGCGGAGACAGATCAAGCCCCTCAATGTTCCTGACATATATTTTCTCTTTCTCTTCATTTGGAAGGGCTTTAAATGCCTCGATTAGGTCTATCTCATCAATGCTCCCATCGTATTTGAAGTTCCAGAGGAGTAGTAGCTCATCACCTTCCCTGAGCTCATCAGCCCTTTTCTTTTCAAGCTTTCCATTTTCATAAACGAAAAACTTGTGCTCAGGCGTTGTCTTTATGACCCTTCCAGTTCTGGTTCTTATTCCTATTATCCTTCCAGAGTGCCTTCTCCTGAGGAACTTAGTTACCCTTGTCCACTCCGCTTTTCCTTTCTTAAAGGTTATCACATAGAGATCCCTGGGAATGGAATACTCCCCTTTGAATCCATCAATCTCAATGGTATGCTCGAACGAGAAGTTTCTGGCAACTCCTTCGAATTTCATCAACCTTACTTCATTCCCAAACTTAAAGAGTGCTTCTTCATCCTTAGGGAAGCAATACCAACATGACAAATTGCAACGATTGGTCAGAACGATATTAAGCAAGCTTGTATGAGAGCGATGTCTTGGGCAAAGACCACAATCAAATGGGCAATTAACACCGCTGTTTTCCACATTAAAGCTCGTCAGTTTTTTCTCATCAAACTTCCATTCTTTAAATTTGTGGTACACTTCAGCATCTTCGTAATATACATCAGTTATCAATCCTTCAGGACACTTCTTGGTTATCCAAACAACTCCATTTTTCTCCCATACCACAGCGGGCACAACTTTCCTTGTCTCTGGACAGAGAGAATATGTTCTATGCGGCAATGAACCACCATAGCCTTTGCTTGCTTTTGTGAGTAATTCCCGAAATTCCTCTTCACTTAATTCGGGATACTCAATGATATCGCGAACTTTTTTGGTGAGTTCACCAAACTCTCTCTCACCACTTGGAATTTCACCCGTAATTTCAGCCATTTTAATCACCTCTGGTGTTAGATTACCCGAAGGGGTATAAAACTTTTGCGTAAATATGAAGATTTACTTGCATAGGTATGGATGAAGGTTAGAGTTAAATATCCTCAGAAGACATGTTAAAGTTGGAGGGTAGAAAATGCCAGCAAGAGAAATGAGAATGGAGATGTTTTTGAGAGCATTGATGAGAAGGGATTTTAATAAAGCTAAATCACACCTTGAAAAGCTTACAAAAATGGTAGGAAACGATGAATGGGGAAGAGGATATACAAAAGCCATAAATGGTTTTATATCAGCACTAAAAGATAATGACACTGATGCATTAATAGTCCAGCTTGTGAAGGAAGTGAATCATGAAAGAGCTAAGCAACTCCTATTGCATTTTGAGGAAATACTAAACCACGAATTCAGAGATGAATATGAAAAGGGATATTATACAGCATGGACCGAGCTTTTAAGAGCTTATCTAACACAAAGAACTCTGGGTGTTAGGCGTGGCAAAAGACGAACTCATGAAAAAGCTTGAAGAAAAAATAAAGAACTGCAAAAAATGTCCATTAGGTATGTTGAGAACAAATGCTGTTCCCGGCAGCGGGAGCTATGATGCAGATGTGATGTTTGTTGGCGAAGCTCCAGGGTACTGGGAAGATCAAAAAGGCTTGCCTTTTGTTGGAAGGGCTGGAAAGGTCTTGGATGAACTTTTAGCTGAAATTGGCTTGAAAAGGGAAGATGTGTATATTACAAATATTGTAAAATGCCGTCCCCCCAATAATAGAGACCCCAATGAAGATGAGATCAAAGCCTGCTCTCCATATTTGGATAGACAGATTGACATAATTAGACCCAAAATAATTGTCCCCTTAGGAAGGCACTCCATGAGCTACATTCTCAGAAAGTTTGGGTTTGAACCCGAGCCGATAAGCAAAATACATGGAAAGATTTTTGAAGCAAGAATCCTTTTTGGAAGAATCATAATAATGCCAATGTATCATCCGGCAGTAGCTTTGTACAGACCCCAGCTTAAGGAGGAGCTGAGGAGAGATTTCAAAAAGCTAAGGGAAATTCTGGATAATGTTTAGGGTTTACTTTTGTCAAATATCTTCGAATACTTTTCTTTGTTAAACACTTGCTTTAAACTTTTTTCGTTATTTGTCTAATTTAATATAGCCTTTTAGGGAAAAATTTTTATAAAAAGAACTCGCTAATGTTACTGATGCTACATCATAATACATAGACATTCACAAACGTCCAGAAAGGTTCAGAAAAGATCATTTAAGAACCTCCAATAAACCTCGATAAAATTTCGAAAATAAATAGAATGACAAAAATTTTTCCGAAAACTTTATATACATACCGAATAACGAATGTCTGCAAATTTAAGATGGAGGTGTTGATTGATGGCAGACTTCGGTGTTTTATCTCTGCTACCACCTCTCGTAGCTATTATACTGGCTATATGGACAAAAAGGGTTATACTGGCACTGTTTGCAGGTGTCTGGATTGGTGGAGTAATGGTTTCAGGATGGAACCCAGTGACAGGAACTGTCCAGACATTGGACTGGATAGTGGGAAATGCAATTGATGATTGGAACGCAAAAATTCTTCTGTTCGATTTCCTGATTGGTGCTGGTGTTGGCTTGATATATAAATCTGGAGGAGCAAATGCAATAGCAAGGGCTTTAACAAAGACAGTAAGAACAAGCAGAGCAGCGTCACTAATGGGATGGCTTTTGGGAGTTCTGGTGTTCTTTGATGACTACACAAACACAATTATCGTTGGTAACACCATGAGACCACTCACAGATAAAGCAAGGGTCTCAAGAGAAATGCTGGCATATATAGATGACTCAACTGCTGCCCCAGTGGCTGGTTTGGCTTTGGTTTCGACATGGATTGGTTATGAGGTTGGTCTGATTGGAGACTCATTCAAGGATTTGGGGATAAGCTTAGGACCTTACGCTGCATGGCTTTCAAGTGTCCCATACAGATTTTACTCAATCTTCGCAATTATTCTGGTGTTCCTTGTTGCTTACACTCACAGGCACTACGGGGCAATGCTTCACGCTGAGTATAGGGCAAGAACAACCGGAAAGGTTCTCAGAGATGGTGCAAAACCTCTGATGACAACTGAAATCGATCTCGGAATGCCAAAAGAAGGCGGAAATGTTCACACATTCATATGGCCAATACTAACACTCGTCTTTATAACACTTTATGGAATGTGGGTTACCGGAGGAGGCAGCAAAACATATGCCTCAGATGGCCTAATGGGAGTGCTTTCAAACTCTGATCCTGCTTTAGCCCTTCTCTGGGGAAGCTTTGCAATGGTCGTTGTGGCATTCTTCCTGGTGCTCGGGTTCAAAATAATGACAGTAGAAGAAGCAGAGACCACAATAGTTCAAGGTATGAAGCAGATGATTATTGCAAACACGATATTGCTCTTAGCCTGGAGCATTAAGAGCGCAACTGATGCTGTTGGAACTGCTCCATATGTTGTTGATTTAGCACAAAGAGCCGGTATCAGTGCAGGAATTGTGCCATTAATAATCTTCTTAGTTGCAATGTTCATCTCATTTACAACTGGAACATCATGGGGAACCTTCTCAATAATGATGCCAATAGCAATTCCCCTTGCCTATCACTTAAGTGGACAAGCAGGTCCAGTGCTTTTCGCATCAATTGGTGCAGTTTTTGCCGGAGGTATATTTGGTGATCACTGTTCACCAATCAGCGATACAACAATCATGAGTTCGATGTTCTCTGGAAGTGATCACATTGACCACGTAACAACCCAAGTTCCCTATGCAGTAACAGCAGCCAGCGTTGGAATAATACTTTACCTGCTCTTTGCAGCTGGAATAAGGTCATGGATAGTGCTCCTACCAATAGGGTTGGTCCTCCTTGTCGCGGCACACTGGTTCCTCAGCGAATGGTACGGCAAGAAATACGGCATTCCGCACGGAAAGGTTCCAATTTATGTTGTTGAAGAGTGATCCTCTCTCTTTCTTTTTGTATTTCCATCAACTTTTAAAGGGAAGTCTCTAATTCTTTCTGGAGGTGAAGTAATGCTAATCAGGGCTTTCATTCCAGCGCATATAACAGCATTCTTTGTGCCTAAATTTAATGAAAATCCTCTTTTGGCTGGCTCTCTTGGAGCGGGGATTAACCTGACAAAAGGCACCAATATTTTTGTGAGTGTTGAAAGTGGATTAGAGAGGCATATTCACGTAGCATTTAATGGGGAACCAATAAAGAGAGAGGAAGCAGTAATCAGTTACTCTGTCGCTGAAGAGATAATTCCCCAAGAATTTAAGGGGGAAGTAGAAATCTGGCAGTACTTTGACTTCCCAAATGGATATGGCTTCGGCAACAGTGCCGGCGGAGCTTTGGGGACAGCTTTAGCTTTAGGATACTATTTTAAGAATAAAACGTTCCTTCAAGTGGCACAAATAGCTCACAAGCACGAAGTCCTTAACAAAGGCGGTCTGGGAGACGTTATTGCACAGATTCACGGAGGAATTGAGATTAGGATAAAAGCTGGGGCTCCTGGGATTGGTGTTGTTGACAATATATTTTCCGAGGAATACAAAGTTCTTTCAGTACCCTTGGGGAGGTTATCCACAAAGGAAGTCCTTGACAGCGACATTATAACGGCAATAGAAAAAGAAGGGCAAAAAGCCTTAGAAAAGCTCCTTAAAAATCCATCTCCCAAAAATCTCATGCATCTCGCAAGGGACTTCGCCGAAAATACAGGACTTTTGCAAGGAGAACTGCTAGAGATTGCAAGGGAAATTGACAAACTAATAAAACTGCCCTCTTCTATGATCATGTTTGGAAAAAGCCTTTTTGCCCTTCTGAGGGAAGAAGAATTGCCCAAAGTTCAGGAAAAACTTAGAGATCTCTCTATAGACAACTACCACATCTGCGGAATTTACAATGAAAGACCAAAGGTTGGGAGATGGATAGGCTAAGCTTTTATCCATTAACTTCCTATTTTTATTGGTGGTGAGTTATGCTGTACAAAGAGTTAGCCGAGTTATATAGGAGGCTGGAAAAAACAACACTTAAGACTTTAAAAACAAGATTTGTCGCTGATTTTCTCAAGAAAGTTGAGGATGAGGAGCTTTTGGAAATTGTGCCTTATCTCATTCTGGGAAAGGTCTTTCCAGATTGGGATGAAAGGGAATTAGGGGTTGGTGAAAAGCTCCTTATTAGAGCAGTTGCAATGGCAACCGGTATTAATGCAGAATGGATAGAGAACTCGGTAAAGGACACTGGTGATTTGGGTGAGAGTGTCGCATTAGCCCTCCAAAAAAGGAGACAGAAAAGCTTTTTTGGCCAGCCTTTGACAATAAAGAGGGTTTACAAAACTCTTGTAAAAGTTGCGGAAACCACTGGGGAAGGAAGCCAAGACAGGAAGCTTAAATATCTTGCAAACCTTTTCATGGATGCTGAACCGAGTGAGGGTAAGTATTTGGCAAGAACAATTCTCGGAACAATGAGAACAGGAGTTGCTGAGGGACTTCTGAGAGATGCGATAGCCGAAGCATTCAAAGTTAGGGTTGAGCTTGTTGAGAGAGCTTACATGTTAACAAGCGATTTTGGGTTTGTTACGAAAATAGCCAAGCTTGAAGGAAATGAAGGACTGTCAAAGGTCACAATCCAGATCGGAAAGCCCATAAAGCCAATGCTCGCTCAAATGGCTGCTAATGTCAGAGAGGCCTTAATCGAGATGGGAGGGGAAGCAGAGTTTGAAATTAAATACGACGGTGCAAGAGTTCAAGTCCATAAAGACGGGGATAAAGTAATTATCTATTCCAGAAGACTGGAGAACGTTACAAAGTCCATTCCAGAGGTCGTTGAAAGGATAAGGAAGAGTATAAAACCAGGAAAAGCCATAGTTGAAGGAGAGCTTGTAGCAGTTGGAGAAGAGGGAAGGCCAAGGCCGTTCCAATATGTTTTGAGAAGATTTAGGAGAAAGTACAACATCCAAGAGATGATTGAGAAAATACCCTTAGAGCTTAATTTATTTGATATCCTCTACGTTGATGGGGAAAACTTAATTGATACTCCTTTCATCGAGCGTCGCAAGAAATTGGAGAGCATAGTTGAAGCTAATCAATGGATTAAAGTTGCGGAGAACTTGATAACCAAGAGCCCAGAAGAAGCTGAGGAATTTTATCACAAAGCCCTCGACATGGGGCATGAAGGTTTGATGGCTAAACGTTTAGATGCCGTTTACGAGCCAGGCAACAGAGGTAAAAAGTGGCTCAAAATCAAGCCAACAATGGAGAACCTTGATTTGGTAATCATTGGAGCAGAATGGGGAGAAGGAAGGAGGGCACATGTCCTAAGCTCCTTCCTGCTTGGTGCTTACGATCCCGGAACTGGGACTTTTGTCCCAGTTGGAAAAGTTGGCAGTGGATTTACAGATGAAGACCTAATTGAGTTCACAAAAATGCTTAAGCCTCTCATAAAGAAAGAGAAAGGAAAATTCGTAGAAATAGAGCCCAAGGTAGTAATTGAAGTTACATACCAAGAGATTCAAAAGAGTCCAAAATATGAGAGCGGCTTTGCACTGAGATTCCCAAGATACGTGGCTTTAAGAGATGATAAAAGTCCAGAAGATGCTGACACTTTGGAAAGAATTGCACAGCTGTATGAGTTGCAAGAGAGAATGAAAGCTGGAAAGCGCTAAGTTTTTAAACGCTTTTCTGTTTACCTCTTTTTAAAAGTTTTTCCAGTTTAACATTTTGGTGATGAAAATGAAGGAGGAGCTAATCAGCATGATATTTGAAGAAGGATGCATAAAGTTTGGGCACTTTATTTTGACCTCTGGAAAAGAGAGCAACTATTACATCGATATTAAGAAACTCATAACCAATCCCAAAGCCCTAAAACTGATTGCAGAACTCATGAAAAGCGAAGCTGAAAAGAGAAGGATTGAGTTTGACAAGGTCGCTGGCCCTGAGCTTGGAGCTGTTCCAATTGCAACAGCTTTAGCCTTAGAGACTGAAAAACCACTTTTAATCGTGAGAAAGAAGAAGAAAGAACATGGAACTGGAAAACAAATTGAAGGAGATGTGAAAGCTGGAGATAAAGTACTTCTGGTTGAGGATGTAACAACAACGGGTGGAAGTGTTTTAAGAGCTGCAAAGATTCTTGAAAAAGAAGGAGCAAAAGTCGTGGGAATTATGGTTGTGGTTGACAGGGAGGAAGGAGCCAAAGAAAACATTGAAAAAGAGGGCTACACACTGATTCCGCTTGTGAGAGTCAGGGAGCTGTTTGAATACAAAGAAAAACAAAATTAGCTTGGAACTATTAAGTTTCAATGTAATCATTAAGTGTTTTAGCTTTAACCATGATTGCAGCCTTTTCTTGTCCATAGAAAACCTCAACCAAGCCATCAGATTCTAAGCTTTTAAGGGTCTGAAGAAGTCTTGGCATGGGAGTTTCCAACTCTTCACTTAATTTTTGCAAGGTTACGGCTCTTTTCTTTACAACCAAAAGCTTATATATGTACTCCCTTCTGCGCATACCAGAAACACCATTAATATTATGCATTCCACTCTAATAAACATTGCTGGATAAAATTTGTCAATAGTACGAACGACAAAAATTTATAAACTGCCCAATTGAGCCACATTTATGAGAACAGAAATCAAAAAGCTGAGTGAGGAAGGATTTGGAGTTGCGAAAGTCGGTAAAAATAAGATTTACGTTCCTTTTGCAGCTGTTGGGGATATTGTTGAGATTAAAAAATGGCATAGAGAAAAGAAAAAGCTTGTTGCACATGAATATGAGATAATAACGCCTTCTCCAATTAGAACCGAACCAAAATGTGCATACTTTGGGAGATGCGGAGGATGCATGCTCCAGCATCTTCCCTATGATGAACAGATAAGACTTAAGGCCGAAAAAATAGAGAAGCTCCTTGGATATACTGTAGATGTCATCCCCTCTCCAAAAATTTACGGACACAGGAACAGGATTGATGTTGTTATTTCTACCGGGGGGATAGGATTCAGGAGAAGGGGTACTTGGTGGGATATTGTTGACATAGAGAAATGCGAGGTTTTTGGAGATAAGAGCAGGAGAGCACTTAAATCACTTAGGGAGTTCATGGAAGATTTCAAATTACAACCATGGGATCTAAGAAAGAGCGAAGGTTTCATGAGATACATTGTAATGAGGGAGGGTAAATTTACTGGAGAATTTATGATCAATTTGGTTACACATGAGGGTACTCTCCCAGAGGAAGTTCATGAATACTTTGATTTTGCAGATTCGATATATTGGAGTATTAACAGCTCAAAAAGTGATGTCTCCTACGGAGAACCAAGAAAATTCTGGAACAAAGAGTTCATAAAGGAAAGGCTTGAGGATGTTGTCTATTTGATTCATCCAAACAGCTTCTTTCAAACAAACTCTTATCAGGCTGTTACCCTTGTGAAAAAGGTAGCTGAGTTTGTGGAGGGTGGGAAAGTTCTTGATCTGTATTCAGGAGTTGGAACGTTTGGAATTTATCTTGCCAAAAAGGGCTTTGATGTTGAAGGAATTGAAATTAATCCTTTTGCTGTTGAAATGGCAAGGAAGAACGCTGAAATAAACAGCGTTAATGTCACATTTTATGTTGGAGAGGACAAAACCGTTGAAAACCTTAGAAAGTATGACACCCTTATAGTCGACCCACCAAGGGCTGGGCTTCATCCAAAGCTCATAAGAAGAATATTGCGAGACAAACCAGAGACCATTATCTATGTCTCTTGCAATCCCAGAACACTCTCCAGAAATTTGGAGGATCTTAAAAGCATTTATAATGTTGAGGACATAGCTGGACTTGACATGTTTCCCCACACCCCCCATGTGGAAGTGGTGGCAAAATTAAAATTAAATGTTTGATTTTAAAACCAAAAAGTTCAAAAACTTAATATATTAGATTTGCTAAATTAATATGAGGTGGACAAAGTTGATAGATGAAAGAGATAAGATCATAATAGACATGCTTACCAAAGATGCAAGAACACCATTTACCGAGATAGCCAAGGTTCTCGGCATCAGTGAGACCGCTGTGAGAAAGAGAGTCAAAGCCTTAGAAGAAGCGGGAGTTATTAAAGGATACACTGTCAAAGTTGATCCCGCTAAGCTCGGGTACAATCTCGTAAGCATAACTGGGGTGGACACAAGACCTGAAAAAATATTTGAGGTTGCTCATAAACTTAAGGAGTTTGAGTTTGTTAAAGAGCTTTATTTAACAAGTGGGGATCACATGATAATGGCCGAAATATGGGCCAAAGATGGAGAAGATTTAGCGGACATAATCTCAAATAAGATTGGAAAGATAGATGGTGTCACGAAGGTGTGTCCGGCGATCATTTTGGAGAAGCTGAAGTAAAGCTTTTAAACGTTCCCTTCTCTATCTATTGTTGAGCGGTGGTAGTCTAGTCTGGTCCAGGACGCCGGCCTCCCAAGCCGGCGACCCGGGTTCAAATCCCGGCCACCGCACCACAAACTTTTCTTGCAAAAGCTTGACCAAAAAGGCTAACTGCTTAAGTCTTATAATACCCAAACGCCCTCTAATTTGAGAAGAATTCCAATTTTGGTAGGACTTCCTAAACTTTATTCCTTGCTGTAAATCCATTTCAACAAAGGTGGTGTTATTATAGTGGTCACAAACACCATAAAAATGGCAACCGTTAGAGCATCGGCACCAATAATCCCGCTAGCCATTGCCATTGCAAGCATTGCGAGCTCAACACCAAGTCTTGGTATCATGCCTATACCAATCCTTAAAGAGGGTTTTAACCCAAACCCGCTGAGATATGCCCCAAGTCCGCACCCGATTATTTTGCTCAATATCGCTGCCACGGCATAAATTACCGCAAAGACTCCTGCATGCAAGATGTAACCCAACTCAATTCTCATCCCGACTTCAACAAAGAAGAGAGGTATAAAGAGGGAGTATCCCAAGATGTTAATTGGGCTTTCAACTCTCTTTTTGTAACTTGTTTGACCCAGTGTAAGACCGACCATATATGCTCCCAAAATTGAGGCAAGATTCAAATGTTCTGCCAGATATGCAAAAAATATCAAGAATACTATTGCAAAAGTTGTTGTTGATTCTGGCAGATCTATCCGGGAAATCTTCTTAAATGCCTTTTCCGCAAGAACTGGGCCAAGATATAGAAAAATTGCCAGAAATCCCGCAACTTCAATTAAGATTTCAATAACAGCATCGTAGTGAATACTCCCCTCCCTCAGCAGAGAAATAACGATTGTCAGCACCAATATACCCAAAACGTCATCAACCACAGCCGCAGCTAAAATTGTGGTTCCTTCTCTCGTCCTCAATCTCCTGAGCTCCATCAGTACTCTAACAGTTATGCTGACACTTGTGGGTGTCATTATTGCACCATAAAGAAGAGCCTCATGAAATTCAACGAAGGGAAGCGATACAAGAAACCCAAACAAAAATGCAACAGCCACTCCAATTCCTGCAACAAGTATGCTCGGCTTTCCAACTCGTTTAAATTCGCTGAGGTCACTTTCAATGCCAGCCAGAAACAGAAGAAGAAGCACACCAAGGTTTGCAAATTCACGAATTATCTCATTACTTTCGGCAAAAACTCCAATTATCAACCCTCCAAGAATCTGGCCAAGAACAACAGGCTGACCGAGTTTTTCGAATATCCAGCCCAAAAGCTTTGCTGTGGCAAGCATCAAAGCTATCATCAGCAGGGTTTCCATTCGCTATTCCCCCGTAAATGCCCATTTAAGTAAAGGCGGTGTTATTATTGTTGTTATAATTACCATAGCTACTGGGATTGAAAAGATTCCCTGATCAAACACCCCCTCAGTTAAAGCAACATTAGCTATAATCAAAGCAACTTCCATCCTCGGTATCATGCCAACACCAACACGGAGGGCTTCCTTGGGCTTGAACTTAGCTAATAACGCACCAGCTCCACACCCCACGATCTTACCAAAAATACCAATAAAGGAGTAGAGGAGTGCAAAAGTTCCTGCATGAAGGAGTACTCTGACATCACTTTTTATACCAATGCTGACCAAAAACACGGGGACAAATAATGAATATGCTATCGTCATTATTTTAGTTGTTATTCTTCTGGCTTCATCTGTTTGGGCTATTATTAAACCCGCTAAATAAGCCCCAGTAATACCAGCTATTTGGAATTTTTCAGCTATGTATGCAAATATCAGCATTATAGAAAGGGCAAAGGCAGTAACAGTTTCTGGCAGTTCAATCTTTGATGACAACTTTAGGGTCTCTTTTATGACAGGAGTGCCAAGGAGAATGCCAACAGTAAAGAAAAACACCACTTCTCCAAGGAGGATGACCAAGTCCTTAATATAGACATGGCCCTCTGTATTCAGCGCAACCAAAATTGTAAGGATAACAATGCCAAGAACATCGTCAACGACAGCAGCAGCCAGTATCGTTGTCCCTTCCTTCCCCTTAAGCTTCTTCATTTCCATTAAAATGCTCGCCGTTAATCCAACGCTTGTAGCAGTTAAAACCCCACCAAGAAAGAGAGCTTGAACTTTTGAATACCCAAAAAGTAGCGCGGAGACATAGCCCAGAAAAAAAGGCACAGCAACACCACCAACAGCCACAAGAAAAGCCGGAACACCAACACGCCTAAATTCCTCAATATTTGTTTCAAGACCTGCCAGAAAGAGAAGCAAAATAATACCAAGCTCACTTATCAAGTGCACATCCTCAGAATAGCTCACAAAATGCAGAATGGAAGGTCCGATAATTATCCCTCCAACAAGTTGACCTAATGCTGCAGGCATCCTTATCCTAGTCGCTAAATATCCGAAAACCTTTGCAACTATTAGTATGAGGGCAAGCTCAAGGAATACCTCCAATTTTATCGCCCCTTAAACAGACACAATTCTGATGAGCCTTATTATGTCTTTCACCTCTAAGATACCATAGACATGCTTTTCATCATCAACAACAGGAAGATGATGTTTTCCAGTTTCAATCATCAACTTTATCGCACGACCCAAATTATCATTGATGTGAATCGTTATAGGTTTCGTTACCATTATGTCCTCAACCCTTGATGCCCTGTTTAAAGTATATCGCTTTAAAAGTCCAAGCCCAGCAATTGAATACCTCCGAGGTGGGCTGAAGAAATGAAGTAAGTCCTTCATTGTAATAAATCCAAGAAGCCTGTCTTTTTCATCAACAACAACTGCGGAGGTCTCTTCCCCCCTAAGATTCTCTATGAGGGTTATGAGAGAATCTTCAGGACGAACCCTTAAGAAATCCTTATCCATGACAACCCTGACAGGAACTTTACATATATATCGGATATTATAGCTCAACTCCTTCTTTTTCTGCATTTGGAGGTGCTTTCTTTTTCCCACAACAATACACATCTTCTTTTTCTTCAGCTTTTCAGCACGTTCCACTCATGCCACCATAATATATTAAAACAAACTTGGGTTTAAATCTTTCTCTATGATAATCACAAATTTTATAAGTATGCACACTGCAAACCTTGGTAAGGGATATATGGTTTCTTTTGAAGGAAAATTTGACGTTGTCATTATAGGAGCAGGTCCAGCAGGCCTTTTTGCCGCTTATGAGCTTGCAGAGAAGAGCAATTTTAAGATAGCAGTGATAGATGAGGGAGGCGACATTGACCAGAGAGTTTGTCCGATGTATGAAGTCGGTTACTGTGTTGGATGCAAGCCATGTCACATAATGAGCGGCGTTGGAGGGGCTGGGGGCTTAAGCGATGGAACAATAAATCTAAGACCAGACATCGGCGGCGATTTAACTGAACTTACACACGACGAAAACTATTCTTGGCAGCTTGTGTGGGAGGTTGACCAGATATTTCTGAAGCATGGAGCACCAAGAAGGCTTTACAAAGGAAATGAAGAGCAAATTCGAGAATGGGAGAGAAGAGCTGCCCAAGCAGGTGTAAAATTCATCCCAATAATTCAGAGACACATTGGCTCTGACCATACAAAGGACGTGATAAAATCAATCAAAGAACATCTTGAAAGCAAGGGAGTAAAGTTCATTCTCTGGACAAAAGTTGAAGAATTTAGGCAAGGCGAAGTCATAGCGAGGAGAGGGAACAATATCTTCACAATTAAAGCCAGATACATAATCGTTGCTCCCGGAAGAGGAGGAGCCGACTGGTTCCATGAAGTAGCCCAAAAAATTGGACTAAAAGCCAGACATGGTCCAATAGATGTGGGAGTTAGGGTTGAAGTTCCCGCCATAGTGATGGAGCCTATAACAAGCATAAATCATGACCCAAAGTTTCACATCTACACAGACACATACGACGACTTCGTTAGAACATTTTGTACAAATCCATATGGCTTTGTCGTGGAGGAGAGGTATGACGGTTACGTCGGTGTAAATGGACATTCAATGAGAGACAGAAAAAGTAACAATACAAATTTTGCCTTTTTAAGCAGAATAGAGCTTACAGAGCCTGTTGAAGACACAACGGCTTATGGAAAGAGTATCGCTCAGCTGGCAACAACGATAGGTGGGGGAAAGCCAATTTTACAACGTTTAGGTGACTTAAAGAGAGGAAGGAGGAGTACATGGGCGAGAATAAGGAAGAGCAACGTTGAACCAACCCTGAAGCACGTTACCCCAGGGGATATAGCCATGGCTCTGCCCCATAGGGTTGTCACGAATATAATAGAAGGTCTCGAAAAGTTAGATAAAGTAATCCCTGGAGTTGCGAGTGATCATACTCTGCTCTATGCTCCAGAAATTAAATACTATGCAATGAGAGCTGAAGTAAATGAAGACTTGGAGACAAGCATAGAAAACATATTCGCTGCTGGCGATGGGGCGGGTCTTTCAAGGGATATAGTGAATGCAGCTGCAACAGGGCTTTTAGCAGCAAGGGGGATTCTGAAGAAGGAAGGAATGTATACAGAAAAAGAATTCAAGAAATCAGGTAATTGGAGAAAGATCATTGAATCCATGAAGGACTGACATTCTTAGACAATCTTAATCTCCTCATAGGGCACCATTTTAGGTTCGAAACCCTTCAGGATTGATTTTGCAAAGAAGATTCTCCTCTTAAACTTTGACATTACTTTGATGAATTCACTCTCTATCATTATAACTTGATCAGCGAGGTGATAAACGTAGTTGAAGAACTCTCTCGGAACATTGTCCATATTAAGCAAGAAGATTCCCAGCACACGTAGCCTTCCCCTCTCTGATGCCGTTAATAATCCATTCACAAACCATTTTGCATAACCTTCTCCAAACTCATGGTAAAAGCTATCCAAAGTTTCAACCAGACCAATTCCACCTTCAGCCTTTATGTCCTCTACCTTTAGGTCTTGTGCAATCTTTCTCTTTACCTCCCTAAACTTCATAGGAAAACTCTCCGGACTATACGCTCGAATTACATAAACGTTCTCACTCAACTCTGGCAAGTTGTACTTAGATGCATAAAGGTCCAAAACTGCCAAACGATTTTCTTCCATATAGTTTTCTAAATCAACTTCTGCAAACTTCATTCTATGCAGGGATCGCCTTAGAGGTGTTGAAACATTAAAGAAAATGCCCCTAACGCCCTGTTGGAGGATCTTGTCAAATATCTTCATCCCAAGCTCCCATCCATTGGAAAATTGATCATAAGCAATTAGGAGTATCCCATCCTTTATAACTCCGCCACCCAAGTACTTGTCGAAAACAAAAGAAACCGGATACACCTCCATAATTCACCACCACATTCTTATTTTCCTCCAAATTTATATTTTTTTGTCTATCGCGATGGATATATTATGACTATGCTTGAAATAGTGTTGCTAAAATCAGCGTGAAATATCAAAAGATTTCAAAGGTTAAGTCAAAATGTTTAAATTCATTTATCCCATTTTCCCTCTAAGGTGAGATAATGAGGTGCAAATTCTGTGAGAAAAAAGCCTACATCAAGCTCCACTACCCAAAAATATACCTCTGCAGAGAGCACTTCATAGAGTATTTTGAGAGAAAAGTTAAGAGAACCATTGAGAGATACAAGCTTCTAAAAAGAGATGAGAGAATTTTGGTAGTTGTAAGCGGAGGTAAGGATTCAGCTGTTGTTTCTTACGTGCTCAAAAAACTCGGTTATAATATCGAGTGCCTCCATATCAATCTCGGGATTGGAGAGTATTCAGCTAAAAGTGAGGAATATGTCAAAAAGCAATGTGAAATGATAAACGCTCCCCTTCATATAGTTAGAGTCAGAGAGCTCTTAGGAGCTGGAATTGGTGAACTTAAAACTTCCCGCCCCACATGCTCTTACTGTGGAATAACAAAAAGATACATCTTCAACAAATTCGCTTATGATAATGGCTTTGATGTTATCGTTACAGGGCACAACTTAGATGACGAAGCATCATTCATTTTTGGCAACATAATGAGCTGGAATACCCAATATTTAGCCAAGCAAGGGCCTTTATTGCCCGGGGAAGGTAAATTTGTGAAGAAAGTTAAGCCGCTTTATGAGGTTACAGAGAGGGAAGTTGTTGCATATGCTTTGGCAGTTGGCATAGATTACATGATTGAAGAATGCCCACATGCAAGAGGGGCGACCACCTTGAGCTATAAGGAAGTTCTGAACCAAATGGAAGAAAAAAGACCGGGAACAAAAATAAACTTCGTGAAAGGCTACTTAAGGAAGAGATATCTCTTTGAGCAGGAAATTGAAGAAGTAGAACTCAAGGAGTGCAAAGTATGTGGAATGCCAGCTTTAGGTGAGAAATGCTCCTTCTGCAAAGTCTGGCGTCTTGAAAAGCCAATAGACTTTAAAATAAAGCCTCAGGTACCCAGCACGTCATAAGGTCAGGGCCCGAAAGACAGCCATCATCGGTCATTTTAAAAATTTTAAAAATCAGAGCTCCCTAAACCTAATCTCAAATTCAAGCTCCTTCTCTATTGGGAACAGCAGAGTATAGCTTACCCCCTGCTGTATGAAGTCCCAGCCACTCTCTGACTGTGAGAGGGGTTTAATTGGGAATTTCCAGACCTTAACTTTCCTGTCTAAGCTTATCTCAACTTTTCCAATACCATAAGTGTCGTTCACGAGTATTCTATTGGCTTCAAACTCTTCTGGAGTTTCCATGACGCTGTGAACAGCTAAGTTTATTTCAACTCCAAAGAGAGCTCTGTAAGGTTCACCAAGTGAAACCTTGTATTTTGCAATGAAGCCATCGTTTGTGAGCTCAATTTCTTTCTCAACTTTTGCTGGAACTTTCTTCTCAACATAAATTCCTCCATTGCGCCAGAGCTTTACACCGTTATCATAAAGCCCAAATTCATATGGCTGATTAATAAAGTCTCCAAGCTCATGATATTTAACTAAGCGATAAGCGTCAAGAGTCTCTGTGGTTGGTATGAAGTGGTCTTGCAAAATAGCCCTAAGCTGCCAATCATAAGCCAATTCTCGCTTAATCTCCTCAGGAATTTTCTTACCAAGCTCATGAATGCTTGCAACCCCTTCCCCCTTCTCTTCTTCTGGAGTTGCCGCTTCGGGAATCTCGTGATAGTGCTCCCATCTCCTTGCTAAAACATCGTTATAGTTAACAGCTTTTCTCTTTGAGCTCAGCTCAAAAATTGAGCCTCCATAATGAGGCTTGATTGTTGCGATGAAGCTTTCATTTTCAAGCATGATTTCATTTTTTCCATCAAAATCCACATCAAAAACCTTATTTCCAGTAAAAAGGAAGCTCTGTGCCCTTATGATGTTTTCCCAAACTGCTCGTCTCAAATGAGGCAAATAAACGCCGCCGAATACTCCATGCCAGTAGGCATCATTGCACTGGGCTTTGAGTATATATTTTCTCGCTTCTGGGATGCTCCTAACAAGTTTGCTCACATAAAGCATTCTCTTATGCATAAAATTGCTTTCAGGATATTTATAGAAGAAATTCTTCCAAATTCCACCTCTAACGAATACTCTGTAGTTCTCAAATTCCCCTCTCTTTTTCAGCTTTTCAACGAACTCAACAAAAAGTTTTGCCTGTTTTGCCGGCAGAGACCATTCGCTCATTTCAAAGTAAGAGGCTATTGGCAGATAAACCAAACCTTTCGGGGTGAACTTTGAAAGATACTCGGAATAAAGCATGAGATTTATCTTTTCACTGCTTGTAATGGCATCAAAAAATTTCCTAAGCCAACCTTTTTTATGAACCCATTCATAAGTTCCAGGCCATACCCCAAATTTTTCGCCATCATCATGAAAAACGGCAACTTTTGAAGGATCACTATCGGATAAACTTTCCAAGTACTTGATTGTCTTCTCAACAGGTCGGAAAGGAATAAGATACCTAAGCTTTTCGTCAATTGGGAATACAACTATAACTTCTCCCCCATCTTCGGTATAGTAAGGCCAATAAAGCTCCTCCTTGCTGAGTCCGGCACTCATAAAGTGATAATCATCTACGATAACATACTCAATTCCACTTTCTTTAAGGGTTTTTACCAACTCTGGCTGCCAGACCCTTTCTGTAAGCCATACTCCCTTCGCATCATAACCTAACTTCTTAGCAAATTCCTTAAGCAGTTTAATCTGCTCAATTCTATCCTCCTTAGGAATAGCGGCTAAAACAGGTTCATAAAATCCCGCAACAACTATTTCAAGCTGTCCTCTTTTCACAAGCTTTTTTAAGAGCTCGATATATTCTGGATGATTCTCATCAATCCATTCAAGTAAATGACCGCTAAAATGAGCGGCAACTTTCATAGAAGGAAACTCTTCAAGAACTTCCATAAAAGGTCTATAAGACTTATTATAAGCGTCTTCAAGCACCCATCCGAAGTTTCCGAGGGGCTGATGATTGTGAATGCCAAATATAAAGTTTATCATTGTTGCACCTCCATTGTAAGTATCACCAATAGTGATATTATATACCACGATATAAATACTTTTTGTTGTGGGATTTTAGAGGATTTTAGAGGACAAAGTTTCTAAAGACATAAAGCGTTAGTGCAACAGATAGTTGATTTGAGAAATTGTCATCTGGTGGCAGTTCATAAAATTCTGCTAAAGTTCCAGCTAATGCTCCTATCACCGCATGAGGAATATCCATCAGAATCGAAAGAATCAGCAGAGAAGTCATGAAAAAGGCTAAACTCCCTTCAAGGCTTTTGCCATTCTTAAAACGGTGCTTTCCAAAGGGCTTTCCAATTATCGCGGCTATAGCATCGCCTAAAGTTGCAACGGCTATAGACCCTATGGCAATGTCTTTGGGGAAGAAGTAAACTATAATAAACGCAGCCAGAGCAAAATAAATATGCGCCCCGATGCTTTTCTTCTCATGTTCTCTCGCTATAGTATCTATTTCCCCCTCCACAATTTCGATAAGTTGCCTATCAACATAAATGCCAAGTTTTTTCTTTAGTTTGTCCCTCAAATGCTCCACAATCCTGAGAGGTTCAAGGATAATGAATACCACGAAAGACAAGCCGACAAAAAAGAGGGCAATATCTCTTCCAAAGAAAAGATAAACTGCTGGAACAGTTAGGCCAGAAAGATGAAGAGATTTACGCTTTATCTCGCTTTTCATGCTCACGTTTAATCACCTCTAGTGCCTCAATTAAATCTTTGACGATATAATCTGCATATTTTGCCCTTTTGCTTTTGAAGTAACCCCGCTTCACAAGTATTGTTATCGCTCCAACAGCTTTTCCGCCTTTCATATCGGTATCGTCCCTATCTCCAACCATGTAAACTTCGTCTTCATTTGGGAACATCCTCCTTGCAAGTAAGAAGTTATAGGGTTCGAGTTTGCTGTACCCTGTTTCTCCACTGATTATTATTCCATCAAAGTAGTCTTTTATGCCAAGATACTCAAGCTTTTTTCTCTGCCAGTACGTTGATGAGTCAGTTACAAGAACTATTTTTGCATCAATTTTTCTTAACTCTTCCAAAAAAGGCTTAGCATCCGGAAAAAGCTTTAGATTTGAAAAGAATGTTCTATCTACGAGTTCGATCATTTCCTCCAAGTCTTCTTTCTTAACTTTGCTATAAACTCTCTCCATAACCCTTTGAAGGATTTTATCCAAATCCAATACTAAAAGTTCCCTTGACTGCTCAAGTTCTCTATAACGAGCAGTTAAAATGTAAAACATTGCTTTGAATTTTCTTTTCCTGAACAGATGGGGAAGAAGCCTGACTATTGTATATTTCCCGGCTTCCCAAGTATTGCAGAGGGTGTCATCAAGGTCAACCATTACCAGCATAATAGAGCTTTCAGGCTTTGCTTTAATAATCTTTAGGTTAAGCTTTAAAAACTTAATAAAAATACAATTTCATGATGACCATGAAAGGAGGACTCCTAATAATAGCCGGAATAGCGATGATTTTCATAGGGTTTTTCTTAGTGTTCATAGGAACTCTGATAACAGCAACAAGTGAAGAAGCTGAAGTTGAAAGCGGAGGAGTCATAATGATAGGCCCGATTCCAATAGTCTTTGGAACTCAGAGAGGTGCAACTTTAGCAATGATCCTTGCAATAATCCTAATGCTCCTCTGGATTTTCATGGCCCTGCTGAGCAGGAGGGTCTAAGTTGCAATACATCCTTGACTTGTCCATTCTTTTAGTAACAGCAAAAACCTTAGAATGGCTCTTTGAAAAGAAGGAGATCCATCCAATAATAGCGCACATCTTAACAGGAATAATCTTAGGGCCGTTTGCTCTCCACATAATTTCTCCATCTGAACCCCTCAAGGTTCTTTCAGAGTTTGGACTTCTGATGATGATGCTATACATGGGTTTGACAAGCAGCTTTTCCGCCATAGCTACAAATAAATTAAAGGCCACGGTCGTTGCAATTTTAGGTGTAGCTTTCTCATTTATCTTGGGTTTCCTAACAGTGATGGCTTTTGGAAAAGGATTAGCGGCTGCTATATTTGTAGGCGTAACTTTGGGAAATACTGCAATTGAAGTCACGAGCGGTGTGATTGTTAGGGAGAGAGTCAAGAGGGAAATATCTTCGATTCTCATGGGAGCTGCTTTTGCTGATGACATTATAGCCGTTTATTTAATCGGTATTATCACGGCACTTGCAAGAGGGGAGCTCAGCTTCCTTCCACTTGCAGTACTAACAGTCAAAATAGTTGCGTTTATAGTTGTTGTATTGCTAATTTCCGAATTTGTATTTAAGCGCTCCAAGGGATTTTATGGAATACTGCGCAACCTAAATGTTTTCTTCACATTCACGCTTGTCTTGACTTTTCTCCTTGCAATCATAGCTGAAGAAGTAGGCCTTCATCAGATAATTGGAGCTTACTTAGCTGGATTAACAATAAGTCGCCTAAGGGAAAGAAAAGACCCCTTGGTTATAAGCAGAATAAAGCTCAATGAGCTGATTGAAGACCTACAAGTTGTACTGACAGAATTTTTTATTCCGCTCTTCTTTATCTATGTTGGATTGATGTTCAACCCAACAATGAGCGAAATAAGCTTAATCATGATTGCACTTCTTTATCTATCTGCGGTTTTTGGAAAGCTCATTGGATGTTCATTGGGTATGAAAATCTTTGGATTTGACTGGAAAGAAGCATTCTTAGTTGGAATTGGGATGGGAGGAAGAGGTAGTTTAGAGTTTGCAATCCTAAAATTCGGACTGGAAAAAGGACTAATTGACCAGAGCTTGTTTGCAAGCATAGTTATCGTTTCAATGCTCACAGCAATAACTACACCCCAGTTCTTCAAGCTGTATCTGAGAAAAATTAGAGAGGATAAAGCTTAAACGCATAATGGACAACTCTATGCAGGTGAGAGTAATGACAGCTTTTCCAAAAAAAGGGATGAGTGAAGAGGAAGTGCTTGACGAACTTGAAAAGCGATTAAATGAGGACTTAACTTTTGATTCGGGTAAAATCCTTGGTTCAATGTGCACTTATCCTCATCCCCTTGCTCAAAAGATAATTTCTCTTTACATAGATAGAAATCTCGGAGATCCTGGACTGCATGTTGGGAGCAGAAAAATTGAGGAAGAAACTGTACAAATGCTTGGAGACTTATTGCACTTAAACAAAGCTTATGGAAATATAGTCTCTGGAGGGACAGAGGCAAATATTTTAGCGGTGAGAGCATTTCGTAACATAGCTGATGTTGAAAATCCAGAGCTGATTTTGCCAGAGAGCGCACATTTCTCATTTCTTAAGGCAAGTGAAATGCTAAAAGTCAAGTTGGTGTGGGCTGAGCTGAATGAGGATTACTCTGTCAATGTTAGGGACGTTGAGAGTAAAATTACAGATAACACAATAGGAATTGTGGGCATAGCAGGGACAACGGGTTTGGGAGTTGTAGATGACATTCCAGCTCTTTCAGATTTAGCTCAGGATTACGGACTTCCCCTTCACGTTGACGCTGCATTTGGAGGCTTTGTAATACCTTTTGCCAAAGCTTTGGGTTATGATCTGCCGGATTTTGACTTTAAGCTCAAAGGAGTGCAGAGCATAACAATTGACCCTCACAAAATGGGTATGGCACCAATTCCCGCTGGGGGAATAATATTCAGAAAGAAGAAATTCATTGATGCAATAAGCGTTCCCGCTCCATACTTAGCTGGAGGAAAGGTATTTCAGGCCACAATAACCGGAACAAGACCTGGAGCAAATGCTCTGGCAGTATGGGCTCTCCTAAAGCACTTAGGCTTTGAAGGATACAAAAAGATTGTCAAAGAAGCAATGGAGCTTTCAAGATGGTTTGCGGAGCAGATAAAGACGTTGGATGGAGCATATCTTATCAGGGAGCCAATGCTCAACGTAGTATCCTTTGGAACTAAAGAGCTGGAAAAGGTTGAGAAGGAGCTTAAAAGGAAAGGTTGGGGAATCAGTGCTCACAGAGGCTACATCAGGATTGTGATGATGCCCCATGTTAAAAAAGAACACTTAGAGGAATTTTTGAGAGATTTAAGAGAAGTCCTAAGAGATCTCTGATCATTTGGTAATCCCCTTAATATCCACATGAACAAAAGCCATCTCAACCTCATCAAGCTCTTCTATTCGTTTCTTGACTTCTTCACTGACATCATGAGCCTCTTTAAGCCTGACCCCCGCCACTAACAAGGGGTTAACTCGCTGAAACCCTCGCAAAAAGGGAGGAGGTCAGTCCAATTACACTTGTTATAACATCACTAAAAGAGTGAACACCATCAGAAATTAAAGCCAAACTTGAATACATAAATCCAAGGGCAACTTTAAGAAGTGCCAACAGCACATTTCCAATGATACTGACCCAAACTGGCTTGTAAACTTCTTCCATGATACCACCACAATTTTGTGCATATGCACAAATAATCAAATTAAGTAACGCTAAAAATACAGTGGTCAGTCCGTCACTCCTTCATCACACATCAGGCAAGGCTGAATTCATCATCCCAAAAAGAAATTTAAATGAGAGTTTAAAAGTCTATGCTCAGCGATCACCTTTCCATCCTCATCCCTCGGTTCGCCCATCACTCATCATTGCACAATGAAAATAAGAGGTGAACTTTTTAAGGACTTTTCTCCTTTAATTTCTGAGAGACTATGACAGAGAGTCTAAAATTGAAACTAATAAAGAACGCAGGATGGCTCTTTAGTGCCGAAGTAATTTCAAAGGTGTTAGCTTACGGTGTGATAGTTATCTTAAGCCGAACATTAGGACCAGAGGGACTTGGACAGTACTCCTTCATCTTCTACTATGTAGGGCTCTTGGGAATATTCTCTGATTTGGGTGTTGGATACTACTTCATGCGTGAGGTGGCGAGGGATAAAAGCAGGCTGAAGGAGCTACTCCCGGATGTTCTTGGCTTCAAAATAGTATTGGCAATTATCAACTTCCTGATAATCGTCGGGATTACGATTTTCCTTCCGAAGCCGGGATGGATGAAAGTTCTTATCGTTCTGGCGGGAGCGGAGACAATGCTCACTTGGACTGCAACTGTTTTTGTGAGAATAATGTATGCCCATGAGGTTACCAAATACGAGGCCATTGCGAAAACCGTTGAGAGATTCTGGGCATTCTTTGTTGGTGGAGCTGTTTTGTATCTGTTTAAATCTCTTCCACCATTTATAGTTGCGCTTTTAGCTGGTTACACATTGAGAGAATTCTTAAGGGTAAAGTGGGGGCTTCAGTTCATTGATGAACTCAGGGTTCGCTTTAAACCAGAAGTTTGGAAGAATCTCCTGATGAAGTCTTATCCCTTCTGGTTCATAGGACTCTTCACGCTCATCTATTACCGCACAGATATGGTTATGTTGAGTCTTATAAGAGGGGACTACGAGACGGGAATATACAGGGCGGCCTTTACGCTCATAGAAGTCTCACTATTTATTCCAAACATAGTTACCTCAACGACGATGCCCTCGATGGCGAGGCTGTGGAAGGAAGATAGAAAAACGCTTGAGGCGCTGTTTAAGAAGAGCTTCCAGATGCTCCTACTCATTGGACTCCTTGGAACTGCAGGATACTACATCCTTGCCAGACTTGGGATTTTAATAGTCTTCGGGGAAAAGTTCCTTTCAAGTGTCCCCGTGCTGAGGATTTTAGCGTTTGCTGTTCCGTTTATGTTCCTCAACTCCCTCTTTGGGAGCTACATGAACGCAACCGGGAGGGAGCTGACCTTTACGAAGATCACGGGGTTTGCAGCTTTGTTGAATGTAGTTTTAAATTATTTTCTTATTCTAAACTATGGCGCTAAGGGTGCGGCGGTGGCGACGGTGGTGAGTCAGGGAATAGCAAGTGTTTTAAGTTTTCATTGTGTTGCTTTTCTTTCTAGCGATGACATAGACTAGGCTACAATTATCATAATCATAAACAAGCCTCTCATATAAAAGTCGCAACTTAAGATATTGCTTAAAATCAATCTTTCTCATTACAGTCAATATAATTCTCTTAGGATCTAACAGAGCACGTAACATGTATCTAACTAATCTTTTTTGAAAAGACAATTCATTTTTAATATTTCCATATCTCGCAACAAGATTAAATTGATATAACAGTCTTGTCAGGAGTGGACGGAGATGATGACTGCCCATAACTTGAATTATCTCAAAAGACATATTTTCAAGTAAGGATAAAAACTTCTCTGCATCAACTTCATTAATGTGATCTAGTGTACATGCATCTACATCATATATTTTTTTGTTTGGAGTTGAAATAAACAGTAAACCCTCATCACTTAGTAAAGAGTAAATATTTTTTAGCATTGTTACTGAACCTTCTGAAGTCATATGCTCAAATACCTCAAAACATGTTATAGCATCAAACTTTCCATATCTATTAATCAAGTAATCAACAGTCTTTTGGCTAGTAATATCAAGTTTAAGAACGTCAACATTGGAGTATCTTGATAACAATCTCCGAGCTTGAAATATATCACTCTCATTTATATCCACACCAACAAAGCTACAAATTGGACATGTTTCTCTCATGATATAGATTCCATATCCACTTGAACACCCTATATCCAGGACTTTAATTTTAAGCGGTAGTTTATATTGTCTTTTAGCTTTTAGAGAGCTTAAGTGCTTAAGTAAGTAAGAAATAGAGTATTCATAAAAAACCAAACTAGATACCCTATGTTCTATATTGGGAATTTTAATTAAGAACGGGAGATATTTTTCTAAACATTTTGTCATATTCTCTCCTCCATTGTGTATCCTACTTCCTTCATGTGCTTTCCTGCTATCTTCCAAAACTGTTCTAATCGCTGTTGTGGCCATTGTGTCCAGTGAGGTAAAGCATAAACGGGATTCTTATTAATTTTCTTTTTCATAAATGCTTCGATATCAATCTTGCTATCCTCAATAAAAGGTGTCAACTCTAAGAATTCCACTATTCTCCATAAACCCTCAAATTCATTTTCAGGATTAAAAATATCTTCAAATTTAACTGTTATACTATTTTTAAAATATCCAATGTCATGGTATATTATCGAATCCTTTTTCTGCCATAACCAACATATTTTTTCAAATCTATCAAAATTTTTCCAAGAACTTCTCCAAGGGTCATCTGGAAAATCAACAGCACGTAAACGTGGGAATGGGTCAAATATAGAGTACCAATCTCTGCTAAATCCAGACCTAACAACATCCCTCCCATCCCGAACGATATGAACAATTTTCAAATTGAATCTTTTGTCTTTAAATACTTCAGAGATTATAGGTACTAAAGAAAATAGTCTGTTATTTGATTCTATATACACATCATATCTTTCAGAAAATTTCTTAATTTGAGGTAGGCGGTATTTAACAAAAAATGCATGGGCTATATTATACGAAACTCTTCTTGTAGCGAAATCTAAACCAAGACGTAAGAAGTCAGGTTTTGGTTCGTGAAGTGAAATTACATTTGGAAGAGTATTAAATAAATATGCTAATGACTTAGTTCCAGTTCTACCAGTGGAGATTATAAATGCCATCTGAATATCTTCAGCAATTTCCTCACTGATATCATTAATGTTTATTTCGGCTCGTATTTTACGTAGCTGCTGTTTATAACTCAAATAATCATTTAGTCTCCATAAAGTGCGTCTGTATATCATATTTAGCGTTTTTCGAAAATTGCTTTGCATTAACATCCCCTCCCCAAGGTACATAAATTTTTCATTGGAGTTCTTATGACATTTTTTGTATCTATAAATACTTTATTTGGATATTTCTTAACTAGTTCAACTCCAATTTCCTTAAACTCTTTGTGATCAACTGTAAATATCACACATTCTGCCCAATTAAGCACCGTGTTGAGGGATTTTTCTGAGACAAACTCCCCAAATCTGGTTTGTATACTTTTAACATGTGAGTCATAGACTTTGACTTTTGCTCCTCTCTCTATTAACTCCTCAATTATCTTGATAGCTGGGGACTCTCTAGTATCACTTATATTTGCTTTGTAGGCTAACCCAAGTACACCCACTTTAGCACCCCTAAGCTTCTTGCCAACTTTTCTCAACCCTTTTTCTGCTAGGTTCACTACGTGAATTGGCATGTAATCATTTATTTCCCCCGCTGTTTCAATAAATCTAGGGATAATTCCAAATTGCTTAGCTCTATATGATAGATAATACGGATCGAGAGGAATGCAATGTCCACCTACTCCTGGCCCTGGATAAAAAGCCATAAATCCATAAGGTTTAGTTTTTGCAGCCTCAATTACCTCCCATATGTCAATTCCCATTTTTTCAAAGATTAGCGCGAGTTCATTTACTAATGCAATGTTTACATTTCTGAAAATATTTTCAACCATTTTAACAGCTTCGGCAGTCTTGCAGTCTCTGACAGGAACAATCGTTTCAATTATTGTCCCATAAAGCATCGATGCGATTTCAGTAAACTCAGGAGTTAACCCTCCCACAACTTTTGGCGTGTTCTCAATTTTGTACTTTTTATTTCCCGGATCCACTCTTTCAGGCGAATACGCAACACCAAAGTCCTCGATAACTTTTAGACCACTCTCTTCTTCCAGTATTGGTACCAAAACTTCTTCCGTAGTTCCAGGATATGTGGTACTCTCCAAAATTACAAACTGCCCCCTTCTTAGAATCCTACCTACAGTCCTAGCGGCGTTTTTGATATATGTCAAATCAGGAGACTTGTCCGCTCTTAGAGGGGTGGGGACTGTAATAATAATAAAATCACAATTCTTAAGCTCTTTTGGGTCAGTTGTAGGTTTGAATCTTTTCAAGTTAATCTCCTTGTCACTTACATCCTCAACATAACTTTTTCCTTGCCTCAGCAATTCTACCTTCTTGGGATTAATGTCATATCCAACGACTTCAAACTTCTTTGAAAATGCCACTGCTAAAGGAAGGCCAACATAACCGAGACCAACTATACCTACATAGGTATCTAATTTTTTAATCTTCTCCTTGAGAGCCTGAATCCATTCCATTACTCGTCACCTTATATTATATGCTTTAAGTAAGGTGTGAGCTGCAACGTTCCATGAATACTTTTTATTAGAGGCTTTAAAACAATTTTTTTTATATTGGGGATATTCACTAAGTATTTTAAAAATTGCTCTGTGAACATCGGAGGGATTACCATACTCAATGCATTCTCCAACTTTATCTCCGATAATGAACTCGCAGGTGGCTTTCAGTTTAGAAGACAGAATTGGAAGCCCAAAAGCCATATATTCAAAAAGTTTTATTGGAATATTCTTATGATACTTAGGTATTGGCTTGAGAGGGATTACTCCAACGTCACTACACTTAAGAACTGCAGGAATCTGTTCATGAGGTAATTGGCCAAGATAAATTAGATTTTTTTTCTTTTTTTGGAGTATATCCTTTGACACCCTATCCTTAACTGGACCAACCAATACTAAGGATCCTCCAAAAGTAGAGATTATATCCGCCAACATATGCAGAACATTAGAACCTCTGTCTATTGAAATACCCCCAACATACACAAAAACTGGAGGAGTTGCTATACTCTCCATAAGATTCAAATCGAAAATTGAGCTATTGTCAAATTCTACATAATTATGAACTACAAATACCTTGTTACTCCATTTAAGGTATCTTTTTGCAGTAGCCTTATCTGCAGTTATAATAAGCTTGGTGAGATATTTAGAAGCAATTGGTTCAATAATAAAACACATTAAACTGAGAAAAAGCTTTCCAAGAAAATTACTAAGGGATATCATATCTGGGTAGTATTCATGAACATCCCATATTAACTTAGATTCAGGTCTAATGATTTTAATAAATATGCCAGAAACTAAACTTTCCATATCATGAACATGATATATATCGGCCTGCTCTCGAAGTCCAAATAGCACTGCTTGAATAATCCTCTTGAAAACAGAACCCTTAACCTCAATAACCTTGTCTACACCAAGTTTTTCAGGTGTGATCTTAGGCATTCCTATTATCGTAATTTTATATCCCTTATTCTTTAAACTCAAGCTTTCTTTGTGATAAATTCTATCGTCATCAACGTGATGTCTGATCCCAATCATCACAATTTTTTTCATCTTATCCTCCTCCCTTCAATGATATACACGGGGGTTATTTCTCCTCCGAACTGTCTGAAGTATTGCTCTATGCTTGGCACGTCAGAGCCTTCAAAGTCGAACACATTTAAACCTTTTTCTTTGCTGAACTTTATCGCATTCCATACAAGATAACTCATCAAACCCTTGGAATTCTCATTAATGCCCCCACCAAGGTAATAAGCCTGTTTTTCATCCCACACAAGGAACAGGGACGCCATGGGCTCCCCCCGCACAAACGCAGTCCAAACCTTACACTGCCCCCTAGACGAGCATTCCTCAAACAACCTCCCCCAAAGGGCTCTAAGATCATAACTAACCCCCTGGCGCCTAAACGTGATTACATTCAGTTCGAGGAACGAGTCAATATCATCCTCCACAACTTCCGGAGTTAAGGATTCTGCCTTTCTTATCTCATTCCGTTTCCTCTTGTCCATCTCGGCCCAGATTTCCTTCAGAGATTGAGCCAGATTTATAATGTACGTATAATGTACTCCAACACGAAACCCAGCCCACTTGTAAGGTTGCAAATCAACATGCCAAGGAGAAAACGGATAGTTAATGACTAAGTGATAATGGTTTTTTAACACTTTCGCAAAATAGGAATTTATCTCCTTTATTTTGGATATCACAGAAGGGAGCTTTCCTTTTAATATTTCATCCTTAAACACGGGGCCTAGGTATGGAGTGAGCCGGGGGGGAGCTACAACTTTAAGAAACATGAACTTTTGATGGACTGGAACCGGCATAACTGCCAGCAGTTCGTTATTTTTGATAACTCCATAATATTCCACATAATATCTGTGCCTGTACCACTTTCTAAAAATTTCAAGCCACCATGTATTGTGGAATACTGTCCACCGAGCAGTATTTTGAGAAGAGAGAAAATTCTGGTACTCTTCTTTGGAAAGTTTACGTATCTCCATTCTCCACCCACCACTCCATTAGCTCCTTGCAGTTTGTTATCCATGCATCCCTTTTCTTAGCTTCTTTTAGGATTTTTATATATAATTCCTCATAATCCTTCCAATAAATCCCATCGAACTTATCGTTGTGCCAGTTTAATGTCAGGACACCATGGTACTTCTCAACTATATTCATCAACTGCTTCACGAATTTAAAAGCTTTCTCTACTGAAAGCCCCATGTATCCAAGTAGTGTCCCGTCCATGACGTTAAGGGGAATCTCAAGAATCCTAAATTCCTCTCCACTCAGGGGATCAAAAGCCCAAAATGGATAAGGGATACCACCTCTAAAGCCCGCTAAATCATTGTAGCCAAACGTCGAATCATACACAAATCCAGCTTTCTCCAGTAGTCTCCAAGTGTCTGGAATCTTGAAGCGGAGGTAGTGATTTCTGTATCCAACGATCTCACTACCTACAACTTTTTCCAGCCTCTGTTTTTCCATTTTCAGCTGGTCAAAGTCCTTATAGGCCGTAAAACTTCCATGAAGACCTACCTCAAAACCTTCATCAAGAAGCATCTCTATTGTCTCTCTAAAGTTCTCAATCTTGTAACGAACTCCTGTCGGGTCTCTATCAACAGCCATAAAAAAGAACGTTGATTTTGCACCAAAACTCTTTTCAATCTCCACGATTTTAGTAAACGTGTCATAGGGATTCTTTCGCTTTATTAAGAGCTTAACTCCAGTTAGTGATTTTCTCACCATGTGATAGGCATAATATTTCCATGAAGGTTTCACTAAATCAACGTCATGAGTCAAAACTACTGCAAACTTTTTGCTATGGGGATATCTTGGAAAATCTTGGATATTAACATTATCAGCCTCAAATATAGTATTTAGAGTTATTTCTTTGGTCTTCTTGTCATTATCATGATAAAATCTGAAGAGATACTTTGCACCATTAGGATCTTTGATCTCCTTTTGAAGAACTTTCATAAAATATTGCCTCATAAATCTTCACCAACTTATATTCCTCATTTTTCCAGTTCCACTTTTTTCGTATTAGCTGAGGATTAAATCTAATTCTCTTAACTTTAATTAGACACCTCTTGAGTTCCTCAACTGAGGCACCATTAAATGCAACTCCACACTTGTATTCATTTACAAAATCCTCCATTAAAGTTCCAGCTGGAATTATCACAGGAATCCCAAATCCCACAGCTTCGAGCATCTTAACAGCTAACCCCCTCTTAATATTTTCTCGGATAGGATAGTAAACATAAATGACATCAGATTGAGCATAATATTCGATAACACGTTTATAGGGAACCGGGCCAGTAAATTCAACATTTAAATGCCTGTATTTCATTGAAACTATCTTTTTAAGATTCCTGATGGCAGTTCCCCCTCCTACCAAAAGGAGTTTGTATTCTTTTCCAAATTCTAAGATTGCCTCCAAAAGAGGGACAAATCCCGAAACTGTTCTTATACTTCCTATATATCCTATAGTAAAGGGTTTTCTGTCTCTCTTTTCCTTTCTACTCCTTAGATATTTTTCCTCATTGAATAATGAAAAATCTGGAGAATTCCATATTACTGCAATTTTTTCCGGGGGGACACCTTTTTTAGAATAAAACTCTTTTAACCCTTCATAACTCCCACCTATGCTTCTAGTGGGAACAATAACAATGTCACTCATTTTTGCAAAAATAACTTCTAATTTAGAAAAGAGTGATACGATAGCATCCTTTAACATGTTTGACCCTTCCATAGAAATCCTATCAAAATATATATCATGAATGTCAAAAATCCATTTTTTGCGTTTAATTTTCTGGAATAGGAGTCCTAAAAATGCTGTATCAAAATCATGGGTGTGAATAGTATCAAACTTCAGCCGAACTATCTCAAGTATTGCCATTATGTAAAAAATGGGAAGCTTTATTAATAAATTAAACGGGTTACCATAAGCTGCCTTCAAACGAATTCGTCTAACCTCAATTCCATCAATGATTTCTCTTCTAGGATTTAAACACTCTCGATCCCACGCTAAGATAACTACTTCATAACCAGCTTTTCTAAGGCTCTTTGCTTCTTTATAAACTCTTGGATCGGAAATAAAAGGATTAGATAATATCATGACAACCTTTTTGGCACTCATCATCATTCACCAGAGATTAAATTTATTAACTACAACCACTGTTTTATTAAAGTAGGTGAGGATTATGAAGATTTCGGTTATAGGTTCTGGTTATGTTGGTCTTGTTACGGGTGTGGGGTTTGTTAAGGTTGGGAATGAGGTTATATTCGTTGATATTGATGGTAGGAAAATTCAGATGATTAATCAAGCTACTCCTCCAATTTATGAGGAGGGCTTAGAAGAACTTATGAGAAAGTTTAGGGGCAGATACTACGCAACGAATGATTTTAAGGAAGCCGTTTTGAATTCTGATGTTACGTTTATTTGTGTTGGAACGCCATCTAAAGGGGACGGCTCAATTGATTTAACTTACATTAAAGAAGCTTCAAAAGAAATTGGCAAAGCATTAGAAGAGAAGGATGCTTTTCATGTTGTTGTCGTCAAGAGTACTGTTCTCCCGGGAACTACTGAGGGAGTCGTGAAGCCTATCCTTGAGGAGTATTCTGGCAAGAAGGCTTTTGAAGACTTTGGTTTAGCAATGAACCCCGAATTCTTGAGAGAAGGGATAGCATTAAGAGACTTCTTGAACCCAGATAGGATAGTTATAGGCGCGCAAGATGAGAGAACAAAGCAAGTCTTGGAGAAGCTCTACGAGCCAATTAATGCCCCAAAACTAATCGTTGATATTAAAACTGCTGAAATGATTAAATACGCCTCAAACGCCTTCCTCGCAACTAAAATCAGCTTTGCGAATGAAATAGGAAACATTTGTAAGAAATTAGGAATTGATTCATGGAAAGTCTTTGAAGGAGTCGGCTTGGATCACAGGATCAGTCCACACTTCTTCAAGAGCGGAATTGGTTTCGGCGGTTCATGCTTCCCCAAAGATGTTAAAGCTCTAATTAGCAAGGCAAAGGAGATCGGAGAAGAGCCATTGATTCTGGAAGCAGTCATTGAGGTTAATGAAAGACAACCATTAAAACTGATTGAGCTGTTGAAGAAGTATGTTCCAGAATTAAAAGAGCAAACTGTCGGAGTATTAGGTTTGGCATTTAAGCCTAACACTGATGACATTAGAGAAGCAAGAGCGATAATAATTGTGAAGAAACTATTAGAAGAAGGAGCCAAAGTTATTGCTTATGATCCTAAAGCAATGGAGAACTTTAAGCTCTTATTCCCACAAATTGAGTACACAGATTCTGCTCAAGAAGTTCTGGAAAAGACTGATGTAATCTTAATTGTCACTGAGTGGCCTGAATTTGAAAAGCTTGATTACTCTGGAAAGATTGTGATTGATGGGAGAAGAATTAGAAGTGCTGAAAAAACTGCGAGAATTTATGAGGGGGCTTGCTGGTGAAAGTTAAAAAAGCCGTCATCCCCGCGGCTGGTCTTGGTACAAGGTTGCTACCAATAACTAAGTCAATGCCTAAGGAAATGCTTCCGATTGTTGACAAGCCTGTCATTCATTACGTTGTTGAAGAAGCAATAAAAGCCGGAATTGACGACATCTTGATTATTACTGGAAAAGGAAAGAGGGCTATTGAAGATTACTTTGACAGAAGTTTCGAACTGGAGTACTACCTAAGAGAAAGGGGGAAGCTTGAGGAATTAAAGCAGATTGAAGAAATTGGCGAAATGATTGACATCTATTATGTTAGACAGAAGAAACCCTTGGGATTAGGAGATGCCATCTTGCATGCTGAGAAGCATGTTAATGGTGAACCCTTTGCCGTTCTTTTAGGTGATGATATTGTTATTGACAAAAACCCAGCAATTAAACAGTTGATGGAAATTTTTGAGCGTTTTAACACTCCCGTTTTAGGTGTGGAAAAAGTTTCTTGGGAAAATGTCCGTAGGTATGGTATCGTTGATGGAAGAGAAATTCAAAAAGGGCTTTATGAAGTCAAAGATTTAATTGAAAAGCCATCTAAGGAGGAGGCACCAAGTAACATTGCAATTGTCGGTCGTTATGTTTTAACTCCAGAAATCTTTGATGCCCTAAGAGAAGTTAAACCAGGTAAAGGTGGGGAAATTCAATTAACCGACGCTTTAAGGATATTACTAAATAAGGGAACTGAAATTTATGGCAAAAAAGTTGAGGGGAGAAGATATGATGTCGGAGATAAATTCGGATTTATAAAGGCCAACATAGAACTCGCTTTGAAGAGAGAAGAGCTTAAACTCAAGCTTGAAGAATACTTAATAAGCATTGGAGGCAAGATATGAGGCCTGAAGTTTCTGTAATAATCCCAACATACAATCGGCCAGAGCTTTTAAGGAGAGCTGTAAGAAGCGTGCTAAATCAGAGTTTTGAAGATTTCGAAGTTATCATAGTTGATGACGCATCACCTATTGACATAAAAAGTATTGTAGAAAGCTTCAATGACAATAGAGTGAAGTATATAAGGCATAGAACCAATTTGGGAGCTCCAGTTGCAAGGAACAATGGTATAAAGAGAGCTAGGGGAAAATTTATAGCTTTCTTAGATGATGATGATGAATGGCTTCCTGAGAGATTGGAAGTACAGATATATAAGTTCGAAGAGTTAGACAATGAATTCGGAGTCGTTTATGGTGGCTTCTATTACATTTCTCAAGAGACTGGAAAAATAATTGGCCAACGGTTACCAAGACTTAGAGGGAATGTCTACAGAGAACTCCTTAAAGAAAACTTCATTGGAAGTCCAACACTTTTGATTAGAAAAGAATGCTTTAAAAAAGCTGGTCTGTTTGATAAAAAACTTACAAGTTCTCAGGACTGGGATATGTGGCTTAGGATAGCTAAATACTACAAATTTGATTATGTTAGTAAAGTTGTTGCAAAATACTATGTCCATGGCAAGCAGATATCCTTTAACATGGAAAAATATCTTAATGGAAGGGAGAGATTCATCAGAAAGCACATTGACATCTATAAAACTCCAAAAATTCTGAGTATTCACTTTAGCCAGATTGGTCTACTTTATTTAATAAGTGGGAACATCGAAAAGGGTGTTAATTATGTTTTAAACTCCATAGCTATCTCTCCATTTAATGTCGAAAACTATAAGAGTATTCTAAGACTTGCCTTTGATTCGAGAACATGTGAGTACATCAAAAAAATACTTCAGTTCAACAGAACATAAGTAGTATTAAGGAGATGAACAAATTTATATTCTAAGACCACACCACTATCTCTTGGGTGTTCAAAGTGTCTCAAAAATATTTCGTTCATCCTACTGCTGTTGTGGAGGATGGGGTTGAGATTGGTGAGGGGACGAGGGTTTGGCATTTTGCGCACGTAAGGAAAGGCGCTAAAATCGGGAAAAACTGCAATATTGG
>Ga0190313_1000187_pt1 | contig 39784 bp, 48 predicted proteins | sample 4870071011_MG_FD_169989 | JGI IMG/M metagenome (GOLD analysis project Ga0190313, IMG submission 169989) | Hydrothermal vent sediment bacterial communities from Southern Trench, Guaymas Basin, Mexico - 4870-07-10-11_MG | ecosystem: Environmental > Aquatic > Marine > Hydrothermal vents > Sediment ... | reverse complement strand
TGACTACTACGCAGGCCGTTAATATAACCTAAACCTAGTCTTAAAGGAGACCGAAATGGATTACACAAAACATTTTTCAACCAAATCAACCCCACAAACAGATACAATTCCTGGCAAAAAGATGGAGCCTAATAATTCTGGTGGTTTTGGTTTCAAAGTTTCACCCATGCAACAACTGGAACGTTTTCTGATTTTAGGAACCGAAGGTGGTTCCTATTATGTTACAGAAAAGAAGTTGACAATTGACAATGCCAAAAATATAGTGGATCTTATTGCCAAAGATGGTGAAGCTGTGGTCAATAAAGTATTTGAAATATCTGACCAAGGCAGAGCACCAAAGAATTCACCGGCTTTGTTTGTCTTAGCTCTGTGCACTGCACCAGATTTTGCGTCTGTTGAAACAAGACGTAGAGCCTTTGATCTTATGCCTAGAATTGCTAGAACCAGTACTCATATGTTTGAATTCGTTGAGTATATGCAACAGTTTCGTGGATGGGGCGCAATGGCCCAAAATGGTGTTAAGGCTTGGTATCAGGACAAAGAACCCAGCCAACTGGAATATCAGATGGTTAAATACCGGCAAAGAAACGGATGGACACACAATGATGTGTTACGTCTCACCAAACCGGTACCAAGAACTGATTTACACAGTCAACTATATGGCTTTGCTAAAAATGATGGAATTGAAGGAGAGCACACCTTTCCGTTAATTACTGGCTATTCCTTGATTAAGGAAGCCGCATCCGCTGCTGCCGCTGCAAAGATTGTGAATGATTTCCGCCTACCAATGGAAGCAATTCCTACTCAGTTCAAAAAGGAACCGGTAGTGTGGGAGGCGTTGTTGCCCCACTTGCCCATTACAGCTACTATCCGTAATCTACGCAATATGGCAAAATCCGGCTTCATGGTTCCCATGAGTGATGTTGCCAAAACCGTGGCTGAACGAATTAGTAATTCTGATGGGATAAAGAAAGGAAGAGTACATCCAGTACAATTCCTCAATGCCTTATTGAATTTCCCCACTGGTTCCCCCAGACAGATTAACCATGGAGGTAACCCCAATTCCTATGGTGGTGCTGAAGGCGCATGGTTGGTAGACACCGGTGTAGTTGCTGCATTAAATGAAGGCTTCCAAGCAAGTTTTCAAACAGTGGTACCTTCAAACAAACGATTCATGCTGGCCCTTGATGTGTCTGGAAGTATGGCATGGCAATGGTGTATGGGTATGCAGGGACTTACGCCCAGAGAAGCGTCTGCTGCCTTGGCTCTTATCACCGTCAATACTGAGCCGAATAATTTTATTGGTATATTTCAACAACAGTTTACACAGTTTACCGATATTAAAGCAGGCATGTCTATTGATGCCGCAGTAAAAGCTGTCAGTAATATCTCTTTTGGTGGAACCAACGTGGCATCTCCCATAGTATGGGCATTAAAGAACAAACTGCCCGTAGATATGATTTCATGCTACACCGACAATGAAACTTATTGGCGAGATATTCATCCGTGTCAAGCCTTGGAGAACTATCGTAACCAGATGGGGATAGATACAAAGTTTATTTCTGTTAGTATGTGTGCTAATACCACCACGGTGGCTGACCCATCAGATCCCAGAATGCTGGACATTGTAGGATTTGATACAGCTACTCCAAAGATAATTTCTGAATTTGTAAATATGTAGGAGAATTAAAATGATATCAAGTTGGGACGATGAGTTGGTACTAGTTCAAGCACGTGTTAATTTGGTCAATGATATAACTGTCCACGAAAGTATTATACTAGAGATGGGTAGGGGTGGAGACGCTGTACCACATAGACTTGATCTTGTAAGCACAATATTGGCAGGAGCGCTAAATGAAGATTATTCATTGTGTGATATCGTCCGACTTGATGCCATTATTCCCTTTAAGGAGCATACAACATGATAGGTAAAATGAGCCAGTCGTTCTTGGATGTTAGCGTAATATGGAAAAATCAACGTACTGGAATAATAGCCAATGCAGTATTTACCCGAAATACCTATAATTTACCGTATTTTATGGATAAAGCACTAAACGATGCCATTAAAAGTGGAGATAAGCACGGCCAGACTCTAGTGAATATTAGTATACGAGAAGGGACTGGTAATTTCCCCGGTATGTATTAAGGAACCTATATGGAAGAAGACAGAATACATGTTTCTTTTCAGACCACCTTTAAAGATGAAGCTGGAAAGAGATTTTTACGATCAAGAAGCGGAACTACTAACCGAAGACCTATTGGCGCTATTTTAGCTTCCACACTGCAGAGGCTACAGCCTGCAGAAAAGCTAATTCAAATAACCTTAACCACTAGATAGGAGAAGAACGATGACAGACGAAATTTTCACCAAAACAAATCAACCGAATGATGTTGCCGGCTACAGAAATTTGAAGCTTGACGATGGCAGAAACTTTGAAATTGCGGTAATGAAAACACCGGAAGAACTTTACGGGCCGGCATATCCAACCGGTATTAAGGTGAATGCAACAGATGTTGCGCTTGCTAAATTAATTGCCGCGAATTGTACTCCTGACGGTACCATGAAAGACCGTACGGAAATTCTTATTTCCTATCTCAGGACCTCCCCTGTAATTGTAACACACCCGGCCACTGATGAACTCCCCGCCCATTCCGTCATAGGCGTCGGCCCCCCAAGTGCCTGCTTAGTGGCATTCCGGATGGGTGATGAAGTACGGTTGGGCTGGTCAATGCCCAATTCATCTGGGGAACCCATGTCCTACTCAAAAGATAAGGCCCGGCTCTGCGCTGTCCTTCGTGGAATGACCGACTCCATTACCATGAAAGGGAAGAAATTTGCAACCAATTCCCAGAAAAATGTAATCCCGGTAGGAGTGGTAAAAGGCTTCCGAAAATTCACCGACCGGGCCCAGCGGTATTTCAAACAGGATTTTGACAATTACTTCCCGAATTATACAAAAGGGTAGTATTGATTTTTTAATTAATTCATAGGAGAATGAAGATGAGTGAAAAAGTAAACATGGTTGAACAAGGTCTAACTAAAACTGACATCCTTAGAGCACTAGCGTTAAACCTTCAGCAGCTGTCTTTTGATATAGACAGTAATGAGCCTGTGTATATCGCAAATGCAACGCAAACCAAGGATGGGGTGGTAATAGAATGTACCGATGGTACTACCGTCAAGTTTAAATTGGAAAGTATTCAACGCTAATCCTATGATGAGTGCCGGCTGGTTACGCTGGCCGGTGCTCAATTTCTTTCTAGAAGGGTGCTAAAATGGATAAATTAAACAAAAATATTATTATTGCCGGAGACATACACGGCATGTGGAGATATCTTAACGCCCTTATCAACAAAAAGAGACCTAAGTACATTCTACAATGTGGTGACTTTGGTTGGTGGCCTGGGAAAAAGATAAAATCAAGGGTACATGGTGGAGTAAGATTTTCTGGTTTTGATCCCTTAGGTGTAAAGGCTGGGAGTACAGAACTTTATTGGTGCCCTGGTAATCATGAAAACTGGGAAGAGTTAGAACTTAGAATAGCTGTGCCTTCAGAAGTAATGCCCAATGTATTTTATATGCGTAGAGGTACCACAGTAGAACTTGCAGACGGAAGAGTTGTATTGTTCATGGGCGGTGCTTACTCGATAGATCGAAATGCCAGAACGCTTGGAGTAGATTGGTTTCCACAAGAAATTATACCTTATTCAGAAATATATAAGTTGGAACAGGATAAAGTGGATAAGATAGACATTGTGATCAGTCACACTTGTCCATTAGAATTTAAGCCCAAGTTATTGGACAAGATCCCATATAAAGGATGGGAATGGAAATTTCATGACTCATCTCAAGAAGTATTGTCTACCATACTAGAAATGTATAAACCTAGTTTATGGTATTTTGGCCACTTCCATGTTAATAGTTATGGTCAATATGACAACACCAAGTGGTACTGTTTAAATGATGTGCCTAACACTCAATGGTGGAGGTATTTATCCAATTATGGTATCTAAAAGAAAAAGAAAAAAGAAGGATCAAATACCTTTTAGTCGGGTACGAAAACCTATTCCACGACCCGCCCCCGACATGGAAAGTAAAAAAGACTACAAAAGGAAGAAGAAGTACCCAAATAACTGGGAGGATAGTAAATAAAATGTATAAAGCACCTACAGCGGAGAATTTTGAACTTATTACTGATTTTTGGAAACTTAAAATAACTAAAGCAATACAAACAGCAAAAGATACACCCACTTTAGCACCTTACCACATTACAGCACAAAACATACAGTGTGTTGAACTCGATAAAAAATTATTTAATTTTAAGATGTCTAATAATCACAATATGCTAGCTGTAATGCATTTTACGCCAATAACTGGTAATGCTTTTAAGTCTAGGACTTATGAAGAAACTTTAACTATTCTAGCTATTAAAAAAATTATAACACATGCCAGAAATATATCAACCAAAAAACTTTTCTTCCATAGTAATTATGCACCTATACTAGAATCCATGTTTACGGTAGGATTTGAAAAATTTACCATCATATCTATTGGAAGCGGCGGCACCTCTGTGTGTGCACAAAAATCCATCTAAAGGAGACTCATTGAATAATACAAAAGGAATAAAAAATATACTACTCACTAAAGGTTGTCAATTACCTGGTGGATCACAACAAATGGCAATCCCGACAAGATTTTCTAACGTCGGTAATATTTTAAGGACAACTGCTCCCTACAAATGTAGAGAACAAATATGTAGTGCCTTTATAACAGCCTTACAGCGGGATTCTTTTAAACCCAATAGAGCAACTGTGCTGAATAAAGCACGAATTATTCTATATAATTTATCTGATGACGAAGTAACGGATGCTTACCTTAAAAAGGTACTAAAGCCTATCAGACTATTGGAGAAAGAATGTAAGCTACCTAGGACTCAAGTAAAAGAACTGACGTGTAATTGGAGAACCGGTAATTTTATTATGTTTGAAGGTAGTAATAAGTGGTATAGATCAAGCCATACTATGTCACTCTGGCTTATGTTGATACGTGTTGGTATGAATTTTCCGAATACCCTGGAAGTAAATAGTTTTAAAGAATTACAGGCTTTAGCAAAAACCTTTCCAAAGCACCCTGGCACTAATGGGCTTAACTGGCTAAAAGAAGATAAAGGTTCTATAAGAGAGTCTATTGACACATGGGTACCACTCATGAAAAATTTAAATGAAATCTTCCCACCTACTGATAAATGGATAAATCGATATGATTATCGAAAGCAACATCTGAAACCACAAGTAACCCATAACCACCTCAGCTACTTACGCCCCTGCTCAAAAGAGGGGATACTACTTCTAGGAAAGGGCCAGTCCCAACATAAATATTATAAAAATCTCAAACAATTCTTGGAGAAATAACTATGAAACATAGACAGTGGTTACTCAGTGCGATAAGCGTACTACTTACATTTATTTTAATATTTCTTGTGGCTAAAGAAGTAGTAATGCCTGTGTATGGTGAGTATGAAAAATTAAAATCTGATTATTCTGCCAGTGTTAAATTACAGCAAAAAACCGCAATTGAATTAGATCGTGTGAAAGACATAGTCAGAGAAGAATTGAATGCACAAGATACTAATTGTTTGTATAACTACATTAAAATTAATACTACCAATCTCACTGAAACGACCATGAAGGCTATTGCACGAGCTATTGTTAAACATTCCTGGGAAGCTAAATTACCTTTAGGTATAATGGTAGCTGTTGCGGAAACTAGAAGTAATTTTAATCCCACTAAACTTACCGGTACCTTACGAGGTATTTATCAAGTAGATGAAACTAATCTATTAGATAAAAAAATACCAATAAGTGGTCTTCATACAATAGATAGTGGGGTAAAGATAGGCTGTAACTTGATGGCTGAGAAATTTGCTTCTTCAATGAATTGGTCAGATGCTCTCCATCGATTTAATTTCCAAAAAAGATCATCTTCATTCATTGAGAAAGTTTATAAAAATACTGCTAATTTTGTAGCTTATCAACACATCTATGATGTTAAGCTTCAAGCAAGATTGGATATAAAAAAGAAACTAGCAGCCGAACAACAACAAACTAAAGAGGGTTAAAAATATGATGGTTCTTGCTATAGAAAGTGTGATTTCAGATACAGACACACTGGATGAATTAATTAATACCCTAAAAACCAGATATCGTCTCTGTGTGAGAGAATACGAAGTAGCTGGTAAGAGACTAATTCAAGTTACTAGAAGTAGTAAATCCTACTATGATGCTATTCATGATGAGTGCTCTAACCTCATAATAGATGAAGATTTGACCATTGTATCCAGAAATATAGAAAAACTTTATGCTATTGAAGATAGTTTTTGCCTATTTGATATCACTGAAGATGACCCGGTGGTAGTGGAAGAGTGGCTTCCGGGTAAGCAGGTTGTGATTTCAAGATTTTATAGTACTTATTTATTAAGCACTAAAGAAGACATACATGGGAGAGACCTTATTGTACCAGAAGGCCCAAAATGTAGTGATATTGTCATGCATGCATTCAATCATAATAAACACCTAACTGGTCTTGATACATTATTTTCTGAGGAATTACCTGAAGCCACTTGCTGGTGCTTTCAAATAGTACCAAAAAATGAGTTCAATGTAAGTAAACCCGAAGATTATGATTTGGTATTATTAAATGCTATTAATACTGAAACAAATGTAGATATGACCATAGCGCAATTAAATAACATTGGTGAACACTATAATATACGTATCCCTCAACGAAGACATGCTTATGGAATGAAACGAATTAAAGAGGTCTCAGAAATATTGTACTCTCAAAATTCATCAATTTTAGGAACCATTCTAACAGAAGTTAAACACAAACCTACTTCCTCCTCCGAAGTTTTACGAGGTAAATATGCAGTAAATATAGCTTCGCCATGGAAAACTGAGTTAAATAGGACAGTAGGGTTGGTATTGAAACATCAGGTACATAGTCTTGAAATTAAAGGTGAACCCGCCCTTGTTAATATGTTAGATCTGTTGCAGGATAGTTATGGTGACTTATTAAAAGAACTAAGTTCTTTGTATATAGAGGGTGAACGAGCGAGAACACGTAGACAATTTGCTAATAAAGTCAAACACCACCCTATGGCTGCCGCATTATTTGCGCTCAAAGACCGTAAAATAAATGGACTCTTACAGATGTACAAGGTGGTGAAACCTAGACATTTGTTAGAGTATATCGAAAATAAAAATACGTCTGCTTTTAAGACTGTTTTGGATAATTATAAGGAGACTATATGTCGAAAAGTAACAAGGTAAATTGGTTTAAATCAGCAAACAACCTTTCAGAAATATATCAATCTGTTAATATGAAATACTCATTTGCCTCAAAAAAAGATAATGCCTTTACACAATGCCATAAATGGGTAAAATGTAGGGATTTCCTGCACGACGCTGTCCGTACGGCGCTTACTGGCAATAAATCTAATATATTTGGGTTTAGTTTTGAAAAAGGAGTCAATCCAGACATAAATCTTGATGGTATGACAATGCTCGTGAGTCAAAAAGGATTAAAAACGGAGGAGGAGTTACTTCCTAGTCTTCAAAAATCCTTGAAGATTATTAACCACTATGAATCTATAGCAAAAAAGCCATTATCTAAGTTAACTAAAGTTGATGGAGATAAAAACTCTAAATACAGCCATGTTTGGGTAATAGAAGGCCCTAAATTATGGATGACGACACCATATCTAGTGTCAATGTTCACATTCTTACTAAGACTTGGATGTAAAGATGTTGAGTTTAAAGATGGTAAAACTTTAAAGGAGGCGCTTAAAAAAGCGTCCACGGGCAAAAATGAAAAAGACAATGACGCTAAATACTTAACGTCAGTCTGGGATAAATTAGAAATCTTAGTGGCCAATCATTCCAAGATAATGGAGGAGGAAAAAGACGGCTACTCTAATTTATATTTTCAGGACACACCAATAGGTACATTCCACGACAGATCTGGTATTGTAAGTACATGTAAAGGCAATGCCTGGTCTGCTGAATTAAACAAAAAAATCGCAAAAACATTAAAGGAGAGTAAGTAACATGGGAAAAGAGCAAACTGCAAAGAAAAAACTCATTCGAGTTAAAGCTGCTAAAGGTATTTTGGGAAGCTACAAAGCCAAACTGAGTCAGGGATCAGGCCTTTACTTTGCATTGTGTGGTCCTGATGAGGAACGGACAGAAGACGGCCTTAAACGACGCATCCAGATGTCAAAATTCGTCACATGTAGAGAGCAACTGACTGCGGTACCTAGGGTACTGATCCATAAACTTAGTTGTACAAGTTTTACGGACACCAATCATCATCAGATCGATATGGATAATTATAGACTCCTTTTGGGCCTCTCAGGGAATCAGGACTTTGATTCAGCCAAACAGAGACTTTTTTCAGGTAAAAGGGCCTTGAATTTACTTGAAGAGGCTGCTGGATGGACTCCTTCTGTTATTACTACAATCAAACATGAGGATTACACTGAAGATTACATCTGGTTACTGACCGGTGATGCTAAATGGACTATGGCCCCGCAAATGATGTCGTTATCGGCATTAATTCTACGGATTGCCCTAAAATTTGGCCCCCTCAATGTGGATTCACTTGGTGATCTTCTGGCGCATTTCACCGAATTTGCAAAGACCCCACAGAGCCAACGCGCAGCTGATCATAACTATATTGGTACAGTGCGAAAACATATTGTGACCCTTATGCAGAACATTGAAGAAGTGTTTACCGGGGATGCTGGACAATATTTCCCTGCCGACGGACAAAAAGGTTGGTCCGGCTACGGTGGAGTTGATACACTGATTAAATGTAGTACAGGAAATGATGCACTGCATGACCGACTCAGAAAACATGTGCTGAATAAAGCCAAGTAACGTCTTATTAAAGGAGAACATGGTAAGATGAAAGAACGTAAAATTAGTATCGGAACAGACCCGGAGTACTTTCTTAGGAATAAAGAAACTTCCTCGCTAGTTTCAGCCATTCCATTCATTAAGGGAGATAAACACCATCCCGTTCCGTTGAAACACGGAGGTAATATTCAGTCTGACAATGTCGCAGTGGAATTTGCCACAGATCCTGCAGATTCTACAGACGAGTTTATTGCTAACATCAAAGCGGCTATTTCGGATACTTTGGATGTGCTACCGAAAGGTTTTGAATTGGCTGTATTACCATCAGCGGAATTTCATCCCTTGGAGTTGGCCGATCCAAAAGCTCAAGAATTTGGCTGTACACCTGATTATTGTGCCTGGGAATTGATTGAAAATGATTCTCCCAGACACCCCAACCCCAATTTTCGATCTTGTGGCGGCCATGTGCATGTAGGCTGCCTGAAAGAGGACGGGACACCTACACACCCGGATGCTCAATTCCTTTTGGAAGATCCAGGAAAAATTGCAATGATTCGCGGCATGGATCTATTTCATGGAATTATTTTCACCATCCTCGATAACTCTGAAGCAGCCATTGAACGGAAAAAACTTTATGGAAAAGCTGGTTGTCATCGCCCTACAAAATACGGGGTAGAATACCGCGCTTTAAGTAACTACTGGACAAAAACCCCCTACTCTTCGATGCTCGTCTCTAGTTTAACAGATGACGTAGTAGAGCTTATTCTGGCTAATGAGCTGGAGGCTGTTATTAATGAGGTGGGGGCAGAAGACATCCAACGAATCATTAACACAGGTAATGTTGCCGATGCAAAAAGTGCCCTTAGTAAGGTGCTTGATGCTTACCTTAGTGAGGACTCTAAGTTTTATCTTGAGGAGTGCCTTGCTAAACTTGAAAATTCCAAAAATATCGCCATAGAATGGCAGATCAGCCAATAAACAAATTTTAAGGAGAAAAAACGTCGTGAATATCGCAATTCCAACAAATAACACAGGATTTAAATCAGAGATTCCTGGAAGAGCCCAAAATGCCGCTTATTGTAAATATGTGGCGGATGCCGGGCTCAATCCCATTTTGATACCCATGGAGGCAGATCCAATTACCATTGCCGCACTAGCAGATGGTTTATTACTTGCTGGCGGCATTGACATTGACCCATTATACTATGGAAGGAGTAATCATGCCTCTTTCAATGTCGATCCTGAAAAAGATGCATCCGAAAGAGCACTATTCCATGCATTCAGACAATTGAATAAACCCGTATTTGGTATCTGTCGAGGATTTCAACTCATATTCAGAGAATACATGGTGGCAGCCCCCGATCAGTACGACTACCTTGAATACGCGGAACACCTCGGAAAACATGCACAAGGAGATTTAAACGTCAGAAGGAAGGTACCTACCCATTTGATCCGTGCCAATATTGAGGGCCTTTACGGGGAGGTCACCGAAGGTAATCCTCTCCAGATGCAGCCCGTCAACAGTATGCATCATCAAGTTGCAATTTACAACCACGGCATGATTCATAAAGAAGCCGGCGTCGATATGAAAAATTTGGATAGAAACGAACCCGTCATCCATGAAACCGGTAACTTTGAATTGGTTGCTTGGTCACTTCGAGGCGTACAACAGCCAATCGCCAATAAAAAGCCGGATTATGATAATTATTGGTGTATTGTTGAGGCCATGCGAATTCATAATTGGGGCGGAAATATTATGGGCGTGCAGTGGCACCCGGAAGAACTGCGGGATATACGTTTGCTTAAAAACTTTTTCATGCCTCCAAACGGCGTTGAGGTAATTGACGAAGTAGGTATTTAATATGAGAAAATGGGCATATAGAGTTGACGATAAACACGGTGAATTTAGGATCACTAACTGCTCGCTAAAGAGCTTAAAACCTGCATTAGCAGCATTAAGAGCACTAGGTAAAGGGCGCATAGAATTCGATGGGATTACTATGTCTCAACCGCTTCCTACATTGTTGATAGAAAATGCCCTATTAAATACCTATAGACTGCAAGATGTTGCCGCTATAACCGTACAAATCAAAGAGGGATGATCCTATGTTAGTTCCAGAAGTGAAAGAATTGGGTACTACCCTGCCAATAAATGCTCCCTGGCTTCTAGAAAGTCTAGATGAGAAATTTGATGATGCTATCTCACTTCTGCCAGAAACTTGTGTAATATATGGCGGAGCTGTTAGAGATCTTTTAGCAGGTTTACCAATAGCAGGTGATCTGGATATTGCTGTACCTCACAAACAATACGCAGGCTTACGGAAGGTCTTTAGCGACTCTGTAAGATGGCTTATAAAGCCAGGAAATATACCTGTTCCTAGGGATTATAGACGCCCCTCTGCCAGAATTATATCAGGGGTCACTTCATACACCAATATAACCGGAGATGAGATTCAGCTAATTCAGGCTTGTGCCACTAACAAACTTACTGTTATGGGTAATCAATTAAAATATAATTCCGGGGTACTAGACATCATAACAAGTGTAGATCTTAAATGTTCCGCTGTAATGATGGATGTCTTTGGTAATGCCTTTGAGGTGTTACCTGGAGCTCTCGAGGATTGTGAAAACAAGGTATTAAATTTCAACGAGGAGTTAAATCTTAAAGAAGTGTATAAGAAAACGATTGCTCGAAGGATACAAAAATTGGAAAGTCGGGGGTGGGCAAATAATATTGACATCTCCCGATTCAATGATGAGCCGGAGCCTACAAAAACAATCAGTGACAATGGAACTCGTCAAAAAACTAATTTCTTTTCAAAACCACCAACAGTTAAATTTTAAGGAGAAGTACAATGGCCAAAAAAGGTAAAATTACCTCAATTCTTATGTCAAATATGTCAGCAGTATTTGCAGCAACCTATTTCAGGGTAGGGGATACCCCGCTTAATAATAACGGTACCCCGTGCCTGGATGCCGAAGGAAATCCAGTATTTCCGGCAATCGAAAGTATTAAATTCTGCAAACATGAATTCGGTGCCGGAGCCTTAGTTCAGCAGGCATGCTATGCAATTAAATTTGAGGGCTCCCCGGAAACAATGGTAATTCCAGCAACTCAGTTCTCCCAGGTAACTATTACAGTTGCAGATGATGCAACGGCACCCCCCGTTCCAGCAATGCCTCAAGGTTAACAGGAGAGATAATGACAAAAATTTTAGTAGTACTTGGTAGAAGTTATATTCCTGCCATTGAAGGACTGGGGGATATTAAAACTAACCCATTGGATTTCTTTGATAATCCCTTAGACTATGGATTGGTATTATTTACAGGGGGAGAAGATATAACCCCAGAATGGTATGGACACACTAGCCCGAAAGGTATGTGCTATAACAGCGAAGAACGTGATATCTTTGAGAAAAAGATCTTCAAACACGCTGTTAAACACGGTGTACGAATGACGGGTATTTGTCGCGGTATTCAATTCATCAATGTAATGGCTGGTGGTAAAATGTACCATCATGTAGATAACCACTCTGGTGGGCGGCATATTATGGAACTGCCCAATAGTGATGTTATGGAAGTAAATTCTTTGCATCATCAGATGGTTATTCCGCCCGAAGACGGGCTTGTTGCTGGATGGTCACCGGAAGCTTTATCTGTTAAGTACTTTGGGGACTGTGATAAGATAGTTGAGGGGCCAGATATGGAACCAGAATCCATTATTTTACCGTCAATACAGTCAGCTGGTGTGCAATACCACCCTGAAATGATGTCTCCAGAATCAGAGGGTTGGAAATACTTCTATAGTATGGCCAAAGCTTTGATTACGACAGATGATTTCTCTAACTTCATTTCTAAATTTATGGGGGAATCGTATGATTCCTTTACAAATTTAGGGGGGTAATCATGGATGTAATATCAACTTATGCAGTTGGGGCAATAATAATTCCAGACGGAAGAATAGTGCTATCTGCAGAAGGTGGTACTAAATTTACTTATGATATACTTGCGGGGCTATCGGTAGAGACCTTCGTATCCGAAGTCATAGGTGACTTAGATCCAGAGAGGGCTTTGATCGTCGAAGCCTTTACTTCATTGGGATTAAATTTGGAACGTGATCCTTCTGTGAATAAACTACTAGAATCTGGAATAACTGTAGAAACTATGGGTAATCATAAAAGAGACCTAAAATTTTACATATATAAACTAAGTAGTATGTACACCTTCGAAGTGAAGAGAGCCAGCAAATCCCCAATTATGTTCCTGTCTTTAGATCAAATTGCCAACCAAATTTCAAACAAGACGCTCAATTTAAGTTTTTGTGCAAAACATATGTTGAAGCATCTAAGTAATTGCCAGAACCTTAAAAATTTTAAGGGAAATTTGAGCTAACAGTAAAACGAATTAAAGGGGGTAGCCAATTCAAAGGCCCCCCTTTGATTCATAAGATTAATATAAGGAGTAGAGATGAAAGATGAGATATTTTTAATAACTATGAACGAAGATATTAAAAATGTAGCTACTGAGGTGCTTATTTTCAAAGATCTTGAAATGTGTAATTTTAAACTTGGTGATATATCTTGGGGAAATCTCGATGATGACAACATTCGAGTTTATCACGGTGTTTTAACAAAAGCCAATTTTATCCCCGAAAATTTTAAGGGATGCACCCCATACATTATGATAAAGAATCCTGAGGGGCACCATGCCGTTGCTCTAGAACATGAGCATATATTTGAAAAAGCAATGGCAGACCCTACCTCAGTAGCTAATAGGATTCAAATATTGTTGGATAAAGATGAACTATTTATTTCATCAAGTTATTTACAACAAGTAACTCCATCGATCGAGGATGTGAAAATATTCTTCGGTCAGCGACAAACCCCTGTATTTCAAATAGCTGAAGAAAATCTGGATGAAGAAGTAATGGATAGACTAAATAATTTAGTAACCGAATTTAAGGCGGAAAAAGATTGTATAATGGAGGAGAATAATGAAAGCTAACGTTGGTATTACAATAGTACAAACTAATAAAGCTGGAACTGATGATATCGGTTACGCTTTACAGGGCCGGCTACTAGGCGCATGTAATGAAATGGATGCAACTAGGGTCGTATCAAACTGGCCAGTTGCTGAGCGAGTGCTTACTGGCGGAACTTCAACATTGGAAGAGTCCGTCAAAGTAATGAAAGAGATACATGAGGAAGAGGGTGAAAAAGGATTCGGTCATCTGGTAGTGGCTTTATCAGCCATGAGCCGTATGGAGCAGCCTACCATGCTTGATACCTTAACTAAACAACTCTTTGTAAGCCCACCCATTGTATTATTTGCGGAGGAACCGCAATCGAAGAGTAATAAATTCTTTTCAGTCAATTTAGAGTGTGCTGATGGATCGATCATAACCATGGAGGAATGTGAAGATGAGTAAAACTGATGTTCAGATACTTAAACCCACTATATCAACACCCGGAACTTCATTTGAGGTTGGTGATGGTATTAAAGATACAATCTTTTCCCCCGGTACTAGCGGATATTTATCTTATATAGTCGGGCCCGATTACAATAATCCAAATGTGGTGTTTCATAAAGTAATTACAACCCGACGCGGCAAACGCGGTAAAGAACGATTTAATGTAAATATACTATTATCTCCTATTTTTACCCTCCCAGGTGTGGAAATGGATTGGCTGATTCCCACTGATGTTGAACGAAAACATTTGGTAGATATGCGGGCAATAAAAGGTATTACAAAAGATATTATATCCAATAAAATTACAAGCAATTTTTCTTTTATCAGCCAAACACTTTCTCGTGCCTTGTTAACTGCAGAACTCGATAAAGCTGTTTACCCCTCTGCCGATAAAATCATGCAGACAGTAGGACTTCCGGGCCATAAAGAAGTGACTATCTGGCCGAAAAGCAAGACGTCTATGCTCAGACGATTTGTCCGGGAAGTTGAAACTTCTTTTAATGATGGTAATCAAGAAGGTCTCTATGATTATTATTGTAGTAAAAAAGCCAGATTGCAATTATTGCATGAATTAAAGAATGTAGAATCCTGCCTGATTATCCCAAGATTGGAATATCAGCGTAAAATTTCTGGAGTAATGCTTGAAGCACTTGATTATATCCAGGAGAAACTCAATGAGGCTTCTAAAACAGAAAGGCCGGACAAGGCCCAACTCCTGAGACAGGTCAACGCCACCAGAAAAGTTATTAAAGGTAAGGAACATAATGCAACTAAAGCAATTGATACTCGTTTGGCTGCAATTGTTACTAACAGGCAGGTTTTATAATTTCAGTGAGGTAATATGATTCCAAGAGGGCATAAAATAATTGTGCTTGCTAGTTCCACAGCCAAATCCGGTGCTAAGATACGTAAGGGTAGTATCGGATTTGTTGCTGGGATTGGCAAAACCCATGATTTTTCTCGTCAGCAGATGTACATCACACCAGCTAAAATAGTGTTTACCCGCTATGGCTATGAAAATACAGAAAGGAACGAAACAAAATTTGTTTCACTGATACATCCAACTCAACCATCTTCACAGCTAAAACATGTTCAAAAGTTTTTAAATAAATTGACTGTTAGTAGTATCAATATGGTAGACAGAATAAAACAGCATTTTATTAAAGAAGGTGTTAAAAGTAAACCGACCGCCTCAATCGTAATTGATAAGGTGCGTGAGAATAACAATCTAATGTGCAGTTTAAATGATTTGAAGGCATGGACATCTAGTATATTGCAAAGTGGTATACTTCATCCAGTTATAATGGCTTCACCACATAGTAGATTAAATGTTGCAAAAGCTGCACTAATTAAGGATTATCCTGAATTTGAAGCTAGACTTAAATACTGCATATTACACCGAAAGCAGTCTAATGAGTTTATAGACTCCATAGCAGATAATCAAGAATTAAAACTTCTGTTAATAAAGAAATTAAGAGGATTTCTGACATTACAGGCTCGCAAAGATATATCAGACTATTCAAAAGATTTTGGCAATCGATGGATGTCTGGTCAACAGAGTTTCCATATGCTATGGTATTTCTTAAGCAATAATATAGAACTACCTCACGAAGCTTCTAGATTATATGGAATTAAGGGCCATAAAACAAATATTGAAAAATGGATTCGAGTATTCGCGTCAATTAAATAGCTTGCTCATTGTTTTAATTTAAGGAGAAGAAAGTATATGTTGCCTAGTTCTTATGATTTTAATACAGAGATTGAAACTCTTAAAAATCTCGTCATTTCTCAGTTTGTTTCTAGAACAACCATTGAAGGTAGGAGCACCGGAAAAGATTTCAGAGATGCGACTATAGTAGCCACATCTAAGGATGAAGTATTATGGTTCACTATTACCACACTAGATGGTGTGTTTAATATCACCATTCCGATGCCCTACATGAAAAATGGCGTTACCTATATTAAATCAAATGAAGTAGAACGTGCAGTATGTAATCATTTTAACGTACAGACCGATAAAATGGTCACTTACCTTAACGCTGTCCAAAGCATTCTTATGGGAGATTTTAATGGTATAGTTTCCAACCCCGGGAGCAAGAAAGTGGTTTTTGTTCAGCAATTAGCTTATTCAGTACTTAACAACAATACCGCCATTATTACATATTGTTTGCAAAAGACGATCAATGAACTAGTAAACAAAATGCCTTTACATGAAACAGATATGAATAGCTGGATGATGAACAATCGCCTTATCCTCATCGACCCTCTATTTGAGGAGTTGGATAACCCTGCTGATAGACTTGAATATCAAATTGAAAAGAATAAGCGCTATTTTGATCGTGGATGGACTTCAATTGGACTATCTGATGGATCTCTTGCAGATAAGAATTATATCCTCATGCAGGACTTACGTCATTTTACAGTATTTGGTCTACACCATCATAATCCGCAAAGAAACCTATATTCCACTCTTGGAATGAAAGGTGATGAATATCCGCGTCTTAGAACCGAGTCTTCTCAAGAGTTAATGGATAAGGGTATTACCAGAAAAGGTTGGAATTGGTTTACTGCCTTTGTAGATATCCCTGATAATTTTGAGGATCAAATTATTATTGATTCCAGGCATGCCGATAAATTCATCCTTAGGGAAAGAAGACTTCAGTGTTTTGGAACTATATTGGTAAAATCAGGCCAACGTATTAAGTTTGGTACCCCGATCTCTATAGGACCTGACGGTGAAAAAGAACGATGCATTATCAAAGCCGATGAAATATTTGTAAAACGTATCGTAAAAAGCCAGACATCTGTTGGTGGGAATCTCAAAGAAGTATACAACATAATTATCGAATTCAAACGGTACCTAAAAGATGGTACTAAGATCACCAATACGCATGGAAACAAGGGCGTTATTCGATTAATGGACCTAGGCTATGCCATTGACCCCAATACCGGTAAAAATAGACGTCTTGACGTTATGGTGTCCGGTAACTCAGTAAAGAAGCGGAAGAATCATGGTCAGATAGTTGAATTACTTATGAACAATTTATTGGAAAATCGTCCTCAACCAAAAGTAATGCAATACAAATCAAAAAGTAGTTGGTGTCCTCGCAGACGTATTGAAGGACAGGTAGGAAGCTATGCAGCAGTAACTCCTGAAATTAAACCTGTAGTTTTCTCTGATGATCATACGGTAGATGACGTAGTTATGGGCGCAATGAAGGCTGAACTTGCTACATATGGTTTTAATGATGAGTGTACTTGGAAATGTGACACTTATGCGGGTAAGATTACTGCAGTGTGTGGCACCGTATTTTGGGGCGTATCCAAAGATGTGGAAGATCAGCTTTGGGACAAGGGTGCAACAACTCGAACCAACGGTAAGGATCTGAGAACTGCAGGATTAAAATTCTCTACTGTAGAGTTCAAAGCGCTGGAAACTAGATTTGGTAAAGATAATGCCATTATGAGAGAAGCCCTTTCATATACACAGGGAACAGAGCAGATTGAAGAAACATTTAAAGTTCTGAGAAGTAAAATGTATCAATTTCCTGATAATAGTCCGGTCTTACTAGCTCATGAGATGAATGAGGTAGATCAAGCTAGTGGTACTATCTTCAATAAAGAAGCATTAACTAATACAGTGGCTGACGAGTATTACCATCAAAAGGGATTCATTCTTAAGTTACCAGTTATGTATCAAACCGCCGTCGGGCATAATCTTAATGATACATATGAGGGGCCGGTTATGCACACCCCTGAAACTATAGATTGGCAGATATTTAAGTCAATGTATATAACCGATCAGATTTATGTGCCTGCAGGAAGTCAGAGACGTAGTTGGAGACACGGATCAGGCCTGTACGGTATGAGTGAGATAGCGGTATTAGTAAATAATATCATAGTATTTGCTAAACGAATGGTCGCAGAGCCACAAGAAGCTAGACATATCAGGATGATGTATAAAGCAATCAGTATTTACTACATGAGAATGGCAAATACACTTAGTACTAAGAAAGGAGATATTTCAAACCTGGCTATGTCAGTAAGATATCCCTATTCAGCTAAGGCTGTTGCAACACTCAGCACTGAATTGCCGCCCAATACCATCCAAATCCATAGAGATATGGCGGAAATACTTAAGGTTAAGAACAATGACATCATCATCACCGAAAGGTTTCCATGTTTAGGTTTTATGGGGGTACGTCCACAACAGGTTCTCGTCACTGACGATCCTCTATGCAAATACACCATCAGAGCAAGTGGTAACAGTCTAGTATCCACAAATTTAGATTTTGATGGCGACGTTCTGTATATAGCGTCATTCCATACACCGGAAGCAAAAGCTCTACTACGTAAAGAGTGGGAATCCCCTAATGAAGATTGTTGGGTTCACATTAATCAATTGAATACCCGTAAAGGTGCTCCTTCGATTAATTGCCTTACTTTATCAGACTATGGTATAAGTCCCTTTCCGGCATTAACCAGGGAAGCTCAAGCTGCTGTTGTTGGTAAGCTAACTGGTGTTAAAGCACAGACAGGCCCTGTTATTGCCCTGGCCTATAATGTGATGCGTATCATGGAGAATGCAGGTATTACACTTACCAGAAAGACAGAAGCCGGTATCGAGATGTTTATCGAGAAAGCGGGACAATCTGTCTTTGAGCAGAAACATGGTGGGCAGTCGTTGCATGAAATTGTAATAGATGGGATATGTACTGGGAATGCATCCGTTCTAATCGAAGAAGGGTTCGATCCAGAAATTTCAAATCTTATCTGCAACGTGATAAAGACTAAAGCGGAGAGTATGGGGATAAGAGATCTTGTTGATTTCCATGAAAAGGTAGGAAAAACGGGCTCCAACGTGATAAATAGGATAGTACGGAAGGAGAATAAGATTTATTTCGCCAGCCGTTCAAACCTTGAAGCATGTTCGTTGCTAGAATGTTTGACAGCCGAAGTCGTAGACCTACCCAGTAGGATATTCTCCTTAACTATGTCAGGTAAGTATAATAGCGGACGTACTGTACTTGATGAGGCTAATGACAACAGACTGCTAAGTTTATTAAAAGACGATGATTTCAAAGAAATCGCTGCAGCACTATTTAAGTGTGTAGATGGAACTGCAGGTATTGAAACTAGTACTAAACCGAATCACACTAAAAAGAGGAGAACTAATGTATGGCAGTTGATTTAAATGAGTGTTTGCTAAGCGGTACTGTCATGGAAGATCCCCAAATTGCGGGAGAAGGTGATGCAGCATGGGCATTCCTTAAACTCATGACAACCTTTGGCCAGCGCAATGCCGATGGTAGCTACAGCGATGTAGAGCAGCCAATTCAAATTGTGGCTGATGTGACACACCATGTCAATACTGTAAGAAAATACATTAAAGCTGGAAAAGCTTTGTCTATTTCTTGCTACTACAGAACATGGGAATCCGGTGGACAGACTCACCATGGTTTCTTTGTTAGGAAATTTATCTTCGCCAAAGCCAATTGGGGTACTGCTCAGGGTTAGCGGTGAATTGAATGGGGGGAGCGAAAGCTCCCTTTCCATTAGATTAGGGGTGCATTATGAAGGAAGAATTCAAAGAACAACTTGCAGTGTTAACAAAGCAGGTGGAGACACTTACTACTATAGTAAAAACTCTCGTGCCTGACGGAAAAACTATTAACAAGGATGGAATCCCTGTCGGAATGGATGTGTATGCAGATGTAGATGATTTAGGTCAAGTAGTATTAACAACGTTACCTAAAGCTTATCAAGTTAAAAAGATAGGCAAAAGTCACATCATCAAAGGACACAAGTTTAATTCATTATCTGCTGCTGCAGAAGCATTTTCTAATATAAAACGGAAAAGTGGATGGGTCTTTTGGCATAATGTTCGAGGTAAAACACTGAAAGAGGTGTATAAGGGCTAACATGTCACGAAATAGAAAGAAACGAAACAAAAAGATGGACAAGCACAAATTTAAACTAGCTGTTTGCAGTAGTTGTAATATATGTGCTTATGGCTTTAAGCCTAAGTTTTGCTTCAATAAAGTATATAAGAAGAATCCAAGTAAATTCATGGCTTATATACCTAACCTGCTCATTGAACATAATCAGCTACTGCAATCAGTGGCCGATGCTGATCCGACGGCGAATTACATGGCCGGATCTATATTTAAAAAGATATTTTGTGATGCTAATGCATGTCACGGATGTGTAGGGCATGTTCGACAAGTAGTAAAATGCTTAAACATGTTTAAAATACAAGCATCTGGGGGAACTGACTCGTTAATTGTATCTGCCAAAAAGAAATTTAAAAAGGCAAGAAAGAAAAATAAAAAGAGCAAAGTTCCTGCAGTAGTCACAATTATTTCTAGTGAAAATGATGAATTCCTAAAGGAGGTAGATAGAATACTTGCAGATCACGCTAAACAATCGGATAAAGATAAAAAATCCCAATGATATTTTAAAGGATGCATTAATCGATTTGTTGCGGCATAAAAATCCACAGTTTATAGAAGCAAAGAAATTAGGGTTAAGTACGTATAATATGAAAGAATTTATACACTACTTTGAGTTTGATGCTTCCGAGAGTATGTATATCCCTAGGGGTATGCGTTCTCAGTTGTTCGAATTACTAAACCAATTTGGTCTAGAAGCTAAAATTAAAGACCAACGTACATTAAAAACAGATATAGGATATGTTGATGGATCTAAAATTTCATATAGAGCCTACCAACAACCTGCCGTTGATAAACTTTTATCTACTGCACCGGAGGGAGTACTAGTTGCCCCACCTGGTAGCGGTAAAACTGTAATGGGTCTTAGTCTAATACCTATTCTATTACAACCTACCTTATGGATTACACACACTGATCGACTATTTAAACAAAGTCATCAAAGATGTCTGGAATTCATAGGAGGATTGGATGAGGAGAAGGATATTGGACTTATTGGGGCTGGTAAATGGAGCGTAGGTAGGTTACTGACCATAGGTATGGTACAGACCTTAGTACGCAATTTAGATAGACTTAACGAACTAAAAGATTCTTTTGGGCTCATAATTATAGATGAAGCACATCATTGTCCTGCTTCTACCTTCTTTTCAGTGATTTCGAAACTTAATCCGTATTTTTTATATGGACTTACAGCTACAGATTATAGAAGAGACGGGCTAGAAACTCTCATGTTTCAAAGTCTTGGGCCAGTAAGGGCAAGAATTACTAAAGATGAAGTTGCAAAACATAAAGGTATAATATCCCCCAAGATCATATATTGTGGGGTACGATTTGGTAATGAAGTCAATATATCTAACACTGCAACCATTCTTAAAGAGCACGTAATCTACAATGCTGAAAGAAATATAAGAATCAAAGATGACGTTGTTCGAGAGGCGAGGGCGGGAAACTTCTGTATCGTCTCTTCTGGCCGTAAAATTCATTGTGATATCTTACTTGATATGATAAAGAAGGAGTGGCCACGCACAGGTGTTGCGACAGGTAAGTATAGTAAAAAAGTAATTGATGGTCAAATTGAAGCATTTAACAACAATGAGATCACTGTACTTATCACTACACCAGAACTATTAGGGGAAGGGTTCGATGTGGATTTCCTCAATAGATTGTTTATTACCACATCTTTTCGTACTGAATCTAGAGCTGAGCAGTTAATAGGTAGGATACAGAGATTCCATCCTGATAAAAAGGATGCGTTAGTCTTCGAATATGTTGATGAAAACATAGGTGTATTTGCTAATCAGTTTTATTCCAAATATGGTAAATGCCGGAGCAATGTTTATAAAAAGTTGGGACTTGAAACTATTGCTTTCGAAGAGCACTATCATGAATAGAAGTCAGCACAGAGAGGCTTCCATGAATAATATAAGAATTAAAATTTCAAAGGCGATGACGGACCATTTAGGTATGTATGGTAATGAGAACGGGATGCTGCGAATTCCTGCCGGACTAAGACAAAATCTTGAACTTGAAGTAGGACAGCAGTTTACATTAAATTCGATAGCCAACACCGCTGTGGTTCTAACCATCGGCTCCGCCTTCAAAAAGGATGTGGAGCAGGATGAGGGAGTGTGTTATGTTACAAGGTCAATATTTGATCAAATTAATTTGGAAAATACTAATCAACACAGTATCTCTCAAATTAAGGGAATTACTCTAGGATGTGATCCTGAGTTCTTTCTGATCGATAGGGATACACGCAAGTTACTAGGTGCCCAAAACTTCTTTAAGAAGTGGGGCGAGATAGGCTGTGACGGAGTACTTGCTGAATTACGTCCCAATCCTAGTTTAACAGCTAGAGGGCTAACAGATAATATTTACGATCTTATCCGCACTACTCGTGAAATACTTAACCTAACACAAGCACACGACCCAAGTAAAATAATTATGCATGCGGCATCTAGTTATAGTAACGGAATGCCGGCAATTCCCAGTATAGGTAACACTGGATGTGCTACTGCTGGATTTCATCTTCATTTCGGATTACCAAAGGACATATTGGGCCGAAAACCAGATATAATGACATTAATGTTTAAAATAGTCCGAGTCATGGATTATTTCGTAGGGCTTCCAGCAATTATGCTAGAAGAGGATGACGAGTCTAAACGGAGAGCCAATACACAAGTTTCATATGGTAAACCGAGTGATTTTAGACTAGATTTTAGAACTTTAGAATACAGAGTGCCTGGTGGAAGTTTACTTAGGCACCCTATACTTACCAATGGTTTAATCGCCCTTGGCGCTACAGTTACGGAAGACATAGTAAGTAAAATTAATATGTATACTAATGGCTTTAAACAACTGTATTGGATGCAGAATGACGAACGCATAAAGGAAATATATCCAAATATTCTGTCTACAAAGGAGATGTATCCCTTAATGTGTACCCCATGCAATAACATGGCAAAAACTCATCTAGGTAATATTTATAATGACATAAGTAATATGATCGGTTTCGCTGAAAGAAAAGATGAGATAGACGCTTTCTTTCATCACATACAGGCCGGCATTAAATATACTAATAACATAGAGGACAACTGGAGGAATTTTTATGAGCAAGGCATTGGAGTTCATCAACCACCCAATGAGGTCGCAACTGACAGCACAAGAGGTTAATTATTGGAAGCTAAATCTCAGTAGAATATTGAAAATTGGCGTCGAATTTGAATTTAATCTCCCTGATAAAGCTACCGGTTCCTGTAAAGGCAGAAGTTTTACTTGTCCCTGCATGAAATATGGGCAAGAAGAAGAGACCTGTTGGACAGTATGTCTAAATGAAAAGGCATGCTCTGAAAGTCCTAGTGTTGATCGCTGCGCTAATTATACCAGCAAGAAGTGTGCTGATATTGAATGTGCCGATTGTAAGGATTATAAATTTAAGTGTATTGGCGTGGCCTGTTCTGATAACATGGCTGCCTGTCTTACATGTAAAGAGTTTACATTAAATTGTAAATCATGCACATTCCGGTTTGATCCTAACAAGAATCCGGATGCAATTAGACAATCTTGTACAAAGGACTTTAATCCCAGCGGATCTTATGGGGTTGTCAGCCCCTCCGGCGTCCATAATGTAACTACTGACGGTTCTCTCCTTGGAAAGAAGGGAATGGAGGTTATTACAACCGGTAGAAGGGTTGACTATTGGGAATTTTACAGAATGTCTAAGGATATTATTGAAACATCTGTATCCCGTGGTGCCTATATCAATGAAAGATGCAGTATTCATATGCATGGATTGGCAAGTTACTACGGAAAACTTCCTGGAAGTAATTCCAGTGGGAAGGTTGCTGAATTGGAGCGGAGCGTGCCTGAAATAGTGCTCGCCAATCTGCATCAGTTAATTAGGCGGTATCAAAATGCCATTACCTGGATGACTTCCGGTTTAAATGAGCCTGATCGCCTGACTAGGTGGGAGAAATTCAGAGTATCCGTGATGGATGTATCTGCGGTACCGAAGAACATGCGTGAGGTCCGTGAAGAGGTAATGAGTATCTCTGGTGGAAATAAATACGGCTGGGCCAATTATAAGTTCTGTGAATTCGACGGAAATGGTGCTGTAAAACGCCTTCACGTTGAAATACGTGTTATGGACGGCCTATTGTCTGCCAGCGCAGTGGCCGCACTTTCATGTATGTGGTATGCCATGTTTATTAAAGCTGTTGAACTTTCCAGATATGGCGTTATGTCTGTTGGAGATGACGCTTGGAAAACTCAAGCTAAAACAGTGAAAGATACTTTGATGAATAATAATACCAATTGGGATGAAGGTAATAAATATGGTAGGTTTAGTGATACTTCTAAACTTCATAAATATACCAACATTCTGGTCGCGGAATCCTTTGAACTGATTTCTCAGCTGAAACATATACTTGCCAAGGTAGGCCCTGCATATGATATTTTAGAAAAACTTGCAGAAAGCCCTTGTTCCATCAGAAGGTGTGATGGCGTTGAATGGGAAGAAATTGAAAAACAGCTAGAAGTTCAGTTGACTGAAGAAGGTAAATTTGAATATGAAATCAATAAACTTATTGACACTAGGGGTATTGATAAGGCTGCATCCGTACAAGAATGGATGACCAAAGTTGCTGAGACCTTGCAAACTAACAAAGAGCTGGAACTGACAGATGACTCCGTTGAAGAAATCGCCGATAAAGTTGCTTTTCATGTAGAAGCGAAACAGAGTAACGGTGAAATGATTTGGGCAGATAAAATCGGTTCCATGATTACTATATAAAGGAAAACTTATGTGTGGAATTTTCGGGATGGTTGCGTTAAAAAATATGACTTTAAGGAAGGCTATTTTACGGCAGATACTAAAAAATCTAGCCCGTAATAGTCAATCTAGGGGGCGAGATGCTACTGGTTACGCATTCGCCTCCAAAGGCGGGGTGGATGTGTTTAAACATAATGTCCCCGCCTCCGAATTCATTGAGTTGGATAACTATAAAAATGTTATCCGAACCAAATTAGCCAGTAAAGATTTTTATTCCGTCATTGGGCATACCAGGGCACAGACCAAAGGAACCCATACCAATACAAATAACAATCACCCAATAAAAGTGGGCTCAATTGTTGGCGTACATAATGGTGTAATAACTAACGATGATGCACTGTTCGAGTTACTGCATAAAATATCGGATGGGGAAGTAAAGCGAATTGCCCAAGTAGATAGTGAGATTATTTTCAGTCTCATTAATTACTACTCGACGAGAAATAAATTCCCAGCCAGTGTTACCGGTGTGAAATTGATAGGGCATGTTGCAGACCCTACTTCAAGAGCTATAAGTAAAGCTGCTGGAAAAATTAGGGGGTCTTTTGCATGTGCTGCTCTTGATGCCCAAAATCCCAAGGCTACTTGGATTTTTAGAGGCGCTGGCCCAGTCACAATAAAACATTTTGCGGCAGAGGGGTTAGTAGTATATGCTTCTGAGGAGAGGTTTATAACCAGCGCGGTAGACCTGTTTAAATTTGACCCTCCTGATGAAATTAAGATAGATCGATTTTCAGGTATTTGTATTAATGCAGAAGAAGACGTATTTAACGATTTTGTCTTAGAACAGCCAGAAACTGGTGTACGTTCTTGGCATAATTTTTAGTAGTACCTTTCAGGAGGAAAAATGGAAGTTAATTATATTTTCGGTGTTAGCGACTATGTAGTTAAAAACACCGACACAGTCAAACAAGGCTATATGGTTGACGCCCAAGGAATGCAAATTAAAACCGGAGCACCTTGTCTTATTTTTAGTAATAGCAAAGACAAGGCTGTACCACTCTCTAGGTTGGGGTCAACTATTGCACCACGCAAGTTTATATTGACCCCATTCCCTACTGGGTTCAGATTTCACCCTAGGTGTTTACTAGATACACACAATCAAAGTTTTGCTGTAAAAGAGCTTAAGGAAACAGATTTTCTGGATAGGATTAAAACAATCGAAACATCCAGTATCAATCCAAATAAACTCATTCATGCCATTGATTATGTGAAAGGCGAGGGGCCTTTAACTTTTCTTGTCGATGAAAAGAAACAATTACAAGGCAATCTGACTAAAGTAATCAGTAAATTAAGTAAAACCTTTAAACATAAATCTTTATTCTTTCATGAATCGCCTGGCCAGTGCTCATTGAGGGAGGGTGAAAAAGTACTATTTGCCCTATCTTTAATTGATGTACGTCAATGCCTTCCAATCTTTGACCCTGATAAAGTTGACGGGGTCATGCTGCATGGGGCAGTAATCTACCCTAAAAGATCGTCCCATGATGATAGGTTGTTTCGTTCTGCTGAGTTTTTTATGTTATTTTCACAATTCAAAGAAAATTTCAAAGGAATCGATGGGGATCAAACAGCTAAATGTGCTTTTTGTAATACAAGCGAGCTAATCAGTGTAGTTAAAACTTTTGGTAAGTACTATACTGACGTCGGGAAATCGAAGCCTGTTGATGAGGTAAAAACGAAAAAAGAGAAGAAAACGAAGGGTATTCCTAAAATAAGTAGTTTGGCTGTAGGTTATACCAGTAATACCGGCACTACCAGCACTACCGCTTACAGTAATTATGGTAGTTCGACAACATCAACATGGTCCTCGTAATTTAAATTTTTAAGGAGAAACAATATGTGTGGAATAGTAGGTGTAGCCCGTTTTGGTGAACTTGGTAATGAAAATTTAAGGGCATCAGCTCTTTATCTGGCCACTAGTTTATTGGAATATACAGAAACTAGAGGGAAAGATGCCACAGGTGTATCAGCATTATTTGATGATGGGAATTTCTTTGGTCAGAAAATGGGAGTTAGTGCTACAGAGTTTATTGCTCGGTATGGTGGAAAAGCAGATGATTTTGATGGGCTTCTTACTGTGCTCAGAAAATATGAAGCCCCCCTCAGACTCTTCATTGGTCATTGCAGAAAGAAGTCTGCCGGCAGCCTGAACAATGTAGACAATCACCCAATTAAGGTTGGAAATATAATTGGAATTCACAACGGCACCTTAAAGAACCATGACCTGATCTTTGATAACCTCAAATGTGGACGTGATGGTGAAGTGGATAGTGAAGCCATATTCAGATTAATGAAATATTACACAAAGGATTGTAAAGAACCCTTTACTGTTGACATGATCGAAGAAGTATGCCGCCGTTTAGAAGGCTCTTTCAGCATCCTGGCTTTCAATGCAAATAACCCCAACCAACTGGTTTCTGCCAGAGACGGTAGGCCGGCAGAATACTGCCTTATCAAACCATTGAAACTGGTCCTGATTGCATCAGAGAAAAAGTTCTTTGAATCGACAATCTGGGATTACAATAAATTGTCTTGGCTGCATGATTTTGGTACATTTACCAAGCTCAAAGAATCTGATGTTGAATTTGCTGTATTGCCGGACGACACCCTGGCCCTATTCGACCTGACCAAGGAAATTACACCTGATACTAAGTTGTCAGATCTGTATGAAACAAAAGCTGTTCCCAGAGCCCTTGACCGTATATGGAAAGTTCCTGTAAAGACCACTACGTATAATAGTGCTAACACTGGTTATGGTAACACGTATACCCCAGCAACCAGAAACTTCAACAATCGTACAGCCGGTAACTCCACTACAAAAACCGGCGAAGCTGATGATAAGGAGGATAAAAAGCAAAGTTCACAAACCAAAACTACTACAGAGACTACTGTGGAAGCTATTAAATCTGGTGTTTCTTTGGGAAGAGTCTGGAACAAAAATTTGGGGAAGTACGTCAAAGCTTTCGGCAAAAAAGACGAAGTGCAATCAACGTCAATCTTAAAACCGGAAAAAAAACTGAAACTTGGCCTGGAAGATGCTGTGGCTGAAAATGAATTGGATGGTATTTTACCAAACAATAATGAATCAACTACAACGGAGGATAAAAAAACAACTGTGAGGGCCCTCTTAACTAAAAATAAAACATCAACCGAAGATTTCCATCTAGGAATCAATGCACCGGTCAAAGTAATTACTCCGGTTGAAACCAAAAAAAAAGATTCCAAAGTTGCTGGGCCTAGTGAATCCGTTAATAAAAAAGATTTACTAGAAGATATGAAAGCCGGTGTTGTTAAAGGCTTGCAGGTATCTCGAGAAAGTAATACGGCTACCAAGGCAGCAGTTGAGGCAGTAAAAGATTTTCAGAAATTTGAAAACGTCTATGAAGTTGCTGAAATCATGGGTATTGAAGTAGCAAGTTTACGCAAACTTCCTACCCCGGCCTTTGCAAACCGATTGATCTCTACCATGTTTGCCAGCATATTTACGGCTGGTTGGGCAGCTAAGTGCACTGACGCACAGACCCCTCTTAAGAACCCTGAAGAGCGCCTATCAAAAGCACAAAGGCATATTAGGGTACTAAAAACTGTAAGTAGGTATATGGGGTGTATTATTGAAGATTCTGTTGAAAGAGCCGATGTAAAGAATTGGTTTAAGGGTTGGCAAGAGACATTGGTGGAAGATGAAGTTGATGCAGCAGCACTGACTGAAATCTTTAACGCCGGTGATTTTAGAGTTAACAAAACCCTAAAATCTATGACTGAGGTTTTGCAGAAGAAATAAGGAGATCAATTTCCGATGAACAAAAAAATGATCTTGGTGGTGTCCGATAATATGGACGCCAATAAAAAGCCTGACAGGGACGAAGACTCTCTTGTCAGGCTTTCGGCAGTGGCAAGAAAGAGTTTTGATTTAGATGCCTCCCAGGTTGAAGTTACCGGGATCGCAAAGCATGGGATGTTAAATATCCATCAGGCTTTCTCTAAAGACGTAAAATTCGCTAAAAATAAATTCTCTACTACGGAATTAAAAAGAGTAGGTTTTGTCACTACAAGGATGTTTAAAAGATTAACCGGTAAAGTAGCAAAAACCGCAGAAGATGTATGGATTTCAGAAACCCCCCTTACTACGTTAATTGGAGCTGACCCCGAATTTTTATTATTTGATGCGTCCGGTAACGTAGTAAGAGCCAATAATATTCTGGGAAAACCCGGTAAAATTGGCTCCGACGGAGCAATGATTGAAATACGACCGGACCCTTCACCAGATCCGGAAACACTCGTAAAAAACATGAAAGATATTTTTAAAGACCGTCAGCTAACTGATCCAATTAAGGACCTGGATTGGCAGGCCGCAATATACCATAAAGATGACGTAAGAGACTATCCAGTAGGTGGTCACATACACCTAGGAAACCCTGTTGGGATAGCAAAACTTTCGTCCCCAGCTAAAATCTTCTTGTTTGCAGTAATGAATAAGATAATGGATGAATTATTGGCGCTACCGTTAATTAAATTAGATGGTACAGATCTAGGTAAGTCTAGAAGGTCTGAGTGTCAAATGGCAATGGGCGGAGTAGGTTACGGTTATTATGGAGAGTGGCGACCCTGTGATGGTAGGCTGGAACACCGCACATTAAGTGGGCTATGGTTGATGCATCCATTTATGGCAGAATGTGTTCTCGGCACTGCTAAAGCAATATCTGAGGAGCTCTTTAAAAGAGTCGAAGATAGCGGATATGATAAAGATACATTTAATCATCCCGGCATTGCACTTAATGACCATAAATTCTTGTATAGAGGTGAATTTGACGATTGGAGCAGTATCAACCTCGCCAAAGATTTAGAATGTGTAAGCTCTTCTGCTTATATGGCAAACATGTTGAACCAGTCTAAAGCTAGAAGTATAACAAAACCTTTTCTAAAAAAATGGTATAATAAAATGAAGAAGCTCAGCACTTACCAGAAGTATGCTAAGGCCATTGATGGGTTACATAGTATTTTGTCCCTTCCCGGGAATTCAGTACATGCGGTCGGATTTAACATTAAAGAGAATTGGTTAGGGGGGAAGAAATTCCCAGGGTGATTCAGTATGTTTGCACTTATAAAACGGTTTTTTAAACAAATTAAAAAAATTTACAAATGGGGACTTGACATGAATAAAAAAGATGTTTATATTTATTACAGCCCGGCGACAGATGTCACTGGAAAAAAGTTACAGGAAGCTCTTGGAATTCAGGGGGGTAGTAAAAAACCTACCGGTAAAAAGCTGGTAATTGGATGGGGAGCTAAAACAAATGAAGCCACAAAGTTTCCAAAAGGAATTAAAACCCTAAATCACCCCGATGCGATCAGAACAAACAGAAATAAATTTGAAGCCATGGGTGTAATGGCCACTGCGTTAAATGTGGGAAATAGCACACATGTTCCAAAATATTTCACAGCCGATCGAATCAAACAGGAATTGGGTGCCGGTAATATCGCCCTACCCCTGATAGGGAGAACGAAATTCCATCAGGGTGGAAAAGGTTTTTGGCCCTGCCCTACAACAGCACAATTGGACGACGCACTTACAGCCGGTGCGCATCATTTCATCCAGATGCTGCCCATTAAGGAAGAATACAGACTGCATGTATTTGACGGTGTCGTTGTTCACGCAGTAAAGAAGGTTAAACGTTCCGATACGGAATTTGAAAAAGCCTTCATTGAAGACGAATTGGCTAGGCAGAAGGTATTGGCCGAAAAGAACAATGATCCCTTTGATGAGGCAACCGCGACGTTGATGCTACGACGTCAGGCAAAAAATGCCACTGCCGGCGGAGCTAATATGCTCCTGAGGTCCAACCGCCTCGGCTGGAAATTTGCCATTGTAAAGAAGTACTCCAAAGAACTGGGTGAAGTAGCTGCCAAAGCAGTTAAAGCACTTGGACTTGATTTTGGAGCAGTGGACTGTTGTCTCGACAGTAACGATGTGCCGTATGTGTTTGAAGTAAATTCTGGCCCTGGATTGGAGGGTACCTCGTTTACCAAATACGTTGAAGCGTTTAAACTGATCATTGGTAACAAAAATGAAAAGAAGGAGGAGGCTACAATAGCTGCTCCCGCCGGCCCAAAATCTACAAAGGTATCTTTCTCTGTAGAGGCAGATACTTTGAAGAGACAACTGGCGGATCTCCAAACTATGATTGATGAGAGTACCAATGATGACGAACTTACAACGATCAAGAAGTTGGGTGCCAAACTCATCTTCGGCGGCCAATAATAAATTTAATCTAACCCTATCTGGTCAGTCATTGGCTGATCAGATAGCTGGTTTGTTAAATCATAATAATAGACTGACTGTATTATATAGCGGTCAGTCTATTACGGCTAATGCAAATCAATATTTTGTTGAGGTGTACGGCCAAACGGTTATAGGTTGTGTGGGCTTACAGAAAGGCCCTAGAATGGATAAAGTACTACACCTGAGTGTCAGCCTACTAGCTAGGCATAAAGGGGTGGGATTCCGTTTATTAACAACAGTGGTTAATAACTCTGATAAAGATGTCATTTATATGACCATCAGAGAAGATAATTTTATTAGCTTGACACTAGCTAAGAAGCTAGGCTTTGAAATTATTGCATATAAACCAAAATACAATTATAATGTCTTGACTTTATGTCTATTCAGGAGGAAAAATGTCACAGAAAGAGCTTACTAAAATAAAATATGCTGCTATCGAAGTGATTAGAAACGGCGCAAAATCTGCAGATGATATCGAATGTGGTGCAGTAATGGGTATCTGTCGCAGAAAAGATGATAAAGATAATGTGATTCCGTTCCTTGCAGTAGTAAACTCTGCAAACTCAATCCGTCTTTATAATCTGAATGAGTACAAGGTTATAACCCTTGATATTCTTGACGATGCCACCAGGTATATGACTGTTTATACCAATACGGTAGACGATCAAGATGCTGCTATAGATATGATCGACCAGTTGGTTGAACAAATGAAAGAGGCAGGCAGATTAATGGCCAATGATACCCATAACGAGCTAATCGACGTTGAACGTTATGAAAATATGCCTGATGCTGTACTGGAAGGTAGCAATCTTTCCGATAAAACAAAAAGTGGAAATAATTCATCCACTAATAATTCATCCAACCAGCAATCAACAATAACAAATACCACTACCACCACATACGTTAAGAAAATACCTACCGTACTGAGTGTGAAACGGAAAGGAAAACTTCCTTCATCTGACAGACTTTCAGCCATGCGTGACAAAGTGGTACAATTGGCACTGGGTGAATTTAATGTTAATACCCTGCCCGTCCCAAAATGCGATATTGAAGACATTATTAAAACTGCAGAAGAAAAGACTGCCGAAGAAGGTAAAAAAAAGAATTGGACAGTCTAGCTACGTCTGTGGCTTTAGCGGTTGAAGACTGTGAGTCCTGTCCAGTAATATATAACTCTTCATTTTCCGACGGTAAAGCCGATAAGGACCTGGCTGAGAAATTTTGTGGTGCGGCGGTGTGTATCTACACATAGGAAATTATATGGAACTAATAGGACATAGTAATACAAAAAGTAGAATAAAAATAGCACTAGACTCTGCTAAACTCCGGAATACAGCCTTACCTCATCTATTATTGTCTGGTGCCGCTGGTTGTGGTAAAACTACTACAGCCCAATGGTTAGCTAATCAGGGAGATTATGAGTATTTACCGGCCTCTCCATTGGAATTAAAAACTAAAAAAAGTGTTTATGATCTATTGGAAAAGCTGAATATCCAAGGCTATAATAAAACAGGGGATAGGGTAGAAGACGTAAAACCTACTATCATATTCTTTGATGAGATACACCAGTTACCTGTTATCGGCCAAGAACTTCTGGGATTAGCCATGGAACGTTTTATACTTGAAGCTGACATTCCAAATAAATTAATATGGTTACCGCATTTTACGATTGTAGGGGCAACCACTGACGATGGGAAGTTAACAAAACCTTTTAGGGACAGATTTAAATTAAAGTTTATTTTTGAACCTTATAAAGACAGAGATATGCGCAGTATTGTTAGATTTCATGCACTTAAACATAAACTTGCTATAACCAGGCAAGCAGTGGATAATCTCACAAAACGAAGTAGAGGCGTGCCAAGAATCATGGTAAACTATCTTGAGACTGTACGTGATGTTATGTTGGCCAAAGATTCTGAGATGATCACTTCAGGTCTAGTTGATGTAGCGTTCACTTCAATTGGTGTAGATCCTACTGGGTTGACTAAAGTTGAATTGCAAATTCTAAAATCTTTATTTGAAGCCGGAGTACCTGTGGGTTTGGATAATTTAGCTATAATATCTAACGAATCTCCAAAAACGATAGTTCAAACTTTGGAACCATTCCTAATTAGGAGAGGGCTTCTAATTAGAACTGGGAAAGGTAGAAGTATTACCAAAAACGGTGTTAAATACCTTGAGGATAATGGCCACCTTGAAAATAGGGCCGTCAATAAAGTCTTGATTGATACTACCCATGTAAGGGATTAGGAGTAATATGGGGGATAATTATAAATATGATATCATAAGTACTAAGGCTCCTGAAGAAGTAGGGCCCTCGAAAAAATTACTTGGTGATAATCTTAAAGATGCAGAGGAGTTATTGGCAAAATTTAGTGTCTATATCAACAAAATGGCTGGGATATACGCAGCCTCAACTTCTATTGATAAAGGTGAATTTTTCGGTGAAGCTGTACTAGCTTTAGGGAAAGCAAGAGCAGAATTTGATCCGATCAGAAGCGGAGATTTTATACCGTTTGCTAAATTTCTAATATTAGACGCCATGAATGAATGCGTTAAAATAAATAAAACTTTGTTACACATACCTTCTTATATAGATAAATCCCATAATATACTAAATAGAATTAAAAGCTCAATATTTAAGTATACTGACGACTTGGATACTGTTTTAACAGATGGGATTTTTAGAAGGAATATATTACCTAAAATAATTAACGATAATGTTAGTAATGACATTACTTTGTTAAAACGAGCTGCGAAACGAGCCTCAATCACATTTAAACAGTTGGTAGAAAGAGTGCTAGTTGTTCCTATGTTAGCCGCTGTCGAAGACGACATTGAGTTAATTGAGGATAATACAAGTCAAGATACTCTTATTGCTAAACTGCTGGTAGATAAAATAAAACTATTATTGGATGAAGAAGAGTTAGCTATTGCTGAATTAATTATGCAAGATAGAACTAAAGTTGAGATGTGTAGCATTCTTGGACATACTAATCTTTGGGTCAATAATAGAATTGAGTCAATCCGTAGAAAGGTAAAAAGGATGGCTATGGGAGAGGGCAATAAATGATAAACTAATTGCTGAGATTAAATTTAAAGTAGGAGATAAAAATGAAAACGTTAGAAGCACTTCGTAAATTAGAAAAGGATACCCATGCGGAATTCGGGACAGAAGTGTATATTGTCGGTGGCTATGTTCGAGACTTTCTAAGAAGAAAGAAGAACAAAGACATAGACGTTGTAGTACGTCACATAACTTTAAATGGCGTACAAAAGTATTTGAGCAAATTTGGTAAAGCCAAACAATTAACTGTTCATAATGTCATTGGTACTGAGCCTATTACATTTATAACATTTAAGGCTAAAGATGATACGATAGAAGCCCAAATCGCGCTTGTAAAAGGACTTGGTAAATGGAAAGGTAAAATAGACGCTCCGTTAAAACACGACAGCAGTCAACGAGACTTTACCATAAACGCCATGTATCTTCCTATCAATAATCTCTCCCTTAAGGGGGTTATAGATTATTGGGGAGGTAAAAATGATATTACAGCGAGGCAAATATTATCAATTGGTTCCGCTAAGGAGAAGTTTCAAAAATCTCCTATCAGAATACTTAGAGCGTTCTCTATGGCCGCTAGGACAAATTACTCAATTTCGAATCATGTTAAGTTCGCCATAAGTGAATGTGGCCAGTTCTTAGCAAATGTTTCGCAAGAAGCTATAAGAGCTGAACTTGAAGAAATTCTGTTAAGTCATAAACCTTCAACTTACTTCAGAAGTATGAGAAAATTGGGTATATTGAAGATAATACTGCCGGAATTAGCACGATGCTATTCCTGTCAACAAGATAAACGCTATCATAAATATAACGTATTCACACACCTGGTATACTCATGTGATCACACTGAACCGGACTTGATATTACGTTTGGCGGCGTTATTTCATGACATTGGGAAACCGATGGTTAGAAGAGAGATCAATGGTAAAATTACCTTCCATAAACATGAAGTAGTGGGAGCGAAAGAAGCCGAAATCATACTACGGAGACTGAGATTTGATAACAAAACCATAACTCAGGTCACGCATTTAATACGAATGCACATGTACCATTACACACGTAAATATACTGATGCAGGGGTTAGACGTTTTATAGCCAATGCAGGTGTCTCTAAAGAAGACATCAAAGATATTGGAAACCTTCCGTTGTTTAAAATTCGAAAGGCTGAACGTCTTGGAAATGGGTTCAAGAAGCAGGCAGTTACGCAAAGACAGCTTGATTTTGAAAACCGCATTGTTAAGACTTTCAAGGAAAGCTCCGGTTTCTCAGTAAGTGAACTAGTAATAGATGGTGCTGATATTAAACAGATTTTTGGTTTAAAGCCCTCTCCTCGTATTGGACAGATTTTAAACCATCTATTGAAAATTATAATGGAAGATCCAAAAGCCAACGAAAAACGAATTTTACTTCACTGTACTTTGGATTACCTCCTGGATGAGAAGGGATAATATGGAAAAAACCAACGAAGAATTAAGACTTACTACTCTTACCATGTTGTTAACTTTATTGAATGACTCTATGGAGATCGTTGAAAAGGTTGCAGCGGGGGAAGAGATGGATGCTGAAATTACTGGCAGGGCGAGCTTCCTTGTTACACAATTCAAAAATGATTATTCCGGGGTTGCTGAGGCGGCTTTTCCAAGAATCGCAGATTGATTTCTGTGGTTCTTTCTATATATATAATGTGGTGTATCTCGCAGGTCAGTGATTATCTATTAGTACTATCCAATGGATTAGGAAACTGTTAATACCGAGCCCAATATTAAAGCATATTCCAGGATTTGATGCTTTTTAGTGATATGAAAACATGTGTTATTCGAAAATGGTGATGGGGGTTTCCTGTTGTTAAATCCTCCACGAACAGTAAAAAAACAACTCGAATAATAGTTTCATTTGCTTCTCTAACATGTATTCGCTAAAAGAATAGAAGTTCAAATCTTCTATAATATTTAAGAGATAGACCACATAATCAGGGAGGAGTGTCAGTAATGATGCTAAAGGTTGCCAGTAATGGAACTAGTGGTTCGACCCCACACCTCCCAAAAGATGCTTATAGTTATATTACTGGTACTAACGCCATTAGTTTCAACAAAGTACACGAAACGCAAAGTAGGCTACTAAAGTCGAAACGTAAAGTAGAGGAAACGTTCGTAACAATCGCTAGGGTGCTGATTTTATGATTGAATCTTAAGATTCGAGTGGGGAAGTGGGCGGGCACATATAATATAAGCATTGTGTTATGTTTAATGATTTGATTTGTTTTTTGAGATTTTCGGGGTAATGCGGGCTAGGGATCGGCCTTATGCTCGCAACAAGGTAAAAGACCGAAGTTAATGGATTATCATATTCAACTATAACACTCCATTAACGATTCCTTGTCTTTTACATAAGAACAATAAGGCTAGAGACCGAAGCTACTAGGTTATCACTGCTAATGATTATTCCCTATAAGCATACACTTGTCTCTAGTCATAAGACCGTAGTACGCAAAAAACCGAAGATTGGTGGATTATCACTATAAATGATCCTCAGGGCACGACCCTGAATACCCTCCATCAACAATTACTTGTTTTTTGCACAAGATTCATACATATTCATTTTATACCAAAGAAATGAACCTCCTTAAATTGTATGAGTGGGGCAATGTGTAGTAGGCCATATTGCTCCACATAAGTGGGACTCACAGTTATTTAACTTACTGTTAATCTAGGATTTTACTGTATCCTTTAACGAGTCCCTCAACTTTTTTTATCAGAGCGAGGTGCAGTATGGACGGATTCTTTTTTGATTTTGCCGAAGGGGAAGAAAACGAATATTTTGAAGATGATTCCAAAGCGAATGATAATCTAGTATCTTCAAATAATCAAGAATATGAAAGACAATTGGAATTTGAGGAAGAAGATTATAAAGACGGAATTGATCGAATCCCTATTCATCAAACAATTGCTGTAGTCGGTGCCATGTTAGAAACAGAAACACCGTTGCAGGCTGAAATAACTGAGGAAGTGACAGAATATATTTCCTTAACAGAAGCCCGTGGGCCTAAACAGGTGTGTAAATACAAAAAGCCTCTAAGACCTTTTGAGCAGTATGTTCAGGATGTACTTTCAGGGAAGAAGGATCGTAGGGACCCTCTTTAAAATTGGAGTGAACTATGGTAAACTTATGCATTGTTGGCAGGCCAAAATCAAAAGCTGTTACTAGGATAGTTAATTCTACTCCATTAAGTAGGTACACTAAATTTTGTGATGCCGTTGTTAATTATGGCCTTGCTGGTACTAGACTTGATAATTTCAGTGCTAAACACGCTTCGTTTAAAAGTCAACCTACAATCAATAAATTCATAGGTTGTAATAAGTACAGGGCAGTTAAAGACGCTGAAACGGCCAAAATACTTGTTCCGAAAACATTACTATCGTTGAATAAATCTGATAATAAGACTGATTTTCTTACAAAGAAATTTCATTCTCAAGGCGGTATAGGTATCGACTTGGCCACCACGACATCTAAACTCAAGGGTAAATACTACCAAGAGTTTATAAATGACCGGCGATATGAACTTCGAGTTCATAGCTTTCTCTGGTTGGATGCAAAAGACTGGTTAATTCAAAAACGATTCGGCAAGGACGGGGAGATTGCATGGAACTACCATAATGGCGGTAGATTTCAAACAATTAAAAACCCGAATGGGTATGAAATCTTTAACAAAGCTAAAGAGATCACCATCGAGATACTAAAGATGCGTAATATGGCTTTCGGTGCGGTGGACTTTATTCTTTCTAGTTCAGGTAAACTATACTTTATTGAAATTAACTCTGCTCCGGGCTTTACAGAGCTTAGTGAAGGTATGTATGTTAAAGCTTTTAATACATTGGCAAATAAACCTAAAAAAGACGTTCTTAAATATTGTAGATAGTCCAGGAGACACTCCATTGAAAAAAGAATCCCCCCTCACTCTAGATAACGGTTTAGTTATTCAACCGCCTAGACAAACTAATACGTATAACATGGATTTTAGTATGGCCTTTGTAACAGGCAATAATCAACAAGTGTGTGCACTAGTCTCATGTAGAGATTATATGCACGACACCATTCGTACTAAAGTTAATAACAATAAAAGAATTAACGATGACGGCCATTCCTATCATCCTAAGGCGGGTGATCCTAACCCTTGTATGGATAGGCTTAGGTTATTAGTTCGTTTTAGAACTGCCCATGTAGATAAATTTAATATGGGTCTAAAAGCTCTAAACGATATGGAAGTCTATGCGGAAGACATGGAAAAAACCACGAGTGAATTCGTCCAGGTTCAAGGAAAAAACGATGCCACTTGGACACATGTACTTCTCAAAGGCTCCAAAGAGTATATGGATATACCACACCTTTTATCCTTAGTAACTTTAACCCTTCGGTTTTTCACATTGAACCCAAAAATGGATTACAAAGAAGTAGGTGATATAACTAGGGTATATAAGAATATCTGTGATAAAGGAACAATTTTAAAAGATAAGTATCTAATGGAATCCAGCCATCTATGGATGCATCACGTATTAAAAAACAGAGCTGAACTTTTTGCAGAAAAAGCACTAAAAGAAATGTACCCGCTATCAATTGGGTATAGTTTTCATAGTCAGGGCGGTATTATGGAACTATGTAAAGCAAATTCGCCCAATAAAGATGTAAATGCACGTGTGAAAGAATTACAAAAAAGATATAAACAGGAGTCGTAAAAAAGATTCTTTTTATATACGTATGACTTTTAGCCATATCAAAAGCTGATTTTTGTACAATACAACGCTCCAGTTACAATGAGTGCTACAAGTAATATAGATACTAATATAAAGTATTTATTGTAACTGGTTTAAAGCGGGCAATACCATTCGTAGAATGAGTCTGTTCGTTTATCTTATTAGTTTAATAACGATGGGTATAGTAACCTAAATTCGTAAGATCCTTTTATTAATTACAAGTTTTAGGCCATGAGGGTCTGAAACAACTCTTCTGGCATAGAGTATAACTTGTCTGAAGGATTTACTTAGAGTAAGTATACTGACTTATGGCCAATTAAAAGAGTAAGACAGGTCGCGTGGGTGTGTGGGTGGGAAACTTTTTTGTAATAAAAAGCCTAATAAGGCATAAGACCAAGTAGTCCTTCTATGTTAATGGGGTCGGAGTCTAATCACTAGATTCTGACCCTATTTTTTTACTTCTTATTAAATATTAATAAAAATATGATATTTTTTTGATATCTTGTACTATATTATATATATAGAGG
>Ga0190313_1000186_pt1 | contig 39905 bp, 40 predicted proteins | sample 4870071011_MG_FD_169989 | JGI IMG/M metagenome (GOLD analysis project Ga0190313, IMG submission 169989) | Hydrothermal vent sediment bacterial communities from Southern Trench, Guaymas Basin, Mexico - 4870-07-10-11_MG | ecosystem: Environmental > Aquatic > Marine > Hydrothermal vents > Sediment ... | reverse complement strand
AAACCAAGGCCGAATACGTATAGTATGCAACCTTTAATGCGCCTTGTATATGGGCCAAAATCCTGCGCTATTTCTGCTCAACTTATTTCATCTCCGTTCCTAAGGAACGAGGACGAAATAAAAAGATTTCTCTTCCCTGGATATTTAGGCATTCTAAAATTGCCTGGGAATATCTATTTCATTGCAGCCAGGTAATAATTTTTAAACAGGCTCTAAGAATACAAAGCGAATATACAAGGCTCATAAGTAAAAACATAAACCAAAAGGATGGGGGCAAGAGGCCAAACAATATGACGAAGAAGGATCAAGCCGAGGCCTGATCTTGAGCCTGCTGGTTGATCACTGTCTCCTGTTTCATTCTGACCAGGTGGCCTTAATAAACAACAAGCTGCCCGCAAAAACTGTTGACAGCCTGTGTGAAACCGTTAAGATTGACAGTATTTTAGCCTTTGCTGAAGAAATTATATACAACGATGAACCAGAAGTTTACTTTAAAAAAATCTCGGCATTTAAAAAAAAGTATTTTGGCTATAAATTCCAAAATTCTTTGGTTTTTTAAACCGTAAACTGATAACTGTAAACCATGAACGGTTATTCTTGCTTTTGATGATAACTTTTAACGTATAGGGAAATTTCCATGTACGTTTCTGAGGGGGGGGCAGGGCAGAGGCCTTACGGCCTTTGCCCTGCCCGATTTTGTGAATTCCATGAATTTTGTACCAAAATTTAAAGGCGTACTGTTCGATCTTGACGGTACTTTGATTGATACTGTAAATGATATTGGGGATGCGGTTAACAGAACTCTTGAAAAAAGAGACTTTCCAACGCATCCCATTTTTGCATACAGAGAATTTATAGGAGATGGCACAAAACAACTTATCATAAGAGCTCTGCCAAAAGAACATCGTATAAAGAAGATGATAGCCTCCTGCCTGGAAGAGTTTATGCAGGATTATGCCTGTAATTTTAATATTAAATCAAAACCTTACAAAGGGATACCTGAGCTGCTTGACGGGTTAATACAAAAAAATATAACAATTGCTATTTTATCAAACAAGCCGGATACCCTTACAAGAAAATGTGTTTTCTCCATACTTGAAAAATGGAATTTTGATGTTGTTTTTGGTCAGCGTGATCATCTCCCCCCTAAACCTGATCCCGCAGGAGCCTTTGAAATCGCTGCAAAGATAGGGATTGACCCTAAAAATATTCTTTTTGCAGGTGATTCAGGGGTTGACATGAAAACAGCAGCTGCTGCTGGAATGTATCCTGTTGGAGTATCCTGGGGTTTTCGCTCTTTAAGCGAGTTAAAAGAAAATGGAGCGCAGCTTATTGTAAACAACCCTGCTGAACTCCTTGAATTTATTTAATCTCCGATCCTAAACGACTTTGTAATTACTCATGTATACAATACCTGTGAAAAGGTTTTAACAAAATGGAACGACTATATTATTTTATAAGACGGCTTCTTCTGATAATTCCCACATTTATAGGAATTACTTTTTTATGCTTTGGGCTAATACAATTTGTTCCAGGGGGCCCCGTTGAACAGATGATAATGGGAATGAAGGGGATAGGGAGCGCAGAATCGGCGGGGGTTACGGCAAATAGTGCTTCTATTTCCGAAAGCCAGCGCAAAGCTCTGGAAATCCATTTTGGATTTGATCAGCCCCTTTTTAAAAGATACTGGAAATGGCTTGTCACAGACAGGCTAGGCATGAAAATGGAGTCTTATAAATTCTCCAATAAAACAGCATGGCAGCTTATAAAAGAACGATTCAAAGTCTCTTTGATCTTCGGTGTAACAGGTTTTTTCCTATCCTACCTTATATGTATACCCCTGGGTATAATAAAAGCCATTCACCATAACAGAATGTTTGATATGGTATCGAGTCTTATTGTTTTTGCAGGATACGCAATCCCTCCATTTGCCCTGGGAATGGTTTTAAAAATGCTGTTTTGCGGCACAACAGACTCCATGTGGGATATATTCCCTGTGGCAGGCTTTTATTCTGAAAATTTTTCAGATCTTACCTTTTTTGCAAAAACAAAAGATATCTTTACCCATATGTTTTTGCCTGTCTCCTGCTATATGGCAGGAAATTTTGCAGTCCTCACCCTTCTTATGAAAAATTCTTTACTTGAAGAAATCAGTAAAGATTATATCAGAACAGTCATGGCAAAAGGAGGAAGTTTGACCAGGGCCATATGGGGACACGCCTTAAGGAATTCTCTCATACCAGTTGCCACAGGGTTCGGTTCCATCCTCACTGTAATGTTTGCCGGTTCTGTAATAATAGAGCAGGTTTTTGAAATTCCAGGAATGGGGCGATTAAGCCTGGAAGCTGTTATAGGAAGAGATTACCCAGTTTTCATGGGGATTCTCTCCCTGACATCTATTTTGGGCCTTTTTGGAAATATTTTGTCAGACCTGGCCTATATACTGATAGATCCAAGAATCACATTTCAAAAAACCTGACCCGGCATAGCCGGAGCCAAAAAAAATATCACGAAAATACGAACTTCTTTGAGTAATGCACTAAAAATCAGCCGCCCAGGCTATAGATTGTCAAATAATTATTTCATCCCCGTTCCTTACTATGTTAATATACCGTAACCATATGGAAGCATGGTTGCTTAATGAACTGTGGGTGTTATTGTGTTGCCGTTGAATAAAAATTCAAAACTCAGGAGGTATCATGGCAACAGCAGTTAAAGTATCTGATGACCTTTTTGAAAAAGCAAAAATCAAGTCAAAAGTTTTCAAAAGATCTATTGCCGGACAAATTGAATATTGGGCAAAAATTGGACAAATGATTGAAGACAATCCAGAGCTGCCATTACAATTTATACAAAATATCCTCATTGGAAAAGAAGAGATTAAAGCTGGTCAAGGAACTCCATACGTATTTGGGAATGATTAATGACCGTAATAGCAGAAATAATACAATCTCAATTTTTTGCTAAACAAAAAAAGAAGTTGCATAAAAATCAAATCAAAGATTTAGATAATGCAGTAAAAACGATATTTGAAAATCCAGCAATTGGTAATAAAAAAATTGGAGACTTGCAGGGGGTTCGTATATACAAGTTCAAATCATCAAATATGCAAATCCTCCTTGCAGGTGAAATAGTTGATAATACGCTTTATCTATATGCATTTGCTTCCCACCAGAATTTCTACAAAGAATTAAAAAAATACATCCATCATTGACCATCTGTCCTGCCAAATATTCTAAGGCGGTTTTTGCCCGCAACCCACGTCAAGGCGTGTCGCAATGGAAAACCGTAGGGGCGGATTCCATATCCGCCCTGTCCGTATCCGCCAAAAAATACAGGGGCAGAAATGGATTCTGCCCCTACCCCAGCCAAACTCATTGTATTTACAGATATCAAGTTGACCATCTACAAAATTTGTAGCTAAATTTTCATTATAATTTTCTTGTTTTTATGACAGAAGTTCAGGAGTAAGGTACTATTCTCCATACCTGTTTTCATAATTTTTCCAGTATTTCCCCCTGAGTCTCTTTTTCAAAACTTTACCCACAGGATTCCTTGGAAGGACGGAAATAAATTCAACACTGGCAGGTTTTTTATAACCGGCAAGATTCTTTACGCAAAAATCGATAACAGCTTTCTCAAGGAGCTCTTTTCCCTTTTTAACCACAACAAAGGCCTTTACCGCCTCTCCCCATTTCTCATCCGGTATTCCAATAACTGCTGCTTCTAAAATATCGGGATGGGTATAAAGAACCTCTTCTATCTCCCTGGGATAGATATTTTCCCCTCCGCTGATAATCATATCCTTTTTTCTATCGACTATAAATATATATCCCTCGTTGTCAACGGTTGCAAGGTCCCCTGTATAAAGCCAGCCGTTTTTTATGGCCTGGGATGTCTCTTCAGGGAGTCGCCAGTATCCTTTCATTACATTATCCCCTTTTACAATAATTTCTCCAATTTCATCCGGTTTTACAGAAGCACCCCGTTTATTTACAACTTTCACTTCCACGTTGAATATTTCCTTTCCGCATGAAGCAAGCCTTTTTACTTCGCTGTCAGAACCTTCCATAATATGTTCTTCCGGCATCAGGAGGCAGACTCCAGGGCTTGCCTCTGTTAAACCATAGGAATGCAGAAAATCACAATTAAAGGTTTTCATCGCTTTTTTAAGTAATGCCACCGGCATGGGAGCTGCTCCGTAGAGAAAAAATCTAACACTGGAAAAATCATAATCTTCACCGGTTTTTTCCATATGCTGTAGAAGAAAATTGACCATTGCAGGAACACCCAGGCAAAAAGTAATTTTGTTTGCTTCCATATCTTTCAAAAAATGTTCAGGGTCAAAATCACTATGGATAATAATGGTTCCCCCCACATAGAGTACAAGAAGGGCATACTCAGCCGCAGTATGATATAAGGGGACGCAGTTAAGAAAGATATCGTTTTTATCAAGTTTTAAATCGATAATTCGTGACATATACATGGAAATTAAATTTTTATGGGTCAGCATAACACCTTTGGGGTTTCCAGTTGTGCCGCTGGTGTACATGAGAACCGCCAAATCGTCATCCTCTATTCCCCCGGGAAAGGTTTCAGGATAAAAATCTGATACTAATTCTTCATAGGAAGTGATGAAATCGGGTTTATCAGAAACAACGTAGAAAGAAGAAAGGTAATTTAAGTCCGGCTGGATAAGTTGAATTGTCCCTGCAAACTCTTTATCAGAAATAAGACTTTTCATTTCGGAATCATTAATTATATGTGCAAGCTCCCTTCCTGTGAACCTGCAGTTTAACGGTACAAGTACTCCGCCAATTTTAGGAATTGCCAGGTACAGCTCGATGAATTGTGAAGAAGGACGGCTCAGAACCCCCACTCGGTCACCTTTTTTTATCCCTATGCCTCTTAAACCCCAGGCAACCCTGTTCACCCTGTCTTCCAGCTCTTTATAGGTATATTGTGAATTTTTAAAAATAACGGCTGTTTTATTCGGATAAAGTTTTGCGTTTCTTTTTACAAGATCTCCCAAAAGCATTATTATACCTCCATTTAAACAAAGGGCTAAGGACTATCCAAATTCAGCAGTGTCCGGTTAGAAAATTGCAAAAAAGAAAATACGGAAAATACGGAAAATACGGAAAGTTTAATTGTTTTTTCCGCTATTGCGAATAAATTTCTTGAATTTCTAAGCTTGCTCCGCCAAAATTGCGAAACTCGCTCGTGCCTCACTCAAACAATCGCAATTTTTTGGCTACGCTGCACTAAGAAATTCTACGAAATTTATTAAATACGCTACAAAAACAATTAAACTCCCCTTACGCAAGATTCTAAACGGACACTATGATCCAAATTAATAATTTGTCTTTTTTACAGAAATAAACTTTTTTTCTGTACACCTGTCAACAGGTTATTTATAGTAACAATTCAGGTATGCTGATTACAAACACGCTATACATATCAACTGATATAATTACTATTATATATTCTAAACCTCACAATTTTCACAGCAAAAAGGTTATTTCCCTAAAAATTTATATTAAACCCAATATGCCGCATATTCAGGAGGATAAATAATGTTCACGAATATCATAAGAACCTGTTTTGCTCTTTTTTATATTTTATCTGTTCTATATGCTCCTGCAAGTTCTCATGCTCTGTCACCAAAAGATTTAAATACTCCCCAGGCTTTGGAACAATGGAAATCATGGGTTCTTTACGATAAAGATGAACGCCTTTGTCCTTTTAATTATAATGACGGAGATATTGCAAGGTGTACCTGGTCCCCCCGTTTAAAAATTTCTGTTGAGCGTAAAACAGGTCTTTTCCAGCAGGAATGGTCTATTTTTGCGGAAGGTATGGTCCAGTTACCGGGAGGAACCCAAAACTGGCCGCAGGATGTTAAGGCAAATGGTGAAAAAATTCCGGTGATCAATAAAAACAACAGGCCTTTTATAGTTTTAATCAAGGGTAACCATACCATCACAGGGAGTTTTGTCTGGAAAGAAATCCCTGAAACCCTATCCATCCCTGCAGATACAGCGTTGACAAGCCTTTTTGTAAAAGGGCTCCCTGTTGACTCCCCTGTTATCGACAAAAACGGGCGTCTCTGGATACAGAAACGGACAGGCGTCGGAAATGATGAGGACAGGCTGGAGGTTCATCTCTTTAGATTAATAGATGATTCAATCCCGACCCTTATAACCACATACCTGCGCCTGAACATCTCAGGCAAAACCAGGGAAATTTTACTTGACGATCTATTGCTTAAAGATTCAATCCCTGTAAATATTCAATCCCCTCTCCCTTCAAGAATCCGTTCCCAAAACAGCCTGATGATTCAGGCACGGCCTGGGAACTGGAATATATCTATAACCTCCCGCTTTGCCAATCCCACAAATAAAATAGGCCCTGTTAAGGGGAAATACGGGGAAGAGATCTGGTCATTTAAATCCGAAAATCATCTTCGCATGGTAAAAATATCAGGAGCTGATCAAATTGAACCGGCAAGAACAAATCTCCCCTCCCAGTGGAAGGGCTTCCCCGCATACTTAATGAAGCCAGGGGCAAGTATTGATTTAAAGGAGATCAAAAGGGGGGATTCCGATCCTGCTCCCGACAAATTAAATATTCACAGAACATGGTGGCTCGATTTTAATGGAAAGGGATTCACAATACAGGATAAAATTACCGGAACCATGGGTAAAAACTGGTCCATTGCCTTAAATCCTCCGGGAGTTTTGGGAAAAGTCTCTGTGGACGGGATTAACCGGCTGATAACTTCCCATGGAAAGGAGAAAAAACCAGGGGTTGAACTCCGCCGGGGGAACCTTAATCTCCTTGCCGATTCCAGGCTTGCCAGAGTGGGCGCCTCTTTCCCCACAGCAGGGTGGGATCATGATTTCCAGTCTTTTTCCGGCCGCCTTAACCTCCCCCCGGGGTGGCGGCTTTTCTCAGCAAAGGGGGTTGAAACAATTCCTGCTACATGGTTTAAAAAATGGACATTGCTCGATATTTTCATTCTCCTTATCATTGCCGTGGCCATGTATAAAATAAGGGATATCATGTGGGGATTTATAGCCCTTGTGACAATAATTTTTCTATACCACGAACCTGGTGCTCCCCGGCTGATATGGCTTCACCTCCTTGCAACAGCAGCCCTTATAAAAGTTCTTCCCCAGGGCTGGTTTAAGCGGCTGATTTTTTCATGGAATATCGGAGCCGTAATAATACTTTTGGTAATATCCATACCATTTATGATTACCCAGATTCAAACAGGAATATATCCCCAGCTTGAAAAACCAGGATTTTCTTTCCGCCAGATATCCGTTTTACCAAGAACAAATAGCCTGGCAGATAAAATAAGTGAAGTCGAGGAAGAATCATACAAAAAGGGTAGATTAAAGAAAACTCGCAAATTATATTCCTCACAATTAATACCCGGAAAAAGCCCTCTTTACCAGGGGGAAAAGCAATTTTTTGCCCATGAACCAAACGCCCTTATACAAACAGGGCCGGGGCTTCCAAAATGGAAATGGCGTACAATAAAAATGAATTTAAATGGCCCAGTGGATAGATCCCAGCAGATAAGATTATGGCTTGTATCCCCTTTTTTACACCTTTTGGCATCTATTTTAAGGGTTGTTTTACTGGTGTTTTTAATTCTTGGCATGATTAATATTAAATACTGGCGGACAACAGTTATAAACGGGTCTGCTCTAAAAAACGGAGCTGTCCTCTTTATTATAATCTCTTTTTTCCCGATTTTTTTTGGAGGAAGTAAATCCCTGGCATCGGAAAATTCTTTCCCACCCCCATCCATGCTGGAAGAACTTGGGGAGAGACTTTTACAAAAGCCTGACTGCCTCCCTTTTTGCGCAGACGTAAGAAAGCTTGATCTCATGATCACAGAGGATACCCTCCGAATTATTCTTGAAATTCACACATTATCCAGAGTAGCTGTCCCATTACCAGGAACAGCAAAATCATGGGTCCCTGAAAATATTTTTATTGATAATAAACCTGCAGAAGCACTTTTAAAAGATGACAACGGGGTTATCTGGATACTTCTACCCAAGGGAATACATATGGTTGTGCTCCAGGGAAAGACCGGCCGGAATAATACCATACAGATTCCCCTTCCCCTAAAACCCCACATGGCAACTGTATCGAGTACGGGATGGGATATTCAGGGGGTTCATGAAAATTCTGTCCTTGAAAAAAATATTCAAATAACCAGAATCAAAAAAGAAGGCCGAACAGAGTTTGATGATCAGCAAAATAATTTTACACCTTTTCTCCATGTGGAAAGGGAACTTGACCTGGGGTTAACATGGAATGTCACCACAAGGGTCAAGCGTTTGACACCAGCGGGAATCCCTCTGGCAGTATCCATTGGACTCCTTGAAGGTGAATCCGTAACCACAGGGGGAATACATGTTAAAAATGGTCATGCCCACATTAATATGGATGCCGGCGCTAAAGAGATTATCTGGAGATCAAGACTGGACCCCAGGGAAAAAATTCTGCTGAAGGCTCCTGAATCTGTCCCCTGGACTGAAACATGGATTCTCAATCTTAGCCCCATATGGCACTGTGAGCTTTCGGGAATTCCGGTAATTTTTCACCAGGATAAGCAAAAAAACCGTCAGCCCCGGTGGATGCCATGGCCCGGTGAAGAGGTTGTCATCGATATTTTGCGGCCCGAGGCGATTCCCGGACAGACTCTCACCATTACCAAAGCCCAACTGGAAATAACCCCCGGCAAACGGATCGGTAAAGGGAAACTCCTTCTTGACATAAATACGAGCCAGGGGGGACAGCACCAGGTGCTTTTACCCATGGACGCAAAACTTCAATCTGTTAAAATAGACCGAAAAACTCAGCCCATAGGCCAAAAAGGGAACAAGGTGGTAATACCTTTGCAGCCTGGAGATCATATCCTGGATCTTGAATGGTTCTTTTCATCCGAGTCTTTATTTTTAATAAAAGGGCCTAAAGTTAAAACAGGCGCCCCCGGGGTAAATGCCAAAGTTACCTTTAATATACCCAGGGACAGATGGGTTCTCTGGGCATCGGGTCCGAGCCTTGGGCCTGCGGTCTTGTTCTGGGGATATTTAATAGTTGTGATGATTATTGCGGTGGGAATGGGAAGGATACCCTTTACCCCCCTTACCACCCGCAGCTGGCTCCTTCTTTTTCTGGGACTGACCCAGGTTCCATCATTAGTTGCAGTAATTATAGCAGGCTGGTTCATCGTTTTTGGTTTGCGTGAAAAATATATGCCGAAAAAAGGCTGGTTTTTTTACAATCTTATGCAGGGGGGGCTCATCTTATTGACCATTGCCGCTCTGTCAGGCCTGTATCATGCAATTGAAAAGGGGCTCCTTGGAATACCAAGGATGCAGATCGCAGGGAACATGTCAAACAACTTCCATCTTCACTGGTTCCAGGACCAGATAGGTTCCCTTATGCCCCGGCCGCTGGTGGTGACTCTTCCGGCCTTTGCATATCATCTTCTCATGCTTGCCTGGGCATTATGGATAGCATTTTCTCTTATTAACTGGTTAAAATGGGGGTGGCTCTCCTTTAGTAAAAATGAAATCTGGAGAAAACCGCTGCTTCGGAAAAAACAGAAGGAAAAAGAGACTGCTTCAGAAATCACTTGATATTTCCTCTGTTTTTTATTAATTAATTTATTAGGAGAAGCAAAATTTTATTATGTTTAAATATTTTTTTCATCAAAGAATATTCTTGATTATTTTAATTCTGCAGATAATTTTCTGGTCTATTTATTTAATCAACGAATCTATTAATATGAATTATTCAAGATCCCATGACACACAGATGCGGATGTCTGTTATAAAAACATTGGGGGGGCCATGTATACCGATAATTGCCCAGTGCTGCACATCAAGGAATATATCCGAAGGAATCTACGCCAGGAGGAGTGATCTCCCTGGAGGCTATTGTTTTCATTCGGATTGTGACCTGATTAACACTCGTAAACTTCATAAAGAAAAATATTATAAAATCAGTCTTTCAAAAAAGAAAAGGATAGTTTCTCAATAAGTTTAGACTTTAGGCGTTATAATACCTGAACTTATTTAGAAATTGAAAATAAATATGAAAAAATATTTAAACCTGTTTCTTGTGGCTGCTCAAAATCTTAGAAGATATAAGGCTAAATCGATTACCATTACAATCCCCATAATCCTTATGATGGCTGTCTCATCCTTTATGATGTTTTCCAGGGGAGGATTTGCAAAAGATGCACAGATGGCCCGGGAATTTCTGCCGGATATAACAATTCAGGGAATAGAAGCAGGCCGGGTTGGAAAAATCTCCCTGGACATAATCCCGGAAATTAAAAAAGTTCCCCACGTTAAGATCGTTGCCCCCAGGGTCTGGGGGTATTTACCCCTAAAAGTAGATGACCTTGACATCTCATATACCCTTATGGGGTTGGAGCTTGAAGATATCCCAGACAATCCTGAGTTTCTGGAAGTAATGGAAGATGGTTCATTTCTTGTCCCCGGGGACAGAAATAAAATTGTACTAGGTTATGGTGTTGCGCAGACATTGGGTTTTAGAGTGGGAGAGGATATTGAAATGGCTCTGGAACTGTGTACCATCTCAAAATCTGACCTAAAAGATATTGGAGATGAAATTACAATTGACGATACCCTGGGAAACCATGGAAAATTTAAGGTAATAGGTATTTTAAAAAATCGTGTTCAAGTATATAGCGCAGACCTGATGATAGTTTCCAATGATGATGCCAGAGATTTTTTCGGATACGCAAAAAATGAGGCGAGTGACATACTGGTTTACCTTGATGAAAGCGGATCTGCTGACAGGGCAGCTTTAATGATATCCCAGCTTTTTACAAATACCCGGGTCATGACGGCAAAAGCCCTCACAAATCTTGTGGTAGAAGCTTTCGGCCGAAGGAGCGGAACATTTTCTGCCATGTGGCTCATGTTGTTTTCAACTGTTTTAATGTTTGCATGGTCGCAGACTACCCATATAAGCGTTGATGCGGGTAAAGAAATCGGTATTTTAAAATCTATTGGGTGGCAAACAGGGGATATAATTCTGGTCAAAATGGTGGAAAGCCTTTTGTACGGTTTTTTAGGTACCAGCATCGGCATCCTTTTAGGTTTTGTTTATGCTCTCATGGGAACCCCTGGTATATCCGGTTATTGCATTGGATGTGCCAGCATTTATCCAAAATTTCCAGTACCTGTAAGCTGTGATGCAGGCTCTATTATCCTCCTTTTTTTAATCGGTGTTATCCCTGTAACACTTATAACTGCAATCCCGGCATGGCTTGCCGGAACAATTGATCCAGACAAAGCAATAAAAAGTTAATTATTATGATATCGATTAAAAATGTTTTTAAAAGATATAAATCAGGCAAAATTTTTGTAAAAGCCCTGGATGATATTTCGCTGAATATCGAAAAAGGAGATTTTGTTTTTTTCAGCGGCCCATCCGGTTCCGGGAAATCGACCCTTTTAAATATCATCGGCTGTCTTACAAGGGTGACCAGCGGAAGTTATCTTCTTGAAGATAAAAAAGTATCACACTGGCCTGATCATTTTCTTTCTCCATTGCGGAGGGAACGGTTTGGATTTATTTTTCAGCAATTTAATCTTATGTCCGGATATTCCGCATGGGAAAATATTGCCCTTCCTCTTATACCCATGGGAATATCCCAAAAAGAGAGACGGAAAAAGGCTCTATCGGTTCTTGAAAGCCTGAATCTTACAACCAGGGCGGATTTTATGGCCCAGGAATTAAGTGGAGGCCAGCAGCAGCTAGTGGCCATAGGAAGGGCCCTTGTTAATAATCCTGACATTATTCTGGCAGATGAGCCTTTTTCGAATATCGATGCCCGCCATGTGGAAAATTTTGAAAAAATTCTGGGGGGCCTGAAAAATCAGGGCAAAACAATAATAATCGCATCCCATTTTCAGGAGCCCATAACCAAGCTGGTGGATAAAACTTTTTATTTTAAAAACGGAATAATTTCCCCAAAAGGTTGATCCCTGCTCCATTTACCGGTTTATTAATTCGTTTTATTTTTTTTATCGTAACTTTTAAGTAACAAACTAAGCGGGTGGGGTTCTAACTAATTGTAATCTAAAAGATTTTGCTTGTTTTTTGATATACAACAATTTCCGGTTGAAAGACGGAATCATCGCCAAAAAATATAAAATCTATCATGTCGCAGTGGATTGCAACCATGTTATTTTGAAACAGGGGCAAGTCCCCTTGTTTATTAGCTGTTCAGCTGTTAGCCTTAGCAAAAATTGTCCTTTATCTAGGGCAGAGGCTTTCCGTCGTGGGTTAGGCTCAGTCGGCCGTTCTCCAAAAATTGTAGAGCAATAATGCTGTAATGATGATTGCCCGAAAACAGGTAGCTGTATCGTTCAACAACGGCATTGGCTTTTGCTTTTGTTGCTGCTGCGGCATATTCTTGCTGGAATGAGGCGGACTTTTGTCTCTCGACAAAGTGTGAGGTGAGAGCGTTAACAATACTTAGTTCTCTTGACATTGCTGGGTTGTTCGCAAGTGCCTGTTTGAATTCCGACGCATAAGCGTAATCTGAGGGCAGTTGAATCTGCCCTTCGTTGTCGTAGGTGATGCTCGAAGGAGCGGTGGGAATGTTGTTCTGGGCCAGGAACTGTGGGAAGGTCGTCGAGATATGGTTGGTCAGTACGTCAATATTATTTTTGCTTGGAAGCAGCAACGGGGGAAGCGTCTGAAATAAAAACTCCTCTCTGTTCGCACTAGCGTCTGGCAAAAAGTAAGCATCTATGTTCAAATTTTTGGAGCCTTGATCGGTGTCGAAGATGGCTGTTGTGCTGGCTCCTGACGCTACGGGAGAATTGGATTGGTCAGCAGGATAGTTTTGTGCTGTTTGGGAGATGGCGACTGTGTAGGCAACATTTGCTCCCGATGCTGAAAGATTTGCCGTGACGTTGGCGGGGGTTTGGTTTTGACGCAAGGAAATATTCAAATGCGAATAGGCGGTATAGGCTCTGGCTGATTGGAGTTTCACTGGACACCTCTTAAACGGAGTTAGTTAATCAGATGCATAAGTTATGCATACTGACGCAAACCCCATGCCAGTAACATTAAAGATGGCCAACAAAACGCTGCGCCAGACCGCAAGAAGCTCAGCTTTCCCAGAGGCTCTTGGCGCGGCTGGTGAGATTGCCGTTAGCCCCTTAAATAGAGAACCTTTATTAATCCTCAAAAGAGTGTTGACAATTATTTATATTTAGACTAGTCTGACTATATATTTATAATAAGGAGGGATTATGAAAGCAATTTGGAAATTACAAGATGCCAAAGCACAATTCAGTAGGGTTGTAGAGGATGCGTTAAAAATAGGTCCTCAGTATGTGACACGCCGAGGAGCAAAGGCAGTTGTTGTCCTTTCAGTTATGGATTATGAGGATTTAGTTTCTAATAAACCAAGTTTCAAAGAGTTTTTATTAAACTGTCCCAAAATGGATGAAGATTTTGAAATCGAAAGACGACAAGATTACCCAAGGAGTATCGATTTGTGAATTATTTACTTGATACTTGTGTAATATCAGAAATTGTTAAACATGCTCCCAGTTCAAGGGTAATTATGTGGATAAATAATATCCCATCAGAACGATTATTTTTATGTTCCCTCACCATCGGTGAAATCCGAAAAGGATTGACCAAACTCCCTGAATCTAAAAAGAAAGAAAGATTGACGGATTGGCTTAATACCCTATTAGAGAATTACCAAGATCGTATTCATTCTATTGATATTACTGTTGCGGAGAATTGGGGCGAAATGCAAGGAAAAGCTGAAAAAGAAGGGGTGCCCATGTCTTCAATAGACAGCCTTATTGCTGCTACAGCCTATACTCATAATCTCATCTTAGTGACAAGAAATGAAAAGGACTTTCAAGCAAGTAAATTGTCCATTATAAATCCTTGGAATGATGAGGAAAATGACTGAGATTGAGCTGACCAGGGGCTTGAGATGGACTGGGCAAAGCCATGCCGCTTTTGAAAGGCAGTATTTGTTCGGTAGTTTGTATCTTTATCATAGTATTTCGGTTATCGTTGCCCAGCCACTCAGCTTTACGTTCTCGGCGGCTTCGCCGCCGAGAATCGCGGAGTTGACTTCGTCAAGTTCCGCCTCTTTACAGGCCAATTCTATCCTGACGCCCATGCTTTTATTTATATTTAGAGTATGGAAATTAGGATTTACCTGAACAATATTATCTGCTTTTTTTAAAAGTGCTAATAACTGTATTTTTGTTAATTTTGAGAACCCTGGCAGTATCACGAATACCACTACCATTTATGGTCATTTCCACAACTTATTCCTTGATGCCCTGCTCATATGCTCTGTAGCGATATTTCAGCATGAACGTTTTAGTTGCACAATCTATATTTTGACAACGGTAACGTTAAAGTACCAAGGGAATTCCATCCAGATTTCATAATTTTGTCACTGCCACAATTTGAGCAGATAATTTTTTGAGAACATGTCATGTAAATGATATATTCATAATATAAATATTTATTCAACAAATTACATGTTTAACCCATTACCCCCTGATGGATTCTTTCTTAACGCTCTCTAATACGTTCAAACAATTTCAATTGTTTTAATCAGGTCATACCTGAAGCATGCTTAAAATCAGCGACGCTGAATAGTTGCGTTCACTTTTACAAATGCGGGGTTATATTATCTCCATACCTCTAAGGGCTCGCTCAACAATAACTTTACATTTTAAGCGCCGATGCATCCCGCCTGGCTGCGTTCCGAAAGCGCAGAAGTATCTTGATATTCCTGCATTTTCGCGCCTTGCCAGCCAGGTGCCTCAACACTTAAAATTGCTAATTTATTTTTGAACGAACCCTAAGGAACGAGGACGAAATAACTTGGTATTTTAAGCGTCGATCCATCCTGCCTGACTGCGTTACAAAAGCGTAGCAATATCTTGATATTCCTACACTTTCGCGCCTTGCCAGGCAGGCGCCTCAACACTTAAAATTGCGAACTTATTTCGTCCCCGTTCCTAAGCAAACCCAAGCTCTTTATGTTTTTTTGTAATAGCGTCAGCCAGGTTATCCAATTCTTTAAAAACCTCTTTGGAAGGGACCCCCTTGCAAAGGACGGGGGGTATGACCTCTACCTTGAGATTGGGAATCATTCCCGCCAGTGTCTCCACGGTTTTACCTCCCCAGCCATATGAACCTATAATGGAAAGAAATTTTGCTTTTGGACGGAGTGCATTTGCGAGAAATGCTCCATAGGCAGCATAAGGATGGGGTCCTGCGAGGAATGTGGGAGTTCCAATAACAATTGTTGCCGCGTCAACAAGAGCCATGGCGAGTTTGCCTATGTCGGTTACGCCCAGGTTGAACTGCTCTACCCTGACGCCCTGCTCCACAAGGGCTGAAACAAGATGGTCAACCATCAGTTTTGTGCTTTCGTGCATGGATACATAAGGTAGAACCACTGTATTTTGAGGAGAACCTGTGATCCACTCACGGTAAGCATCAATGATAAATGATGGGCGGGGATACAGCTGCCCGTGACTGGGGGCTATTGTCTCGATATCGTAGGATGCGAGTTTGTCTATGTTTTTTTTGATTATGTTTCTAAAGGGCATCATAATCTCGGCATAATAGCGTTTTGCGGCTTCATAAACGCGCCCTTCATCAGCGACATAAAGATCGGTTGTTGCGATATGGGAACCAAAAAAATCACAACTAAAAAGAATTTTGTCTTCTTCAAGATAGGTTACCATGGTTTCAGGCCAATGAACCCAGGGAGTGTAAATGAATTTCAAGGTCTTGTCGCCGAGGGATAAAATTTCACCGTCCTCGACAGTTATGCAGGATTCCTCAGGCACCTGCAAAAGATCCATGAGCAATCCCTTTGCCTTGGGGGTTGAGATCAACTTTGCATTGGGAAATTTTTCAAGAACCTGGGGGATTGTTCCGGAGTGGTCCTGCTCCGCATGTTGAGAAATGACGTAATCAATTCGTGGGACACCCTCAAGCTGTGCCATAAGTTCAGCAGCCATGGGGAGATCAACTGAATCTATTAAAACGGTCTTCTCACTCCCCTCAATGAGATAGGCGTTATAGCTTGTTCCGTCAGGAAGAGGTACAAGGGCGTCAAATAAACGCCTGTCCCAGTCTATAGAGCCCATCCAGTAAATACGGTCTTTTATTTTTCTTGCTTTCATGGCAGTGCCTCCTGTAGTCCACGTTCCTTAGTAGGGGCGAATCTCGTATTCGCCTGAATCAGGGCGATCACAAGGATCGCCCCTACATTGTAAATGCCCCGGTTTTTTATTTTCCGGTCTTGTGAGTTGCTCGCATTATTTTAGCAAGATCTTTGATTTCAGTTAAATCCTTGGTCATTTGTGCCCATCCATACCAGTAGGTGTAATCAGGATTCGCATGAAAAACACCCTGGTAGGTTCGCATACGGTGTTTCATATACATCTGGAACAGAACCTGCTCAATGTGGGATGCCTGCTCAAGTTTTCCTCCCCCTGTTCTCATGAAAAAGAGAAGGTCAGGGTAGGCAAATGAGTAATTGTCGGGCTTAACAAGAATTCCGTCTTTGTAAAGACCTGCTATTTCGTCAATACCCTGCGCCATAAGCCTGTCAGCCTTTTGCATCATGGAATCACCCATTTCAAGCTGTGTACGGGCATAGCTCTCTGAATGGCATTTTTTACAGGTAGCAACCATTTTTTCACGTTCTGTTTGCCATGCTTCTTCAGTTAAACGGGCAAGGTCAACCGCCTTCACAGCATCAAGGCGCCCTGTTGGTTTTCCTGTTTCAGGATTAAGTACTCCAAGAGCTTTAAGAATACTCACCTGGTCGGCGGCCCACTGCGGGTCCTTGGGTAATGGAAGCCTTACGCCGAGAAATCCCCATGCTGTTTTATTTTCATGGGTCCCTTCAGGCAAATGACATTCCTGACACGTTGGAGCTGAAGCAGATTCCGGAAGTCTGCCGCTTTCTTTTGCAAACCAGCGCGTTCCATGCTTGGAGCTGCTCCACATTTCCCACTGAGGGTGGTCATAACCCATATGACACTGCTGACATGCCCTAGGGTCCTGGGCCTCTTTTTTGGAAAAGGTATGTCTTGTATGGCATTCATCACAGGAATTATTCTGGTAGCGGTAACCCTTTGCCAACTGCTCTTTTTTCTGGGCATCGGTTTTAATTCCCATATTATGACAACCGCCGCAGCCCTTGCCGCCTTCCATTAACTCATCAGGTTCCACATGTGTAATAGGTAAGGCATTTAATGATGTCCATCCGAAGTTATGTTTGCCTTTTGCAAATTGGTTAAACTGATCTTCATGACACTGGGCACATGTGTGTTCATCTGGAAAGCTTACCAGTTTGGCATCTTTTTCAGTTTTATGTTTTTCTCCATGGCAATCTGAGCAGGTAACATCGTTTTTAAAATGTTCACTTGCCTTCCAGTCTGCCACCTGGCCAGGGCTTGTTTTTTCATGACATTTAACACAGGTTTCGACTTCAGCCGCCGCAGGCCGAAGAGAAGATATGCCTCCGCATGAAAAAAGGGCCAAAGCTGCTCCAAGAAGCAGTATACTCTTTTTTTTTTTCACCATTTGTCTCCTTTTGTTTGAGTTTTTGGAACGGTTAAAAAATGCTGCAGTTTTTCACTTTATGCAGATTTCGTCAAGTAGTTAAATGGTGCTCAATCGTTATAGTTATTTAAGTCAGATTTTTTGATTATCAATTTTCCATACTTCCCAGACCTTTCCCACAAGGTCTGGGCCCGGTTTAAGCGTGGGCTTCCCTGGCTGCCAGCCGGATGGTGCGGCCTCATCGCCATTGGTCTTTCGAACATGTTGGAATGCCTGGATTTGTCGGATAAGTTCACTCACATTTCGACCCACCGGAGGTGTCAGTATTTCAATGGCCTGGATTATTCCATCAGGATCAATAATAAAGCGGCCGCGCATTTCAACACCAGCCTCCTCATTATAAACTCCGTAGGCCTTGCCTATTAGAATTTTGCGTGAGGGGAGTTTAATTGTTTTTGTAGCGTATTTAATAAATTTCGTAGAATTTTTTAGTGCAGCGTAGCCAAAAAATTGCGATTGTTTGAGTGAGGTGCGAGCGAGTTTCGCAATTTTGGCGGAGCAAACTTAGAAATTCAAGAAATTTATTCGCAATAGCGGAAAAAACAATTAAACTTTCCGTATTTTCTTTCTTGTAATTTTCTAACCGGACACTACTGATCTTGCATACGATTTTGAATAAAATTTGTATATATACAAATTTTTATTGCACGATGGGGTATCCCCCGTTCCCCCAGGCTTTTATACCTCCGGCCAGGCTGTGAACATGCTTAAAACCTTTGCTTTGAAGAAAACTTGCGGCAATATTACCCCTGTACCCGATTCCGCAGGTTACGATTATTTCCTCATTTTTTGAAATATCGGGAGTTTTTTTCAATAAATCAGTAAGGGGATAGTGCTTGGCCTCTTTTATGCGGATAGAATTCCATTCGTCTAAAGTTCGAACGTCAAGGAAATGTTTGTAATCGCCGGTGTCAAGTTTTTCATTTAATTTTGCGGATGAAATCTGCCACAATTGTGAAATGGGATAACCGGCTTCCAGCCAGCTTGTAATCCCGCCGTAAAGATAACCAATGATATTATCATAGCCTATCCTGTGAAGCTCAATGCACATGTTATCATATTTTTTTTCATCATCAACCACCAGAATAAGCTCGGATCGAGGATCTATTACCATTCCTATCCAGTTGGCGGTCTGTTTGGCAAAACCAATGTTAATGCTGTTTGGTATATGTGCCCCTCCAAAGGAGATATTATCCCTGGTATCCAGCAGCACAAGCCCTTGTTCCAGAAAATCCTTTACCTGCTTGGGAGACAGATCCCTTGTTATTGGGCAACGTTCAAGAAGGGGTGCTCCTTTTTTATTGGTATCTATTATATGGGTAAAACTTTTAGGCCTTTCTGGAAAGCTGCCCGTCATTGTCTTTAAAAAATCATCTTTTGAAAGATTAAAAAAGGGATTGTTCTCTTTTTCAAATCCAATGGTAGAGCTCGATTTTGAGCTCATTCCCTTGCCGCAAAGGGAACCCTCACCGTGGGCGGGAAACACCTCTATGCTGTCAGGCAAATGTCCCAGTTTATTATGAAGTGAATCATAGAGATTGGCTGCCTGTTCGTTTACCAGTTCTTTTCCGGCCAGATCAGGCCGGCCGACATCTCCTACAAAAAGGGCATCTCCGCTTAAAACAAGCCAGGGCTTATCACTCCTTGATTTGTCGGTAACAAGGATAGAAATGGAATGGGGGGTATGACCAGGGGTTTTGATTATCTTAAGCCTGACGTTGCCAAGGTCAAAGATATTTCCTTCATCAACCGGCTTGAATTTGTATTCTGCCGGAGAATCTTTAAGGAGGTAAATATCAGCGCCTGTTCGTGAACTCAGCTCCATATTGCCTGATACATGATCGGCGTGTATGTGGGTTTCAAAAATATGTGTAATCTGCATGTCATTTTCACGGGCAATATTAATGTAATCTTGCACATCCCTTTTGGGATCGACAATACAGGCCACCCGGGATGCGGGACATCCGATGAGATAGGATAAACAGCCTAATCCCTTAGTAGTAATTTGCTTAAAATACATTCTTTCCCCTTTTTTTTATATGAAAAATATAAAGTAACTATTCAGCGTCACTGGTTTAAGATATGCTGCAGGTTTAATCAGATTATACCTGCCACTGTACATATTAGCTGAATATTTACGAACAATCATTATAAAGGGTTGGTTATAGCTTTAACCATCAGATGCCAGAGCTGAGTCTTTGTAAAAATCGAAAAACTCTGGTTTCTTGAGCACAGCGAGTTTCAGAGGTTTTTAAATTTTATTATAGCCTAGTGTATTGCTGAAGTTAGAACCAAGCCCTCAACAAATATTTTTTTCATGTGTTGTTTTTACAGGCAAGCCGTTTAAGTCCCCGTTGTACGCTTCTTTGCAAGCCTTTATGCTCAAGATAATTTTTATCCGGCTCGGAGTATGAAATCAAAATTTTACGATATTCATCGGCGAGTTTCTTATTTCTTACCATTATTTCAGCCATTGCCTCGGGTGCTCCCCAGCCGACACCCCCTGACTCGTCATTAAGACTCCACATGAGACGGCGCATAATAACACGGGCTGATTCAATGTCGTGGTCGGCAAGCTTTGCAGTAATAATACCGATTGCAACCGCAGCCCGGTGCTCTATTTTTTCATCAATGCTGCATAGAGAGGAGATAAGGGGATTTATAACTTTTCTTGCAGGAAGTTTGTTTATTTCTTTAATTGCTTCAGTAAAATTATCCTGACAGAGTAAATTACAAATTTTCTTTTTTATTTTTCTGTAGCCATCTTCCATTTATGCAATACCCGCCATGATTTACTCCAGCACGAAAACAGAATCACCCCATCGGACTAAAAGGATTGGTATGGATTGTCAGATAATTACCCGATTTTAAAATTTGGCACAAGGCCAGACAGCAGTGTCCGGTTAGAATCTTGCGTGAGGGGAGTTTAATTGTTTTTGTAGCGTATTATATAATACGCAGGCGATCGATAAGTAAGTGAAATTATTTATGTGACGGTCTATGGTGGTAAAACCGCTGGTCTATAATAAGGCTATGCCTTGAAACATACGTTCCCAGGCATAGCCTGGGAACAAAGCCTAAAATTTCTGATAATAAGATTTAAGTTATTCTTCTTTTGAAAAATCTTCCTTACCTGCGGCGCATACAGGGCACACCCAGTCATCCGGTATATCTTCAAATTTTGTTCCAGGAGCTACTCCATTATCAGGATCACCCTCTGCCGGGTTATAAACATAGCCGCACACTTCGCATAGATACTTATCCATAATAAAAATATCCTTAATTAAATATTATACCTCGCAGCGTATTAAAAGGGGTCAAAGCTAGAAGCAAACCCCAAAACTTTAAGCTCCCGTATCAAGAGAACACTTGGTGAAATCAATTTCTTTGCCGCACGACTTGCATAAATGCGTCTTATTGAATTCATCAGAAAAAATTTCGTTTTCCTTTTTGCAATTCGGGCATTTGCATTTAAAAACCTTTAAATCTTTGAATTGTTCAAAACCGGGGCAATGTTGTGGTGTTGACATAATATTCTCCTTTACATTTGACTTGAATAAAAAAATAATACATCGTTTAATATAATTAAATTCCCATTTTTTTGGCAATATCCTTGCCGTAATCATGGGCCATATTAATACCGCCTCCAAGATTGGCTGATTTAAGCATTAAAGGACCGCTAACCATATTCATTTTATAAATATTTTCCATTGTGCCATAAATACGTTCCGGAGCTTCTCCACTCCACCCAAAAGCACCAAAAGAGCCTCCCACCTTCCCTTCAAGATCAGCTTTTTCAGCCAGAAACAAAAAAGTTTTCATGGCTTGCATCATATCACCATGGTAGGTTGCAGAGCCTAATAAATAAGCATCATAGTCGGCTAAATCCATTTCATTTTTAATGTTTTTCACATCAATAATTGTTGCATCGATCCCTTTAATTCGCAAACCTTCGGCAATTAATTCCCCTATTTTTTTTGTCTGACCTGATCTTGTTGAATAGACAATAAGTGCTTTTGCCATTTTATATAGCCCCCGTTACTTGTTCTTATCAGTTTCTGTGTATCCAGACAAAGTTGTTACGCCTTCCAGTTCCCGTGCAGGTTGCAATAGGCTCTGGCGATGATATTATCAATATCCGCCTCAACTTTAAAGGCGGCTTCAGGCGTATCTCCAGGTTTTAAAAACTGTGAACAAACCCTGTCCCCGGCAATAATCTCTATCCACTCAATATAATGCTTTTCTTCCATGGGATGAGCAACTTTCCCTACTTTTACCTTAACGCCTCCATCAATCTTAGCTATTACAGGAACATGTTTTTCCTTTGCAGCATCAACTGTATTTTCAGTTAAAAGGACCATGTCCTGGCCGCAGCATTGCATAGCACCGCCGCCTCCATGCATAACCTCGGTGATATTGCCGCATAGATCGCATTTATAAATTTCAAATTTTTCCGCCATTTTTTAATCCTCCTCTATTATTTTTTTAACTCAACAAGTTTTTTGCCGAGTAATTTTATGTGCGCCATCTCCTCTTTAATAATAGAATCAATTTTTTCCTTTCCGAATTTTTCCGGCACAAGATCCTTCATACCAAGATAAAAGACTATGGAATCTTTCTCTGCCGTCAGGGCCTCTTTTAGTATCTCCTCCATGGAGCTGGTATCTATCTTTTTTTCGAAAAATACTCTGGTATCCGCAAGTGCACGAAGGTAGAGCACCGTTTCATCTTCAGGGTCGAATATAGTGGGTATTTTTTCTTTTTCGGAAAGCTGAGCCCTCAGGGAGGCAAAGGTCTTTTCATGCTGATCTTCCATTTGAGCGAGTTCAAGAAGATATTCACTCTTTTGGGAATCAGAAATCCCTTTGGCAGCATTTCTGTAAAATGCAGCGCCGTTTCTTTCGATCTGCTCTGCCATCTCAAGTATTTCATTCATGTTAAAAACGTAAGCCATTTACTTCTCCTTTATTAATAATTTTCACCGAGCAATTCAAAATGCGCCTGCGGGTGAGCACACGCCGGGCAGTTGCCGGGGGCTTCATCACCTTTATGGAGATAACCGCAGTTACGGCATTGCCATGTAACCTTTGAATCTTTTTTAAATACTTGGCCTGCTTCAATATTTGCTGCAAGCATATTATACCTTTTTTCATGCTGTTTTTCGGCAACCGCTATTGCTTCAAAAATCATGGCAATTGCATCGAGCCCTTCATCCCGGGCTATTTTTGCAAAACCAGGATACATTGTTGTATGCTCATATCTCTCCCCCTCGGCTGAGGCTTTCAGGTTTTCCAGTGTGGATCCGATTACGCCTGCGGGAAAACTGCCTGTAATCTCAACTTCGCCCCCTTCGAGGAGCTTGAAAAGCCTTTTTGCGTGTTCTTTTTCCTGGTTTGCAGTCTCTTCAAATATTGAGGCCATCTGAACCAAACCTTCTTTTTTTGCCTTGGCCGCAAAATAGGTATAGCGGTTTCTTGCCTGGGATTCCCCTGCAAATGCAGTTAAAATATTTTTTTCTGTTTGTGATCCTTTTAAAGCAGCCATAGTCTTTTCCTTTTTTTATTTAAAGTTCAAAATTATCCCCCATGCCGGATTAGTACCATAGTCTGGGGGGGGGAGGGCAAGTTTTTTGTTATTAGCCACCTTTTTTTTTACTTTTCAGCCAAGGGGCCTAAACGCTTTTTTGCCGGCGCCGCATATGGGGCACTTCCAGTCTTCGGGGAGATTTTCAAATTTGGTCCCTTTTGTTATTTTACCCTTTTTATCTCCCTTGTCCGGGTTATAAATATACCCGCAATTTGCTGTCTGGCACTGGTGCATTTCTTCTGGTTTTACCATTTTATACCCCTTTTAAAAAAACTATTCAGCTAAAAAATTACAAGCTGTTTACGATTTATGTTAATTCTTTTCTTAACTTAACATCAAAAAATGTGCCATTTGCTTTTAATAAATTTTGAAAAAAATTCTATTCATCTTTATTTGTCAGTCCCTCAAAATCTTAAATCATGTAATTTCAAAGTATTATGACTTTTACTTTTGCTGAAAGGCCTCGATTTTTATTTTTAACAACCGATTAATATTATGTCAGTCTGTGATCTATCTGTTTTTATCTGAAACAATACTGTATCATGATACAAAAGCTTACCATGGGCAGTACTGTTTATTATATGGGCAGTACTGTTTATTATAAAGAATGTTGGGGCTGGTTTTAAATCAAGATAAAACCAACCCTGGAATCTTAAATGCCTGTTTAATATTTTTTTGCTGATTTTTTTTGAATTTACGTTTATATTAAAACAAATCAATAAAAAACAGTAACAATGTGCATAATCAGGAAAACCATGTCCCTTATAAACAATGAACTGCGACTCGCCAACGACTTTGTTCAATACACTGGGAGCAATATTTTTTTAACGGGGAAAGCCGGCACCGGCAAAACAACCTTTCTCCATAATCTGTATAAAAACACGGCAAAGAGGATGATTGTCACCGCCCCAACCGGTGTTGCAGCGATAAACGCCGGCGGAGTAACGCTCCATTCTTTTTTTCAGCTCCCCTTTGGTCCTTTTGTGCCGGGGAGCGAAACATATGAGCGTAATAATCAGCGCCAGTTCAGGTTCAGCAAAGAAAAAAAACAGATTATACAAAGTCTTGATTTGTTAGTGATTGACGAAATAAGTATGGTGCGGGCAGATTTGCTCGACGCAGTGGATTCTGTGCTCCGTCGCCATCGCCGCAATAAACAGCCCTTTGGCGGGGTGCAGCTGCTTTTAATCGGCGACCTCCACCAGCTTTCTCCGGTGGCAAGACAAAATGAATGGGACCTTTTGCAGCAACATTATGAGTCGGTTTATTTTTTCAGCAGCAAAGCACTTGGCCTTACCAAACTCCTCACCATTGAACTAAAGCATATTTATCGCCAGTCAGACCCGAATTTTATAAAACTCCTGAATCGGGTACGTGACAATCGGTTTGATGAATCATCCATGGCGGGTCTTAATCAGCGTTACATTAAGAACTTTACACCGGATGAAGATCAGGGCTATATTACCCTGAGCACCCACAACCGCAGCGCCGATTCCATCAATTATGCCAAACTTGGAGATCTGCCAAAAGAAGAACACCATTTCAAAGCAGAAATTTCCGGAGATTTTCCTGAACACATATATCCCACCCCGGCTATCCTCCTTCTTAAAGAGGGTGCCCAGGTGATGTTTGTGCGCAATGATCCCTCTTCTGAAAAAGCCTACTACAATGGTAAAATTGGAAAAATAACCAAAATTTCGAGCAAAGAGATCAGTGTTATCTGCCCTGGTGATCCCCAGGAGATCGTGGTGGAACCGATTAGCTGGAAAAATATCAAATACACAGTGAATCAGGAGAATAAGGAGATCAAAGAGGAAATAATCGGTCAATTCAAGCAATATCCTCTGAAACTTGCATGGGCAATCACCATCCATAAAAGTCAGGGACTGACTTTTGAAAAGGCCATTATCGATGCCGAAGCAGCTTTTGCCCATGGTCAGGTTTACGTGGCCTTGAGCCGGTGTAAAACTCTGGAGGGGATGGTCTTAAGCTCTCCCATTTCATCCAGGGGAGTAGAGACGGACAAAGCAATAATGCTCTTTGACGAAAATGTTCACCAGAACCCACCATCTGAAAATAAGCTCCAGGCAGCTAAAATCAGCTATCAGCAGCAGTTACTGCTTGATTGTTTCGATTTTTCACTATTACGCAACCGTCTAAATTATTTTACCCGGCTTTTGACAGGTAACGCCAGAGTGGTTCAGGTTTTAGGGATTGAAGATATCAGCCTGCTGGAGAAAAACGCCGTAAAAGATATTTTTATTGTTAGTGAAAATTTTAAGCGGCAATTACTCACAATTTTTACAGATGGGGGGCTTCCTGAATCAGATGCTGTTATTTTGGAACGGATCAGCAAAGCATCATCATGGTTTAAGGAAAAGTTTACCGAAATTTTTGAGGAATCAGTACCAAAATTGCACGTGGAAACAGATAATATCGAACTTCGTAAAAAAATCGGGAATGTTTTAAATAATCTCAAAAAAGAGATCGCCGTAAAAACGGCCGGCATAAAGTGCTGTGAAAAAGGATTTACACCATCAAATTTCCTGCGTGCTGTTTCAGCCGCTGAAATTGACTTTACCCCTGAAAAAGAAAAAAAGCGTCAGTCCCCGGATTATACTGAATCGGACGTTGCCCACCCAGAGCTGTTCCAGACTCTGAGAGACTGGCGTTCCAGCAAGGCCAGGGAGGAAGATGTTGCCCATTTTCAGGTTTTACACCAACGGGTATTGATCCAGATTGTGATATTTTTGCCTGACAATACTGCTGATCTAAAGAAAATAAATGGCGTCGGCAACAAAACCATTGAAAAATATGGCGAAGAACTTGTGGGCCATGTTTTGGCCTATCGAAAAAAACATGGTATAGAGGACGTCCTGCTGCCGGAACCTAAAAAACTTCCAAAAGAGAGTACCCCTGTAAAGCAATTAACTGATTCACCTACCAGTACAAAAAATATAAGCTTTGCTATGTTCAATAAAGGATTAACCATTGACCAGATAGCAAAGGAAAGAGGCCTGGTACAATCTACCATTGAAGGGCATCTGGCTTTTTTTGTGAAAACAGGAAAACTGGATATTAACAAGTTGCTTTCACCTGAAAAACAACAGGCCATTGAAAAAGAATTTCCTGCAGATCAGAATAATTCCCTCAGTGAAATAAAAAATGCCATGGGAGATGATTATTCCTATGGAGAAATCAAAATGATGCTGGCTCACCAGAGACATCTGGATAGGAAATAACGTCAATAAGTTCAGCCCGATGGATTCTTTCTTAACGCTCTCTAATCGATTCAAACAATTTCAAAGCTTTAATCAGGTTATACCTGAAGCATGTCTTTAATCAGCGCAGCTGAATAATTATAAAAGTCTTAGAAAGTGCAATCCCTTATCGAATTAGCTTGACTTGTTAAATAGAGTAACTTATATGAGAAAAAAACACTTTACACATAAATAAGGAATTTTTTATGAATTGGGATTGGGAAAAATTAAAAGCACAGCAGGATAAAAGCAGTAAACCTCCAAGCATGGATGATATCATTGAAAAGATTAAAAATGTAAAAGCGCCTTTTGGCAGGCCGCTTTTTTTTCTTGTCATCCTCGTTGTTTTAATTTTTGGTTCATCTGTCTTTTATACTGTGGGTGTGGATGAAGTGGGAATCGTGCAGCAGTTTGGGAAATTTCAGCGTATTGGTCAACCAGGCCTTAACTTTAAATTACCCGCTGGAATTGAAAAGGTGACAAAAGTTAAAGTAAAACGTATTTATAAGGAAGAATTCGGGGATCGGGGAGCAAGGGATGATTACAGAACACGTTATGCCTCCGGGAACGAGGACTTGAATGTTACACTAATGCTCACAGGTGATCTTAATGTTGCCATTGTGCCATGGATTGTTCAATACAAGATTAAGGATCCTTATAATTATCTTTTTAAGGTGAGAAGTGTTCAAAGAATTCTGGTTGATATGGCAGAGTCCTCCATGCGGCTTGTGGTGGGAGATAGAGGAATTAACGAAGTAATTTCAAAGCGTGAGGAAATAGCTCTGGCAGCCATGGATGTGTTACAGGCCGAGTTAAATAAAGCGGAGGCCGGTATAAAAATTGTTACTATAGAGATGAAAAAAACAAATGTTCCAGGGCCTGTTCAGTCATCATTTAACGAGGTAAACCAGGCTATCCAGGAAAAAGAGAAAATGATTTATCAGGCAAAAGAAGATTATAATAAAGCGATCCCTGCTGCAAGGGGTACTGCCGAAAGGACTATAAAAGATTCCGAAGGGTATGCCCTGGATAGAGTAAACAGAGCCAAGGGTGACGCTGCAAGATTTATTTCCGTTTACGAGGAATATGTAAAAGCAGAAGATATCACTAAAAGGCGTTTGTACCTTGAAACCTTTAGGGAACTTTTTCCCAAACTTGGACATAAATATATAGTTGATTCAGAGCTGGATAGTTTTTTGCCTTTGCTTAATCTTGGTACGCAGGAAGGGGTAACTAAATGAATTATAAAGGATTTGTAATAATTGTTGCCGCGGTTGCATTAATTGTAGCCTTTGCTTCCGCTTATACGATTGATGAAACAGAGCAGGTGGTTGTTACTCAGTTCGGCAGGATCGTGGGAGATCCTGTCATCAAGCCGGGTCTTCATTTTAAGGTCCCGTTTGTTCAGAATGTAAATTATTTTCCGAATAATCTTTTGGAGTGGGATGGTGACCCTGGGCAGATTCCTACTTTGGAAAAGACATACATATGGGTGGATACTTTTGCCCGGTGGAAAATTGTCGATCCTGTTAAGTTTTTTCAGACTGTGAATAATGTTTTCACTGGCATGGGACGGCTTGATGATATAATTGATCCTGCCACAAGGAACATGATCACTTCTCACAAGCTTATTGAAACTGTCAGAACAAGCAATAGAGTCATAGATAAAATGGAAGCTATTGAAGATGACTCTGGTGGAGACAATGCCGATATACTTACCATTGAAACAGGAAGAAGTAAGATAGTAGCCGGAATTTTAAAGCAGGCTAAACCCAAGCTGGCAAAATTCGGTATTGAACTGGTTGATGTGCAGATAAAACGGATTAATTATGTTGAGGCGGTCAGGCAGTCTGTGTATGGACGGATGGTAGCTGAGCGGAAACAGAAGGCTGAAAAATATCGTTCAGAGGGGACGGGAGAAGCTCAGAAAATTCTTGGAAGCAAAGAGCGTGATCTAAAAGAGATAACTTCGGAAGCTTATAAAGAAGCGCAGAAAATTAAGGGGAGGGGTGATGCTGAAGCTACAAAAATATTTGCTGAAGCATATTCCAGGGATTCTGATTTTTATACCTTTATCAAGACATTGGAAATATATAACACATCACTGGGTAAAAACAGTTCGCTTGTTCTTTCAACAGATTCTGATTTTTTAAAATATCTGAAGGGCTATTCAAAATAGGTGTAATGCACTCTGTCTGTGAGCAGGCCGAGTGCATTATAACTTTTTATATAAAAAATTCACCACCTTCGGTCGACGTACTACTGCTACAATCCCGGTACGCCTCCCTCAGATCTTTTCATCTGTCCTTGTCCCAAATTTTAAAATTCATTTGGAAAGTGTATTTATTTACCTTTTCTTCTCTGGTGCCTGGTTCTGGCTAAAAGTTTTCTGTGTTTATGCTTCCGCATTTTTTTCTTTCTTTTTTTTACTACGCTACTCAATCAATCACCTCCAGTCTGTTAATTCATTGATAAAATAATATCTGAATATTTTGCTTATTCAAATAACATTATTTTATATTATCTGTCCATGCTTTTTTTATGAATAAACTTGAAAAATTTAGTGCTGATCAGATTAAGATTGTCAGCAACACAGCTGCAGTGGCTGAAGATCTTGTGAATAATTTTTATAAGATGTCTCAAAGCCAGTGGTTTGGCAGACGATATGACATTAAAACCCTGGCCGATTTAAAAGGTGATGAAGTTATTCACGGGCCCTTTGCCCAGGTAGTCAGGTATGAGGGGAAAAAAAAGGATGCAACCCTTGGCTCCTCTACCTATGATTTTTATAAAATATGCATCCAGGATCATTCAGTCCTTTCGGTTTTAAGTCAGTATCCGGAAATAAAACTTTCACCTTTTATTCTTTATATAGTAGCTCACGAATTAATTCATGTTTTGCGGTTTTGTAAATTTTTTCAGAATTTTGATGCGTCTTCCCATGAAAAGATGGAAGAAGAAGGGCGCGTTCATGCACAAACCCGTAAAATTATTGAGCCTGTTAATATTCAAGGGCTGAAATCTGTTTTAAAATTTTACAAAAGATGGGATAAATCTTTTTGATCTCTTGACAAGGTTAAAAGACTGACTATCTTTATCATAATTTAATGCGCCTTCAGGTAGCCAGGAGGAAATATAATGCCGATTTATGAATATGAATGTACTGAATGCGGGAAAGTAAAAGAAGTGCTCCAGAAGTTTTCAGAAAAGCCCCTTGAAACATGTGAGACTTGTTCTGGTAAGCTGCATAAGTTAATATCCCATAGCAGCTTTCATCTTAAAGGCTCGGGGTGGTATGTAACAGATTATGCTAATAAAACGTCACAGAGTTCTTCTCCTGCCGATAAAAAAACTGAAAAAAAAGTCCCCACGCCGGACAAGGATGTCACTAAGCCGACAGCCAGCAAATCAACAGATAATGACTCATAGGTTTTGTTTTTAATAATCTGCCAGGATATGCGCAAAATTTATGAAAATTTCACTTTACAAACATTAAAATATGATTATTTTTAAGATTCAATTCTAACTACTCATTTAATTTATTTGGAGGAGATTTAAAACGATGAAACTGAGACCTTTGTATGACAGAATTCTAGTAAAGCGTGTTCCGGAAGAAGAAAAAACCAAGGGTGGAATAATTATTCCTGACTCGGCCAAAGAAAAACCTGCAGAAGGGATAGTCGTTACTGTGGGAAATGGAAAGTTTGATGACAGTGGTAACAGAGTCGCCCTTGAAATCAAAGAAGGTGATAAGGTCCTCTTTTCCAAATACGGTGGAACCGAAGTAAAAATTGAGGGTGAAGACTATCTGATCATGCGTGAAGATGACGTTTTGGGTATAATTGAATAATAAATAAAATTTACTATAGATGGAGGTTTGCACAAGATGGCTAAAGTGATCAAATATGATGCAAAAGCCCGTGAAGCTATGCTGGAAGGCGTTAAAACTCTTGCAGATGCGGTTATTGTTACCCTTGGACCTAAAGGCAGAAATGTTTTAATAGATAAATCATGGGGCTCACCCACAGTCACTAAAGATGGTGTTACTGTGGCCAAGGAAATTGAGCTTGAGGACAAGTTCGAAAATATGGGAGCCCAGATGGTAAAAGAGGTTGCCAGTAAAACAAGTGATATGGCTGGAGACGGAACAACAACGGCTACGTTGCTTGCCAGATGTATTTATGAAGAAGGGCAGAGACTTGTTGTAGCCGGGAACAACCCCATGTCCGTTAAGCGTGGAATAGATAAAGCTGTTGAGACTGCGGTTGCCCAGCTTAAAACCTTTAGCAAAGATACCAAAGATCAAAGGGAAATCGCTCAGGTTGGAACCATCTCTGCTAATAGTGACATCACCATCGGTAATATTATTGCAGAAGCCATGGAAAAAGTCGGTAAAGAAGGGGTTATCACCGTAGAAGAAGCAAAAGGAATGGAAACAACCCTTGATGTGGTTGAGGGAATGCAGTTTGACAGGGGTTATCTTTCTCCCTACTTTGTCACCGATCCGGAAAAAATGATCTCCTCCCTTGAAGAACCGTATATACTGATAAGTGAAAAAAAAATCAGCAATATGAAAGATCTTCTCCCTGTACTGGAGCAGATTGCTAAAATGGGTAAGCCCCTCATGATTATTGCAGAAGATGTTGATGGCGAAGCCCTTGCGACTCTTGTTGTAAATAAATTAAGAGGCACCCTGCAGGTTGCGGCTGTTAAAGCCCCTGGCTTTGGTGATAGAAGAAAGGCAATGCTGGAAGATATAGCAATCCTCACAGGGGGACAGCTTGTTTCTGAAGATTTGGGTATAAAAATGGAAAACATGACTGTTGCAGATCTTGGAACAGCCAAACGTATTACAATGGATAAGGATAATACAACCATTATAGACGGTGCAGGTTCCCGCGCTGCTCTGGAAGGGAGAGTTAAGCAGATCCGTGCCCAGGTTGACGAGACAACTTCAGATTATGACAAGGAAAAACTTCAGGAACGTCTTGCCAAATTGATCGGCGGAGTTGCTGTAATTAATGTGGGTGCTGCAACAGAAACCGAGATGAAAGAGAAAAAAGCCAGGGTTGAAGATGCGTTGAATGCAACACGTGCTGCGGTTGAAGAGGGTATTGTGGCCGGCGGCGGAGTTGCTCTTGTTCGTTGCATATCTTCACTGGATGTTCTTGATCTTGCTCCTGAGGAAATGGCAGGAGTCGGAGTTGTCAAACGTGCCCTGGAAGAACCAGCACGGCAGATTGCCAATAACGCCGGTGTTGAAGGTTCGGTTGTTATTGAAAAAGTAAAGAATGGAGAAGGTCCATTTGGTTATAATGCAGCAACTAATACTTTTGAAGACTTGATTGCAGCAGGCGTTATTGATCCTACAAAGGTTGTACGTTTTGCCCTTCAAAATGCAGGGAGCGTGGCTTCCCTGATGCTGACCACCGAAGCGATGATAGCTGATTCTCCTGATGAAAAATCAGATATGCCTGCAATGCCTGCCGGTGGCGGAATGGGCGGAATGGGCGGAATGGGCGGAATGGGCGGAATGATGTAATAACTGCTCCTTAGTAAAAAATAAAAAGGAATTATTTTTTTTATTATCCTTTTTTTAAAAAAGTCCTTATGCTTCTTATGCGTAAGGGCTTTTTTTTGTGGATTTTTTTATTTTTTCTTGATTATATATCTAAATAATGTAAACAAATAAAAAAAGTCAGGTAACTATTCAGCGTCGCTGATTTAAGATACGCAGCAGGTTTAATCAGATTATACCTGTTGCCGGACATATTAGCTGAAGAGTTATCAAAAGTTAATCCATGAATTGTTGTCCATGGATAGTTTCGAATCTGAAAATTCATAGTATTACAAATAAGTATTACGGATAAAATTTATTTTACCTGGAGGATATCATGAACAACGAAATAAAATTAAAGGTATTAACCGGCGTAAGTCTGCTCGTTGCAATGATTTTTCTATTCCCTTTTAATGGTTTTGCTGAGGAAAAAACCGATTCGTCAAATTTTAAAGCAGGGTTTTATTATACAATTAAAAAGGGTGATACTCTATGGGATTTGTCAGAACAATTTTCCGATTCTCCATGGATATGGCCTAACTTGTGGAGTGATAATAAACAGGTTGCAAATCCGCACTTGATTTATCCTGGTGAAAAAATACGAATATTTCATAAGGAATGGCTGACCAAAATGGGTGTGCCAAAAGCGGTAAAAGACCCGACTTTTTATGTTTATCCTCAGATTTTCAGAGCGGGGTTTATTAAAAAAAAGGCTGTGACACCTGTGGGGACTATTTTTAAAGTTCGAGATGATAAGGTCATGATAAGTGAGGGGGACCTGGTTTATATAAGGGAAGAAAAAGGGGGACCCCTTGTTAAAGGGGCTAAATATATGATTTACAGGGCTATGAATCCCCACGCAGATGGTTTGACTGATGAGTATGTCGGGATTCAGCATTATATGCTGGGTTTGGCTGAAGTTTATAAAAATGAGCAGGGTTTTGTTCTGGCGAATGTTATAAAATCATTTAGAACTATCAGAAAAAACGATCTGATCATGCCCTATGAAGAAGTTTTGCCATATATTGAGCTGAAGCAGAGTAAAGAAGGCCTTGATGGTGAAATTATTATATCAGAGGAACATCAGGTGATGTTTGGAGATACAACCATAGCCTTTATTGATAGAGGTGTTAAGGATGGAGTAACCCAGGGGCAGCAATACAGTATATATTCCCAGGATAAAGGCTCTCTGCGCGACTCAGGTGACAAAAAGGTTCTTTTGCCCCCTGAGGAGATTGGAAGTCTTTTAGTCCTTCGCACAGAGCCTGAAACATCCACAGTGCTGATAACAAAGTCGGAAAGAGTTATTGAAGCAGGTTCCAGGATTTGTTATCCCCTTAAATAAATAGGAAAATGGGCTTACTTCTATCTTCGGTCACTATAGATATCAGATAATAAATTTCGTACGGATATATGTTAGAACTGAGCTATGGTGAAACTTAAAAAGCTTTGGCTGTTTGATCGCAGCGAGTTTCAGAGGTTTTTAAATTTTATTATAGCTCAGTTCCCCGAAAATGGGGCTTTATGGAATTCACTATATCAAACCAAGAGTCTGGAGCTGTTCAAGCAGTTTTGATTTGGAAACAGGTTTGACAATGAATCCATCACACTGTTTTTTGAATGATTGTATGACATTTTTACTGTCACCAAGGGCCGTTGTCATGATGACTTTGCAGTTTTCAATGACTCCGGCCCTGTCCTCATCTGCACGAATGATTTTCAGAGCCTCTTGACCGTCCATTTCAGGCATCATGATATCAAGACATATAAGATCATAGGGATCTTCTTTGTTGTCCCGTGCGGCGGCAACAGCTTCCACCGCCTCTTTTCCGTTTACCGCCACATGTACAGGCCCGTGGACTTTAAGTATTTCCTGCAGCAAAAGCCGGTTGGTAAAGTCATCGTCTACGATTAATGTCTTCACTGGATGCTCCTTTTTTGATATTATTTTTTTACGCATTAATTCCGGGAGTCGTAACGGTTTTAATAAGTGTAATTCTATTCACATATATAACTTTAAGTCGTGCCAGAGTATAACCGGTTTGGGGACAGCACTAAAGAGCGTGTATAAGAGATTAATGGGATCCTGAAAATTACTTGAGATTTGATTTTGAAACAGGTTTGACAATGAATCCATCACACTGTTTTTTGAATAAATAATGAAAAGCATCATTGCATAAGTTAAATTTTTATGTCAAGTCATTTGTGCTAAACGATATTTATGTTTTATTATAATCGATAATAAGTTTGGGTTTGTATATCAATCTTATTTTTCTAACAATGGCATTGTTAATTTAATATAATCGAAAGTCCATGGATACGAAAATATATTGAAAAAAAAATTTTAAAAACATATAAATCATTTATGCTTTTAAAATTAAATAATGAAAATCCACAACCCAGATTGATAAATAAGATTGTTGAATCACTGAAAAAAGGTGGAATAATCGCCTACCCCACGGATACTTTTTATGGTATTGGATGTGATATATTCAGCAAAAAGGCCATTGAAAAAATATACCGCTTAAAACAGAGAAGCAAAAATAAACCATTTAGTTTTATCTGTTCTGATCTTAAAAATATCAGTCATTATGCCAAAGTTTCAAATTATGCCTACAGGACAATGAAAAGATTTCTCCCAGGACCGTATACCTTTATACTCGAGGGCTCAAAGCTTGTCCCTAAAATTATGCTGACCAAACGAAAAACAGCTGGAATTCGTATCCCTGACAATAATATTTGCATGGATCTGATAAATGGACTGGGTAATCCCATAATTTCAACTAGTGCAACAAATTCCCTGGGAGAGATATTCCATGATCCCTTGGATATTTATGATTATTTTTCGCAGCGTATAGATATAGTTGTAGACGGGGGAACAGTCCCTGGTAAACCCTCCAGTGTAATATCCCTGATTGATGATCTTCCCAATGTGATTCGTGCCGGCTTGGGACCGGTTGAAATGTTCGAGGAAAAAATATAATTTTGGAGATAGAGGTATATGAAAAATTCAAAAAATACCATGGTGGAAACCTCGGAGATTGCAAAACAGATATATAAAAAATCATCTGAATACAAATTTTCCTTAACACCGGAAAATTACACCATATGGTATACGTATTTTATTCAATCGGATAAAAATCTAAACTCTGAAATAGATAAAGAAATATCATCAAAAAAGGTTTTTACTGATGCCGTCAGTGTTGAACTCTATGAAAAGTATTTTAAGCAAAAAGATAATTTCAAAAGAATCCAGGAACTTAATCTGAAAACAAAGGATCTCATTCAGGAAGTTATTAATGATATTTGTGAAACCGCAAATATTACTTCAAATTACAAGGCTAAGCTTAAAAAATATTCAAGAAAACTGGGTAAAGTAGAAAACACTGGTCATATTCGGGCGATTGTAGAAGGTATTATTAAAGATACAAATGATCTTGAGACATCGTACAAAAATGTAAAGGAGAGGCTGGATTTACACAAAACTGAAACCGTTGAATTAAAACAACGGCTTGAAAAAACTGAAGAAGAGGCCGCTGTAGATTCCTTGACCTCCCTGTTTAACAGAAGAGCCTTTGATGATAAAATAAAAAAGCTTTATGATGATTTTAATAATTTGGGAACCCCTTTTTCCATTTTGATGATCGATATCGATTTTTTTAAAAAATTTAATGATAAATACGGGCATTCAATTGGGGATGAGGTATTAAAACTTATTGGAGCTATAATTCGTAATAATCTGAAAGGAAAGGATTTTCCTGCCAGATATGGAGGCGAAGAATTTATCGTTCTTCTTGCTGATACTTCTTTGGAGAATTCATATGCTGTGGCAGAGGATATCCGGGAAAAAATAGCAAAGAACAGGGTTAAAATTGTAAAAACAGGTGAATTTTTGGATCAAATCACCGTAAGTATGGGAACAGCGGTTCTAAATTCAGAAGATACTGTCATAACCTTACTTAACAGGGTAGACGCGGCCCTTTATCTGGCAAAGAGAATGGGGCGCAATAATGTGAAAACAGAAAAAGATTTGAAATCTAACGATACACAATAGATTTGTGTAAACTATAATATATGTTTTATATACTACTGATTCTTTTTTTATTTTAATAGCCATATGAAAACAAAAAGCCAAATCATATTTGACAATTCACGGAAAATGAGTGAAGTTTCCTCCGGTTCCATAAGTCTGGTGGTAACCTCCCCCCCTTATCCCATGATAAAGATGTGGGATGATCTCTTTTGTTCCTCCGACCCAAAGATAAAGGCTGCTTTAGACAGCTTTTCAGGAGATAATGCCTTTGAATTGATGCACAAATGCCTTGACCCTGTCTGGAAAGAGACTTTTCGTGTTTTGCACCAGGGAGGAATAGCCTGTATTAATATAGGGGATGCCACAAGAAACTTAAATGTAGACTTTAAACTATATTCAAACCATGTGAGAATACTTCACTATCTGTTGAAACTTGGGTTTACCATTCTTCCCAATATCCTCTGGAGAAAACAGACCAATGCCCCGAATAAGTTCATGGGGTCAGGCATGCTCCCGGGGGGAGCTTATGTTACCCTGGAGCATGAGCATATACTTATTCTTCGAAAAGGTGGCAAAAGAGAATTTTGCATGGAGTCTGAAAAAATAAACCGCCGCAAAAGTGCTATCTTCTGGGAAGAACGGAATGTTTTTTTTTCAGATGTATGGATGGATATAAAAGGTGCGAGGCAGGGGCTTTCTATAAAAAGCTCCAGATTAAGAAGCGGGGCCTACCCGTTTGAACTGGTTTACAGGCTGATAAACATGTACTCAGCAAAAAATGATACAATACTCGACCCTTTTTTGGGGACAGGGACAACAATGGCCGCAGCAATGGTCTCAGGCAGAAATTGTGTGGGATACGAAATAGATTCAAATCTTAAAAATTCGATTTGTGATATGTGCGAAAATATTATCGATTTTGGTAATCAATATATTAATGACCGACTTGAAAAACATGCGGCTTTTGTAGCAGAAAGGTTAAAGACAAAGGGTCCCCTGAAGTATAATAACAGACCCCATGGATTTCCGGTTATTACAAACCAGGAAAAAGAACTTATAATTAACGAAGTGGCCAGTGTAAAAAAAGTTGCAAACAGGTTTGAGATCTCATATTCAGACAGCCCCAGATATTTTACCTCAATAAATTCTGAAGAAAATTTACCAGAGAAAAATGCGCCCTGTAAAAAGAAGACTCAGGCCGGTGAAATCGGGGGCTGGTCTAAAGCAGCAGTTGACCTTTTTTAAAAAATGAATACCCATATGAAAAAATGCCGACCTTTTTAATGATCGGCATTTCATGGGCCTGCAAAAAAAAAATAACTACTTTTTTTCTGTATCAACAATCGGTCGGGTTTCAACAATGTCAAAAATAACCAGGTAACTATCAGGGGTTGAGCGTTCTTCGGCTTTGGCTTCCCGGTCCACGTTAAATGATTTTTCCCAGCCTGCTGCTTCTCCCTGGTCTCCCTGGTCTCTTTCAACAAGATAAACCGGGTTTCTTGATCGTTCGATAAATTGTTTTTTTAAATAAATACGGTATCCTTTTATCTTAAACCCTTTACCACCTGTCTCAGGCAGAAGGATCAGGCAGGATGCATAGGGATTTTCTTTAATGTTTGCAAGAGATCTGCTGGTATTTTTCAATACAAAAGAGATTGTGTTTTTTTCTGTCAGCATAGCTGATCCAAAAACGGCTACATCTGTCTCACCTTTTTTGTTTGCTGTACTTAATATGTTAATTCTGTTCTTATTAGTCAGTACATCTTTTACAGTTTGGCTGAGATCCATTTTTTTCTCCCTTTTTGCTGTTAATAGTTAATTGCAAAGAATTGTTTTTTTCATTTGAACTGATATTGTAATGAACTTACAACAAGCATGCCATTGAACTTCAAATTTTTAAAAAAATGGAATTGGCTATAATAACAAGTAGTTATTCAAAGGTTGTGTCGTTTTAAATTAGCAGGCCCAATGTGTATAATTTGTTATGAGACGAATATGTATCATGGGGCAATCTCGTAATTTTAAAACAAGCCAGGATGATGAGATGTGTATGTGGTCGAAAAAATGTTTTAACCATGGTGTCTCGATGCAGTAATGAGACACAGGTAATGCTGCAGAGAATTTGAGCATTTATACAGATCTTAAGCCTGATCAGTACTCACTCATGGGCATATAAACCCGTCAGGACTCTGGCATACAACAGTTTCAAGGCCTATCTCTTTTAATATCGTGTATACCTCTTTCATATCATTAGATGTGGTTTTTTTGATTTTCCGTCTGAACGCCGGTTGATAATCATTTACGGCAACCTGTAGGCAGGGGTCTATTTTAAAAAGTTTTTTACCCATATCCTTTATTTCTTCAATCGATATAAGATCTTTATTATACGGAATTCCGATGCCTGTAAAGACCTTTTCCTTATAATGTTTTGACAAATATTTTACAGCATTCCAGGCAATTTTTTTGTACTTTTCCGCCTTTTCTTCATCCTTTAACCCTGTTATAAACATGAACGTATCCGTAGATAAAGCTTTCAAATCTATGCCGATATCTGTCATCCCGGCGTTGACAAGCTCATCAATATAACTTTCAGTCAGTAAAGACCCGTTGGTATCAACGTGTAATCTGATGGTTTTATTTTTGTAAAGGCTTTTTAGTTTCTGCAAAAACTTTATGAGCCATATCCTGTTAAGTGTCGATTCACCGCCTGACACGGTAAGCCGGGAAACATCAGGATATTTTTCGTTTGTCAGTAACATTTTTTTTGCCGCTTCATTGGGCGTCAGAAAATCATTTCTTCCGCTAAAAGCTACATGCCAGTTCTGGCATTGCGGGCACTGGAAGTTGCAACCTGCGGTATAGCATACTATTTCAATCGTTTTCTTGGGATCCTCTCTTAAATGCCAGGGAGTGCCCACACCTCCGGAAGGGTGCCCCGTAAAACCGCAGACAATTCTTTTTGGTATATAATTTGATGGAGGCGTTGTTATAATTTTTATCCCTTCTCGAACCATCGTAACACACGCCGGCTTCATTACGCCGTTTACTTCAACAGAGCAGCTGGAACACGCCCCAACCCCGCATGGCGCAAATATTTCAAATTTACATAGTTCTTCTGGTTCTTTCGGCAAATCTGTAATAAGATACCCGATCCCAGTTAAAGCTTCCTTTATACTAGTCTTTTCCGGAACAAAAACTTTTTTCCCATCAACTTCTATATTGATTTTATTTTTTCTTTTTGACTCGACAAGTGTAAGCGCTTCATTTGGACATAATAGTGTGCAGGCGCCGCAGCCGATACAGATATTCTCCTCTGCTCCCGGGCAGGCGACCAGATCAAGACAGGCATTACAATGTTTGCATTTTTCAAGTATATGTTTAGCGATAAAAGACATGATTTTTTTCCTGGGGGCAAGTCCCATTTTTTTTGCGGATTAAAGTATCAGTATTGCATTCAAGGGAAAATTTATCAATTTCAACAGGAGTATTTTTTATTTCCATTTGAATCTGTCGTACTTTGCCGAACTATACATCGGTTTTTGGTATCTGACAAGCAAAATGGAGAGAAAAAAGGTCAGAAATCAGCATGTTAGATGAAAAGTACCCTTTATTTAAAAAATGTGTGATTATTTAGCTAAGGAACGAAAATTTTATAAGTTGAACGAAATAGCTTGTCTTTTGGCCCATCTACTTCGTTGCATCAAAGGCCGAATACGTATAGTATGCAACCTTTAATGCGCCTTGTATATGGGCCAAA
>Ga0190313_1000185_pt1 | contig 40270 bp, 57 predicted proteins | sample 4870071011_MG_FD_169989 | JGI IMG/M metagenome (GOLD analysis project Ga0190313, IMG submission 169989) | Hydrothermal vent sediment bacterial communities from Southern Trench, Guaymas Basin, Mexico - 4870-07-10-11_MG | ecosystem: Environmental > Aquatic > Marine > Hydrothermal vents > Sediment ... | reverse complement strand
CGGAATCACTATTTTTATTCTAAAAATTAATTTAAAAAATAAAGGATTGGTGTAGCAAATTGAGGGTAATAGGAAGGGGGATTGAGGAACTAAAAGTTCTTGTGGAGAAGTGCAGATCACTGAAAGGCTTCCCAATCATAAGGACTAAGTTCTTTGGTAAGGAACTAGGCAAAAAAGTTATCTTTGTGTGCATAGGAACCGAATACGGAGGAATCGTGGAGGATGTATCGCCCATTTCTCTTGATAAGCTGAAAGAACTTCTAGCTCAGGAGAAGAAGAATTCAGACGAAAAAGAAAAGGAACAACAGAAAAACTAAGCTTTTTAGCACGGTCCCTTACACTCATCGTAGTATGTGCACCTCTTCTTTACTCTGTGAAAATAGGGACACTCCTCACCTATACACTTCTCGTATCCAAGAGGACACTTCTTCTTTTCTTCTCCGAGTAGATCATCTATTTCTATCTCTTCTTCAGAATCCTCATTATTACTCATTACCTATTCACCAGATAATTCTCCGAGAACGAGAAGAGAAAGAAAAAAGAAAAAAAGAAAGAATACGAAACAAAAACGACTTCTGAGCACTATCTATGCTCTTCGTCTCTTGTATTCTAGGTATACCTGGGTTGGCTTGGGGATCAGCTTTCTGAACGGTATGTTGGTCAGCCCTAGCGCTTCTTTCCATCCTACCTCCTTTATTCTTTTGACAGTCACAGGATCAAGAAGCACTGTTCCACCAGGAACTTCCTTTCCTTTTTGCCAACACATAACGATTACTCTGTCGCTGAACTCTCTGACCATCTTAGTTTTGATTATTGGTATTCCACCTGCTCTGTGGCACTTGAGAATCCATTCTCTCAGAAAGTCGGTTCCTCTTCCGATTACTCTTGTTCTGGCCATGCTTCACACCCTATCTTTTCTGATTATTGTTCTACTAAGTAAGTGAGTAAAAAATGCTTTAAAAAGCATACCATTTTCTCTGTATTACTTCACGCTTCTTTTTCATTGGTAGCATTTCTGTTGCTTCTTTCCTTTCTCTAGGTTGTTTTCGTATAGTTTTTTATTCTCACATATTATTTTTACTAAACTCTGAGTTATAGTGGTGCTGAGTAATGATTATATTAGGTGCCACTGTGGATATAGTATTTGTGATTTCTGGGATAGTTATACTTATCCTTTTGTTCATACTTTGGAAGTATCGTGTTTCCCTCATGAAGCTTAACGCCTTGTATATGGAGATCAAAAAGGCGAGTCCTTGGCTGTATGATGTTCTCTTCATTACTGATCTCAAATCCTGCACCATACTTGAGAATGTCAGTATCCTCAGAGACAAGATAATAGGGAGGGTAAACGGAAAGCAGATTGTGTTCAATGTTCCTCAGCTGAAGTACCCTATCCAGTCGTATATTCTTGATTTGAGGATTATTGGCAATGAGAATAACGAGAAGCTTGGCTTCTTGCTTGGAGTTATACGGGAAAACACAGTTTACCCTGTTGTTAAGAGGAGGCACATAAACTATCTTCTCCTTGTTCCCGAATTCATAACTATGCTGTCGAGGTATCTGAGCTATGACATCAGAGGTGCTACACAGGAAGCAAAAGAAATACTGAAAACAGCTGGTCAGATGAAGAGGATGCTGGCACAAGATAGAGAGCAACTGGCACTCTATCTTGGTGGGTATGGAGCTGTTGACAGAAGAATACTTAAGGCTTTCGCAACAGGATATATGATGGTCTCAGAGGGGATGATGTCGCTTGAGAAGTTTGAGAACATGGTTCTTGAGGAGGGATATAATGCTATTCGGCAGTATGCATTGGAACTCATAAGTAGAGCAGAAGAAGAGAAGAAGGGTGAAAAGTAGTGTTTTCCCAGATAATCCGCAATATGAAGAAGACTCTGAGGAAAATTGTTGAGGAAGCTCAAGGAGATGAGGAATACAAAAAGCTATATGATTATGTTAGGAGAGTCTCAACAGAGAAAATAGTGGAGCTCATTACTCATGCAATTTTTCTTAAATCTGAACTCCAGAAACTGAGAATGATCCTTGTGAGAATTTCACCGCATGTTAGTGTTCTAGTGGAGGATATCAGGTCTGATATTCAGCTGTTTCTGCACTCACTTCTGACTATTCTGTTTAGTTTTGATGTGAGAAAAATAGATGGGGAAATAGTGGGGTTCATTGATCTGAACCCCAATGTTGAGAGAGCTCTAAAGGAGTTTTTCGATGTTTCCAAGAGCGTGGAATATATATATGAGTCTCACAAGGAGTTTCTTGTTTCCAAGCCTAAGGTCATCATTCCTCCTGAGCAGTTGGGCTCATTAGCAGAGCTTGATGAGCGATATGACATTGTCATTGCTGGAACTAACGAGGAGAAGTTTATCAGTAGTGTCTTTGGTGTTTCGCCTCCCTACTTGATGATCAATGGCACGATAATTCCTCTTCCGACAAGAGTTGTTAACCCAGACTTTGTGGATAGGATATACGAGGTTGTGCTTACTCAGAAGAAGACGCTTCCCTTTCATCTTCACCTCAAGTATCTTCCGCTTAAGCTGATCGAAGCAATAATAGGTAGGAACCTGAGAAAAATCAAGAAGATAATCTTCGAGCTGAGAAGTGCTTTGTCCCTCACAATGGAGATACTCATCAAGCACTTCATACATCTGAGCCTCAAATACCCAGAGTTCTTCGCTCCCTACTCCTTCGCCATGATCGAGCTCAACAAGCTGTACAGTATTACTGAGGAGGAACAGCTCTCGTTCCTCTCAGGTGTGCTTATTGCTCTGTGCTGTGCTGACATATCAGCACTCGCAGATATGTACTATAAGGGCTATCCCGATATCAAGGAGGTCTCACCTGTAGCAGTGATAATCTTCAGGAAGGGATGTCCGCACTGTGAGGAGGTGAAACAGGCAAATGAGACACTCTTAGAGCAGAAGAAGTACAAGGGAAAGATTGAGATCAGAGAGATAGTTGTGGACGAATACGATATTGAGGGAGCAAGCTTCTACTGTGTTGTTGTTGGGTACGGAAAGTATGAGTCTACTAGTACTGATGTTCCACTACTAGTGTTTTCCTCCAAGGTTGAACTACTAGGAGTGGAAATTGATAGAGATACGGGAGAGCAGAGACCATCCGATATAGGAACATATATTGATGAGATAGTCAGCGACCTTGAGAGATCGCTGAAGATAGACATATTCGCTAAGCCAAAAGAAAGGAAAACTGAAAGACGGCCACTTGGATTGTCGCATAGCCCAACAACTACTACTTCAAGAACAACATTCTCCTATGCCTCCCGAAAGGAGATCCATGCGCTCATACTAAGGATGGCTAAGGATGGCTTTACAGCTCCAGAGATTTCCGATATAATATTCAATCGCTACGGATATGAGATTAAGCCACGGAGCATATTTGTTCTTATCTGGAAGCTGACTGGGATGGGAATCAAACAGTTAAGACAGCTCAGCGAAGAGGAGTTCGAAAAATTGATGAATAAGTTGTTCCCACAGCTTCAGAAGTATAAGATGGTTCCGTGGAAGAGGTGAGCATATATGAGTACGGACATCATAGTTCATAATCCAGAGCTCGAATACTTGCTGTACCTGATGATATTCGTAGAGAAGGGAAGCTACCCAAAGATGAAGATATGGAGGAAGAATGTCATAATTGTGAGTGACAGAGAGCTGAATGTAGTTGAAAGAACAGAAGACGGAGAAATAAGATGCGAAGGAATAAGGTTCTTTGACTATGTTGTCTACATAGTATCTTCCGAACTATTCAAAGTTGGGAACGAAGAGTACCGTGTAGAAAACGGTGAAATTAAGAGAACACAGCAACTAAGGCTGATAAGGAGACCGCTCAGAAGTAGGTAACTCTTCAGAAACAGAAAAAAGAGAAAGGAATACTAGTCTTTCTGCTCTGATTCTCTTTCTAGGTCCTCCATTTTCTTTGGTGCTAAGTCCTTAGGATCAAACGCAAAGAACACACCGCATCTACAGACTTGCTTTTGTATGAATGCTGGGCATGGACATCTAAGCCCTGGAACGCAGAGGCACATGCCTTTTTTCTCAAGAACTTTTGAGAATCTGATGAGGTCTACGAATATTACTTTTCCGAATGCCTCTAGTCTTGCGAGTAACCCTATTCTCCTTGCCATAGGGAAGTAGTACTCCAACAGGGGAATGAGCTCATCTGTTTCTTCTTTCCATGCGTATGCTTCCACGAGGTCAATAAGCATATAGTATCTGTATCCGACTTCTCCCCTCTCTATTCTCTCTATTCTTTTTTGTAGTTCCTCTCCGAGCATATCAATACTGATACCATGGCACAGCATAACATAGTGAGGCTCATCGTCCTCATCCTTTATGTATACTATCTGAGGAACAGGAATGCCATGCTCTGTATGTACAGCATACATCAGTGCGAAGTTCCTATATTCTTCTTTCTCATCTATGTTGAACTCTATGTAGCTGTTCTTCCCAAATTTTTCTTCGAGAACCGCTTTTATTTCATCACACCCAGGACACTCATTCGCAGTTATGAGAATTATCTGTCCCATTTATACCACCGTGAAATTCTGAAAAACTCCATTAAGCATTAAAAACTAAATAAATAGAGAAAACACAGAGTAACAGGTGATAAAGCTTGAAACACAATGAGGACATGCCACCCAAGGTTTCCCTTTCTCAGAGATTCTCTAACTGGTTCGATCTCAGCAGGAGAGCCTTCAGATACCGCATAGCAGGCATAGGAATACTGCTAGACTTCGTGATATACGACATAATTATGGCTGAAATCATAAGGCCGATTATCGGTGCTGATGCATGGAACAAGATGGTAGATACCTATATCTTTGCTTTTTTCGGTGTGTTTGCTATTATACTCGTGCTTGTATTGTTGATTGCTGGTGCTAACTGGAGAACAGTCTTGTGGTTCTACACTCCGTTCTGGTTCAACTGGCACGACACACTGTTCTGGCTCATACAGGGAAAACTCCCTCCAGAAAGACTCGGATTCCTCGCATGGAGCCCTACGAGAACACAGCTGATCATATGGAATATCGTTGGACTCTTCGTAATCATAGGGATTGAAGTAGCAATAACACGCACATGGGAAAGAAGAAAAAAAGAAACCCTAGAAGAGCTCTAAGAACAAAAAACTTACAGATATTCAGATATTCTCCTCTGATTTAGCCACTCCCTTATTCTCCTTTCGGCCATCTCGCAGTAATCCATCACTATCTCTATTCCGATAAACCTCCGACCCATCTTCAGTGCCACTAATGCGGTTGTTCCTGAGCCGAGGAATGGATCAAGAACTATACCTGGTTCAAATCCCGCATTACAACCACAATCTGTCCAGCCAACTGTATAAACTAAATGATAACCAGTTCCATTCTTTTTTTGTTCTTCCGAAATTCCTGGTGTATCTTTCTTATGTTTACCACCAGTTTTTATGAATTCTTCTTTTTTGACAATTCTCTCCCTCGGCTTACCACACTTCTTGCAAACTTGCTCTGGACAGCCAATTTTTATGAGAAATTCTACAAGCTTAGTGGGATATATTGCGAAATGAGCTTCTGGAAACGGCTCAAGGTTTACTTGTAAGACATCCCCTGGGTTCGCTCCGAGAGGATGATACTCCCTGACATGTAGTGGGTCGTGATAGGAAACATTACCAGTTCTTCCAACGGCTATGTCGTGCTTTGTCAGAAATCTTCCAGTAACTATTCCTGCCGTGTCAACGCTGTCAGCTTTCCCCTCCACCAACAGCTTGTAGTATTTGTTTTTACTGGTGATTAACAAACCAGTTTTCTTCATTAATTTTTCGGCTCTCTTAAGCCTCTGAATTGACTCCAACTTGGGTGGCACTCTTACTGCGTTCAAATCGAAGTAATATTTCGGCTCTTTCGTGAAGTGGTATATGTACTCCCATGCATGTGATAACCTGTCCTTGACCGATTCAGGCATGGCAACTCCTATCGTCATTCTCTCCTTATAAATATTTACCTTTTTTGCCCAGATAATCTTACTTCTGAGAATGAACCCAAGCTCGTAGACCATACGGATTGCAAACAGCTCTGGAACGAGGCAGAGGGATTTTCTGGGAACTGGAACATTAGACCAGTCAACAACTGGGCAAAAATCTCTGCCAACACCGTATTTAGCATCTTTCAATTTTCTATCTTTTCTAACTCCGCCGTGCCCACCACCAGAGTATGTATCATCAATCACGACGAATACATTTCCCGTTGGCTTCAGAACTCTTTTTACCTCTCTGAAGACTTCTATTAGATGATCCACATACATCTGGGGTGTAGGTTCGAGCCCAAGCTGGCATTTGACTGCTCCGCATTTTTTGCATTGTGATGCGTGGTTTCCGATTTTTCTCCATGTGTGTTTGCAGTGTTTTTTTCCTCCCCATATTCTTTCTGCTTCGCTTGGATATGTTCTTTTTCCCCAATATGGTGGCGATGTAATTACGCAGTCAATACTGTTCGATGGGAAGCACCTCAGTACTTCTATAGCGTCTCCATGGATTATCTTGTTGATTGGAAGCTCGTATCTCCTAAGTTCTTCTGCTTCGAGGATTATCTTCATTTCTTTGCTTCCCTCCCTGCAGAGGGAGGATCAGATATGGTACATCACTCTGGTAAAATACTCTTTTCTCCTCTGTTTGCTCCATGAGCTTATCGGTCTGTAGTATCCTACGATTCTGCTCCATATCTCTGTTTTCTCTGATCCGCATACTGGGCAGACCCTCATTGCTCCTACTACTGTGCTTCTGCATGCATAGCAGTAGGTCAGGCTTGGTGTGATTGAGAAGTATACCAGTTTGGTGTTTTTCACTATTCTCTCTATGAATCTTCTTAGTGATCTGTGGTCTACTGCTTGGCCTATGAATATGTGTAGCATTACTCCTCCTGTGAAGAGAGGCTGTACTTCGGATTCGTATTCGATTCTCATCACCAATGGGATATCAACATAGTAGGGAACAACGGAGTTACTGTATATCGGAGATATCCCAAGCTGAGAGAAGAGTCTGCGTATCTTTTCACTCTTCGCATAGTCTTTCTCTGCTAGTCTATACGATGCACTTTCACCTGGTATCTCCTCCACATTGTAGAGTACTCCGTCCTGTTTTTCGTATTCCTCTGTGATTCCTGTTAGTTCCTCTATGACTGCTTTTTCTATTCTGATGAGTCCCTTTGCTGTGTCCTTTGTTTTCCAGTCTTCCTTTGTGCTGTTGGTTAGTATCATTGCCATTTCTGGTAGGCCGATAACGCCGATTGTTGAGAAGTGACTGGAGAATGTTGGGTTGTATATCTTTGTGAGGGGGAAAAAGCCAGAGCCAAGTAGTTTTTCGTATTTTTCCCTCCAAATCGTAAGAACCTTTCTGCAGTGCTCAGCTTTCTCTCTGATCCTATCTATCAGTTCATCTATGTCTTTACTCTCAGAGGCAAGCTTAGGAAGATTAATTGTTACTACCCCAATACTCCCTGTTGCGTCTGGAATTGCCCATATTCCTCTTCCTGCCTTATGCTTTCTGAGGTACTCGTATATTTCCTCGTCTTCTTCTTTCATGACTTTTATTCCAAACGCATTGTTGTTGAGCTTCCTGAAATCTATTGTCAGCCTACAGCACATAGCATATAGTCCTTCCACATCAACAGAGTAGCCGTTGAGTATGTATATTGAGCCACGATAAGCGAGAACCCTAAAGATCATATCGCTTATTTCGCTGTTCCATCTGAATCTGGGTGTGATCGGCAGTGTCAGAATAGGGAAAGTAAACGGCTTTCCATATGAGTCTCCCTCATAGTACAGTTTTAGGAGTTCCTCCACAATGATCTGTGCTTCGTCCATATACTCGTCTATTCTCCCCACTTCTTTGCCTCCGACTACTGCTTCCTCCTCAAGAAAGTTCCTGAGCTGATCAAGACAAACAGTAATATTTGTGTAGGGAGGCTGAAAACCTATCCGTGTGGAGAAGTTCAGCTCATACACGAGTTTCTGGAGTGATTGTCTTACCTGCTTCCTTGTAAGTTTGTCTACTTTGATGAATGGCGCTAAGAATAGGTCTATTGCTGACATTGCCTGTGCTCCAGTCCACTCATTAGCTGTCATAAAGAAGAAGTTCACTATGTGGGAAACAGCTGTATCTAAGTGCTTTGCTGGTTTTGAGCTGACACTCGGAGTTACTAATCCTCTCATCAGCAGTTTCTTTATGCTCCACCCACAGCAGTAAGGCATTACAAGGGAAAGAGGCAGTTTGTGAATATATATGTAGCCCTCACTTCTCTCTCTTACAACATCATAAGGGAAAAACTCTGCTAATATTTCCTCCTTGTTGAAGACCTTATTCAGACTGTACATCCAGAAAAGGCTTGCACCTACAGTTGTATTCGCATTCTCTCTGCTCTCATTGTCGCCATTCAGAAATGCATTTTCGAGTTCCCTTAGCATGTATGACACCAAGATTATACTGCGAAGAGAAAATAAAAAAGAAGAGAACACACAAAAAATAAACAACCACTACATGAGGGTTCTCTGAGTAGAATAGAAGTGAACCTTATCTGTGTACAGCCTCATCAAGAAGTCCTCAAAATATCTCACTTTTTCGACCAGCTCCACATATGCATTGGGATTCGAAATTAGGATTCTTTCCCCTTCACCGTAGGATACTTTGATTACCCAGTCATAGAGAGACAGAACACTTGAAAGCCTCTTTCTGGTATCCTCGTACTCATCTTCTGTAAGTATTCCTGTCTCGTAGCATGCCTTAAGCATCGTTGCCACACCAGCGAGAACCTCTCTTGATGCTACTAGTTTTCCTTCTTCCAACAGTACTCTTGCTCTCACAACTCTCTGATATGCTTTCCTCAGATAGTGAAGCTTTCTGTATTCCTCCCTAGGGAACTTCTTTTTCATAGCCATTCAGGCTCACCTACTTCGATTATCTCAAGTCTTTCCTCTGTTCTAATAACTAGGTCTTTGTAGAAGTCTTCGTCTGTCAAAGCAGAAATGTGGTAATCCGTTATCTCAGCGATCTCACCGTGTGCATGGAGAAATGACAGCATCACTAAGGACTTTATGAGCATTCTTGCCTTTGTACTCCTCATAAGTCCGTGAAGATAAACAATGATCACCCTGTGTATTTCCTCCATCATTCTGAATATCTGACTTATGTACAGTGCTACTTGCTTCAGGTAGAACTCTGATCCCTCTTCGTCTATTGGGAGTGCACATTTCTCATCGAATACTACCACATACATAGGTCTCACCATAAAAATATTTTTTCTATCACTATTATATTGGTGAGAAAGAATGAAAATAGAAATCATAAAGATATCAGGGATTCTGAGGAAAATTGCGTGTATTACGCTTATCCTTGTCGGTTCCTCATACTATGCTTTTTCGTATCTCCTCTCTTCTGCCTATGCATTACTTGTGTGCGGTGTACTACTCGCAGTGCACAGCTTCTCACTTATGTTCTGTCCTCCCCTGGTTTTCTTCTTACCGTACAACGGGAAGCTACATGAGCTGTTGAGAGAGAAGAAAGAAAAAGGAAAGAAGAACCTCCTCATAGGCTCAGTTTTCTGGGTTCTATATATTGCTACATACATGCTGTGTTGGCCACTTTTCATCACTATTGGTATAGGAACAATACTAGGGAAAATAGGGCTCTACCTTGTATGGTCCTTGATTCTGCTTATCGTTGTTCTGTTTCTGCACATAATGGTTGATCTCTTTGGGGGATTATTCTTCATTGCGAAGAGCAGAGGTAAGCTGAGAATTGCAGGAGCTCTGTTTTTTGTTTCTGGGTTGCTTTCACCTTTTGTATTCCTGTTCTATACTACTTTTGAGAGCCTGGCTGTTCTTCTTGCTGTTCATTACTACCTGAGAGAACTGGAAATAGAAAAAATTTAGCCTTTTTTTCCCTAATAACTATATCTTCTTCTTGGTGATCCCAGGTGGAATTCTCAGACACAGAACTATGGAGGGAGCTTTACCGTAGAGTAAGAGAGCTAAAAGAGAGATGTCCTTTCCCCCATGTTAGGATTATTGCTCTGAAATATGCTGGGACATATCTATGCGAGGATAACCTGTGCACTGTGTTTATTAGGTGTGGTTGGGAACATCCTGTGCATATTGAGGGGGTCACAGGTCATGTGAATATTACAAGGGAACAGCTGGAATATATTGAGTGGGCAAAAAAGAAGTTTGGATTGACACGAGAAGAAGCAATACTTCTTGTTGGTGAGGAATGGCCAGGGATTGAGGAAGCAAAGAAGATGGCAGAGCAGTACTATTTTGAGACTTATGGTAGGGATATGCCGTTGATCAGTAAGAGGGACCTTGGTGATATATTTGTGAGCTTCTGGGGCTATATGCCTCAGGAAGTTGTTGGATCTTCGGCTTCGTGTCTAGTTCCTATCTCCAATAAGGAGGAAGCTAAGGAGAATCTTCCTTCTGTTGCCTTTGAGAAGCTTATGGATATCATAGAGAGCTATAATTTCAGTTTTCCAGTATATGTCGTTGTTGAGACATCAATACTTCCCTATAAGCTCGAAGAGTTAGAAGAGCTGAAGACATCCTTCGATCCAATACATGGAACATTGACAAGGGTGGTGACAAAGGTAGTGCAGTGCGAGAAAATAGATGATGCGTATTGTGTTCATAAGATTAGTGTCTGGGAAAGCAAATGAGTGAGAAAATAGAGCGAATCAAAATCCTAGATAGTCTGTGGAAAAAACTCTATGAGGAAAAACACTTTATTTTTTCTCTTATTCCGAGGAATGATATTCCTGTCATATCTATTCAGCAGATTCTAAGGGAATTATTCCCCGACACTGTTATTAACCCCTCAAAAATCCTGAGGCTTCTGATCAAGAGAGCACCTATGAGGTATATTCACCGTATTGTTCCTCTCAAGGATATTCTAGGCGATGAGAACCTATTCGTAATAACCCCAATACTGTATGGCGCTCTGTCAGAGATATTCTTTCAGAAGGCATTAGAGCTACTAAGAAGGGGAAATGTTGAGTGTGCAAATATAGTGCTGGAACTACTCGACATTGTTGACTTCTATGTTGATTAAAGCTAAGAGTTTATGAGCTGTACTGCTGTAGTCACATTCCTCTTCAGGATCGTGACAGCATCATAGAAAGTTGGGGCTTCCCTCTTTATTTCGTTTCCAAAAACCTCCAAGTATTTTTCATATACTTCTTTTGTTCTTCTGACGATGCTTTCTGGTGTGTCTATGATCCTTCTGAGCACTTCTTCCATATCCATAGTTCTGGGGAGAACAAAGAACAAATAGTTAGTTCCAGCAATTCTCTTCAGCAGTGTTATTGACCTGCTTAGGATCATAATGCCCAAGTCTTTGCTTCTCCACTGTATTCTTCTTTTCAGATTTCTTGACAGGCAACGGATATCGAGTATATCAGCAAAAATCGCTTTTCCCAGTAATGCTCTGAGAATCCAGTATGCTGTGACCATTTTTCTGATTGTTTCATAGTCGAGGAATTCTATTTTTCTTATGTCTGACTCATCAGCTATGTCTATACTTATCTCTCTGCTCAGTTCTGCGTTAACGAAGAAGATTATCCCAATTTTCTCTCTCCCTCTATGCTCCATCATTACTCTTGTTTTTCCGTTGCTTTTCCATCTCTTCAGGGAAACCACAAACTTCCCTATTTCCATCACCAAAATAAAGGCTAATCCATGGATAATAGATGCACTGCTTCATTTGTTTTATAGAGAGAGGACACATGTTTAGCTCCTTTGCTCTCTTACATGAGTATGTTCTGTATGGACCACTATAGATGCTCTCCAGTTGATATTCAGTTTTCCAGTCTACGAAGTCGCTGGCATATGCATACAGCCACTTTGCGTCTTCTATGGGAACACCGACATGCTTCAGAAATGCTCCGAGATGAAACCTTTTTTCGTGTGAGAGCTCTCCTGTTCTGATGAGTTCACTTATGATGTTGACTATGCATGGCGGTGCAAAATCAATGCTCATCCTCAGAGACTTAGGGAAACGAAGCATAATCTTGTTGATAGGTTTTTCCTCTTCTTTGACTTGTTTTTCTATCATTCTTAGTATCACTCCTAGCTCTGGGTTCGGCTCTATAGTTTCCTCTATTTTTGGGGGGCAAATCATATCCCTGAACCTCAGTTTGTCTATTACCCTGTAGCAGAAAAAGCCTGTGTCTGGATGAATAGTATATGGGATTCTGATTATTCTCGCTATATCTCCTGATGTTTTTGTATCAATAATGTGCACTCTCCCAAAAGCAGTAGGAAAAGAAAAAAATTTATTTATGAACTCTCTGAGAACCTTTCTTGCTCTTTCTAACTTGACTGGACGCTCAAGGTCTAGGTAGTAGTGGAAGCCTCTCCTACCTGAGAAGTATTTTCTGTATTTGAATCCGAATTTCTTCATCTTTTTCTCCAGTAGTTCTGCGAAGAGTAGCATTTCCTTTATGCATGTTGCATCGAACTCCAGTAGAACCGTATCTATGATCTGCATCTCCCTTTGGTATATGCTGTATACTCCCGTGTAGCAGGAGAGCTTCCCATTGTTGCGCAATATGTAGTTTATGTAGTCATCATAGGAATAAACAACTGTCCTTGCTGTGCTTATCTCACGAGGGAACACAGGAACACTGTTACCTCTCCGTATGAAGAACTCCCAGTTCTCCCTATACTTCAGGAGTTCATTCATCTATCTCCTCGTTAATACCACTACTACATGCCAGAAAAACCTAAAAATAGGTATGAATACATAGTGAGTTCATGAGATTTTCTCCTGTATTTCCACTAACTCTGCGACAGCATCATATATCCTGTAGTAATGTTGGAACTTTGCTTCCCTCCCAACAAAATAAATGTTGAGAACCTCAAACTGCTCTGGTTTCCACTTGGAGCTAACTATGAACCCATTTCTATTCTCCCAGCAATACACATATTTCTCTGGGAAGAAGTCAAATGTTTCGCCTAGCACTAACCTCCCAGAGTTAGAAAGCCTGAAAAAGGGAAGAGGAGAGTTCCCAATGATATATGCATAGTCAAGTTCCTCCAATTTTTCTCTTATTCTCGCAGGTATATCGGTGTAGGGAACCAGAAAAACATTTGTCTTCGCAGAGAAGAATTTGTACTTCTCCTTTTCTATTCCTGCAAGGCTGAGAAACTCATAGGCAGGAACAGTAACAATGAGTCTGTCGTATGTATACTCTTCATATTTCCCGTATATCTTTTTCTTCACAACATTTATTCCCTTTACCTTATCCACAATTATTCTTCCCTCCGAGTTCAGCAACTCAAAAGAGAGGTAAGCAACCTCATTAGCTGTTATATCAAAGACATAGTACTGTTCTGAGTGCTCCATGAGCCATCTATCATCTGGCTTTCCCTTCCTCCAGAACACCCTGTAGTACTGTTCGGCCAGTAATTTTGATGGAGTGTAGTATTTGCTCCCTATGAAGTACCCATAGGAAACCTTCCTACTGGGAACTGTGACCATCAGCTTTCTAAGCAGTATTCTGTTAGGCTCAACATCCCTAAGAAGCTCATATCTATCATTGATCGCTGAGAAGCAGGTTCTACTCGTAATCACAACGGAGTCATCAAGTATCACACCAGAAATAAGGGAGTAAACATTGTCTCCAAAAACAATAATGGGGAAATGCAAAAAAGACACCAACAAAAAATTCTTTTGCTCTACTCAACTTCCTCAGATTCCTCCTCCTCTATCTCCTCTATTACATCCTTTTTCTTCTTCCTTCCCTTCTTTTTCTTCTTCTTTGAGAGGAAATTCTCAAGCTTCTTGATCATCCCCTCAGGAACATCAGCAAGACCCTTATCGGTTATCATGAAGTATTTCAGTATTCCATCAGCCTTACTCCTATGCTTAAACAGGAATGCTTGCCTTATAGGGAGACCGACAATGGGTCTTGCAAGTATCACTTCGACCTTAGGCATATATCCCATTGCTCTTCCTCCTATGAACGGTGTCTTTTCTTTCTCTATTATAGGTATCCCAAAGGGGTTTTCTTCCTCAGAAGCAGTAGATATCTCCACAGTTCCTGTTGGCCAAGAAGTTACACATACTGGTATCTTATATTTTGCCTTGATCTGCCCTAACGCTATCAGCTGATCAGCAAGGATTCCTGTGTATTCACCTGTCTGTGCAAGCCTAAACTTCCTTGGTGTTCTCAGAATTTTCACTCTGTAGTAGACAATCATAGGATCAACCGCCAGATACAGTGGCTGTATATGTTCCTCCTCGATTTTCTGCGGTATTATTTTTCTTATCCATTCATCCTGCTCCTTAACGCTGGTCACTTCCTTGTATATCATATGTTTCTTCATGATGTCGTTATAGGGAATGTTATTCGCCTTGCAAATCGCCTTAAACCTATCAAAATCAAACCCACCATCACCATCAAGAATAATGAATTTCTGGTTTTCATGTAGCTTCCCTTCTACGCCTGTGATTTCTTGGTATATCCTCACAATTGGCCAGTACCCAGTTATATGTGTCTTCCCTGATGCTGTTTCTCCTCCAAATGCGTGGAGAACACCAGGGATATATCCATCGAACAGCTCATCTAGTGCCTTCACTTTTGTTGATATAGCCTTAATCATGCATATCACCTCTGAACCATTCCTCAGAAGGAATAAACCATAAAAACTGAGAGAACACAGAGATGCATAGTGTAAAAGCAAAGGAAAGAATAAAAAGCTATGTGAAGTCATACGGTCTCTGCATTGCAAAGGCTGGGTCCATATCCTCAGAGAATAAGATTTCCAGTTCGTCTGAGTTGAAAATGTCTATTATTGTTCTCACTATTCCTCCTCTCTCAGAAGGGAAACTCCTATCAATACCGAGGAGAAGCGTAATGTTCCTAAACATCTTTCCTCCGAGTATGCCGTCTACCAACATAAATGATTCCCATTTTCCCTTTCTCTTTCTCCTAATTATGCAGACATATTCACTCGGTATACTGCATTCTGCTTCTCCATCACACATAATCCTCGATATCAAAGGAAGAAACCTAACATGCTTCTCTCCTCTGAAATGCTGAATCCCTACCTTCACAATTTCGTACTTCGGTATGACTACTGGAGGGAAGATACGCCCAATAACGCACCTAAACTTCATAACTTCTCCGTTCCCAAGATATACCAATATTTCCTCTTCTTGGCTTTCCTCTATGTTCTTATGCTCTTCGTTATGCACAGCTTACCACCTAAGATAAGTTTTTTTATTGTTTCCTCAATTTTCTCTTTATACCCCATCATAACCACTCTTAGAACAGCACCTATCAGATGTTTACAAAAGATGTTCTGCCTGACCATATTATCGGCGCATGTGCAGAAGAATCCGTCCTCAGAGATGTAGAGCGAGTATCTCTTCTCCTTGTTTTCGTATCTTCCCATAACTTCGAAGTCTGGTTCTTCGACTACGAAGACTTCCAGCTCTTTTTTCTGGGAAATTCTCTTCCCCTCAAGGTATCTGTCATATCCACTTACAGCGATGATAATTCTTTTAAGTGTATCCATAGCTCACACCGAAGTGATGATAAAAAGGAAAGAAGAAAAAGAAACAGAACACGGTTTATTAAATAGAAATTGAATTACATAGAAAACGGTGATGGCGTATGCTTGCAGAAAAGTATATTTTCTTCGTTGCACATATGTGGTGGATTGTCCTTGTTGCAATAGGAATATTCATAGTTCTGGGAACAATAGCACTCTTCCTACATGGAGAAATAAAAAGGGAGAGAGCATTCCTCTTGTTTATACTTGGTGTTCTGTTCATAGTTCTTGGCGTTCTAGCATACTTCCTGTACTTCGTTGCTTAGGGAGACAGAAATGAACACAGAAATAGGAATAATACTAGGATATGCTTTCTCTTTTTTTGTGACATTTCTGTGTATCGCACTAATTTTTTTCGTCAGGATAAGGAGAAAAATGCTGATAGTGCTGTTCCCTGCATATACCTTTGGTCTGATAGTGCTATGGGCTACACTGCTTGCACATGAGGTCATCTTGAACGGAATACTGCCACTGATACTCAATGTTGTGCTTATAGTGCTGTTCTGGTATCTCCGTTTTGTTTCCCTCTCATATGGGAATGAAAGGAAAAGATTAATAATCTATCTCTTCGCAGAAACAGGAAGAAGCATTATGCTTCTTTCTCTCCTGACATTAGTACTGCTCTTACTATTCTAGTTCTCCATGTATTCACACCATTTATTTTTTCTTCTCAAAGAGATATACAAGGTGTCATTCTGTGCCACAAATCCATGAGATCAATAAGATTAAGCATACAAAGTGGCTAGACGCAAAAACAGAGACTGGAAAACTAGATGGAAAACTCCATACCTATATCATCTATGTTACGGAGGACAAGAAGTGGTATAAAGTTCCAGCTCCTTTCAGTCCCTACTTCTTCATAACGAGGGAAGACTATGTGAACCGTAAGAGGTACATACTGAGAAAGGTTGCAAAGTATCATGGTTCCATCGAGAGTGACTACTATGCGGTATCCATTTTTGGTGAGCCCCTGCTAAAGATTACTGTCCCTGTTCCTTCCTTTGTGAGATCGAAAAGGAAGATAAAGGTGAAAGTAGAGGGAACTGAGCTGAAACTTGAAGGATACGGTCTAAGACTAGAGCTAGAAGAGAAAGGGATTTCAACCTATGAGAGTGACATTCCCTTTTACTATAGGGTTATGTTTGACAAAGGCATCTTTCAGTGCCCCATAAGATACAAGCTATACAGTGACATAGAGGTAGAAGCACTGGATGAGTTTCCTGATCCGAAGAAAGCTAAGCACAGATTACTGTCAATAGCCTCTGTTGATGAGGAAGGAAAAGAGTTCTTCTTTTCCCATAAGCACGAAACAAAAATCTTCAGGTCATTCCAACAGCTGATCCAAGAGGAGAAATACCATGTTGTAGCTGGATGGAACTGGGAAGAGTTCGACAGAAAGTATCTAGTTAATAGAGCTAAGAGGAAGCGCCTCGACTTTGAGCTTTTTGGGATACAGGAGTTCGACATGATGAAGAACTTTTCTGTTTTTGTTCAGGCTACGCACAAGTTATCGCTTGCTTCTGTTGCTGAGGAGTATCTAAGTGAGGATATGCAAAAGCTGAAAGTGACACCAAAAGAACTGTGGGAATCCTTCTTGGGAGACAAAAAATGCCTAAGAGAGTACAATATGAGGGACGCAATGATAGTCAGAGCGATTGACAAAGAGTTCGACATTGTTGATAGGTGTAGCATACTTGCTGAGCTCGCACCGATCTTCTTTAGAGACATACATAAGAAGAGTGCTCTATGGCAACACATAGTGTTGTATAACCTGAAGAGGCAGGAAGAGTTATTCGGTATCCGAATAGTGTTACCCAGGAGGGAAAAGATACCAGGTGCAGAACTGAAGGGAGGATATGTAAAAACTCCTCCTTCTGGAATCTTCAAGGGTGTTGCTTGTGCTGATTTTACTTCTCTTTACCCCACGATAATGATGACTTTTGAGCTTGATCCTATTGCTGTTTCCCTCTATTTGGCTTGGAAAGCTTCTGGTCTTTCACTTGAGAGGTGGATTACCCATGTCTTCAAAAAATAAGAAGAGAAATGAGGAAAACCTTGTTTTCTCCAAGATGTTCCCAGATGTAGACTATGTCAGGAACATCAATGAGTATCTCTGGTTCGTCAGACAGCTAAGAAAAAGAAAAATCTATGAGCCGATATTCCCTTCTGCACTGAAGTACCTCTTCACTAGGAGGATCGAAGCAAAGAAGAAAGCCGAAGAATACAAAGGGAAAGACGAAAAGAAGCATAGATACTGGAAGATGTACTCGAAGGCACTTAAGGTTCCTCTGGTCGCTTCATATGGTGTGTCTGGGTATAGATCAGCTAGATTCTTTGTTCCTGAGTTCTTCAACACAGTGACATGTCTTGGTGAGTTTATAATTAAGTTCGCTATGCGTAAGGCTGAAGAGAAGGGATATAAAGTAATCTACGGTGATACTGACAGCCTCTTCGTTTTGGACTCCTCTGTGAAGAAGTATAGTGATTTGCTTAAACCTATAAACAGAGTACCAAAACTTGTAGAGGAGATTAACAGGGAGCTGAAGGATTTTCTGACTCAGAGATTTGATATTAAGGATTATTTTCTTTCCCTTAAGCTTGAGAAAATCTACAGCAAGATAATCTTCACTGGGAGAAAGAAGAGGTATGTGGGAAGAATAATATTTGAGGATGGAAAACTATGCAAAGAAGAGAAATTCGATGTCACTGGCTTTGAGTTGAAGAGAAGCGATAATTTCGAACTGCTGAAGGATGTGCAGAGAGCAATAGTGGACATACTGATGGATACAGATAATTACTCGGAAGCACTGATAAAGATAAGGAGCTATATTCTAGGGGTTTTCCATGAGATGCTATCTGGGAAGCTCGACAAGAAACTTGTGATAAGAACACAGCTAGGAAGAGAGCTGAAAGAATACAAAGCGAAGGGTCCTCATGTGAGGGTGGCTGAGAAGCTAAAAAAGATGGGTAAGCTGAGGAGCAACACAATTGAGTGGGTAATAACAGGGAGAGTTAGTGGGAAACTAATAGCTGAGCCCGTAGATCCAGATACTGGTAGGATTCCGAGGATTACACGGTCTGGCTACCAGCATTACTATGAGAGGATATTGAAGATGGTTCAGAGAATAATCAACATAGATATTGCTGGGACAAAGAAGATAGAACAGTTCTTAGCACCAAAAGAAATAGGCATATCATCTGGTAAAAGCACTGACATAAAGAGTACAAAAAGAGTAATGCAGAGGAACAGAGAAGAAAAAATAGTGAGAATTAGGCTTCCCTCTCTTTCCGATTTCTTTTCGTAGCATCACCTATTCTCTTCATATTTTTGGGAACGACAGACTCATATACGGTGTGAAGGAGCATATCCTAAGAACATCGTCCTTCTCTACTTTTTTCCTTCCAAATACTAGTGCTCTTGCCATACAGAGCGTTTTGAGATGCCTAAATATCCTGAACCCAAACCCTTTTTCCTTGTCGTCTATTGGTATGTGCTGTAGGTAGTCCTTCAGAATGGTAAATGCCTGAGGATAAAGAACAGCCTCATAGTTCTTATCTATTATGACCTTCTGGGGGTTCTTTGCGAGGTAGTATGCTCTCTCAACAAGCTGTTCCCACTCTGGTATCTCATCTACAAGCCACTCACTCCTCATTATGTAGTCCACAATCTTCTTGGCTGTCTCCGCCTTATATGTGTATGAGAGGATCAGGAACCTACCGATAAGCCCGATTCTGTACCATGTCTTTAGTGTTCTCTTATCCTTAAAGTAGCTGGGAACAATAGATGTGAGTACATTCATCCTTACTGCACGCTTAAAGTCAAGCTGTATGAACTTGGTATGTACAGCTTTGATCCCCTCCTCCATAAGACACTTCAGCAACTCCAAGAAGTTTCTGAATGTAGGATAGGAAACAGACCCCATAATCGAGGATAAGTCTGGTATTACTATTGTTCTTTTTTCGCCTCTCTCTATCTCCGTCTGATACCTCGTCAGTAATCCGAGCCTAGAGAAGAAATTCACACTGATCACTGTAGGGAAACTTGCTATCTGCTCTAGAACCAGCGATTTCCCATGCTCTGGAGGAGCAACAATTATAAGGGAAACAGGGTATTCACCATCAAGAAACGCAGAGTACAGACAATATATTAGTAGCTCCCTGATGAAATCCAACGCAACAACCATTTCGTTTCACCTACTCACTTCAATAAGTCTCTCTGGAATTTTAAAAAAAATGAGCATTTTTTTAAAAATTCTGTGAACACATATTAAAGTCATAAAATCCAATGAAGGGAAGCTCAAGTTGCTTCCCATTCATTCCTTAGTTAGTACTTTTTTATTTAGAATGGAAAAAACGAAACAAAGAAGAATTTTTGATTTTTCGTATAAAAGAATGGAACGAAGAGAACAGATTAGGCTTCCCTAAGTTCTATGGGTATTCCGTACTGTTCGGCCAAGAAAAGTGCGTACTCGATATATTCTTCGCAGATTTCTATGCCGTAGTATGTGATTTGGAATCCGAGTTCCTGAGAGGCGAGATAGACAGATATGAGTGATGTTCCTATTCCCATGAATGGATCTATTATGGTGTCTCCGTCTCTGAGGCTGTTCATTATTAGTGTTGTCTGCATACCTATGGGCTTAGCGGTTGTATGCATCTCTCTGAGCTCATAGGGAACCTTCTCGGAGAAGAAATTCCCTATGCTTAGGTCGTTTAATTTTCGTTTTCCTTTCTCGTAGAATAATACAAACTCAACGCAGTGTCTGTAATGATAGCCCATTCCAAGCCTTTCTTTGTACCACACAAGAATATTCCAATACCTCAAACCTGGAATCTGGTCAAGAATATATTTTGCGTTCCAAATAGAGAATGCGTTACACCAGACATATAGGTGGAGCTCATTGAATTTACTGCACAGAGAATAGAAAACCTCATATATTTCATCCCAAGAAAGAGTAGGGAACCATTTCCTAACTAATCGTGTTGTGGTTCCTATTGCTCTGTGGTGCTCAAGCTCTGGATACGGAGGATCAGTAATAATTATACCGTCTATGTTCTCTGGCAACGCATCAAGAACATCAAATATATTCGCATGAACTATGAAGAAATTACTGTGCGAAGCCACATACATCACCGCAGAACATAGATCAGCATAGAAAAAATATAGCTTGTACTGGAAGTTCATGAAGGAGGATTACTTTTCAACTACATATCCTGTTTTCTTTTCAACAACAATGATTCCCATTTCCTCTAAGCGCATTACGACATAGTCAGCTAGCTCTTCGAGTACATATTCCTCGTAGAGCCTATTGAACTCATTCTGCATCATATCTACGAGTTTCTCGGCAGAAGGATCAGACACTTCTCCATTGCTGAACTTCTCCCAGAATTCTAGTGGGTTTCCATGCTTTTCCCCTATCTCTAATATTTTCTTGTAGAACTTGTCGAAGACCTCCTCAAATGCTTCAGAAAACGCACTATCAGAAATATCTATGTAGCGGAAGAAGAAATTGACCTCATATGCTCCTATGATCCTCCAGCTATATGTAGGCGAATAGAAGAATAACTGGAAATCTAGCTTCGAAGAACTAGGATAAATCTCTATTTCCTTTTGTTTCCCATTCTCCGTGCATACAACGAAGAATCTGTACCTCTCACTGAGATAGTCACACAGCATGTCGTTCCATTTTACCTCTGGCTTCTCTATGATGGACGAGTAGAATAACTCGTAGAGCTCATCGTAATATTCATCCTTCATACACTATCACCATAATAAAAGCTGTAAAAGATAGAGTATAAATAATGTGATCACCAGGCGGTGATCATAATGGGTGCTATATGTAGTGCAAGAGAAATGATAGACCTAATATATGAGTTTGGTCTTAGCCTTCCCAAATCATACCTCTCAGATAGCTCATCTCTGAAGAACCTCCTGAACAGCCTAAGAGTTATATAGCTATGTTCAACACCATCGGCATACAGTATCCCTGGCGAATAACGAACAGACTTAAAGTACAGAAGCCCTCTAAACCCTATGGCTCTCGATATTACTCTCACAGCGAGCTCCCTAAAGATACTTTGTCCGCATTTCACTCTCTTCAGACCACGGAACCTCAGAAGCAAGTACTGCTTCAGCTGATGGAAAAGAGTGAGAGCCTCATCAAGAGAAATATACCTGAGAAGGAAACACCGACCAGAAAGCTCCATAAGTATCTTCATAAAGCAAATCCAGATTCTCAGCTCTCTCTCATCTTCCAGGCCGAGAACCTTTATCAGTTTTTCCCTCATATGTCTATGTATGTTCCTTACTCTGCGCAGACCTAGTAACTTAGCGAAGTACCTCCTCATCCATCTCTCATGAAGCATCTCTGCATGCTGAACACCGAATGAGTACCCGAGGAAGTACAGTGCCAATGCAAGGTTCCTCATTACTCTATATGGCTTCTTCACTTTGTCATACATACCCCAGAATAGTTTCTTGAACCTCAGAACCCCTCTGTGCAGAAGAACTATTCCGAGTTCCCCGACTATGTGCCTAAACTCCTCGCTCCTATACCTTGGGTACTCCTCCAAGAAAACAAAAACACACTTCACAGGGAAAACAGTCCTACGAGGATGACTCATATACTTACTCACATAGTTCTTCACATCTTCCCTGCAGAACAAGTAATCACTACGCCTCAAGCTCATTCACCCAATAATATAAGATAGCGAACACTCCCTTTTTAAGGTTTACTTAGAGTCCATAAGTAAACATGTATCCCTAACACTAAGTTTACTTTTATAAATCATTTTCCGATAAGTAAATATTTATGCGAGTCATATTGGGTAGTGGGTGGTGTGTATGTCTATGGGTAGTAGTCAGGAAGAAGAGAATGATTCGTGTCTTGGTTATGATAGGCTGTTTTTTGTTGTTGCCAATGGTAGCGTAAAAATGTGGTTCTACGGAGGGAAACACGGAGATGTCTTTCCGTTTGTTTTTTCTAGGAGGGGAGTAGTGCGTGATAGAGATATTGAAGAGCTTATACAGCTACTCAGTAATGTGAAGAGGTATCTGCAAAGCATTGAACTGTTGAGGAGAGAATTCATAGTGAGGAAATATAGAGAAGCAAAAAATCTAAAAAGCAAAAAGCAAAAAGCAGAGAAGCGGAACGAGGAACTCAAATACATAAAGTGGCTGATCAACGATTATATGAGCGAGGTTTTAGAGAGATTAATACTGATTCAGATGTACCTTGAGACACTACAGCGAACAAGAGCACAGAGAAAAACTGAGGAGTGTGTCTTCACGAAGAAGTGGATACTTAGCCTTGTTCCAGAGGAGATAAAAGCGATTTTGGAGGAGCTCGATAGGGAGGAGCTTGAAAAAGTAGCATATCTCAGCTCTCGTGCCTTTCTACTTTCTAATGATATATTCATAGAGCTGTACAGAGATGGGAAGGACAGAAGCCTCGTAGTGTTTGTTCGTTTTCCCTTCGTGATGAGCAGAGTGATACTAGGAGAAAAAGTGCTATTTGAGTTCTACTGTGCTACCAATGTTGACTTCGAGGAATACGCACTGAGAACAGTAGAGAGGATACTGAGAAAGTACGGCGAACTATTCGGAATAACAAGAATAGAGATAGACAGAAAAAACAGGGTCTTCACAGTTTCATGAGGCGAAGGATATGCGTGGAGAATATGATGAGCTCATATTGCATGTGCTGAGGAATGCACTAACAGGAAAGAGAGTAAAGAGGATTGAAATCCTTAATCCCGTAACCGATGTGAAACTCCTGATCGAACTGGAGGATGACCACATAGTTCTCTGCTGTAATGAGTGTGGCATCTGGATGGAAAAGCTATGTTCCAAATGCGGAAACTATATGTATCTTGACGGCAAAAAGATGGAGTGGATATGCCCCAGATGCGGACATATCATAAAGGATCAGTGTTCTACCTCAAGTTCTGAGCGGTGATTGTGATGGGGAAGAAACATCTTAAGCTATGGATGAAGTATCACTATAGGAGCTTCCCTAACGCTGTGGTGGGACTCATCTATGAATGGGTCACACTCGCCGAGGTAGAGAAAGCACTTGAGAAGAATAGGTCCAAGATATGTATCATTAATCAGACTGAGGCACAAAGAAAAACTAGCAGGCTAAGGCAGATGAAACTATCCAACTTTGAGGAGGTATGGGAAAATGAGTAAAGCCAGAGTTAAGCATCATATGGTTGAGATAGCGTTTGGATTTACGGTGATAGTGTACATACTCTGTGTGCTATCCCATCTAGACGCCGTCACTTCACTGCTGATGATAATCGTTGTGTTGCTATTCGTTGTGATAGACATCCTAAATTGTCTTTTGGAGAAAGTAGACACCGCATTACTGTTAGGAGAAATAAAAAAGGAGGGCGAAGAAGATGAATGAGAAAGAATCCGTATGGATAGTGAGGAAGAAATATGTATATGAGGTTATTCCCTGCTGTATAACGACAAGTGAATATGTTGAAGTACAGACGAAAAATACTTCATCACTTTTGAGGTACACGAAGAAGAATCACCAGCATATTGATAGGGAGGTGTAGAGGAGATGAGTGAGCTTTTGGAGTCATATAGGAATGAGATTGATTCTATTGTGGAGCTACTAAAGAAGGATATGGGTGAGAAATGTGCTAAGTTTCTTGCTGTATTCATAGTGCTGTGTGAACATTATGGCAAGGGAGATGCCTATGCTGGGTTTATCCTGAGGTCTCTCGTAAATATGGATCCAAAGATAGTTGACGATCTATATGTTATCCTGAAGAAGTATGGCATTGAGATTGCGAAACCAAAATGGAGAACTCATTTCTCATTGTTTTCGATGGTGAGTGATGCTACGAAGAAGCTTGTCGAGAAGTATCCCAAGATGAAAGAATATCTTCGAGGCGCAGAGAGATGAGTGAGCGTAGCGAATTCAGAAAAAAATATATTGTTGAGGAGGGAAACTGGATAAAGGGATACAGATACTATTTTATCTGTCCTTTCTGTGGCGAAAGAGTAGATATTACGAGACCGAGTTCTGGTGGGAGACCATATCCGCACTATGGCGTTGTTGTAGGCCATCTTAACAGACACATAAAGCAGTACTATGAGCGCTATCTATACCATGTTGAGAGGACCCCTCGGAAAGAATATAAATTTTATCGCTACAGATGTAAGATATGCGGAAAAGACTTTAGGGATCGTATAGGAGTGGTAGAGCATATAGTTGTTTCGCATTTTCCTTCTGGTTTTGGGAGGCGTGGAGATGAGTCGCAGTAGGATGTTTAGACTATGGGAAGGCAGACCTATAAAAACTTGGAACCCAAAAATTTTTATTAATCGAGAACTACTACTAATTCTGGTGATACAAATGATTGATGAAAGATATATTGCTGGATATTTTGATGCAGATGGATGTGCTTTTATAGTGGCAACAAAAGAAAAACATTACAAGAGAGTTAGATTCAGACCCTTTATAAAGATCGCACACAAATATAGGGAAATATTAGAGATTATAAGAGATTATTTAGGAGTTGGTTATGTAACGAAAGGAGATAGAAACGGGAAATACTATGTATATTTCATAGATACTGTAAAGGATGCAGAGGTATTTATCGAAAGAATTATGCCTTATACGATTGTTAAAAGGAAAGTATTAGAGGCTCTTAGAGAATATGTTGAAATTTGTAAGAAATATGGCAATACTCCACATAATAGAGAGGTAAGAATAAAAATTCTTGAGATCCGAGAAAAAATTCATAGACTTAATATGAGAACAAAAAGGAGAAGTGCGAGACTAAAATACACAAAAGAAGAACTTCTATCGTGTGATTTTAAGTTATACTAAAAAGTATTGGTGGTAAAAATTCAAAGAAGTAGAATGTTTAGTATAGTTAATAAGGTATGGAATCCATTGGTTGGCTGTAGACATAGCTGTGTTTATTGTTGGTCTCGAAGAGTGGCGAAAAGACTAAAGCGATTATGTGAGAAATGCTATAGGTTTGAACCACATATTCATTATGAAAGATTGAGACCACTGAGGTTCAGGAACCCAAGAATAGTATTTGTCGTTGATATGGGAGATTTGTTTGGTAGTTTTATTCCTGACGAGTGGATAATGCAGGTAATAGATGTCATCAGAAAGAGTAAGAATGTGATTCCCTTATTCCTCACGAAGAACCCAAAAAGATATGAAGGTTTTCTCGATGTTTTCCCGAAAAACTCAATACTGGGTGCGACAATAGAGACTAACCGCTATTACTCATATATCAGCAATGCGCCAGAACCAAGAGAAAGGATCAGAGCTATGGCTAACCTTGACTGGGACAAGAAATTCATCAGTATAGAGCCCATACTTGATTTCGATTTCCACTCATTTCTGGAAGCTCTTAAAGAGATCAGACCGATCTGGGTCGAGGTAGGATATGATAACTATGGTTTTGTTCCCTTACCTGAGCCTTCATTAGTGAAGACCCAAGCTCTAATCTCTGAGCTGTCTAAGTTCACAAAGGTCAATACGAAAACTCTGAGGAATCCCCGTTTTTCGCTTCTCGATATTTATGCTTCACACTCCATATAGGTGGGGAGGAAATGGGAATAATCAGAAAAATTAAGAAGAAGTGGTATGAGTGGAAAATAAAAAGGAAATTAGCTAAGCTCTACCCAGTTCATAGGAAGCAATACAAGGATTTAGACTTCGTCAAAAACCTAATAGTGATGATAAATAGGGGAATGGCACTCTACAGGTATCATTACGACTCACGATGGAGAAAACTGGGAGAAATAAAAGATGACCTAATTGAGTATCTTCTGAGAAACTTTAGGGAGGAGATAAAAGTAGGATACCTTGTTGGTGCATTGCACAGCACCAGACTTGATGAGGATTATGAGTTCTTTGAGAGCGAAGAAGATATTATTCGGGACCTCAAGATTAGATACAAAGGGAGACTTGTATCATACAGGATTTATCCGAAGTGCTGGGATGCCATATATGAGTGGGAATGTGAATGGTATGTCAAGGCGTTCTACTGGACAGATGAGGACTACCTATATTATTACCACGAAGCTAAAAGAAGAAGCTTTGAGTCATTAGAAGAGGATTATTATGGCTTAGTAGAAATCAATGTAAACGGAACAAAGATACACTTTCTTGCTCCGAGAATATCGAGGATTGCTCCCTACATCGGTAAGTTTGACTATATCTGTTCTCGTTGGAGAGTGTATGGATGGAAAAAATATACGGACCTAGACAAGGTGAGCGAGAAGGATATTGCCTTAGCAGTATGGTATAGTTCCCATATAAGCAGTAAGGCAAGGGAAACACTCTTTGAGTGGTTCGTCCTGAGAAGTCTGATCGAGGACAGAAGACTACTGGTGAGATGGGAAGAAGTCAAATGAAAGGGAAGCCTTTTGCATGGGATAGAGGTGTTGACTACGAGAAAATGTATAGGAAAATACTGAGACACTACAAAGAGGCAAAGAGAGATACACAGAAGGCATATGACATTATTCTTCTCACACAGCTACGGAATGGTTCAAGAATAACGGAGGCAATAGAGTTCCTCAAACAGATCTGTGAACCAAAGACATTTACGAGAAAGAAGGAAGTCAGAGTACTAAAAGTAAGGAACAGAGAGGTCAAAAGACTTATGGTGCTTCCCAAGGAGATAGACAAAAAGGAGCTATTCAGACTATCATACATAATAAAGGAAGCCTACAAGCAAAAGGTGGTGAACTATGCTAGGAGGACATATGGAATAAATACTCACTCACTACGCTATGCGTTCATAACGCATTTGGCAAGGAAAGGCATAGCACCACAGCTGATAGCGAAAATCACTGGCCACCAAAAACTAGACTTCATACTTCACTACACACAACAGGTAAAAGCAGAACAGATACTGGAGAATGTAGACGAATTATAAGCTTTTTTGTCTTTTTTATTATTTTTTCTTCTGTTTAGGTGTTCCCTATGCAGTATGGATATGAGATGTACGAGTTTGAGTCGGAAGAATACAATATTGTTGTGAAGAAGACTTATGACGCTCTCTCTGAGCTGGTAGAACGAAACCTAGACGCTGTGCTTTCTAAGTTTAACCCTCCTGAGCGTACAAGAATAAAGAAAATATATGAGAAGGGAGGAAAAGACATACTAGTCAGCTATATTATTAATAGTGTGATGGACTACTTTCTGCTAGAGCTTAAAAGGGAAATAAGGGATACCCTGGTTGATGCATGGGTATACCCAGAGGAGTTTGAGCCTTTGTTCCATATCTTTGTGGATTCCCATAGCGACATCATGGATGAATGCCTGTACTCCTGCCTCATAGAAGATAAAACCATAGAGGAAGGAAAAGATATGTTCGTACAGCGGATGAAAGAGGTCTTACAGGAAGACATAAACAAATCCTTTACGACGCATGGCATATTGTTTTTCCCAGCAAATTATAATGTGGAAGTATACGACAGAGTAAAACTCTGGAAATCGGATCGTCATATGGAGCCATACTTTCTCTCAAGCCAGGAACTACAAAAAACAGAGTTCATGAGTGTTCTGTCGCATCCAGACTTTGTGATCCTTGAAAACGGTATGTGCTGTGTAGTGTACTCGAAACCTAAAGCTATCTCTGAGATTGGTGCGTTTCGGAGTACCTATACTGATATTGATCTGCTTATTGATGCATTCTTAGAGCTAAAAAATATAACTGAGGAACTTGCAGAGTCAACGAAGAAAGTAATGGGAATCGAAACATCCTCTGTTCCCAAGGAGTTCATAAGGAGGAACAGAGAGATGATTCTAAGAGCGCAGAGACTCCTCTTTTCAATAGTAGATATTGAGTATCCAGAAAATTATTCGCAGAAAAGAATTGTGATCAGTAAAATCCTCGATAGTTTCGGACTTAATAGTGATATTGCAGTTCTACTGGCTAGAAAGGTGTAGGCTATGCCCGAGGAGATACCAGAATATCTGAGAAGGGAAAATATAGAGGAGGAAGTCTTTAATTATTTATCCAAGAAGGCTTACGAGTATTTCCCTTTTAGTGTCGCTGTGGGGTTTCAGGAATGTCAGAGCGTAGAAGAAATGAGAATGATATTCGACGAATATTTGTCCTCATGCGGAATGCAGGAAACATGGGACGATCTGATTGATTTCATAATAAAGAAAAGAAAAGAGCATGGAAGACCAATAATTGTATCGTTCTTCATAGATGAGTTTGTCTCAAAACTAAAAGAGAAATATGGCATAAAGACAATCGAAAAGGAACTGACAGACACAATATCTTCAATAGCAAAGGAAAATGCACTTGACCTCGAAAAGCTACTCATAATCTTTCTGAAATACCAAAAGAAGCAGTATGGCGATGAGTACTTAGATATTGACAGATGGTGGAACATCAGAGCATATATTGCTAATCCGAGCTTCCTTTCTTCTATCGTCAGTTCCTTCATAAGGTTCTTAGAGGAAAACACATACTGCGTAGAGAATATATGCTATGTAGACTTTGACGGAAAATACCATATTGTCACAGGAGGACTCCCAAAAATAGAGTACGACTACAACGAGCAGGAACTAACACTAGGCACTTATAAATTCAGTGTTCCAACCTCAGCATTTGAGAGACTCCTCAGAATACTGTCAGACATCGTAAGTATAACCAGGGGTGCCTACTTTGCACGGTTCAGATCCGATGTTGAACTTTACAGATACATAGCCAAGATGATTGAGCTGTGCAAGATTCTGGGCGTTGCCTTCCCTGATATGCCGTCTATGATAGAGGAAATATCGGAGATGCTCCACCTATCCGATACAAAGGAGATAAGAGATGAAGCTGAAGACCTGATATCCTTCTATGTCGGCACAGAACTGGAAAAAGAGGAACTCTTTGACTACCTATATGAGAAGAAGGGCAAGGAATTTGTTGCTTCAGCTATTAAATCAGAAAGCTTCGACGATTTCATCGAAAAACTATTCAGAAAGATCAGGTCGAGGGACCTAACAGCACTACTAGTAGTGTCATACGGGCTTTACCCAGAAGAATACGAGGAGTTCTACAGCAGGATAAGGAGTAGCCCAAGAGACGCTATCTATGCTGTCGCCAAATTTGTGCTTGGAATAGAGGAAAAGCGAGAACTAGAATTTATGGGTGTGAAACTTATTGGGTGGCTAGATACTATTGGCACTATGGGCTTCTTCTTTGTTGATGAGGAACAGTTAGAGAGGATAATTGCCAACACTATGCATGTAGAGCTGAAATATGACGAGGACAGAGACCTCTACTATGCTGTGTCCAACGGAGAGATGGTTGACAGAGATATGTACTCAGCAGAGCTCATAGACACCATAAAGAAGTTCTTCAGAACACTCCCCAAGGAGTACTGCCGAGAAGTAGAGTATAGAGTACGCTTCCCTTCTGAAACAGAGCCACACCCATCTATTCTCGTTGTGGTATGTCACGGGCAATATCCGTTCATAATTTTGGTTGCACCATACTCAGTTTAGGTTACTGATCTTTTTTTCTCCGAAAATCCATTGGAGTGTAGAAACTTATATAGCTGTTATTTTACTATTTCTTTTTGGTAAGACTGGTGAAAGAGATGAATTATTACAGGAAGTTATATGAGTCTTTGCCAGATGAACTGCGGAATAAGTTGGATGAGGCACTAGGTATACTGTACGAGAGAGAGGGAACTCTCACTATTGAAGAAGGGGAATACTATGTTGGAGAATATGTCTATTCTCATGCAACAGGGAGGATGGAGCTTTTTCCAGCTCATTATAGGTATTACAAGTTTATGTGGGAGAAAAACGGAAAGGAAGAAGAGAAAGAAATATCTGAGTCAGAGCTACTAGCGAGTTACACACCTGAGACAGTGGAAAAGGTCTTCGAGTACTTGGAAGACGAGATAGAATACAGAAAGGTAGACATAATGGTTGATCTTGCAGAGAAAGTAGAGCAATACTTTAGAGATAGGTTCCCCTCACAGAGCGTAGAAGCAGTAATAGATGAGAAGACGATCATAGTGTATATTAACGGCAAAGAAAGATACTATGTAGAATGTGTAGAGGAGGTAGATTTCTCCTCAGTGACATATAGGTTTGTAAGAACGATATATCATTTTGATCCCGAGGAATGGAGAATATATGAGGTATCATAGCAGGAAATGGTGAAGAGTAATGAATGGATACCGAGTTGTTTCTCTTCCTCCAATACCGATAAGCGAGCTTGAGTTTTTTCTTCCCAATGCTTGGACAAGACAGGAGTTTATGCCGAACTACAAGAAGGACATAACGAAGGAGGAGTACGAATCATATCAGTACTACAAGATTCTTGAGGACGCAACAAAGTTCCTTCTGTACACGCAATTCTGCTGTCCGTATACAGAAATAATGGAGAAATACAGGGTGGTGTTTGACATAGACAGGGAAACGATAATGCCAGAGCCAGGCACTGAAGAAGAAGTATGGAATGGAAAAACGGTACATGTCAAAGATATAACAGATACAATTCCAGCAAAGATATATGTGGGCTCAGAAATGCTATTTGATGGCGAACTAATCTTTGAAATAGTAAGACTGACGAAGGATGAATATGAAAGAGCGAAACCCACAGATAAGGTTGTAGAACTATCAGCAATAGGATACAAATTCAGGTATGGTATAGCTCCACTTCCTAAGCATGAAGAAGTAACGGTGAAGTACTTTGAGGAGGAAACAGGCATAGACTTCTGTGTTCCAACCCATACCATTATGGATGTCATTGGTGAGGTTCCTCTATTCTCTGAGATAAGATATGAGCCTAACAGTGACAGGTTCATCATAATGTTGCATACTGATAGGAGCACATATATGTGGGACTTGATGGCAAAAAGACACACAGAGCTTATACGGTACTTGGGAAAATACTATGATACGAGAAGACTGCAGATACAGACACATGACATAGTGACACTTGTAGTATTCCTATACGCACTAGAAGAGGGAATAATTACGAGTGACGCATTGTTGGAGCGAAAAGTATACGACCTTTATGAGATCAGAGCAAACACAGAGCCACTATCACTAGTAGTGCTACCAGGAATAAAAATAGAAGAAGAGTAGAGGATCAGAGCTGTTCCCTAGAAATTAGGTGATTGTTACTGTTTTTTCTATTTCATCTATAGTGATCTCACTTATCTCGAAGTCCCTTCTATACTCAGTTAGGAGGATATTCCTTATTATTCTCATCGCCAAGACATCGTAGTTCTCATTAGGAGCAGTAAAAATCTCAATTCTCTCGTTCTCTGGTTCAATAGCGTGAAGAACAACAAATGGAAAGCAAAAGTAGAAATACACTTCCATATATTCCCTTCTGAACATAATCATTGTAGGCGTCACACTCAGCTCCATTAGCTTCTTCAGTAGATCATGCAGAAGTATGGTCTCATTAAACATATCAACAAACTTTTCGTCCTCAAGAATTATCTTTCTGATCTCTTCTGGGATTTCCTCCCATGTTTCCTCAGTAAAAATACTTATGCCTTCCACATCCTGGAACTTATATGCCATATCAGAAGTAAGCCACAGCAACCTGAAAAATAGATACTCTATAAGCACATCCCTGTACTTCTTTAGTGGCAAGTATACTTCCTTCTTCCCAGCTCTGCTGTATGCGTTTAGAATTTCCTCTTCGAGACTAGCCTTTTTTTCCTGTGTTTCCCATAGCTCTCCGTAGTACTCTTCCCTCTTCCTGAACAGCAATACACTGTCGACTCTTGTTGTGGGAAGCTCAACCTCATACAGCTCATACGGGGAGTACCTCGTTACGCTACCAGTAATCCGTATTCTCCACACATTTTTATTCATATTGCACACCAATACTAGTTAGGCTTCCTATTAGATAATTAATCAAAAGAACTATTTTGTAGTTCATATATGTGGTGATACTCATGATTGTCATACTGAAAAAATGCAGAGATGAGGAATCATGCGAAAATTTGAGGCAGATAGCTAGGGATTGGGAAGAGGAGCTTGAGGAATTTGCAAACAGAGTGGCAGAGTAGGAGAAACAAAAGAAGAAACGCTGGCAGACATTATCTCAGATTTTCTATCCGAAGCACTCACAGTGGCACGGACACAGTGGCTTACAGGAAGAGGATGGGAAACTGTGGAGTATGCGTTCCAAGTGACATATGGTGGTCCCAATGTCTGGATACATGTAAACGCCTCAAGATCATGGATAGAGATTTTCTGGGGAACGGAATACCTAAGAGCTGAGCTATCAGAGAAGGCGCATAGTTTTCTTGAAACCGTATTTAACTATCTCTATGAGACATCATAGTTTTTATTTCTTATTTTTTTGTTGTTTTGTTGGTGATTCCCATGCGGATAATAGGGAAGAAGTGCGAAGGCATAATCTGTAGGGAACTAGAAAAACAGATCGTAGGGTGGGAAGAGGAACTAGAGAAATATATGGATGAGATTGAGAAAATAAGAAGAGAAGAGGAAGAAGAAAAAACAGAGGCAGATGTAATTTCAGACTTCTTAGAGGGCGTACTAGGGATAAGGAGAACGCAGTCATTAGTTGGGAGCAAGTGGGAGACAGATGAGTATGTTTCTCAAGTTACTTGGGGTGGTCCCAATGTCTGGATCTGTACAGATGGTAGAAGGGGATGGATAGAAGCGTACTGGGGCTCAGAGTATATGAAGGCAGAGCTTTCTGATAAGGCTTCGAGGTTCCTCTCAGAAGTATTTGAATATATGCGGGAGCTAGAGGAGTTAGGGTGAGTAAAGGATGGATAGAGAAAAAATAAAAGAAAAACTAAGAAAACAATGGTGGGAAATAGCTAAGGATAGGTTTGATTATCTACTTTCTTACTACGAAGCTTTTAACTCTGTTGGGAAAAAGTATCAGATAGGAGTGCATACTATAAGGCGGATCATTGAGATATGGAATAAAAACGAAAAGAAGCAAGTAACATTGGACCAGTTAGAGTATGATATGATAAACGAAGATATGGACCTATTCGAAGAGAATATTGATGAGTTTCTCGATTACTGCGAAAGAGAAGGAAAAACCTTTTATGATATATGGGACTTTGAAAACTGGCTGAGAGAGAGAATTGTTGAGGGGTTCCCAGTTGGCTATCAGGTAGAGTGGAATGACACTATAAAAGTGGTGGAAGTAGCATTCTTTACTGCTATTGGTGGCCCGACATACTACTATTTGCTGGTTGTACCCATAGACACAGAGGTAGAGGATGAGAGAATTGAAATAGTTTTGGGGAATGCCTATTTTGATTTCTCAAAATGGCTAGAGGAGTATGCGTATTATGGGAGGTGCGATGGTGCATGGGAACTCACAACACTACTATCAGAAATGATGACAATGGTAGAACATATCTTGGAGCAGGAAAGAGAAAAAATAATAAGAGAAATAGCAGACGAACTAAGAACAAAGGTAATTTAGTTTTTAGCGGAATAATAAATTAAGTAGGGCTGAAAGGAAGGATGAACACAGGATCAAAAAGGAAGAAGCATAGGTATGCTTATGTTATGAGTATTGCTGATTATGTCATGAATCACGGAAAAATTGTAGCTGTTTCGTATGAGAGGTGTTATAATCCTCCGTGACACTGTGAGTGGTGTGGCGCAGAGATCCACTATGTGTGGACACTTGTGTTTGAGGATGGAACTGAGCTTCATGTAGGCTCTGTCTGTGCGAAGCATTTTATTAGGTATTCGAGCTACACTGAGGAGGAGCTGGAGAAAGCAATACAGTACTTCAAGCTCTATTCTAAGCTTGAGGAGCTTGGCGTTGTGGAGCCTCGATACAGAATCTTTCTGAGAGAGCTAGATAGAATAGTACAGGAAGTAAAGGAAAAGAAGGTGGTTATTAGGGAGTATGAAGAGTATGAGAAGGCACTGAAAGTGTATGAATTGGTAGAGCAGTATCTGCCAGAGATAAACTTTGCTAATGTTAGGTGGGTTTTCCTTTCTGAGTGGGAAAGAAATTTGTAAGGGGATGCTTCTTCATGATGACGGAGAAGATGAGGAGTAAACTGGAAGAAATAAACGGAAAGCTGGAAGGTATACTCATAGAGGAAAACTTGGAGCATGTCTTTGCACAGTGGTTCATGTGGTTTCTCTTCTACTATAAGGATAGGGGATTATTCAGGCTATATGTGTCTCCAAGAGTAGAGAAGATATTCGGGGATATCTGGCAAAGAAGAAGAGCACACAGCATGGAGTATTTCTTCCCTTTTTCTAGGAGGGAATTAGACTTTATCTGGAGGCAGATAAAATATAACTACTCACGGAGCAATGAGTTCTCAGCATTCATGGATAATCTTCCTTCGCTAATATGGGATGGATACTACTGGAATGAGGAAATAACAGTATGGCACAGAACAGAGAGAATACCAGTGCTGTTTGTGCTGTGGAACGAGGTTGAATGCCCATCGTTTCCCTGTCATATTGTGAATATTCCTCATCATAGCACAATATTTAAGCCATGGATAATTTTCCGAGGATTCATATACGATAAGTATTGGTGGTGGAGCAATGAGCAGAAAACAGTAGTTGTAAATGCTACGGATGATGAGAACTTTCTTTCTTCCTTGATTGAAGCAACAGAGAATCTCATTACGCAGAAACTACACTCCTAGGTTCTCCTCTGTAGGAGCATTCAGTAGTTATGTGTTTTCGTTTTTTCTGTGTTCTTTCTGATTTTTAGCTTTCTTAAACTCTAAGCCATTTGGGATGAAAATGCTTGTAATAGTGGATACTAGAGAGAAAAATACACCTAATGCCAACAGAATAATAGAGAAACTGAGAATAAATGGTGTGAGCATTGAGTTTGCCTCCCTTATCTGTGGTGATTATTTTATTCCTCCAAGCGAAAACAAAAAGGGATTTATAGTTGAGAGGAAAACCATTTTTGACTTTATCAATGCAGTAAAAACAAGAAGACTTTTCGAACAGCTGAAAAATTTATGTTCATGCGAAGAGGAACCACTAATAGTAGTAGAAGGAAGCCCAGCAATGATAAAAAAATTCTCGGAGTTTAGCGATGAATCGCTAATAGGTGTCGTTTTCTCTTGTATTTATGATTTCGGAGTGAAAGTTCTTTTTGTTCCCTCATACTATTGGACATACCTAATTATAAGGCACCTTGTGAGAAGGGCACAAATAAGCGAAAAAATAAAATATAGGAGCCTAAAAACAAAAAAGCTACCCAAAACTCCAGAGGAACAGGCAATATTTTTCCTTTCCTCACTACCAGGAGTATCAGAAGTCAGAGCAAAGCAGATACTCAGAGTTTTTGGTACACCTCTCGAAGCGCTAAATAAGTATAGGAGTTGGAAAGTAATATCAGGGATAGGAGACAGTATAGTGGAGAATGTTGGAAAGGTTCTCACATGCAACTTCAAAGGGAAGAAGAAATGATAGAAAAATTGATGGTGTTCTCTGGAGGAGGATTACTGTGCTTCTTTGAATTTCAGGAAGACAAGCTTTTCGCTATGACTTCATGGGATGAGGGAGTTTCCCTATACGCTATGAGAGTACTGGCTATGCTTATGAGGAAAAGCCAAGAAGAAGGAAAAAAAGCTCTGACACATAAGAACTGGGTAATATACATAGCTGATAGTAACCCCTATATCCTTGTAGCAAAGATCAAGAGTAGGCGTTACAGCCCGAGTACACTTGGGATGCTGAGGAAACTCTCACTGTTTATTTCCGATGTTCCTGAGTCTGTTCCCTTAGTCGTAAAGAGGATTATTCGTTTTTTACGGGAAAAACAGAAAATGAGAATTGAGAAAATCTATGTGGTATGAGGGAAAGAAAATGAAGAACAAAGTGATGCCCCTTATCGTCGAAAAGATGGAGCAACTACGAAAAGGACTTATCTGGGTAGCTACACTGGGTTTTATATCATCATTACTATGTGCAGAACTCATAGCATCCCTGTTCTTTATTGTCAACGCTGTTAGTCTTGCCGTTCTTATCCCCCTTAATCTACCCACTTTCTTTTTGCTCCCACTCATACAGAGGGAAACATACTACATAATCCTAGTAGTCTATCTTTTCTGTCTAATCATCTTCAAAGCACTAAGGAAAAACCAGAAAATAAGAGCTATACCAAGACAGCAACAAGTACGGATAACCATAATGGATGTAAGAAAACAGATAGCAATGCTAATCATCGGCATGATTTTCCTCCGCATAATACCGTCAATATTAGTCCTAAAGCTACTGCTCGAAAAAGGAGGAATTCTCCTTGCATATCTGCTTCCCGTATTCATGTGGACTTTCGATAATACTGAGTGGATCATCTACTATTGCTATAGAATACTGAGAACAGAAGAAGTTCCAGTATCCCTAGACTACCTAGACAGAAGAGTGTATTGGTTCTATAGGGTTGCAGACTGGTCACTCGATATGGTGTTCAACACTATTGCTTTCGTCTTCTTCTGTGAGTATATCGGAATTCCTAAGTGGCTAATAGCATATGCAATTATCAATGTCATTGTGACAGACATTCTGTTCAAGTTTTCTCAGGACGCAGTACTCTTCAAGTTTCCTCTTCATGCATCCCTCTCTGGCGTACTAACATACATATTTGGACAGCCTGTACTTCCCATATTCTTTGGTTGCATAATACTCAACCCCCTCATGGAATACATAATACATCTTTCACGGAAGGGAATAAGCATATATAAGCCCCTAATAGTGTGCATTATCAATGCTTCTGTTTTTGTTCCCATCTACTTTCTCTTCTTCTAAGCTGTGTTCTATTACTACTTCTTTTTTTCTTTGCTCCTAGCACTAGGAGGAGAAGAAATGCGTGAGTACACAAAGTACTATAAGCTGAGCTTATGGGAAAAAATAAAGCTGAAATGGTATCTATGGAGGAAAAAGAAGAAAAGCATCTTATCTCTTCTTGGAAGAAAAATAAAAGACAGAGAGAACTACTCGCACTACCTACGCATAAAGAATGGGAGATGCAAAATCTACTGCACAGAGGATCACATAGTGGTTGAACTCAAATACGAGGTCAATGGAAACGCAATAATAAGGTTTGTGTTTGAGAAGAAACTTTCTTTCCTAGGGGTATTCTGAGAGTTCCTCGTTTAGTCTGAAAAGGATATCTATGAAGCTATCAATGGTGCTACTCCTTGTTGATGCGAACCTGTAGTCTTCCCAGTACACGATGGTTTTTCTCTCCTTTTTCTCGAACCTCTGAATAGTGACTACATGCTGAGCGGTTGAAAGAATCATAATGCAGAGATACAGATCAGAGGCATGTATCCCTGGATGAGCCTCTAAGATACTTATGTCGCTGTAGTTGTTATTCAGAATGACTATGAGTGTTTTTTCTTTTCTCTCTTCTATGAGAACAGCAAGTATCTCGGATATCGAGAGCATGCATGCGTGAAGTATTGTTTTCCCTCTTCTTAGTAGTTCCCTTAGGTCTTTGAAGTCTATGAGTATGCCAGGAAAAATATCAGATTCAAACTCCACACATATACCCGTAGAACAAAAACAGAAGTTAATGAGATCATCCCAGACATAGCAGAAGAGCTCAGACTTATTCCTTGCTGTCCGTATATCGTACAGAAAGCTTTCTATGATTTTCCTTGTCAACTTACCTTACTCTTTTATCCTCTCCAGAATTCTGATAGCCTTCTTAATGGCGACAATCAATACATCAATATTGTGAGTTCTGTAGTACTTCTCCAGAGCGTTTACTAATATCTCTCTGACTGTTTCAGCATCATTATAACAGCTGTGAACTTTTTCTTCGAGTTCCCTACATTTATCTTCGATCCCCCATAACTTCTTTCTGCACTCTTCAAGTTCGTATTCGCATGCTTCCAATTTGTATTTGTATTCCTCCAAGAGGTACATATCGGGTGATGACTCATATTCAGCTCCCATAGTTATGCACCGAGAAAAAATTCTCAGAAAAAAAATTATAAGAAAGCTAAGTAATACTTAGCAATTCTATTCGCTACTCTCTTTGTATGCAACAGCGATGTATACATCATTCTTGACAGCTCACATGCAAGGTGCTCTATGCTTTCGTTCTTCTTTCCGTTTATGACTATATAGCTGGCAAGGATCAGCCCTGGTATGTCCCTTATACTTATAGGTTTCTTCTTGGTGTAGAAGTCGTATAGCTTCCAGAAAGTGCTGATAACATTTCTTGGTGCTGAGAGAAGCTGAAATATCCTCATAACACAATACCTAAGCGAGGGAGAAGGGAACTGAGCTTTGTTCACATCCTGCAACTCTTTGATGTATCCATAGATTTTCTTCATTCTATATCTGGATACGCTGTTCTTTCCCTTAGCGATGTATAGGATCAGAGAAAGAGGAAGATACTTATGCAGTAGCTTAGAGCTGACATAGATAGAGGCCAGAACAAGGGAGTCATTCTCACTCTTCTTAATTCTTCTTTTCTGCAGAACCCTGAGGAGCAACGATTCGGCAAGACGAATAACATCACTATCAAAATGCTTACTGTAGCTCCTGAGATGCATAATTATGTCATAATGCTTCTTTACATCATAGTCTTTCGGAGCAGAAAAAGACAGGTATTCCACAGGCTTATTCGAGTAAATTATTCTTCCCTTTATTCTCTGCTCAGCAGTATAGTACCTCTCTTCTGAGAGATACTCTATATTCTCTTCGAATATTCTTCCACAGAAACTACATATTCTCCCCTCATTGGAACTGATAATTATATTACCACAGAAGGGACAAATATCATCCCTTTTAGAATCCATATGATCACCATATGTAAAATTGGTTACCACGCAGATTTATCACTAACTAATATTTTTTGAGAGAAAAAGTCTTTTTAAAAAACAATTTTTTACAATATGGAATCTTAGACAGATATGAGAGGGAAACAAAATGAAATATGATGTCAAATTTGCAAGGGTCACGCATTTCCTTCAGGTTCATGGTGTTCCCTTTGTAAGAGAGGAGAAAGGAATAAGATTCATGGTTGACGGAAACAAATACCTGATACTTTATTCCAACGGCAAATTTGAAGTATACCGAAACGGAGAATTCATTGGGTTCGCCAAGACACAGCATACAGTCTTAGCACTAATACAGAAGTATGAGGAATACTTCAATGTCGGGAAAAGCGAACCAGTATATGGAGAAGAACGGACAATCACATTCACCATAAGGATACCGCAAAAATGGCTTAAGATCATTACTGCAAAAGCACGAGAGCTAAACTACAGCACTCGTAGCTCATTCATAAGAGACCTGATAAGAAGAGGAGCAAAGGAGCTAGGCATAAAACTTGAATAGCCGTTCTGTTTTATAATTCTTTTTTCTTTGCATGTTTCACAGAGAAAGAAAAACAAAAACTGTATTCATTTTGCCATGCTCTCTGTAAACTGTGTTCTAGCCATTTAATATCTTTCTTCCCTCCTTGTTTTTTGGTGAAAAAGGGAAACCATATGAGGATAACCGAGATTGTTCTTCTCGACAGACTACTCCTCATTGGTGCACCAGGAATAGGAAAGACAGAACGCATAAGGCAGTTAGCAGAGGAAGAAGCAAAGAAGATGAAGAGAATTTTTGTTGATGTGAGAGAATTAACAGATGAACAAAGAGATGATATTGTCTCATCACCGCACAAATACTACCTATATA
>Ga0190313_1000184_pt1 | contig 40320 bp, 55 predicted proteins | sample 4870071011_MG_FD_169989 | JGI IMG/M metagenome (GOLD analysis project Ga0190313, IMG submission 169989) | Hydrothermal vent sediment bacterial communities from Southern Trench, Guaymas Basin, Mexico - 4870-07-10-11_MG | ecosystem: Environmental > Aquatic > Marine > Hydrothermal vents > Sediment ... | reverse complement strand
TCTACTTCAATTACATAGTTAATACTTAACTACCTGATCTAATTTACCACTTGTTTTAATTTTCTTAACTTTTTCAATAATTTCATTACTGAACTTGTTACGTAGACAATGTTCACAAATATAGTCTTTACCAGTTACTAGATATAACATTCCTGGTTTAATTACTTCACCGCAATTAGAACATGTTACAACATTTGAATCAGTTCTAATGAAACATTTTTCAACAAGTCTTTGAATAATAACTTCGACATTACCTTGAGTAGGTTCAAGTTTCTTAACAGGTTTAATTTCGTAATTAACAATTTCATTTGGATCAATAGGACTCATACAACATGGACATCTAAAACCCCAATTCTTAAGAACATCATAAACAACCTTCAATTCCCTACCTTGGTAAAACACGAAACCACAGGAACTGCATTTGATAACTATCGGCATGTTCTAATGAAGGTAAACGAGTTTAAAAAGGCTTGGAGAAGTTGAACGTAGTACACATGTATTATTGTAAATCCCTACAACAGGAACATATTTCACAAAGTTCTTTAATGACCCTTGTGAACATGTCAATATCACGATTGTAAATCGCTAAATTCAGGTACTTTAACTTAATAACTTCTATAACGTATCTACATTTCATTGGATATTTCTTACAATAGCATTGTACATGTGCATATTTTGCAATTGTTTTACCTTTTCTACATTCAGCAAGTTGAATATAGATATCACCTTTCTTAATATCCTGGCTACAATAACAACACTTATGCTTAGCATATGTACAAAGTTTAACCCTTTGAAAAAGACTGTTAAGACTAAGCTGTTTCCTCATGTCTTCTTCACCACAAGTTTATACATTTGATCAACAATTGGTATAAAGTGATTCATTAGGAATGACTGTAGATAATCTTCAGGTGTTGTACCAAGCTTTTCACTCACAATCTTAAGCATATTGTAGAAAGTCCTAGTGAACTGAACCTTAACATCAACAAGATCAGCAGATTCCTCAAACTCAATCTTAGCAAATGAAACATCTACAGTAACAGTCTTCCTGATAAGTTTTTCAAACTCAGATTTCCTATCAATCCTAATCGCAGGAACTTCAGTTTTCGATTTTTTGTAACGTATAGGTTTTATAACACCAACAACAGTAGTGTTGTTCATTTTAACAATAACTTCTTGATCAAGAAATTTCTTAAGTTCATGCTTAGCATCTTCACTAACAGGAACCAGGAAAAGATAACGATCACTATACTTCCAAACATTAACCTTTAATTTCACAATGCTGTAACACCATACACAAATTTATCTGTAACTCCCAAGATATGAACAGTTTAAAGAAATTGACAAAAAGCTGTAACAAACATACATATAGAGATGTGTAACATCTTTATTTTAAATAAACCCATTAAATATCATGGAAAGATGTATCAAAACCGTAGGTAATGAGTCTTAGTCAATTGATTGAAAAATCTTTAAGTAGATTGAAGAAACTTGATGAATTGTTCATAAGCAAAGGCTATAAACCACTTGTGTTATTTAGCGGTGGTAAAGACAGTCTAGTAGTACTCGATCTTTGTCACCAATACTTCGGAAGTGACATGTACGTAGCTTACATTCACATACCAGGAAACACACATGAAACATGCGACTACTACGTACTATGCACAGTTGAAAAATACTTAGGATCATTATCTAGATTCATGTACCTGTATCAAAATAAACCATTGAAAGTGAGAAATAAGTTAATGGATCCAGACTTCTTTGAATACGCTATGGAGTATGGGATACCAACATTTAGAAATGCTAGGTGGTGTATGAGAATTTTCAAAATAGAAGTACTTAAGAAACTACCAAGAAACTTCATTTTCATATCAGGTGAAAAATCCAGTGATTCTACTTTTAGATTTAAATTTATGACAAAGCATACACGAGAAGGACTTGTATTACCAACTATTGCAAATGCAGATTATCATGTTAACATAAATCTAAAATTAATTTGGGATTGGTCTAAGGATGTTGTATGGAAGTATATTAGGGAGAGAGAGTTGAAGTTGAATCCATTGTATGGAACTATTGGTCATAGTGGTAATTGTATGCTTTGTCCAGGTTATTTAACTAGTGTTGATAGAATTTTACGTTATTTACATAGACTTGAACTTTATGACAAAAGATGGTATGATAAGATTTTGAATTTCTTTAGGGAGTACATGAGGAAACATAGAGAATTAACTAGGTGTAGTGTAAAATGTAGTAAATGTCCGTACATGAAAGATAAGAACAAATACGTTTTTGCTAAACGTATTGGGGTTGTACTCGAGTTACTCAATGGTAATAACTGTATTTTGAATTATCTAAAATTCTCAAAATAAGGTTTTATATTTGCTTTCGTTTACTTAATTATGGTTATTTCACTTAGAGAATTACTTTTTAGGAATTTGAAAAATTTTGAATTTGATTTAATTGATAGTATTAAGTTTGAAAAGCAACACTACAGTACTGAATTAATTTACGTACATGAGTTGTGTAGATGTAGACAATTTACATACTTTGAACTTCATAGTAAGAAAAATCCAGATATTAAACCACATACAGTAATTGGTTGTTTAGTTGAACGTGGACTTGATCGTTTTATTAAAATGCTTTACAAACCATCACTAGTTACAAAACGTGACGTTCAAATCATTACAAAATCAGGAGTAATTAAAACAATTACAATTGCAGGTAAAGTAGATTACATCTATGACGATGGTAAACTTAGATTTCCCGTAGAGGTTAAGTACAGTAGTAAAAATATTATACGTAATGACATGATTATACAATGTAAACTCTATGCATGGCTGTATAATGCTGAATTTTGTAAACTTCTTATTTTCACACCTGATGAAATAATTGAACAAGATTATGAACCATTTAGTAACAATGAAGTAATTGAACATGTTCAAAAATGGTTAAACACTGCACCACTTTGGGAATGGGAATGTCAATTATGTCCATATTCACAAATATGCGATTTAAAAATGAGATGAATCAGGTTATGAAAATTGTTAAAACAATATTTACAATTGGTATAGTTGCTACATTTCTAGATATTTTAACAACTTGGATTTTCGTAAATAAATACGGAGTTGAATATGAGGCAAATATATTTTTTAGAAAATTAATGCATGTAATTGGTGTAGAAAATGCATTACTAATAAATGCAGTAATTTCAATACTAACACTAACTATATTGTACATGTATTTTCACAAGGCTAGAAACATTAAAATTAAAATGTTTATAGAAGGTTTAATCTACGGATTTTCAATACCACGTATATTACCTGTAATAAATAATTTCCTATTTCTAACAATTGGAATAAGTTTCTACAACATTGCACTACCACTAACAGTAATAATTACACTACCATTTGCAATATACATAACCTCGAAATATTGGAAAAAACATACAAATTAAACATAGTTAATTACAGTACAGGAACTACAATACTCAATAACAACAGCATATACTAAATCACTACAATACCTAAGGTACTTCGATCTAATAATCCAAATCCAAGGATTATCAAAATCAATCACATTTAGAATATGTTCTTCAGAACTTCCCAACATCTTCAAATTTTCATCATGTAGAATTTCCATAATTAACAAATTTCTTTATAACTTTTTAAATTATCTAATTTGAATGAAAGCAGTTGGTTATGTTAGAGTTAGTACTGATGAACAAGCTTATGGTATTGAGGCTCAGAAGGTTGCGATTGAAAATTTTTGTAGAACTAGGAATTATGAATTAGTTAATGTTTTTATTGATGAAGGTGTTTCAGGTAGTATACCTGCATTTGAAAGAAGTGGTTTTAAACAAGCTATTGAATATGCAAAAAGTAATAACATTAAGATTTTAGTAATTTACGCACTTGATAGACTAGGACGATCATTCTACGACATATTCGAAACATTGAAAAAACTAGAATTCGAGTATGGAATACAGGTAATTAGCATACGTGAAGAATTCTTACAAACACTTGATCCTAGAATACGTGCATTAATATTGTCTATATTGTCTTGGGCTTCCTGGTACGAAAGATATCTCATACGAGAAAGAACCAGATTAGCAATGCAAAAAGCTAGGGAAAAGTTGAAACGAGTTGAATTAACACCAGAGCAGGAAGAATTGATAATACTTGCTTATAAATCAGGTAAATCAATTAGGAAAATTGCACAAGCAATGAAAATATCCGAGTTCAAGGTAAGGCAAGTACTTGTAAAACATGGATTACTAACAATACCTGAAGACACATGCCCAAAGTGTTTCCACAAAATGAAATTCGATGATCAATACCAAACACTATACTGTCCAAACTGTGGATATTTAAAAATGAAGACCATCTAGTTTCGAAACTATTCTAGTTTTACTCTAACGGTTTTACAACTTGGTGAATTCATTGGTTTTAAACCAAGTCTTTTCAATTTTTCAACGAGGTGTACAAGTTTTAGAAAAGTAACGTAATTTAACACAGGTGTTTCACATAGACAAAACTCATTACCCCAGATAATTAAAACAGGTGCAATAATTCGATCCTCGTACTCTTTTAAATACACGTGAATAATTTCGTCTTTACCTCTAGTTACAACCTCTGGTACAAAACCTTCCTCAGTAATTATCGCATATAATTTAACTTGATTAACTTTCTTACTCATAGACATGTATATTCATACAAAATCGACACAAAAAATTTACAAACATTACCCTAAGTGAGACACAAAACCTCACACATGGAAAAACAAGAAAAAAGAAATTGAACATGGGAGATACCGCTCCCCATTTAGGGAAATTGAATGAGTGGTTTTTATCTGCTAGACGTTATCTTAATAAGTAGAGTTTGATGTGTGGTTTATTGGTGGTTAAGTGAGTTCAATAATTGATCTTTATAGAAATGGTTATTCATTAGAGACAATTGTTAGTAAAAAACCTGGTTTTGAAATTTATACATTCGTGAACGCACTTGGTGAACGTGTAGCACTTTGGTTAAGAAGTAGTAAAATAACTATGAGAAGTATTGAAGAATTTAAGAAAATACTAACAATTAAATGTGATAAATTAATTATTGAATTTACTGAAAAACCTGAAATAGATAAGGAAGCAGAAGAAGAACTTCGTAAAATGTTTAAAGAAGTTACAATAAGAAGTAGAAAGACAGGAGCAATAACAACTGAAAGTAAGATTGAGAAAATTGAATTATATGGTGGAGATGTTGTTATTGTTAAGAATAAGCATACACGTGGATCACTTAGATTATTTGAATATGATAGAGTTTATCAAGTAATGGATAAGTTAGGTAATGATAAACTTTGGCTATTAATTATAGATGTTACAAAAGATGGAAAAATAATCATATCAGATGATTACAAATCAACTGTTGAGTGTTGGAAAGAGCTTGTGCAAAAAGGACATAAGGTAGTTATTTTAGCAATTTGGCATGGTCAATACAGTACAGACATATTCCTAATATACCCAGAATTAAAACAATAAATTTTATTTTAACTATACATGTGAGTTTATAGTATGGAAAAGCCTTTGTTAAGTGTTGAAGAGTTGTTACAGATTGAAAGTGAGAGAGAACTACGTGCAGTTGTTGTAGTTAAATGTTGTTCAAGGTGTGAATACGCTAGTAAATGTTTTCGTAGAGATTACTGCGACAAAATCTATAGACTATACAGGTACTACCTGAAAAATGGAGAAAAATCAAGGAAAAATGGAAAATGGAAAAGAAAGAAAAAAGGTTTGAGAAAGAGAAAGAAGGTAATACATTCAGTTTTAGTTGATTTGATTAATATTGAGTTACATTTTGGATAAGACGTAGAGTTTCATGAAATAGTTTTGTTCTTGCGAATACTCTATACATGATTTCATTTGCAATCTCATCTGCAACTCTTTCAATATAGTTATTATCAATTTCAACATCAGTTACTTTTCTAAGATTATTAACAATGTTGTAAATGCCTTCTTTAATGCTCTTCTTCAATTCTTCTTTAATGTACTTACAAATACAATAACCCATATATAATCTCTTAAGTAATTCAATTTTAGTTTCCATATTATCACCATTCTTCCTTTATTACAATGTAAATGTCTTTTCTTTTTGAATAAGCGTAGTATAATATATCTTCATCAGTTATTTCATCAACAGGTTTATCTTTCGCAATTTTTTCTAAATCTTCATCAATTGTAATTTCATAGTATCTTCTTACTCCATCAACTTCAAATTCTTTCTCAATGTTTTTAATAAATTCAACTAATTTTGATTCATATCCTGCTTTTTCAAGATTTTCTACATGATCTATCACATACTCATGTGGGATTTTGATTTTTGTGATTATTTTCACGACCATTGCTCTCGCCGAGTTAATTACTGCAGGGAGGTTTATAAGCTTTACTTCATGTAGAAATGTGAAGTTTCTATGTTCTAGATGTTTCAAAGTTTTGACGTTTTGTTTTTAAAACTGTTAATTACTTTATACAATTATGAACGGTGAATATGTCATAAGAGGTAAAGTCATTAAGGCAAGTACTCACTACATTATTAAAATACCACATGGCGATTATGTAAAATACTCAAAATTTAACAAAGTCAAGGCAATTGTTTCAGATGGTGTAAATAATGTAGAGTTTTGTCTAGAATTTAGGAAGTGGAGTGATGGTACACATTTTCTAATACCGTGTAGTAAAAAAGAAAGTATGATACTTCATCAATTATTTCATGGCAAAGAAGTTACTGTTAAAATAATTGAACCAGTTGATAAGATTGAAATTACTAAACTACTACAGGAATTTATTGAAAATTGGATGTTTATTACAAAAACTAAAGATGCTTACATTTACTGCACTGAATATGAAGGTAAATTGATTATACATGTTAGGAAAAATCCAATACCAACAGGAATTTATCAACAAAATGAATTTAAGAAAATCTATTTTGACGAAGGATTTGAAATTAGGATTGACAAAGCTAGAATAGTTGAGAAAAGTTGTGAAGAAATTGAAAAGAAATTAAGTTACTCTAAATAAACATATTCAAAACCAACATAAATTTTTTCTCTAGCCTCTTCTTTTACAATTTCTTTCTCATTCTCAAGTTCTTCAGGAGTTTCAAACTCCTCAACAGCTTTCTCAAGTTCTTTAGCTAGTTTTCCAGTTGCTTCTGAACTAACTCTAGTTTCAAACTCACTTAATTCAAAAACTTCTGGAGTAATAATAAATTCAAGTCCTGATTTTTCTTTAACATATTCAACTTCTACTTCTTCAGTTTTAGCTTCTTCAACTTTTTCAGATCCTAATTGAGATATTAATTGTTTTAACTCGTAATAGTTAGTTTTTACAAGTATGTATTTTTCAGCATGTACAACCTTACCAATTTGTTCCATTAATGATAAAATTTCAACGATGATTTCCTCAGGTAGTTGTTGTATTAAAGATTTCAACTGGGAAGATTTCTTGAAGATTATAACTTTGGGGATTTGAGAGATTTGAATTACTAGGTCTGTTTGAATTTTAGCTGGAAGTATTTTAATTTGAGCCTTAGCCATCTTCAACACCTCTGTGTAGTTACTCCACTAGTGGGTTTAAAAGCTTTACTTCACTTGAGGATGTGAAGTGAAGAAGGTGATAAAACTATGAAAAATTATAGGGTATGGATAAGAGAAAGAAAGAAGTTTTAAGGAAGAGAAAGAGAGGAATTAAATTAGATTAAACAATTACAACAGGTTCTTCTTGGATAATTAATTTTACTTTGAAAAGTCCTTTAAACTCAACTACTCTAAATGTTTTCTTTTCTCCTAGAGCACTTTGTAATATAACTCTTTTTTCTGGTGCTTGTGCTTTTAATGCTTCAGCTTCTTCCTCACTTTCAGTTGTTTTCACAGCTTCCATTTTTAACATAAATATTGTAAAGTGTTGTTGGAGTTGTGCAATAAGATGGGGTGGTAAGGCTTGTATTACAATTGCTTCAACACCTTCTTGTTTGAGTTGTTGAATAAATTGTTGAAGTTGCTGTGGTTCAGTAGGTACTTGAGGTACTTGCTTAGTAATTTCAATTTGTGCACTTGTTAATGTTTGTATTTGTGCAGGTAGGAGTTGATGTCTTCCTATTAGTACCGCTTTCATGTGTGAAACTACGCGAGGAGGTTTATAAGCTTTACCCTCATGGGATAAGTGCATTGATTAATCATTGTAATGTGTGTAAACTATATAAATTATTTATAGTGTATACACAATATGAAGTTGCGGGTTTATCACAAAAAGGCAACTCAGTTTCAATTCTCCATTAATCAATTTTTAAGTGAGTTACAAAAATTAATTAATGATAGTAAATTGAAAATAATTACTAAATGTTTTGATGATAATGGGAAAGAAATTGCAGCTGGTTACGTCAGGAAGATTGATTTTAGAAATAGGTTAATGTATTTGACATTTTCAGCAAATTGTAGAGAAATTGAAGTAAAAATACTCTCGGAGAATGAGAGTAAAACTTATAAAGAAGTCGAGAGTAAGTAAACACGGCGGTGGCAAAAATGGTAGGTAAAATCCACCTAACCTCAATCCCCGTCTCAAAAAACCCCATAACTCAAAACATCTATGAAGTAAAGCGTGAAATTTGCAGTATTTGCGGCTATGAAATAATACCGCTTAAAATATCGTTAACCACTCTTATTAAACTGAAACAATTTGGAATTGAAGGAAAGATTAAGATTTACAGTGTTAAAATCGATGAAAGAAGATTAAGTAGAACTGAGTGGTTATCTCAATACTTAGTATTCATTAAAGGTAAGAAACATGCTATTGTATTAAGAATTTTTGAACAAAACAATTCAATTATTCATGTTAGTGCATATCTAATTGGTAACTATAGCATTGAGAGAATCTCTGCCAAGGAAGCAATTGAATTATGGAGATTTTTAATTCAATTACCATTTAAACCAACTATTCAAATTAAACACATTCCATCAATGTAATTTCATTTTCATAACTATGTCAACAATTTCTATTTCTCCGCCCAATAATCTAAAGATTATTAATTCGTCAAAAACTTATCTTCATGTAATTCCTTCTTTGTTAAGAAAGAAGCGTATCAAAAGTTTAATTATCTTAAAAACCTGGAATGATGTTAGTAAATTCAATTCTAATTATGTTATTGTTAAAAACTATAATTTAATCAAAACTTATAAACTGAATAGACGTAACAGTTGCTTTATTTTACCGTTTGATGTTCTATTTGAGTTAACGCATTTGTTACATGTTTTGATTAGTAGTAGTGTTACTATTGTTAAGCTTAGGACAGTTCAATACTACGTCAATTCTCATTATTTTGCTCAGGTAAAATGTGTATTAGTGCTATTACGTAGTAAATTGTATGCTGTTATACTATCTATTTCAATACCGTACCACAGTTGCTACGGCAATGTAATTATTATTTACTACGTGTATTAACTTTTCCTTTCTCTTTCTCAAACCTTTTTCTTTTTCCTTCTTTCAGAACCTTATTTTCATGTTTTTATGTCTATGCATTTTCCAAATATGCATATTTGCACATATGTTGTTATGTTTATTCTAGCTATTACATCCTTAGTTGTTGTGTATGGTATTAAAACTACTTGAGTTTCTTCATTTTCAATCTTGAATGTGTTTTGTAATTTTTCAACTCCTTTTTCAACTGTCTTAACTTCGTAATTTACAGGATTTTCAATATATGCAAATTTGTTTGTGAAATCAACATACCTAACCTTCATGCATATCCTGTATTCTTTTTGTCTATGTGGGTCAATCACTTTCAAAATTTCAATCTCGTTTTTACTACAATTTTTCTTAACTTCCAGGAGTTTAATTGGTGAAATAGTTATACAAGTATTGTTTAAGCAATTGACAAGTTTTTTCGAAATACTAATTATTGTCTTAGGTGTTTTAATTTCGACAACTGTACGAATTCCTGATTTGGTAAATCCTTCAAATAGTATTTGCATAGGTTTAACAACATACACAACAATGTATTTACCAACAGGATTTTGAATAACTAGGAATGGATTGTATGTTATCCAACGATCTTGTACCTTAAATGCATTATGTTCAACCTTACACGATATGTAACATTTTGTAAAGAATAGTAATATTTTTTCGCAAATAAATTTACAAACTGAGTCATTACTAAGTAAATTCTTTGGGATAATTGGCATTACATACCTAATCAATGATTTTGAATGTGAAAATTCATACGTACCTGAAATAATTTCCTTACCATTTAAACAATTAAATTTCACAGTTTTATTACCAATAGTAGTATAGACATAGTGATGTGGTTTGTAACTAAAGTAATCACCACAAATCGTATCATTCCAATGAATTTCTGTAACTACCCAACCTCTAATAGAATCAGCAATATACTGTATTTTAATAATTGGAATATTAACAATCCTAACATTACCAATTGAAATATTGATTACCTGTTTACTAATAAATAATGGTATTTGAAATGAAAATCCAAAAAAAGAAAATGTAAAACCTTTGTACAAAGACTTAACCCTATAGTTTATAGGTACATGACAAATTTGTTTAATATTTCTACACTCTGGACAATGACCTAAACAACCAAATTCAATACATGAATTTAATGATATTAAATTAATTTCATCATCATGTAAATTATGATGAATAAAATACTTATCAAAATCATGCGTAATATCAACAACCCAATCTATACCAATTACATTACATGTACTAATGTTGATTTTACTAAACTCAATTTCATAAACCTCAACATAAACCATGTGTAGATACAGGAAAATCAGGAGAACAACAACAGCTGCTATAATTAGGATAAACCAAGTATTCACTTTATAGAGATTGAGAAAAGAAGATATAAATTTGATTTTAAAGAAGGAATTGAATATTTTTAACTAATTGGTGGATTACAGAGGAAATCTATTTTTAATTCAAATGTTTGTTCTTGTGTAAAATCAACATATTCTGTAACTACATGATTAACAACTGCAATATCCCAAATTAAATTACCTGGTAAATAAATTGGGTATGTTGATTCAACAATAATATTGTAAGTATTTGGAAATTCAGTTTCTATAACCTTTTTACTTAATGGAAGTACATAACATAAATCTCCTTCACCTCCTGATGTACATTTCGGTAATTTACTAAAATCAATAACATACGATTTTTCAACGCCATGTGGTGGTTTAACTTTAATACTAGTATCATTAATTACTTTACAATAGCAATTAAATAAGTTACTAATACATGTTAGGTTAATTACTTGACAAACCCATGTAACATTGACTTCATTAGTATTTTCATCAACATGTTTACTCGAAAAGTATATCACTACTCCAGCCCATGCAAGATCTTTAAACGGTGGTACATTTTCTCTTTTACGTGAAATTTCAAATACAGTAAACCCACCTGCAATTACATCATCAGGTATATCACTAATTTTAATAAAACATTTTAAACCAAGATCACCTTGATAACGAATTGTACCTAATGTTTTTTCAACATCTACATCACCACCAACTAAATCACTATGTACAATAGTAGGTAAATTAATTTCAATACTACCTTTCTTAACCTCAGTACTAACCTTAACAACAGTCTGTACAATGTAGTAACTAGCTAATACAATAGTAGCAACAGCAACAACAACTACCATAGGTATTAGTATTTTTCTAGAAAACATAATCAACTAAACATCAGGTAACCTAAATTTAAAAATTACGAGTAAAAACTCATTTCTTACCACCACCTACCTTACCCTTCTTCATACCTAGTACAACTGCAATAATTATGATTATTATGAATATTACAATACCTGCAATAACTGCAGCTGATAGTGTTAATCTAAACTTCTCAGTTACCCTAATTGAAATATCTACACTATCATCAATCTTATCCGTGTAGAAGTTGTAGATATTTACACGGTAAATAAACGTTCCTTTACCTACAGGACTTGTACAATTAACTTCAAATTTCATAGAACCACCGGGTGTTAATTCATTTTCAAAAGTTGTACATGAGACGTACTTAAGTGGTGGTTGAACAAAAACTCTGAATCTACCAGTTCCATTACCAATATTCTTAACAACTCCTTTGATTAAAAACCATGTGTTTTCCTGTACTTCATCAGGTGCTTCAACTTTTTCAAATGTAAATACGGGAATGTAAATTTTAACACGTACAGTAACTGTCTTAACATCATCAACTTGATTAATTTCTAAATTCAAAACCTTGACATAGTACGTAAAATATGGTTCATGTCTAGGTTTTAAAATAGGTCCTTTAACTCTGACTTCAATTGTTTTACTTTCCTGTACATGTAGATAGTAAGTTCCTGATTCACTTACCTTACCTGTTTCATTTTCGATAATTATCTTAAATTCACCAGCCCAATCACCAACATTTTTAACAGTTACTGAAATTGTAAATGATTCACCACTATCAACAAGTACGTAACTTGGTGTAACATTAACAATCTTAAATACGGGGTATGAACTTACAACAACAGTAAAGTTCCTATAGTCATCAATAGTACCTCGATAGTCATTTAATACAAATATATGATATGTGAAATTACCAACAGCATTAGGTGCTTTACAGGTTAGGTAAACAATCTTAGAAACATTGAAAGGTATTTCGATCCAAGTTTCATTACAAACATTCAAATTGTGATCCTTAGCAACTATATGAGCAACACCATCAAAACCTAAATTAGTCAAGTTCACAAAGAATGTAAAATCGAAACTTTTCTTAGCATATGCAACAGTTGTTGCATTTAATATCCTAAATCTTGGGTATGCAACTTTGATAGTAGTGATGTAACTATCGTCAATTTGCTGTGTCATTACGTTAAGAAGCTCAATTCTATATGTGTAATTACCTTCTTCAAAAGGTGCTCTACATGTTAATTCAATGTACTTAACCTCATCTACATTTAATGTAATTGTTGTTGAATTACAGGTAGTTCCTGTATAGTCCTTGATTAAAATATTTACACTACCTGAAGCATTACCAATATTGGCAATATACATTTCAAACTTAATTAAACTACTTGGATAAGCAACTACATCATGTTTAATCTCTTTAATTTCAAAAATTGGAACATTTCTTACAATTTCGTAGAAATTAAGTACTAGAAGTACTAGATTTGACATGTACAGTTTTTCATTTGGTATTCTAATGTACGTAACAGGTATACAATAAGGTGTATCAACTGCCTTACTTGCATAATAACTACCATTTTTAAGTATAGTAACTTCAAGTGGATCACATATGTTAATTCTTGAATAACCATATCTAGACAAATTAATTAACATAGTAACTACTGGATATTTAAGTATTGAAGTATCGTAATAATATCTTGTTCTATATGCATTACCTATAAAACTAAGAGATGAATTTGTTGAATTATCAAGTCTAATAACTACAGTTAAATTAACACAATTATCTACACATTTAAAATATTCTACACGTATTGGAATTTTAATTAACTGCTTGTATATACTTGAATTAACAATTACATATCTAAGACTATTTTCAAATGTTCCACGCCAAATAAAGTAATGTCTATACTCATTACTTGGGAATTTTAAGCAAAAACTTTGTGATACAACTCTAATCAATGAAGTTTCAATCTCTAAATACTTAGTTGCTCTACATTTAATAAATTTACTATCTGTTTCTACAGATGGTGGAAAATGTATATAAGTTACATTTTCTAAAACATTGAGAAATAGTAAGAACTTGTAATTACCATTTTCAACCTCGTATGGAACTACTGTAAATGCTTTAATAGGTACTTCAACTTTAACAATTGAACCATCTGGAAATATAATAAACCTATAATACTTGAAGTAACGTTCAAGAAGTTTAATACCAGTTGTTGAATTAATAAGTACTATTCTCAATGTGTAATTATCAATTTTAGAAATAATGAGTTTTAACGTACCTAGTGTAACAATTTGAGTATCTTGTTTAATTTCTGTAAAATTTTGAACTTTGTAAATTACGAAGAAAATTAATTGATTAGAAAGTAAACAATAAGGTATAGGTTTTGTAATAGTTACTCCAAGATTAATCCAAGTAATGTTACTATATTTGAAACCACAGATAAAACCATTGTTATTAATTGAACCATATGAAACACTGTGAATTTGCGTAATAACTGTCTTACTTTCAATTGTCATATTCCAAATTGCATAAACAGGTATTGTAAAGATGATCAATGTTATTAAAAATGTTAGAAATAGTATGGGTTTCATGTTAGTATTGGTGTAAAGCATATACTAGCTATTGCTATTGAAGTTCTGGTAAATAATGTTTTTCTATCAGCTAATATAGCCCATGTAGCAACTATTGTATATACAATTGTAAGTAGTGAAATACCTATGATAAAAACATCACTAAAACCTATGTATCCATGTTCCCAAAGCCATTTACATGAGTGAAAACTAATACTAAGTACAGGAGCTGTATGAATAACCCAATCACTTTTCGTAATCATTTTTCTAATATCCATAATAGCTGCAATACCAAGTATCATCATTGTAAATAACATGAAGAACATATGTATACCAAGTCCAGCAAATGCATATATTACTTCTTTACACGCAATTGCACATGGTAAAGTAATTGGAAGCGTCAAGACAATTGCAATTACTGCATTTGTAAAAAATCTATATGGTAATTTATCAACAATTTTTGCAAGCCAAGGTGTAAGAAAAATATAAACTAGTATAGCAATTACTGAACCAAAACCAATACTAGTATTATACGCAAGTCCAATAACAGTACCAATTGTACCAAATACATACTTCATTAAATCACTAAATGGTTTAACAATAGATTCCTCAAAGAATTTACCAAGTCCTTGAAAATAACCACTTATTGTAAGTCCAGTCACAATATAAATGATTAATAATGTAAGTACTGCACTTACTGATTCAGGTAATTTAGGTATTAAAGGTTGAAAAATATCACGTTTACCTTGTAGAAAATGTCTAACAAGTAAAGCAACTGTAAACATACCAGCTACAACACCAGGTGCTATAAGAGTTGTTAAACCACCATAGTACGTAGGTGTAACTAAAACAATATCGATTACCTTCTCCTGAGCAATTAGATAAAGCATGTAGTTAATAGTAAACATACCAACTTCAATCCCAAATATGAAAGTAATTAACAAAATTGGAAAAAGCCAATAACCCTTCACAAATACTATAAAATACTGCCTTAGTTATAAATTTGATTAGAATGAGTGGAAAAATGATTGAATTTTCATTACGAAAAGTAATTATTTACGTAACTGTATTATTAACAGGACTTGTACTAATCTTAATTACTTTCATTATTCAAAATCCATTACCTTTCATAATAGGTATTTTATTAACAACATTAACATTAATCACGGTAATGTTTGATATTGTTATTCAAAAAATTAAACAAATTGTTAAGAAGTGGAAAGAAAGTTAAGAACATTTAAATACGTTTTTTCTCATATACTCAACAACGTCTTTAGCATTGTATGATATTTCTAATGTAGATGGTATTGAAATATTTACTTTCATATTCTCAAATTTTTCAGGTTTACAAATTTTGCAATAAATTGGTTTAATTATTTTATTTACAAATCCTGGTTCTTTTTCATTAAGTTCTATCCAAGTATTTGCACATTGTATACAAAATGCTGGTTCATCAATACTTTCACTTGTTTTATACTCTATAACATGTGTTAAACAATGTGTAATTGTTGGTTTTACACTTACTGTAAATGCAATTACGAGTATAGTTACGAATACACCAATAGAGTTAATTAAAGAAGCTGCTTGTTTTAAACGACGTGGAAGACCTGTTATTGCAATTCCAATAAGTTGCATAATAATCATGAAAATTACTGCAGTTAATACAAATTGAATAAGGTTGTAAATAGGTGGTAATAAACCAAGTACAGTTGCTAAAAATATCAAGAACATTATAATAGCAATTTCACTAGGTACATGAATTGCCTTAATTGGATTAAGTAGTGTCTTTCCTACAAAACGTTCAATTACTCTAAACGTTATGTACCAAATAGCTGTTAAACCAATTGTAAAACCTAGTAGTAGAAATGAAATTGCTATAGAAATCATTACACCAAAAATAAATGCTTGTACAAAAGTTATGATTAGAAGTGTTGTAAATATCATAACCTGTACTTTGATAAAGTATATACTGAACATTACGAGGATTGAAAGAAAGAAACCACTCATTGGTCTATCTCTAAATTTTTTAAAAATTGCCATTACAAGTGTAGAAAGTCCATTACTAAGTAATCCACATGCATACATTATCAAATACGTTACTAAATATACAAACAATACCATTAAAGTTGGTATGTATATAGTTGATATTGATAAACCACCTATAAAACCTGAAAAGAAATTAAGTAGAAAAAGTCCCCAATTACCTAGTAGTAAATCTGTTATTTTAGTTATGAAATTAACAATTGACTGTAGTATATAGTTTAACCATGTTTCAAGACCTAATACATTACTAATTGAGTATAATGTAGAATATCCCGCAAGTGAAAGTAAACAACATATTGAAAGTGGAATTTTCTTACCAATTTCCTCCATATGTCTATGAATTGACAATCCTGAAAGTGTAGCAATTACAAAACCACATGCATATAAAATTTTTTCAACATTTTCAACAGGAATTACATTTTGTCTAAGCCAAGGAATACCAAGAAACGGTATTGAAAAATTTTTAAAAGCATAGTAAATCAATGTGATGTTAAAATAAGTTGCTAATCCTTCAGCGAATGCAGGAAGATATATCAAACTAACAAGCCATACGTTAAAAGGAAATATACTTGTAATTACCTTAAATAGATATTGCCTACTTAGCAATTGAAAACTAGACACAAATAATAACACTACGAACAAAACTAATAAACTTGATTATACTAAATCAACGATAAGATGTAGATGTATGTTATTGCTGAGATTGTTAGTAACGCGTAGTGTTCTAGTTTCCATTTTTCACGTCTAGTCAACTTCTCATTGATTAAAATAGCTGTTATGAGAATTAAACAAATCCAAATAACAAGTTTGTTAGACAGGAGATTATTAAGAATTGCATAAGTTAAAATCAAACCAAGTAAAAAAGAAAGAACGATTGTTTTAACATAGATTTTAGGCATTATTTAATAGTTTATTCACCGAAGTATATTCTTTTTATGTTTCCGATTATTACATGTGTTTCAATATTGTCTTTATTTAATTCAAGTGCTATTAATGAATCTATTGTAAAGTACGTAAGTTGCCAAAGCTTAACAAAAACGCTTTTACAAGGACTAAATCTCACAATTGGCATATAGAGAAAATAGAAAATAGTTTTAAAAAATATATTCTGAGTAATTGTTTGTAATCTTGAAAGATATGGAAATTAAAATCTCCTCTATATAATTACTTCATGAATATTCAAGTTGTTAAGGAGATTCTTAATAAGCAGTGTCTTGATATTGAGGATTTAATTGTATATGTCCTAGCTAGGATTTATTCTAGGGTTAATTGGGGTAGGATTGTTCGTGGTATTCGTGATCCACTTGATGTTTTTCAACATCGTGTACTAGTTGCTTCATACACTGATAAATTTTCAAAGTTTATTGAAAGGTTATGTAGATTACTTGGTATTCAAAGTATTAGGATTGAAACTGAGGTAATTAACGTACTTGAGGAAAATAATGATAAAGTACTTGATAAACTACGTCATGAATCAATTGTACTTGTTTGTAAAGCATACGATTTGTATAAAAAACTAAGGGAGGTTAAGAAAACTGAAGGTGTTAGACATGAGTCTTAGAGTAAATATTGTTAAAATAGTTTTTCAACTTTTAACACCTGCTGTACATTTAGGTGATTATAAGACTGGGAGTGAGCAATTGTTTAGAAGACTTAAGTTTGTACTGTCTAATGGTAGAATTGAAGAAGTACCGTATATTTCAGGTAATGAAATACGTGGTCAATTAAGAAGATTAATATTCAAGGATTTCCTGAAGTTAGTAGGTTATGAACCTAGGGAAAGAGTATTTAGATCATTTTTTGAAGGTGGTGTACTTGAAGAAATTGAAGAAAAATCAACTCCACAACTTGATATTGAACTTAGACGTAAAATCAGGAGTCTTATAACACCTGCTTCATTACTTGGATTTGCATGGAGAAATCAAGTAATTGAAGGTAAGTTAAAAGTAATGCATGCCTTACCGCTATGTCGAGAATTAGTTGATTACCTACCTGATGACATTGTTAATACGCATAGTTATAAGCAATTTCTTGAGAAATCATTCTATGATTATTTAGATAGAACATTCCATACTAGACATGCTGAAGAACGTAGGTCAAGTCCTGAAGAACCTACAGTACAGATGATCTATGGTTTTGAAGTTTTGATACCAGGAACTGTCATGTACACTGAGTTAATTTGTGATGATTGTAACGAAATTGAGTTAAGTTGCTTAGCTAGAATGATTAAGTTATGGAATCAACATCCATTCATAGGCGGTAAATCAGCTAGTGGATATGGAAAAATCAAATTCCTAGAAACTAAACCAGATTTTACACTAGACGATAGTTTATACCTAACTTTCATCCGTGAGAAAAAGAATGAAATATTGAAAATATTACAGGAACTCGATAGGTAATGCTATGAATCGTTTTGAAGTTTTGAAAATTGTTTTTAAAATGAAAACACCTATTTTACTTGGTCATCCCTGGATTTTCCTTGATGGTTTAATTGTACATACTTTAATGCGTCGTGAACTTGGTGATGATTATTATAATTTACCGTCTAAGTACCCACTTCAGGAAATTGTAGATAAATTAGATGTGCCAATTAAGAGAATTTACTATGACAATAACAAGTTTTTCTATGATTGTTCTGTTAGTATTATAGATGGTCAGTTTTATCCGTATAGGAATATGGCTGTTACACATGTTCGTAAGAAAATTACTGAGCGTTACATACATGAATTAAAAACTAGAAAGTCGAAAATAGAAATTGCGAAAGGATTTTGGAAACTTTACGACATTAAGTTCATTTATGTTCCATGTCGTGAAGTAATGTTCTACGTAAATTGTGTAGAATCTGAAATTATTGAATTGTTAAGATACATTAAATGCATTGGTAAGAAAAGAGCTGAAGGATTTGGTTTCATTAAATGCATAGACTATGCAAAAACTAATTTCAAAAATGCATTTACCATGCCTGACGATACAGTTACAAGACCAATACCTGCAAAACTAGTAAATCAAGTAGAAACATTGAAAAAATACGGACATTGTGAACTAGTTACACAAACAATACGACCACCATATTGGAATGTAGAAAACATTGAATTATGTGCAGTACCAGGAAGAAAATACGTAATTATGAAACTAATTGAATAATAAGTTTTTGACAATTTGCATTAGTTGAAAGTTTAATCCAAACCTTATACGCTTCTATCCAAACCTTTTCAATCCTGGTTTTTACTTCATTTCCTTTATCATCTATGCAAATTACGGGAGAATTAGAAATTAACTGTATTAATTCATAAACAGTGTTAATAGTTGATTGAATATAGAATTTACTACCTTGAGTTTTTTTGATATTAATTTCAAGACTCATAATTATTCACAAATTCCAATTTCTTCACATGGATCAAAACCTGATTTTTTAATCAATTCATCAATTCCAAGGTATTTAATTTCTTCAGATGTTAATTTATTAATTTTTTCATGTAGTATTGTCATTTCTGGTTCAGGAAACCAATTAAAAACAACGTAATCACGTATAAACCACCAGAATTCTTGTTCATTCTCTTCCTTGATCAATTGAATTAATCTATTCCAAAAGATTCTAAATGCGGTTAAGTTAGCAAATTTTAAAACTATAATACATGGTACACCTGCATAACCATGAAGTGCTGCTTCACGTGGAAGTGCTAAATTAGCTAACCATTCCACAAGTGTATATTTTTCATCATCGTTTAAATCGGCTGTTAATTCCAATAAATCTATGTCGTAATTATCTGAAATGATTTGAATATAGCATGACCATTGACCGCCGACATTAGATGCACGTGTAAAGTAAATCATTGTGTTTCTAGTAATCATACGAATATCACACCAATAGGAGTCACAATAGTTGTAAATCCAATGTGGTATTTTATCACGTAGGTAATAGATGTCGGGAATTTTATCATCGTGAATACCTCTAATAACTATGTATATTGTCATCTCTAACCCCGTTACAAACTCCGTAACGGGGTTTTATAAGCTTTACACCACTTGAGTTAAATACTAGAATACTATTCTAGTTATTGTGATTTTTGAAAAGTCTAAGTTGATTGAGGTTTGTAAAGTACATGCTAAACGTGAAGAATTTTGGAAAAAGGTTGAAACTTCTTTAGAAGTTATTAAAAGGTTTTATAAACCTGAAAGATCCTATGTTGCTTGTAGTGGTGGCAAGGATAGTTTAGCCTTAACACATTTAATTATTCATAATGTTGATCCTAATGTAATTGTTTTTCATTGGAATCACGGTAGATGGTATATTCCACGTTGGATTGAACGTGACATAATAGAATGTATTAAAGCAATTCCTGTTAAGAACTTGATTATTAAACGTTCTAGATATGGTGAAAACCCGAAATGTCGTGAATTATCAGCAATTAAACCAAGTTTTGGTCTTCGTGGAATGTATTCATTTATAAAGAATGTACTTGTTAAAGAAATGAGGATTGAAGTATGTTTTCTAGGTTTAAGAGCTGAAGAATCATGCATTAGGAAAAGAAGAACTAGAGAATATCATGAGTTTCATAAAGGTACAGGTACTACATTAGTTTATCCACTTCGTGATTGGACTTGGCTTGATGTTTGGACATACATAATAATTAACAATATTAAATACCCAAAGATTTACGACATATATGCTAAATACCTTGGTTATGATAAGGTTAGGCTTGTTACTTTCTTTGATAAAGAATTTGAAGGGATAGGTACATATTACCTAGATCAGGTAATTCTATGGAAATGGAAATTAAAGCCTTAACACATTTTGTAAAACCCGATAAGCTAGGTAAATACAAAGGTAAATGCATATTCTGTTACCAATTTACTGAACATGGTTTTAGTATTGATGAAATTCCTGATACGTTCACTGATTGGGATAAGGTATTAATATCTAGTAGTAATGTAGTTTGTGAATATTGTTTCAACTTCCTTAAGAATGAGAGTTTTAGGAAAAGAAATTGGATTATTTACAATAATCAAGTTCATTTCCTAAGGTCTAAGAAGGAAGTTCTTAGGTTTATTGAGTATCCTCCTAATCCACCATTTGCTATCTATGTCATTAAGCAGGGTAAGAAACATGGTTGGATTCAAATGATGTATAAAGGTGTTAACTACTCTAAGGAAGTTATTACAGTTGGTTTTGAAGATGAATTAATTACATTTAATAGACTTGAATTCCTGGAGTTTATTAAATTGCTTCAGGAAGCTAGGAAGAAAGGTGTTAAAAAAGATGACATTAGGATGTTAAACATTAATGTTATTCGTAAAGTAGGTCGTGAATTATTTGAAAAATTGAGAAGTTGGAGAGAATGGAATGAAGGTTTGTTTGAACTTGGTCTTGTAATTATTGATTAGTGTTGTTTCATAACAAATGCAAGTATTGCAATTACTGCAACTATTATTGCTATTATTAAAGCTATTTGCCAAAGTTCTAGTTTAATTGTTATTGCTTTAGGTAATGTTGTTTCTATTTTAATTTCCTTAAAGTCATGTACGTTATCAACAATATCCATAACATAGACAATACCTGTGTAATTACCAATTTTTGAAATGATACAACCCGTCAAGTTAATTACCTTAGTTGCATTACTATTAATGAATGTTTTTTCAATGTCACATAATTCATTATTTATGTATAGTTTGATAATTGCATAATCACTATGACCAACATTCTTAATCTTGATACTCAAACTCCATGATTTATTAGCATATACAGTTATTTTGTCAGGGACTTCAACTATTTCAAATTTTGGTGATTGTATAACTGTGTCAATGTCTATGCTTAAAACTGCAATGTTTATTCCAGTTGCATATGATTCAACAGGTAACTGAATTGTAAATGGTAAAATCTTCCTGATTAAACCAATGTGTATAGTCTCAACTAGAATATTTTTAACAATTTCACTAAGTGATTTAGTGATTTCAAAAACTTCAACACTACTAATGTTATTTTTAATGTCAATACCAAGAATAATCAAGTTGTTAAGAATTGTGATTTTTCTACCTATTGCAACACTTGACCAAACCTTAACATCAGTATTGAATTTAATTGCAATTGCACGTCTAATGGAATTACCTTCAATTGTAATTAACTCAATTTCGTTACTGCCTTCAGGTATGTTAAGTATAATAATTCTATTCATGTAGGATGTGACATAGAGTTGTTTAATGTTTGAGATTGTGAAGTACTTTGCGTTTCCTGTAGCTAGGTTAATAATTGCAATTCCCTTACCACTAATAGTAACTATTGCATGTGTATTGTTTAGAACATATAGCAATGGTTTTACGTATTCATTTGCAATTTCGTAAATAGTTACATCACCATTAACAACATTGATTTTTAATAAAATTGATTTTACGTAGTAGACATCTGAAGTATCACGGTAGTTGATGTGGTAAGTTGCAAGTACATGATCATTGTCAAGCTTTGTAACATCTACAACGCTAATGTAAAAGATTTTCGCAATATCAAAAACATCCTTAAGAATTTTAACAATATCAAAACTTGTAGTTTCATTTACGATTACAGACTCGTCACATACATAAACATCTTTACCATTAAGATAAACATACATACAGTCATAACTTGTTTCAACGGCCTTAGCTTTCGTATAGATTTTATTGTCTTGAATCTTCAAGTCAACGAGTTTAACTGGTCTTCCACATGCAATCCTAATCATATCATTTGAAATGACATAGACATTTCTAATAGGTGTACCACATAGGTCAATAATACCAGCATATAGAATATGCAATGACTTATTTAAAAGTATTGCAATTGGTCTAAACATATTGTTTATATACGCAATACCAACAACAACAATGTATTTATCACCAACATTCACAACACTGTGTACGAATGACGTAGAACCAACACCGTAAATACTATACTTGACTTCAGTTGCTGCAACAACATTAACAACAAGTGTCGTAAATACAGTAAGTGTAATTAACAACATTAAAATATTTACACGAGACATACGTACTTTAAAATGTAGAAACTATGTAATAAACTTGACTAATCGATAAACTAAACTGAAACTAACTCAGTAAAATCTATTTAGTTTTTAGTTGTTTTAGTTTTAGTAGTGTTCCTGTTTTTAAGATTTTGTTAATTCTATCATCATCACTATATACTGTGTGCCAAATATAGATATTTAATTTTTCATCTTTATCTACTTTAATCCATGTTGCTAATTTTAAAAATGGTTCAATTGCTTTACTAATTTCATAATCATACATATGTAATTCAAGAAGTGCTTTTTCAGCAACTTCATTAATCATTGTGTATGTACTTGCTCTATACTTAACAAATTTTTTATCAAAATTAACTACAAGATTTGTAATATAAATTTCAATATCTTCTTTCAACTCTTTCAAGTATGTTTTAAGTGATGTACATCGATTAGTTAATACTTGTGGTAAAAGTTCTTTAATTTTGTATGAACGTGTAAAAAAGTACTTAATTCTATTCAGTAACTTACCTGTTTCTTCAGCACCATGTTCAAAATGTGTAAAGACTAGAAACATTGAAAATCTTTTAAGTATAGATTCATTAGATTGAATACATAGTACTACATCAGGTGGTGCAAGATTTGGAAAACATGTATGATCAGGTACGTATGTACAAATTAAGTCTATGAATTTCTTGATAAACTTTGAGTAATTTACTACATATGCTTTAGTTAATACAATACTTGGGATAATACCAATGTAATTACAGTATTCACTTCTTGTGAAAAATTCAGACTTATCACATGGCGATTTAATACTAATCTTAACAATTCCCATGTTATGAAAATATGAAATATGTTTTAAATTTCTGTTACTCAATTACTAAAAACCATATACATCCATTAATTATTTAAATAACTTCATCAAGTACATTTACAATGTCTATTTCAAAAATTTTCAAGTATATACTTGCTTTACTTGGTATTTCATTTATATTAGCGTTTGTTTATGCAGTTGGTTTAAGTAAATGGATTCCAGGTAGTGGAAATTCATTTCTTGATAGTCTTGGTTGGATTTTCAAAGGAATTTCATATTATTGTTATTGTTTTTGGAGTGATATTGTTGATAAAATTGCAAATTGGTTAAAAACACAGACACCTGAAATAACAACACAAATGGTACAAACTATAGCTGGTACTTCAGGTAGTGTAGAAACACAAAATTTTCATGTGGAAAATGGTATTGTTTTGAAGATTAATGGTTCTAAGTATATTTGTTACCCTATTTCTTAACTAGTTTGTAATACATTATTGTTATTATTCCTGAAATGAATAGTAGTGTTAATGCTAACCAACATGGTATTTGCATGACTACGAATGTATTGTATAGTACATGGCTTATTATTGGTGCTATTGGATTAAGTGTTCTTGTGAAAATTGCAATAAATACTGCATTTGCAATTGCAATACTTGTAATTACCTGGTAAAGATCAATAGGAGGTAGGTTAATTCTAGTTAGTACATGTAGGTAAACAAATATGAAACTAATGAGAAAACTCATGTTATACATTCCAAATTCTTTGAAGTATATAAGTGGTAGTCTAAACATTATTTCTTCTACAATTGCAGCATATGTAAATAATAGTAGTGGTATTGTTGGTAATGTAGTTGCTATTACTTCAGGTTGTAAAATCGTGAGTATGAATTTACTAGTTAAGTAATGGTTTAGAAAATTTGCTTCTTCAATAGGTAATTTAATACCTGCGTATCCAAGTAGAAAACTTGTTAAACAAACTAGTGCATATGCACCTACTCCACCATGCCAACCATAGATTACAGCATCTGTATAGTTCATCTGTGGTAATTTACGTATACAGTACATGAATGATATGGGGAACATAAAACCAAGCATGTAAACTACAAGACTTGCATATTTGTTTTGTAAAACTGCTAGAAAAAGTACAATTATTCCAAACCAGACAAGTACATAAATAAGTCTACTACATGACTTAATTTCAATCCACATAAATTTATTAAGTCTAATAAAGAGGCAGGTAAGTACACCAATTACAATACTTGGAATAGCAGCTAAGTACCACTTATTCAAAACTTCAGGAATACCAAACCAAAAAGTTGCTGCATATGTAGTAACTGCAATTATGAGAATTAGAAAAACAGTTGCAAGACATTTACTCATTAACGTAATTTCTTCACGAACTAGAATAGACATGTTAATTAATTAAGAAGAGGGAGAAAAAGATAAACTTAATTTTAAGGAAAGAAAAAGAGAAAGATAGTTGTTTTAGAAGTATACGGTTATTGTTTTTCTTTTTCTAAATGCTGCTACAATAAGTACAATTATTACTATTAGTAATATGATTAGTAGTATGTATATACCGTATTGTGTAAAGAATTCACCAATTGAAGCAGCAGCTGCAGCTCCTGGTGATTTAACAATTATCTTAACAGTGTTACTACCTACACCACCAACGTATGCTTTACATCTCCATTCACCAGGTTTTGAAAATGCGTATTGTATTGGAATTACTTTTTCAATCTCACCTTTTTCAAATTTTACAGTAAATATTTTTTCAGGTGGTGTATAACCTGTCTCATGTATACACATTAATTTACCACCATATTCAATTGCTTTATCAGGTTTTTTATCAAGTTTAACAGTGACCCAGAATGTTATTGATTCATTAACAATTGCCTCTGTTTTCTCAACTTCTAAAGTTACTTCACTTACTTTTACAGGAGGTGGTGGTATTGGTAGTGTTAATGTAATTGATTTATCATCATCAAGTACAACATCTGTAGCTTTTTCAATTGGTATAGTATCTATTACTAAATATGCTCTAACATGGTAAGTTCCATAGTATGGATCAAGTTCAGCAATTCCATTACTATCAGTAATAGTTTTCATAACGTTTTCAACTTCAACATTTATACCAGGTGCAGGACTACCATCACTCCATGTTACAAGAATCTTTAATAATGCATTTACATCGATTGTAAATGCAGTGTAGTTATAATCAAATGGTACGTTAATAATGTATGTTCCTGTAGTTACTTTAGATACACCAATACCTGATTCTGATTTAACACTTCTATCAACACCATTCGGTTTCTTATCAGTAATAACAATGAATTTGTAGTAAGTGGCGGTCTTCTTGAAGGTTACTGTTGCACTTGCCTCAATAGGTACTACATGTGCAAGCGAAATATCGACTTCACCACCGCCGACGCCAGGTGCATATACTACTATGTGTGATGTTTCGTATACCTTGCTGTAGTATGCGTATGCGGTTGCATTAATGAATGGCATATCTTTAGTTGTATCAGTACTTACAACATTAACATCTTTGAACATGCCGACAGGTGTTGCATTAATATAAGCTTCCTTGTGACCTGTTGTATTTACAGTAGCTACGTAGTATGTCTCAAGTACAAAACTATGAACAATTGTATTTAATACAGCAACATTTACCCAAATACCCTCGCCTACATTATCTTTAAGACCATATACAGGTTTTGCAAGACTTGTTGATACGACAGGAGCAATCATACAAATGTAATCACCTTCAATCTTATATGTACCAGCATGACTTGAATATGCAATTGATGGAAATTCACTACCTGGTTCAATAACTGCTTTTGGTAACTTAACACATGCATTAACATTTCTAGTGTATACAATTACACTTTGTTTAACAGGTTCAATCCAATTATTTGAAGCAAGACTTGAATTTACAAATGCGTAAATTGTAATAACTGTACCATTCTTAATCTTACCATAGCTAATTTCATATATGTCATAACTTGAAATGGTATTGTTCTTCAAAATGTCGGTTAGGTTTTCAGGTTTCTTAATGATCTCAATGTAGCTAAAGTTGAAGTAGTAGCCTGTACCTGCACTGTTATAGACAGTTGATTTGTTGATAATACCTATTTCAATTGTTTCACCCTCAAGAACATCTACATAACTAATTTTAGTATGTACAATATCTGCACTTGATACAAACTTATCATAGTACGGCATGATAACTAGGTTAATACTTTCGGGAATTGTCATTGTTAACGTTACTGAACCTAAGTAACGTCCTGTTGCTGGCATTGTATCGGTGATGTTTAAGGCAATTCCTGAAGTAGTAATTGATTTACTGTTTTCACTAACTGCAGTATCTGTATATGATGTTACTAATGTAGTATTTAGATTAGCAACTATGCTATAACCACTTGGTGGACTTCCATATACTGGATACACAAGGAAGTAGCTAAAGTATTTGTTTGATCCACCTAAGATGTAGTATGGCTCGGTGAATAAGTCGAATTTGTAAATTGCATGTGTTTCGTTGAATGTTAAACTTACATCAGTTGGGTAATAAATTTCAATTCCTATAGATGTTGCATTTGGTGGATCTACACTTACTGTACATTCTATGTATTGACTTGGTGGACTTGGAATAGTTAATTCAAGTTTTGCATATGCAGTTGAACCACCTGATACATCAATTGTTATTGATGGTTTATTAAGACAGTCTATACTAACTGTTGCAGATGCGGTTGAACTACCTGGATTAGTAACACCAACTATAACATATGCCTTTGGGTAACTAATAAATGCAATACCTATACTACCAGTTGCACTAAAAGTCTCATTACTACTCAAAACCTTAACACTAGTACTAAACGTCTTAGTGTACTCAATTGCATGTGCATGAACAATAAGTGTAGCAACTAATGCAAAAGCAATAACTATTGCTAATGTAGTTAATCTAGACAACATACAAATTTGATTTGAATAGAGAAACTTAAAAACTTGATTTTCACATTTTCAACTCCTAACAACCCTATACTCAATAAGACCAAGATCTCTTAAAACATCAAGAACACCAATAATCTTACCATAATTCATTCTCCTTAACTTGTCGGCAATTTTATCAAGTAAATGTGTATGTGCTTTTACCTTAATCCTGATAATACCTAAGATAGGATCAACAAATTCAAAAATTTCTTCTTTAACTTCTTCAAAAAACTTCAACTTCTCCTCAAGACTTTTAATCTTAGCTTTTAAACTATCGTTAATACTTTCAAGTCTTGTTAATTCAGCTTCTAGTTCTTGAATTCTATTTCTCAAGTTTTCTACCTGATTTTCAAGAAGTTCTTTTTCACGTTGAATTATCTCTAGTTTTTTCTGATAACTTGTGTATTTATCTAGTATTTCAGGTATTTGATTAGGATTAAATTTTATCTTATCTTCTAATAGTTCTTTAGCATGTTTTAAATACCATTCAGCAAGTGGTTTAAGAAGATGTGAAAGAACACCACCTGTGTATTTTTGTGCAAGTTTTTGAAATGTTTCAAATCCTTCATCACCAACAAATACACTAACTGCTTTTCTAGGTTTTTCATGAAGTTTATATGCATATCTACCTGGATATTCAATTACTTGACCATTCTCAAGTTCAACAATTACTTTTTTTGCTTTCATTGACTAATGTAGACGTAGGCGATATAAATTTCAATCTAACGAATTATTCGAATTTATTCAACTTATTCAAGATTGTAAATTCCAACATTCAATCTAACATAACATTCTAGAAACATGCGAAGTATTGAAACTCTAATTCTATTCCTGCCCCTACGGGGGTTATTTTGATTTTGTAAATGATTTGTTTTTTAAACTTTTGATTCAGTTTCTTCGTAATGCCTATTAGACGTTATTTCACTATTTTAAATGTTGAAAGTGAGGTTTTCGGGTATTTCTATAAGCTTGCTTTTTGGGATATTACAAGACCTGATGATAAGATTGACAATATCTACGTTAAGAAAGTGAAAGTTCTTGAATCTAACGATCCTAAATTGTATGGTGTTAAGGAGATTTACATTGAGCATACTAATCTTGTTCATGCATGTCAAAACATGAGGCATGTTTATTCAAGTTTTTGGACTGGTAAGGAGGTTTACTATGGTCGTGGTTATTTAATTAAGAGTTTTGGTAATATTTACAGAATTTTTCCTGAAGTTTCACCAGTTTCAACCTATAGAATCTTTGTTGATATTGGTTATTCAAGTGTTGATGTTGTTTATGTACCTAATATTCACGATCCTAAATACATTATTCCAATTTATTCAACAGGTGAGTTAAAGGATTTAGCAGGTAGGATATGTGTAATTAGGTTCGATGGTTCTAGAATTGAGCGTTTTACATTACTTAACCTTAAACAGGATGTTCATGGTGTTAAACCACTTCCAATAAATTTAGAAGTTGTTTCGGGTAGACTTGTTAGAAGTGGTGAAGAAGCTGAAATACCTATTTTAAAATATGTACCTGGTTATTATCGTGAAATTATTGAATCTATTGAACGTGGTGCTCGTGCAATTACCTATTTCGAACTTTACAATATCCCAGTTACAGAACCTGATGTCCATGATTTACTTGCTGGTGCAAGGTATTATCGTGAATGGGTTGAAAAACTAGTTAATAGATTTGAAAAACTTCGTGATTATTTACACAGTATGTACATTAGAACTCAACATCTTGAAATTGGACGTACACTGAGAATAATTGATGAAATTTTCAAAGAAATTGAAGAAGAAATTGACTTAAAGCCAATACTTGAACGTATTAAAAGAAAAGGAACTTCATAGCTTTTTTCCTTCTTTTTGAAATTTTTGATAAATTTCTCTTAGTAAATTCTCATATTTTCTAATGTAGTCATTGATAGCGTCTCTAATCATGTCACGTATTGTCTGTAGGAATTTTGGATGATTTTCATCAATTCCATACAATATCCTAGCAAGTGTTTTAAGTGAGTTAAACTGTTGTTCATCTATGTAAATTGTAAATTGAGGCATCTAATTTAATAATTCGAAATTAGTATTTTTAAGCTGTTATTTCAAGTTTGCTTAACCGAATTTGTTGAAAAACTGAAAAATTTAAATACATTTACCTGTTTCTTTAAATCGTATGGTTTACGAAGGTGTTAGAGAACTTCAACCAACTATTGAAAATAGAGAATTACTTGAAATGATTGCACGTGATTATAGTGCTACATATGCAAGAAACTTAGGTGCATTCCTAGTTAAGTTATTTGGTAGAGATGATATTGAGAGAGATTTTGGATCTATTGAAAACTTTATTAGACAAACAGAAACATCTGGTTATAAATGGTTTGTTGAGGAATGGCCAGGTGCTTACTATCGTGGTTTAGTTGCTGCAATTAAAGCACATGCAAGAGGTGCATAAACGAATTAAGTGAGTTAAAATGTTAAAATTTGTTGAAAGTAAATTAAAGGAAAATCCTGAGGGGTTTAAAGAAGTATCTAGTTTAAGGATTGAAATTAGGGGTAATAAAATACTTGTAAATGGTAAAGAACTAGATGATGATTATTTACTAATTAGAAGACGAGGTAAGTATGTAGATGTAACAAGTGGTAAATCACTTAGTGAAGCACTTGATAAACTTTCAAAAATTGCCTAGTTTCTTCAATCTTTCTTTACCTTCTTTTCAGGTATTTTCAAAACTATTTCAATTAGTTTGTACTTTAAGACATCTATTAAGTCTTCAGGATCTATCTTGATCCTACAAATTATATAGTTATTACTAATCTTGACTATGTTTAAAACTGAATTTCCACATAATGTAGTAATTTCTTGATATATATGTCTATGAAATAAACTTCCTCTAAAACATGTAGTTCTTAATTTAATTGCGTAGAATATTTTAAGTAGTTCTTTCCAAATTTCATCACTTACTTCAATTACTTCATGTTCACATAATTTATCTGGACATGCAGTACTGTAGATGTGAAATATCTTGATTATTTTTGGTTTCATCATGTGTATATACTAGATATATAATTATATATTTGTAACTACTAACTAGATGTATCGAATTTGGTTATGTAGCATAGTTATAGTAAATTCTCAGAAGAATCTCACGGATTCTGTAAAATGTCTTGAGTGCTGATTCGTAACTCCATGATTTAATGCATTTACCGTCAAATACTAGTGAAAGTAGTGCATGTATGTACTCTAGTTCCTTCAGGTATGGTGGTATTACAGTTATTTGCTGTATTTTCAAGCCCTTAGCTTCTGGTTTAAACTCAATTGTCTTTGCTTTCTTAATAAGTGATTCTAGAAATGTTAATAGTGCTTGAAAAGCAAGTACCTCATTTTCATTCTCGAAGCATAGAACCTTCAATACTGCATATTTTCTAACGATAGCAACTGGGCCAGTAAATACACGTATTTTACCTTCTTCTCTATCCCTAAGGTATTTCAGGTAGAAGTCGTAGTGTTTAAATATTGACTTATCCATCTTTTGCTTAATTCTACAAATGAAGTAATCGATTAGTCTTCTGAAGAAAATAATTCTATTCATGAAATCGACCTCGTGTAAATAACGGTATTTAATAGTACCGCCTTCTTCAACAGGTATTTTAAATCGCTCAAGGTACTTAAGTACAGATTCTTGATATGTTTTGATAATGTCTTGACAATATTCAATATCAATACCTACTTCAGGTGGTGTAGGTGTTTTCTCAATTTCTTCAATGGTTTTTTCAAGTTCTTCCTCTATAAAACTTTCAAGTTCTTCTGTTTTTGGAAGTTTAATTGTTTTCAGGTCTTGTTCTTGTTTTCTATCAATTATTTCACGTGGTATTACATTACTATTAACTATTTCAAAATGTGCAATATATTCCTGATTGAATTTAGGTATTTTAAAAACTACGTAAATTTCATTGTCTATATGTCTATACTCAATTATTTGAATATCTGTATGGTACATTCTTTTCAGGAAATTCTCAATTTCATGTCTATAACTCATGTTTTTAATAATCTACAACAATTATTTAAATATGAATTTTGAGGAAAGACGTAGGTATAGGATTGAAATTCTTGAAGTTGTTAAGACTAGTATTTGTCGTGAGTTTTCACGTAGTGATGTTGCTAAACGTGCAATTGCACTTGATTCAGTAGTTAGAACAATACTCACACCTTTATTACTTAATGCTGTTGGTGATATTGAATGTAATGAAGATTGTCTACGTGAATTCCTAAACAAACTTGTTGAAGTAAAGTACGCATTGTATGATTGTTTAGGTGTTAATGAATCTATGCTTAAATCAAGCGTCATACCAATTACACGTGAAATACTTTTGAAATATGGTAAAGAAGTTCAGGAAATTAAGAAACGACTTGAGGAATTTATTAAACTACGTGAAGAAGTTGAGAAAAGGTGAATTAAATGAGTATTCTACTTGATAAAGAGAAGCTTAAGGAAATTGAAAAAATTGATGATGTTATTAAGAAACTTAAACAGAAGCTTTACATTGCTGAGTCTAAGTATGTACTTACTTGGTTAACTCATCAGGTTTGGAATGTTAATGGTAATAATATTGATGATGTTTTGAAAAATCTTATGAAGTTTAGAAATACTATTAGGGAATTTAATCCTGATGATTTAGAAAATGAACTTAATAAGATTAAGGGTTTTGTTGATGAAATTGTTAAGCAGGGTGAAGTTAAACTTACACAAACTATCTACCCAGGTATTAGATCGTATGAAGGTTATTACAGGAGTGGTGGTAGGGGTAGAGGTAGAAGAAGTAGTGAGGTAGAAGAAGTTTGTGGTGGTTGTTTATAGTTTTGAAAGGGGTTTCCATGTTTAAAATGTACTAATTGAAATATTTCTTATTTTTTCTCTACTTGGTTTTATTTTTGAAAGTGTTTTAATCAATGACTCTAATCTCTCGGGTTCGATATTCCTTGGGAGATATAATTCAATGCCAAGTCGTTCATGTTTTAGAAGTATTACATCACTTGGTGTTAATGTTTCTTCTTCACCAGATATTGTTAAAGCTAATCCACGTAATTTACCTTCTTCAGGCATGTGAAGTTTTTAACACAGGTTGTTAAAAGATTTTTCAGTATGTCAAATATTGAGGTTGTTCAAATTCCACTTTGTGTAATTTACCTTCCTTTTGAAGATCCTGTTTGTCAAAGATTTTGGACGTATGTACGTAATAGACATCGTGCACTTCTAAATGCAATTAGAAGATTTTGTTTCTTTGTTACAACACGTGAAGAACTTGAAAGACTTTTTCCTGAGATTTACCTACAGGTTTATGAACTTGATTTTGATTACTATACACTTGAGTCTATTGTTAAGATTTCATATCCATTTATTTGGCTTAAGCATTTTGGTGTTAAACCATTGATTTTTATTCGTGGTGATGATCATGAATTTAGTTTAAAATGTGAAGAACTTCTACACTTGATTTACCTAAATGCTATGCATGAGGGAATTTATAGACCGAGGTAATCAAATTTATTAATTTACTTGTTTCAAATTTGTTTTGTAATATGGTTAGTCTATACAAAGCATTAGAGGTTTTGTATAGGATTTTACTATATGGTTTTTTACCGTATGTAATGTGGCTTAACTATGGACTTTCACTTGAACAAGTATTGACTATTTTAGCAACAGTTTTTGTAATGGATACGTTTTGTGAGGCATGTGGTTGGGTTGTGTATAGGAGTGGTGAATTTCATGTTATTAAAGGTTTGTTTAGTGCATACATGTTTACTGCTGTTCTTGTACTTACTGCTTTATTACTTAACTTAGATATTTCATTTATTTACTTACCAATAATTGCAGTACTTGGAGTTGTTGCTTTTTTATTCAGTAGTAGGAATAGAATATTTAATCCATTTGGTTTTACAGCTATGACATTTCTAACACTTACTGTACTACTTGCAACGTTGTTAACACCTGCATATGCATTTTTACCATTTGTATTTGGTATATTATCGTTCATATTAATACGTAGAGGATTTGAGGAAGCAAATATTGGGTTTTTGTATAGAATAGGTATGTACATTAGGCTTGGTTTATCTCTCATAATTACTGTATTCCTGGCAATTATATTCTTTAAAGAAATGTTTGCATATTTACTAAGTCATTCAATGTTTATTTTCAAAGATTGTGATCTAAGTGTTATACCAAGTATTTTCCTATATAATTCATTAATTGCTAGTTTTGAAGAATTTATTGGACGTGGATTTATACCATTTGTAAGTGCTGGACTATGTAGTTACGTATTTTCAAGTCTACACATTCCAAAGTTGATTACCATTGGTTTTACTGAACTTGATACTATAATGCATGCACATGGTTTTTCAACATTTTCAACAATATACACATTGTTATGTAGTATAACCTGGATTTGCTTAGGTACTATGCTATTTGTTGAAACTTGGAGAAAATCAGGTTTACTTGGTTCAATACTTGTTCATGCTATTGTAAATACTGTTATCTTCATGATAGCACTTGGTATGACACATATCGTAATGATATTAACAATTGTATTAATGATAATGCACTACATATGGGGTAGGAAAACAGGATTCCAAACATAACACCATTTTCAAAACAGGAAATTCTTTCTCATTTCTCTCCAACTTCCTGAACAGTCATGTAAATATACTAAATATATTAATATACTAGTTTTTACTAGTTAGGAAAATAAAGTTTGGTTATGATTATTTTGAAAAGAGAATTAAAGAGAAAATGTTTCAACTGTTTAATACGGGGGTATTACTACTCGTTAACATGGTATTTTCTCTTTTGAAAATTTGTTTTGATGAAAAAAGAAGTATTTTTATTATTGGTTTTATAAGTCGTGGTTTATAGGTATAGTGCCCAGATGGTATATGCTATGAATAATGTTATTAATGCAATGGCTGTACCTGGTTTAATTTCCCATTTGCTTAACCATAGTGGTAACATGAATATGAATGGTACTGTAGCGACGTAAATTAACTCAGGTAGTGTTAGTTGTAAAGTACCTCCAAATAAAAGGGCGAATCCTGGTACTTCTGTGTAGTCATGTATGACGCATGACCATAATTCACCAATTGCTTCATCTACTTCGCCTTTTTCTCTTAATACACCTGCGTAGATGGCGTCTGGTAGTGATGTGAGGTATGCATTTGCTATACCTACCCATGATTGTGGTAATAATTCACACATTGATTCTAGGAAACTAGCGTAGGTAAAGCACATGTATGTAAAGGATATGATTGAAGCAATCCATGTAATAACAGTTGCAACTAGTTCAACACGTGAAAGTTGTGGTTTAAAGAATCCTTCACCTAAAGATGCCCAAAGTGTTACACCTATACAAATTGCAATAAGTACAACACCAAGCCATGTACCATGTACAACAAATATTCCATTTTGTTTACTGAATATGAAAGCTAGTATTAACGGTAAAGCAACTACTTTAGCAATTGCTAAGCTCTTAGTTAATTGATGTCTAAAACCTAAAATAACAAGAACGAGACCAAGATCAAACACAGCACTACCTGCAAACGTTAATGCTCCAGCAAGTGGATAACCTGCTCTAGCTAATTGAATAGCACTTATTGTTTCAGGTAGTGTTGTTAACCAAGGAATTAAGAAAATATTTACGAAACGTGTTGTACCGAGTTGCTCGGTTGTTGATTGTATTGAGTATGAAAGTGCCCAAAGTGCAAAGACGAGTGTTATAAATTGTGCAAATACTGTAAGTGGTACTTCACCAATTGTAAATAATGTAAATGTTGCTAATGTTAATGCTAATGCAAGTGGTGTTGGTAATGTCCTGTAGGTTAACATACGCAAGAAATTGTAACTAAATTAGCTATAAATTTGATTGACTCAATCAAATTTTTATGCTTAGTCTTAACTAATTTCTATATGACTTGGCAAAAGATAATACCAGCATTTGCATTTCTAATACTTGGTTTTTTCATGTGGGTAATGTCAATGAATTGGAGTTTTGAAATTGCTAAAGGTATTGAGGTTTTGAAGTTTAGTCAAAAAAGTGGTAATGCATATTGTGTTAATGCTAATGGTGATAAGTCGTTCTTAATGACTGTAAGGGTTAATGAACCTGTTGAGTTACGTTCTGTAAATCCTATGTTTGATGTTAGTAACTCAATAATTAGTAATGTAAAGGTTATCGTGTGTAAAGTAGGTACGGGTAAATGTAGTAAACATCACTTACCAATTATTGTCTTGAAGCCTGGTACATACGATATTTACGTATCGGGTTTTGGCACATTTTGTTTCAAAATCTACAAAGTTTCATAGGTTTTACACAAGGTAAATATTAAATCAATTTTCTTCTCTTTTCAACATAGTGACTAAGGTTAAGATATTTTTTAGAGGTCGTGAATTTGAAGTTCTTACACCACGTACTTATTGGTCTGCATGTGGTGTTACTAAACATGATGTTTCACTCTATATCAAGTACATACTATGTAAGCTTATACAAGCTAAGGTAAATCAAGTAGCTCCTGTTGATATTGTTTTACTTCTAGATGATTTATTCTTTATTGAGAAATGTAGTGAAAACAAAAGGAATTGTAGGAAAACACTTGCACATGACTTAATCACAATATTCACAACAATATTCAAATCTAAAAAGTTGTACAATGGAATGGGTATTCCAAGTACGAGAATGATTGTAAAAGTGATTAAGAGTTTGCAGAAGGAGATTGAGGAGTTGGGTATTGAGAATGTGTTAAGGAAGTATTTAAGTCCTGAAGAGAAGTCTTAGTGCTTTTACTGTTAGTGATAGTGAAGTTATTTTTCCTGTTTTTCTTCTGAATATTAACACTATTGTTAGTATGGTAATTGCAAGTACTAGGATTGTTATTGTAAGTGTTGTATAGTCAATTTTGAATTTGGGAATTTTCCTCGGTGTTACTAATTCACTAACTGTGAATGTAATTACATTACTTTGTGTACTATCAACAATTACATAACATGTGTATGTTCCGGTTTCTAAGGTCTCTTCAAAAATTACTGTAAATACTTGATGTTTTGTATATACTTCTCTTTGTTGAATAATTTTACCATTGCAAATTAATTTTGTAACATAACTCATTTCTATTCTTGGTTTTCTATCAAGTACAACTGTTATTCTAAACTTAACATTATTATCATATTTTTCATATGTTAATTCTATTTTTACGGGTATTGGAGTTATGATACGTCCATAATCGATTAATAGTGTATGTGTTGATCCATGTGACTTTATGAAGATTAGGTTGTTGATAGGGTCATAAAACCAACAATTTACACAATTCACATACGCGTCCCTACCAAATACACGTGCTAGTGAATAATTATCGAGTTGTACATCTGTTGGTGGTGTACCTAGTCCTGAAATTACAATTTCAAATACGTTACCAGGAACTGCATCAATAATTGCATACAGTTTATAATTATTGTAAAGTTGATGAATAGTTAAATTACAATTCTTTACGCCTACGTAAAAATCTTTGATTATTATGGGGTTTGGATGATCGCATGTACATGCGTTGTAGAAATGTAACATTTCGCCAAAGAGTATCCAATTAATCCATTTGAAATGTGTACCGTTTGTATGTAGGTATAGTTTTGTACTGAATGTAATGTAGAAATTATTTGTTTCAAATTCTAGATATGGTGTATAGACATACCAATCAAGTGTATAAGCAATTGAGAATAATACAGGTATAATTATGAAAATTGTAAGTAATGTAGTTAATGATTTTAACACATTTAGTAATGCAATACGTTAATTTTAAATTTAATCATCTCTTAATTATAAGATTAAATTTTATGAATCAAGTTTAAAACCTTGTTTCTAATTTAATAAAACTTGAATGAGTCTTGACAAGTTAAGAAAATTACTTAACTCAAGTAGGTTAAGTAGACGTGAACTTATACAACTAGGTTTACTAGCGAGTGCACTTGGTTTAGGAACATATGCACTATCGAAAACACCACTAGTACAAACATTAATGCCACGTGAGGAAGTTGATTTGGAGGTTACTGAATACTCCTATTATAAGCCATTTGATGTTTTGGTGTTTAGGGATGGGCCTTACGCAGTTGCTATTGATAGAAAGGGAAAGATCATTGACAAAGACACAGACCATGCAGAGGTGATACAGAAAGCGATAGATTATTTACCCGAAGGGGGAAAGCTCTTCATCAAAGGCGGGTTGTATGTATTATTGAGAGCGATAGATATAGATAAACCTATTATCGTAGATGGTGAATACCCAACTTTGCAGCTAGCTGTAGGTGTCAGAGATAATGTCATACACGTTCATGACACAGAGAACGTTATTATAAGTCACATCATAGTGGACGGAAAGTATCCCGAGAACCCCAAACAAGGATCTGCTGGTTATCCAGACGAAACGCTACAGAACGGCATTCAGCTGACTAATGTAAAGAACTCTTTGATAGAGAAGGTAATAGTTAGGAACTGTCCGTGGAACCTAATACAGATCTACGAAGGCTGTGAAAACGTTGTAGTTAGGGACTCATATGGTGAAAACGCTGGTTGGCACGGTTTTCAGGTCTGGCGGGGGAACTACTCGGGCTTTATAAACTGTCGATGTAAGGGAGTAGCATCAGGTCAACATAGTCCTTTCGCGTTGGAGGAAACTATTGGTTCATTCGTAATAGGTTGTATATCAATTATAGATGGTAGAGGTTATGATGGTATAGGACTCTACATCTGGCCAGCTCACTGCATCGTGAAGTACAACAAGATAATCGATACGAATGGTAGCGGAATAGGCATAAGGGTTTATGGCGATAACCATATAATCGAAGGAAACTACATCTACAAGACTAAGAAGGGCATCGTAGTTTGTCCCAGTATTGATGCTGATAGGCACTACATTGTTATTCGTAACAACAAGATAGTTAATCCGTATGAGCACGGTATCCTGGTCTATCACCAGAAGTCAACACGTCGTGTTAGAGCGATATTAATTGGAAACTTCATCTATCGTGGAGGGGCGCAGACGGAAGACCCATCCATAGAAGTACAAGAATCTACAAGAGAAAACGTAATTATTGGCAACACTATTTACGAGTCTTGTGGACATGGTATAGTAATCAAGGGTCTGGGTACGAGATGTATAGCCAATACTATCTTGTCTGTAGATCAACACAATAAGGGAGCTTACGATGGTATTCACATTAATGCTGATCACGTGTTAGTTCTCGGTAATCAAGTTCTGAATATAAATGGATTTACATGTAGATACGGTATACACATCGCTGGAGGTAGCAAGAATGTAGTGTTATTGAACAAGATTGATGGATATTCCGCACCTATTATCAACAATGGAGTTAACACGAATATAAAACATAATATTGGATACGTAACTGAGAACTCTGGTGTTGCTGTACTTAGTGGTGATGGTTCTGCAACTGAGTTTGTTCTTGGTGAACATGGTCTTGATGTTGAAGTGACTGATCCAACTAAGGTTATTGTTAAGTGTACACCAGCTAGTCCAGATGCTATTGCTGCTAGTCCTGTTGTTTGTTACCTTAGTGATGAGGATGCTGATGGTGTATATGAAAGTATTAGAGCAAAATTTGCAAATGCACCAGCAAGTGGAACAGATAATGTTAAAGTCGTTTGGGAAGTAGAATACATTGGTTAAATTGTTTGTTTTTTCTATCTTTTCCTAATCCATTTAATTACTAGTACCGTAATTACCACTATTATTAATATCATTGTTAATGCTAGTGCAATTAATTGCCAATTTATTTCAATGCCTGTTGTTACCTCTAGGTTTATATTAGCTAATTTTGATTCACCTGTTTCAACATTTATTACCTTAATGTAGTATGTGTAAATTGCTGGTTTACTTGGTGCAGTAAGTGTAAACTCAATTTTCTTTTCTTCACCTGGTTCAAAAACTTCTTCTTTTTCTTTCACAACGTTTTTATCATAATCTAAGAGTTGTATTTTTGCTTTTCCTGTTGCATTACCTACATTCTTTATCTTTACCCAAATTGTAAATTGTTTACCTGGTTGTACAATTATCTTTTTTGGATAATCAACTATTGTAAAGTTTGGAATTAGTTTCATTTTCAAGACTTTGAATTTTAACGTAGTTGCATAACTTGTTGGTGTTTCTGGTGGTACAATA
>Ga0190313_1000183_pt1 | contig 40469 bp, 36 predicted proteins | sample 4870071011_MG_FD_169989 | JGI IMG/M metagenome (GOLD analysis project Ga0190313, IMG submission 169989) | Hydrothermal vent sediment bacterial communities from Southern Trench, Guaymas Basin, Mexico - 4870-07-10-11_MG | ecosystem: Environmental > Aquatic > Marine > Hydrothermal vents > Sediment ... | reverse complement strand
CGTTCCCTTCAGCTGAGAAGTTCATCAAATACCTAAGTTTTTTAGGTTTAGGAGGTCTGGGCTGACTTAAAAACTTTGAATGGTCCCGTTTAAAGGCTTTTAGCGATGCAAAAAAGCTTTTGTAATCTTTTAGCACCTGCCGTATGGTAGCTTGAATAAAATGAGGATTGCCTATACTTTCCTTTTGTTCCTTTAAAAGCTTAATCCAACTCCTAAGTTCCTCATTTCTGTTTACGTTCTCAAAAACTTTTTCAATCTTTTCCTTATGCTTACCCTTATACCCTTTTGCAGAAACTAGGGCATAAAGCAAAGATTCGTGAAGAAGTGTTTCTTGGTAGACTTGCCTGTATTTCTCAAGGAAAATAATCAGAAGATTCCTGAAGTGTGCAAGCTCGTATAAGAGCTTTCTAACTCTCTGCTTCCTTGCTTTACTAAGGATTCTTACGGTAAGAACTTTTTTAGTTAAAGACATCCTCAACCGCTTTTTTGAGCTTTTTCCTATTTGAATAGTATTTCATTGAAAAGGAATGGAGTAAAGTTATTATTTCTTCGATTATTTCTTCTGTGTCTTTTCTTTCGGTAACGTAATCGTTTATGACTACTACTTGGACACCAAACCTTCCGAAAAGATTTTCAAAAAAATTAAAACCCGTTCTAGTTAACCTGTCCTTATAGGTTATTACCACTTTTTCTACTCTATAACTTAATACTTCGTTAAGAAGCAGCTGAAAATCTTTTCTTGCATCAAAATCAAGAGCAGAAGCTATGTCTTTGTAAATGCCATCAATCTTCCATCCCCTAGCTATGCAAAAGTTTTTAGCAACTTCTATTTGACTAATTAGGTCCTGTTTTTGTTTAGGCGTGGACACCCTTGCATAAATCACTGTTTTTCTGTTTGGAGGTTTCCCCGTACTTTCAAGCAAATATCTGTAAACACTTTCCTCGTCATATTCATATCTTCCGTTAGGGAGTCTTAAGGCTTTTATTTTACCATCTTTCCTCAACCTTCTTAAAGTACTTCTTGATATTCTCAAAACTTCCATTGCTTCTTTGGGCTTCATGGCAAGTAAAATGTAACCATTTGACTATATTTTGTCAAGAGTTTTTAAAAATTAAACCCTATATGAACTTTTTAATCGTATCCAGGAGCTCTTTCAGGTTAAAAGAACTTTTTACAATGTACGCATCTGCCCCTGCATCAAGACCTCGCTCCTTATCTTCCGGCGATTCAAGCCCCGTAACCAATATAACCGGAATGTGCTTGAGTTGTTCGTCTTCTCGTATTGCACGGGTCAATTCAAAACCATTCATGCGAGGCATTTCCACATCCGATACAACAAGATCAAAATCTCCCCTTCGAAGGCTGCTGAGAGCCTCTACCCCGTCCGTCGTATCTTCCACATAGTAACCTGCTGCTTCCAAAATATTTTTCATGAGCAGGCGCGAAGTAAATGAATCTTCAACGACCAAAATTCTGGGCTTATAGTCTGAAGGACCATTGGTCACTTTAGTTTCTCGAACATTAGAGGTGGTTCCAAAAGTTCCAACCCTGGTTGCGTTGATAAGATCGTAAGGATTTAGAATTGGTACAACTTCGCCAGTTCCCAGTATTGTAGCACCCCATATAAAAGGAACCTTTTTTAGGTGCGGTCCCAGATCTTTAACAAGGGCTTCATGCTCGGTTATAATTTTGTCAACAATCACGCCGGCTTGCAAATTCCCTGCTCTGATAATCAGCACGGTAAGGTACTTACGATCAGGGCTGAAAGATCCTTCCGGTTGCTTATTCAGGTTCAACAGATGACTAAGACGCACAACACCTATAACACGACCGGCACAAACCATTGTTTCTTTGCCACCTACCGTCTGAAAATCCTGCTGATCAACCTTCAACACCGCATCAACTTGATGAGTCGGGATCATGAAAAATCTGTCGCATTCAGATATTAAAATTCCTCGAAAGGTTGCCAATGTGACTGGCAATTCCAATGAAATTCTGGTCCCCTGTCCTTCTCGTGAGTCAATTGAAACTCGACCACCCAACCGGTCAACAACTTCCTTCACAATGGCCATTCCAACGCCGCGACCGGACAATTTAGTAATCGTCGGGCTGGTGGAAAAGTCAGGAGAGAATATGTATTCCATGAGCTCAGTAGAGCGAAGTGAAGCGACTTTATCCTGACCCACAACACCTCGCCGGACCAGTTCCGAACGGATTCGATCAGCACGAATTCCAGCACCGTCATCCTCAATAACTATCTCAACTTTATCGGCTTCTTTTCTGAGAACCCTAATGTGTACATTGCCCACTTGGTCTTTACCTAGAGCAACTCGCTCTTCAGGTGTTTCAATGCCGTGATCAATGGCATTTCTCAATATGTGCATTATCGGGGATCTCAATTCTTCGAGAATTCTCCGATCCACTTCAATAGAATCGCCCTCTATCAGGATTCTGACCTTTTTACCGAGTTCCCGAGCAACATCGCGAATCATTTTCTTCATAGGGGTGGTTATGGTTGAAAAAGGCTGCAGCAACAATTCTTTTGCGCCTTCCAGCAATTCACTAACAAGGAGGCTGAATTGTGTCCTGATACTATCAACATCGGAAACCACCTCTTTTGCAATGGATATTGCCTCTGCAAGCTTTGCCGGTGTTACGGTAATCGTACCCTCTTCGCCCTTATTATCCGATCCTACAAACCAAGCTACTCCACCCTTCATTCCTGGTGCCAGCTCTTCTTCAAGGTTCTCCAGAACTATCGAAAGCGATTTAAGTCTGCTGAATTGATTGGAAAAGCGAAGGTACAAGGGAAGTAACTCTTCCACCCGTCTCATTAAAGCATCGAGCGCTTCGGTCTTGACTCTGATGGTGTCACCTGTAACAGGCGGTGCGTCTACAGAGGATATAGTTACGGGCTCGATAGGTTCCTCGCTTGCAGCTTCATTTTCCTCTGTAATCGGTTTCTCCGACGGCTCATCGGTCCCCTCCTCCTCGAGCAGATTTTGCAAACGTGCCGCTAACTTGTTAAACTCCTTGGAATCTGCCGCCCCGGAAATTTTCTTTTCCACCAGATTTGCTGTTTCAAAAAGAGCATCCACAACATCTGAAGTAACCTTTTTTTCGCCTTTTTTCAGCGCAAAAATCACACTCTCCAATGCCTGACATAGATTTTCAACATCTTCAAAACCAACAGCCCTAGCCGCTCCCTTTAAACTGTGTGCCTCCCGATAGGCCTTCTCCAAGATTTCTCCCAGCTCTTTAGAATCGTGGGGAGTGACCTCAAGAGATTCCGCAAGCTTAATCAAGGATTCCAGCCTCTCCCTGGCTTCTGCCCGAAAAGCTTCCTGGAGCTTTGCCATCAAGAAGTCGTCATTCATGATAGTTCCTCATTCTATCAGATGGCTAGAGTCTGTAATGAGCAGCCAGTTCTTGAAGCATCTGACTGAGGCTGGAAAGATCTTGAATCGACTCTTCCATCTGTTTCGCACTTTCAGCGTTGTTTTGGCTGGCCTCCCGGATGGACTGCATGGCCGCTGTTATTTGCTCCACACCAGTCACCTGTTCGTGGCTAGAAGCAACAATCTGCAAAGCAGCATCAGATGCTTCTTCAATCACCTCCGCAAGATGCCGTATAGTAGCACCAACCTGCTGCCCTAGATCCTGACCCGCATTAGCTGCTTTCATCCCACGCTCTATTGCCATTACCGACTCGGCGGTGGCATTTTGTATTTGAGACAATATCTGTTTAATCCGCTCCGCGCCTTCCTTAGATCGTTCAGCCAGGTTTCGCATTTCCTGGGCCACCACAGCAAACCCCTTTCCCTGTTCTCCGGCCTTAGCTGCTTCAATGGCAGCATTGACGGAAAGTATATTAACCTGATCAGCCAGATCCATCACTACATCGATTATGTTACCTATGTCCTGGTTATGCTCACTGAGCCGCATTATACTTTGTGCGACAAAATCCATTTCTTTTCGTATCTTGTTGAGGCCTTCGATGGCACTATTCGTGATTTCAAGTCCCTTATCCACACTCTGTACCGCTTTTTTCGAATCTTCCGCTACCTTCTCTGCTTTCTCGTGAGACAACTTCGCCGTTTGCCTTACTTCCTCCACAGCAGCAGCTACTTCGCCAATACTGGCAGTGGTTTCCGCAGAGTTTGCGGCCAGTTGCGCGGATGCTTCGGAAATGTGAGAAATAGCCGTTGATAACCTTTGTGCAGCTTCAATAATTTCACTGATATTCTCGTACATAGTTTCTTTCATCCTGCTAAAATTTTCTACGAGCTCGCCAAATTCATCGGTTCTCTTGATATCAGGTATAGAAACGGCGAGATTGCCTTCCGCCAGTTCATTAGCCACATCATTGAGTTTACCCAATGGTAACACCAAGGTCCGTGCCATAACATAGCCTGCAAATCCTTGCAGTAGAGAGAGTATTACGACAACAAGTAAGTATTCGTGCGTCAGCCCGCCAATAGAACCCAAAGCTCTACTTTTGGGTATTTCTGAAACAAGAATCCAGTCGAATCCGGCGTTAAATAAATTGGGTAGGTCAAGTCTACCATAAACACTGAGTACTTCTTTTCCCCTGTAATCTTTCGAAACCGTAAAACCCTGCTCACTGCTAAGAGCCTTCTTTAATATCTCGGAATTTACCTTCCTGCTCAATACAACTGCAAATTCATCGTGTCTCATCCTGGTTCGGAATAAACCGTCGGTACCCACAATGTAGGTCTCCACTTCACTTGACGCTATGCTCCTGTTAACAACGTCTTCAAAAGAATCCGGGTTAACTACACCTATTAAAACTCCCAGCGTTTGATTTCTATTGTCTCGGATGGTGGTACCCATCAACAAACATGGGCGGTTGAGAGGAGCATACTTAACTATATCTGAAATAACAATTCTGTCTTTGGCTTCCTTAATCTTTTCCCATACTTTTTTCAGGCCCTTCAATTCCTCCGTTGCCCTCAATGATTCTTTTATTCCAGCACTGGCCAAATAAAGAACGTCAAAGTTATTGAAATCTAATATGACAAAATCTGCGAATTTACGTAGTATCTCCTTAGAAGTTAAAAAAGCGTGTGCTTGTTTAGCCAGAACCCCGTAAATAACTTCCGATGTGGCCAAGCTACCGTGTTTTTTAAAAGCCATATAGTTCAAAAGATCTATAGGATATCTCGATTTCGACATAAGACCCATTTCCAACATACAACTTTCCAAAAAGGTTACTACCGCCTGCTTCTTCAAAGCATGTATAGTTAAAAGTCTTCGTGAAACTTCTATATTAATAGTAGATCGTGCGTACCGAAAAGTAACGAGGTTAGCAATTATCAGAAGGATGATACCCAGTATTCCAAAAGCTATGGCCACTTTCCACACTAAACTCCGCAGCTTGAATCGCATTATCCCCTCCTTTTTGGTTCATTCAAGATGAATTGACGGATCACTCAGAATTGCAAGCTCATCAAGAAGTATAAGCCCGGAGCACGTAACTCCCTTTATGAATTTTTTGTTAGGCCCCTGAGTGTTCACAGGTGCCTCCTGTATATCCGAAACGGGTACATACTCAACCCCGCATATCCGATTAACAAGAACGCCAAAACTCATTTCAGGAGACTCCAGGATTAGCATCTGCGCTCTCTTTTCGAAAGGCGTGATAGAAAGCCCGAGCAAATGTCGAATATCGACAACAGATACGACCCTGCCTCTAACATTGGTTATCCCGACAACGAAAGATGGAACATGAGGTAGAGGGGTAATTCCTACGAGCATCCTCACCTCTCGCACGTATTGAACCTCAAAAGCATATCGTTCGTTACCAAGTTCAAAAGCCACTAGAGAAATTGTTTTTTCCGCAGTTTCCTGCTCTTCTCGAACTTTGGCCAGTTCTTCGGCTCGCTTTCTGAGGATTTCACGAAACCCTGATGCATCACTCCCGGGGGCATCAATTGAATCCTCATTCAAACGCACCATTTCCTCCCTCTGAACTTTCACTTTCGATTAAATAATTTTCTCCTCTCCACCGAACATCCTTAAGGAACCACTCAAGAGTGGTAATAGCTTCGCTCACGGTCATTGTTTCGCCATAAGGAAGGACTTCATTCTTGTCCTGCTTTTTAAGTAGTAAATCGTAGGCTTTTCTCCAGTAACGTCTAGCAAGATCTTTTCGCCCGACCATTTGATAGGTAGAGGCAAGAAATAACATAGGACTGATAGCATCAGGGTTCAAATAAATGGCTTGTCTGTATGCGACTATAGCTTCGTCGAGACGGTCTAACTCTCTGTAAAGAAATGCTTTGATTACGTAAAGGGCCGGCTCAAATTTGCAATACTCGGTTAATTGCTCAACAAATGTAAGAGCTTCTGTGCACCGTCCCGAGTCAATCATGGTCCTGACAAAAGGATCGAGCAAATTATAAATATCCTGTGATGAAAAGCAATTGCCTCGATCAATTACAATATGTCGAAATAAAGCCTGTTTTGCTTCTTCGAATCGGTTTTCAGCAACCAGGCGCCTAAATTCTGAAAAAATCTTATCCTTATCAGGAGCTACAAAAGCCGAAGTTTCATCATCTATATCACTCGCTTTGCTGCTGTGACATGCTTTTGTGTTTATTTCTACTCTGGAACGACTGTTGGCACCCTTAATTTTGGCAACATTAGATAAATTATCAGGCTTTTTCAATAAAGTAACACCGTTAACTTTAAAGCGTTTCCACTTCTTTGAATCGGCCCAAGGAAGTTCCGGCATAGCCAAAACAAGCCATCCGCCGGGAGAAAGTGATCGGTAAAAGCGATCCAGAACATACTGGCGTTTATCCTCACTAAAGTACATTATTACGTTTCGACACATAATCAAATCTAAACCAACGGTGCTGGTATGAAGCGATGGGTAAAGGTTTTCCATCAGATTCAGCACAAAAAAGTGTACGCGCTTCTTAATTTGCGGTGCAACCTCCCAGCAGTTGTTCGAAAACGAAAAATACTTCAAATACCTTTGTGGTGGATCTTTGCGAAAGGACCAGGGTCGGTAGACACCTTTTCGGGCCTGTTCGATGGAAGCTTTGTTAATATCGGTTGCGATGATGGTGTAATCCCAACCTCTACTATCCCACTTCCTTGCTTCTTCAAAGATAGCAGCCAGCGTGTAAGCTTCTTCACCCGTACTGCAACCGGCACTCCATACCCGCATAAGCAATTTGTCACCTTTAGCAATTTTCTGCTCAAGCCGGTCTGGAATAACATAACGTTCCACAATTTCTAAGACCTTCATATCCCTAAAAAAATAAGTTTCACCCACTGCGAAAAGAGAAGCAAAAAATTGCAGTTTTTCTGTATGAGAATATTCTTTCCAGACACGCTGAAGCAAGTCAGATACTGAGTCAAAGCCCTCCCTTCGAGCCATTAAGTTCAGAGACTTCAATGCATTAGCACAGGCAATGTTATCAATCTTCAGCCCAAGGTGTTCTAAAACAAATATTAAACAATCTTCAATATCTTTGGGAACTGATGCTATAGTTTTAGCCTTTTTGGTTGTTTCCATTGATCTTCACAGATTCCATACCATCTCGATCAGGCGGCAATACCTCGCATGTTAGTTCAGACAACCTTGAAAGCCCGAGCAGTATAACAGGAGTGTCTTTCCAGTAGGCAATATCTTCAATTAGTCCATGCGGTTTTATTACCGAAGAACGAGTAAGTTCCTGGATTCCTACAATCTCATCGACAACCACCACCGCTCCGGCCGAATCTTTGGAAATGACAATAAATTTATGATGTCGTGATATATCAACGGACCTGCCCGTAAAATATTTGTGGAGATCCAAAACCGGCAGAATGGTTCCATGGTAGTTTATGTATCCCCTAATGAGATGCAGATCTTCGGGAATCTCGATCAGAGCCACAGGTAATAGTACTTTAACAACATGCTGAACAGGAATGGCGCAAATTTTTGAGTCAACTCTGAAGAGTAGAAACAATTTTATCTTCACCTCACCCGAGGGGGCTACCATTTCTTAACATGGACTAACCAGCCTTTTACATTTCGGCGTAAACATACTACAATGATAACACTTAATAGAAAAGGTTTTGATTTTGAAGAAGACGATAAAAATGGTAAAGCGGTTGGCACAATCTTTCTGTTGATTATACACCTGGCGGTGATGAGTCGCTAGGAAGTAAAGTAATGAAAGTGAGGATATAGACTAATGGGATGGTTCAAAAACCTCTTCGGAAAAGATAAGGCAGAGGAAGAAAAAAAGCCCAAAAACGAAATAAACCAGGGCATTGGTTACATGTATCTGATTATGGGATTGCAGGTACTCTTTGTTCTCGTGATAATGGGTATCATGCTTTTTGTCGGCCGGATTATAGCAACGCCCTGGTGGGTATTCGCCATTATGTTCCTCATTGGCGTTTCTGGCTGCGTCTATATTTACAAAAAGGCAAAACGCAAATGGGTAACTTTCAAAAGCGCCCTGCAAAACCTAGACCTTTCTGATAAAAACTACGAAATCAGCATTATGGGCGGCATGCTTACAATGCGAGTTGAACACAATCCAAGGCGTATGATCGAAGCCGGTGCCGTATCCGCGCGTCCACCTGCCCTTCCGCCGACACCCACAACCCACCAAGAAGAAGCAGAGGAAAGCAAAACAGCTTGAGTCAGCTGCTGTAAAATAAAGACATGGCGTCGGCAAAACCTGGAGAAAATGGGTCTTCAAGAATACGTAATGTCGGGAGAGCTGTTTTTCTGGGAACGGGACTCTTGGGGGCAATTGTCTTAATAAAAACCCTATACCTCCAGACTTTCCAACATGGAAAGTGGCTTAGGCGCTACGAAGCTCAGGTCTATACGCAAAAGCGTTATCATTTCTTCAGAAAACCCATCGTTGACAAAAACGGATACCCTCTGGCTATAACCATTGTGGAAAAGTCGGTATGCGCCGATCCTATACAGGTATCCAATCCTGCAGAAGCTGCCTCTACCCTTTCAAAAATACTAAAAGTTCCCGAAAAAACCCTGATGAAAAAGCTATCAAGCAAAAAGCGCTTTACCTGGATAAAAAGACACATATCTGATCAAAAGGCACAACTCATTAAAAGGGCGAAAATCCCCGGAATTTACATAATTAAGGACAGAAAACGATATTATCCACACAAATGGCTTGGAGGGCAGGTAATCGGGTTTGTTGGTTCAGACGGCCACGGCCTTGAAGGCATTGAAAAGTGTTATGATGACGTCCTCTCGGGGCGCGAAAGTAACAAGAAGGTAGCCCGTGACGGACTGGGGCGACTTCTGTGGGCGGGAGCACCCGAAATCTGGGCAGATAAAAGTGAATTGAAGCTAACCGTTGATAGCTATATCCAATTCGTCAGCGAGCGGGCCATTCAAAAGTGTGCCGAAAAGTACAGAGCTAAATCTGCTCAAGTGGTGGTGCTGGACATCAGCACTTTCGAAATCTTAGCCATGGTTAATTGGCCTTTTTTTGACCCTAACCTTTATAAATATTACAGCCCTGAAGCATGGAGGAATCGAGTCATAATGGACATTTTTGAACCTGGATCAACATTTAAGCCCATTGTTGTTGCTGCGGCATTGGAAGAAAAAATTCTTCGTCCTAATAGCATCATATTCTGCGAAAACGGATCCTTCAGAGTGCCTGGCCACACGATAAAAGATGTTCATCCTCACGGATGGCTCAGCCTTTCCGATGTTGTCAAGTTCTCCAGCAATATAGGTGCCGCCAAGGTGGCAATGCGGCTTGGAGCCGAACGCTATTACCATTACATCCGCAAGTTCGGTTTAGGTTCCAAGACAGGAATTGACCTCAGCGGCGAAGCCAGAGGCATTATTCGAGACTGGAAGTCCTGGCGCCCCATTGATCTGGCTACTGCCGCATTTGGGCAGGGCATCGGGGTTACAGTTCTTCAGCTTGCGGTAACCTTTGGTGCCATAGCAAACGATGGAATCATAAAAAAGCCTTTTATAATCAAAGACCATATAAAGCAGAATGAAGGTCGGCGAATAATGTCCAGAGAAACGGCTCGTGAAATAAGAAAAATGTTGGTTAGAGTAACCGAAAAAGGTGGAACAGGAGTAGCTGCTGTTCCGGAAGGCTATAAGGTGGGTGGAAAAACCGGGACCGCTCAGAGGATTGACCCTCGGACGGGGAAATATTCCAGGGGAAGTTACACTGCCCTATTTGTTGGTTTCGCACCCGCCGATAATCCCAGAATAGTTGTCGCCGTTGTGGTACATGAACCTCACGGCGCTATTTATGGAGGCGTAGTTGCTGCTCCTGTTTTCAGGGAAATTGTGCAGAATGTTTTGCCTTACCTTGGAATATTTCCAAAAAGCAAGGTGGAGAACACCTGATGAGAATCCTGCGAGATTTAATCTCATGTATTGACGGAATACGATGTAATGGCAACACCGACATTCCCATAAAAACTATTTGCACCAATAGCAAAAAGGTGCAGCCGGATTCCCTATTCGTGGCAGTTAGAGGAACCCGCATGGACGGTCACAATTTTATTGAGGAGGCTGTAAAAAATGGAGCAACGGCTGTAGTTTGTGAAGATCCTCCACCAAAAAGACTTCCTGCAACTACGGTTATAGTACCCGATTCAGCAAAAGCCCTGGCCTTGCTTTCTGCAGCCTTCCACAGCTTTCCAACTAAAAATATGAAACTCATCGGTATTACTGGCACCAACGGAAAGACCACTACGGCAATACTTATCGAACAAATGCTCCAATCATGGGCCATTAACACAGGAAGGATAGGCACTCTAGGATATTGCTGGAATCACAGAAGCATAAAAGCATCTCTTACAACACCGGATCCAGTTATATTACAAGAGATATTCAGCAAAATGAAAAATGATGGTGTAGAGGCTGTAGTAATGGAAGTGTCATCTCATGCTCTGGCTCAAAATCGAATTCACGGCTGTTTGTACGACCTGTGCCTGTTTACCAATCTCTCCCAGGATCACTTGGATTACCACAAAACAATGGAAGATTATTTCACTGCCAAAGAACAGCTTTTCCTTGAACATTTAAAGCCCGGCAGATGGGCTGTTGTTAACGCAGACGACCCTTATGGTAAACGCCTAATCGAAGACCTGCGAAATTTAAACATAAAAGTCATTAGTTACGGAATCGACTCAAAAGTGGCAGATGTAAAAGTTACAGCGATGGATTGCTCCACAAGTGGCCTGGAAATGGAAATAGAAACGTTGCGCCCAATCCCACAAAAAATTTACATCAATTCCTCGCTCCTCGGCAGTCTTAACGCTTACAACATCCTTGCATCTGTGGCAGCAGGCGTTGTACTTGGCATACCAAGGGAAACAATAGCAGAAGGAGTCCGTAAGGTTACTAAAGTCGAAGGACGCCTCGAACCCGTGCCCATTCCAGCCGATTTCAACTTAATTGTAGACTATGCCCACACGCCGGACGCAATGGAAAAGGTTCTTCAATGCCTCAGGGAATGGACTGAAGGAAAGTTGATAGTGGTTTTCGGCTGCGGAGGTGACAGGGATCCAACGAAGCGCCCTTTGATGGCTCAAGCAGCTACAAGATTTGGCGATGTGGTAATAATAACCAGCGACAATCCCAGAACGGAAGATCCGCAGCAAATCATTGACCACATAGTTGCCGGTATGCCGTCACACTGGAAGTATGTTGATCCGGAAAGGATTGTTATCCAGGGAAGAAAATCATCCTACACTGTAATTCCCGATAGAAAAGAAGCCATTCGATTAGCCCTTACGATAGCAGAAAGGAATGATACCGTATTCCTCGGCGGAAAAGGACATGAAACTTACCAGATCATAGGTACCCAACACTACCCATTTGACGATCGCAAAGTGGCACTGGAATGTTTTAGAGAAATTAACAACTTGTCTTCATCTCTGCGGTTGTAATGTATATTCACGGTTGTTTAGTTTCAAGGTGCTAACGCACCTGCGGGCTTTCATCCCCTCCCTTACGGAAGAAATCTTCCCGCCCGCAAAAGATAAGATTTACAAAAGCTAACATAGCAAAATTTAATTACTTCAATGGTTTACACAAATTAATGAGAAAAGTTGGCAAACTTAGAGTAGCGAGGTGCGCCATATACGCGGCACACCCTACATTTGCAACCACGAATCTCGGCTACATCGAGTACAACTGAGCTCCCTCGATTATTCTGACGCCTTCCTGTTGAAGGGTTTTTATAGCCTCGTCCGTATTGTCAAACCGAAAGATTAAAACAGCATTGTTCCCGCTTTGTTGGACAAAGGCATACATGTACTCGACATTGATTCCGGCCTTTCGTAAAATTTCGAGGATACGGTGAAGCCCTCCTGGTCTATCCTCCACTTCAACGGCAACCACGTTAGTCTTTCCGACAGTAAACCCATTTTCTTTAAGGGTCTGCTTTGCCTTTTCAGTGTCGTTTACAATCAGCCTGAGGATTCCGAAGTCAGAGGTATCAGCAAGAGACAGAGCCCTTATGTTAATCCCAGCTTCGGCAAGCACCCTCGTTACTTCGGCTAAACGTCCCGCCTTGTTTTCCAGAAATATGGAAATTTGCTCAACCTTCATACCGGCCACCTCCGGTCTCTTTTACAGTTTTCTCTTATCAATTACTCTCTTGGCCTTCCCTGCACTTCTCTCAATCAACTTGGGTTCAACCAGCTGTACCCTGGCCGAAACTCCTAGATATTCTTTTATATTCTTTTCAATCTTCTTCTCCAACTGCTGAAGCTTCTTAACCTCGTCGGAAAATGCCTGCTCCCCCACCTCAACCATAACCGTCAGGACATCCAGATTACCCTCTCGCTCGACTATTAATTGATAGTGAGGCTCAACTTCTTCAATTTCCATAAGAACACTTTCTATCTGAGATGGAAAGACATTCACACCACGGATAATGAGCATGTCATCGCTCCTGCCCGTGATTCTGTTCATTCGGATGTGGGTCCTTCCACAAACGCAGGGTTCGGGATTCAGAGACGTTATGTCTCTGGTTCTGTAACGAATCACCGGAAAGGCCTCTTTTGTTATGGTCGTTATGACAAGCTCCCCTGTCTCGCCATACGGTAAGTTCTCACCCGTCTCAGGGTCAATTATCTCCGGAATAAAATGATCCTCAAAAATGTGCAATCCCCGTTTTGCCTCGAGACACTCCACGGAAACACCGGGGCCGATTATTTCGCTCAATCCGTATATGTCCAGCGCCACAAGATCCAGTGCCTTTTCTATCTCATCTCTCATCCTTTCAGACCAAGGTTCAGCTCCAAAAAGACCAGCCTTCAATTTCAAGCTCCTCGGGTCAATTCCCATTTCTACTGCCACTTCTGCAAGATGCAGAGCGTAGGAAGGGGTGCATGTTAGAATAGTCGAACCAAAATCTCTCATTATCATGATTTGCCGTTTAGTATTGCCACCAGATATAGGAATAACCGATGCCCCAAGTTTTTCGGCTCCATAGTGAACACCCAGCCCACCTGTAAACAATCCATATCCGTATGCATTGTGAATAATATCACCTCTTGTGGCACCAGCGGCAGAAAGAGCCCTTGCCATTAGTTCGGCCCACGTTTCAACATCTCGTGCTGTATAACCAACAACGGTAGGCTTTCCTGTTGTACCCGAAGATGCATGAATCCGAACAACATTTTCCATAGGAACTGCAAAAAGCCCAAAAGGATAATTTTCCCTTAAATCCTGCTTGGTAGTAAAAGGCAAGCGCTTCAGATCATCCAGGCTCTTAATTTGGTCGGGTTTAACTCCAGCTTCGTCAAATTTCCTACGATAAAAAGGCACCGTCGCGTAAACTCGTTCAACAGTGTTTTTCAAACGTTTCAACTGTATGGCTTCAAGAGCTTCCCTTGGCAAAGTTTCAAATTCCATATTGTAGATCATGCGCATCCCTCCTCAAAAAATTTGAGGACCATGGAGAGCTTTCCGCTATCCCCATGGTCCTCTTTATTCTCCACCGTTTAGAACGGTGTCGCTCTACACCATGGGCGGCTTATGTTAAACCGCCACTAAAGAAGAAAAAGGAACTAGAAAAACTAAAAAAGGGAAATATCTCTATCAATATGGCCATGCCCACCGAAGCCCCACTTACCTTACTAATGGATATAAGTCATGCACTTCTGGGTCAACTCAAACAAATTCTGCGGAAATACACCCAGATAAAGTACACCGATCGAGGTTAAAAGCAACGCAACAATCGTGGGCGTAGCGTTTATTGCAGGTCGAACCGTTCCTTTAAAATCCTCAAAGAACATGTATATCAAAACTCTGAGGTAAAAGTAAGCCGACACCACCGAATTCAAAACCGCCAGTACAACAAGCCACACATAACCAGCTTCCAACGCTCCCTTGAAAATGTAAAATTTGCCCATAAAACCTGCTGTTGGTGGCAGCCCGACCATAGAAAACATAAAAATGGTCATCATCACCCCCAGAAAGGGGTATTTAAACCCGCTACCTGAAAGGCTCTCCAGCGAATTCCCCCGATCTTGAAAAAGTGCAAGAACTGCGAAAGCACCGATATTCATAAGGGCATAAGCCATAAGATAAAAAATTATCGCTCCAAGAGACGTGCGATTGAGGGCAACAAAACCAACAAGGATATAACCTGCATGAGCAATGCTGGAATAAGCAAGCATTCGTTTCACATTCTTCTGTATCAGAGCACACACATTGCCTAACGTCATGGTTATTGCAGAAATGACCATGATTACCGTGACGATGTCAAAAACCACAATCTGCAATCCAAGCACAAATACCCTGATAAGCATAATAAACGATGCCGCTTTAACTCCCGAAATCATGAAAGCCGTAACCGAGGTTGGTGCTCCTTCATACACATCCGGCGTCCACATGTGAAAAGGAACGGCCGCAACCTTAAAAAGAACACCCGCAAGAACCAGCATCGCACCAACAAGCAATATCTGCGGCTTTGTCCCTCCAAGGCCGCTCTTGAAAGACTCTAGAACCTCTCCAAAATTCGTAGTCCCCAGAGTTCCATAAATAAAAGCTATACCCAGCAGCATAATAGCCGACGAAAAGGCTCCCAGCAGGAAATATTTCATCGATGCTTCAACAGATCGTTCATCCGTTTTGAACATACCCGTTAAAACGTAAACCGAAAGCGACATTGCTTCCAGGCCCAGAACTAGCATGATGAGGTCATACGAAGTCGCAATAAAGCTCATGCCCACTGTAGAAAGCATTATAAGCGCATAATATTCTCCCTTGTGCTTTATTCGTCCACAAATGTAGGGCTCTGACATCAAAGATACAAGAAAACCAATGCCGTAAAAAATGAACCTGAAAACACCGGCTACCTGGTCGTACATGAACATATTGTAAAAACCGAACTTGTCCGCTCCATATTGAAACCAGTTAACAGTAAAGGCAACGACAAAAGCCAACGCCGAAACCATGTTAAAGTTAACTTGCCTTTCCACCCGACTGAACGCACCAGCCAGCAACAACGCGAATGCGAACCCGATGAGTATTAGATCCGGTAAGATTGTGAGGACATCAATGTTCGCCATTATTTACCCCCTCTGATAAATGCAAGAGGTTCAGTCCTTTCATGAACAGTCATCACTACACGCTTGTGATAATTATCAATGAACGCCTCTACAGACGCATGCATCTTGCTCAGGAAATAATTGGGACACACACCCATAACAACATACAAAATCACAATGGGTACCATTAACCCAACCTCACGAGCGTTCATATCAGGCAAGTGTTTGTTTTCCTCGTGAGTAATGGGTCCATACATGACCCTTTTGTACATCCACAAAAGGTAAACAGCTGCCAGGATTACACAGGTTGCAGCTATAATCGCCCACAATGGGTTAGCTTTAAAAGCCCCCAGGAAAATAAGAAACTCGCCGACGAAACCATTCAAACCAGGAAGTCCCACCGATGAAAGAACGGTTATCATAAAGAATGCTGCAAAAAGAGGTATCACCTTTGCTATTCCACCGAAATCCTTGATCAACCTGGAATGCCGCCTTTCATAGAGCATTCCGACCAGGATAAACAAAGCACCCGTGCTCAAACCATGATTCAGCATCTGATAAATGGACCCCTCAACACCTTGCATGTTCAGGGCAAACAAACCAAGCATGACCGCTCCAAGGTGACTCACCGACGAAAAAGCTACCAGCTTCTTAACGTCTGGCTGAACAACAGAAACAAGGGCACCGTAGACCACCCCGATGATTGAAAGGGCGACCAGAAGCGGCAGCATCGCATGAGTGGCATGGGGAAATAGAGGTATTGCGAATCTGATGAAACCGTACGTTCCCATCTTCAAAAGGATGCCAGCAAGTATAACACTTCCGGGTGTTGGAGCTTCAACGTGAGCATCGGGAAGCCATGTATGAAACGGGAACATCGGAACCTTTATAGCAAAGGCTAGCGCAAAAGCAGCAAAAAGCCATATCTGAATCCCAAAAGGTGCCAGCACTTCATACCACTTCATGAGATCGAAAGAGTATTCGCCCGTGACTTTGCCGATATAAAGATAATAGAAAATAATCGCCGCAAGCATCAAAACACTTCCAAAAAAGGTGTAAAGAACGAACTTAATGCTTGCATATACTCTCCTGGGGCCGCCCCATACTCCTATGATAAAGTACATCGGGATGAGCATAAGTTCCCAGAAAACGTAGAAAAGCAACATGTCAAGAGCGCAGAAAGTGCCGAGCATGCCAACTTCAAGAACAAGCATACAAACTAAAAATTCTTTTTCATACTTATCAATGTACTTCCAGGCAGAAAGAATACATATTGGACAAATAAAAGTGGTTAAAAGATAAAGAAAGAGCGAGATTCCATCTATACCAACAATGTACTGAGCCCCTATGGACTTTATCCACTGTCGCCGTTCAACAAACTGAAAGCCGGGCTCAGAAGGATCAAAATAGAAAAGCAAATAAAGAGAAAGCAAAAAGTCAATCACGGTTACGGCCAGAGCAACGTTTTTAAGCAATTCTACGTTCTCGCGACGAATTAGAACTAACAGAGGAACACCCACCAGCGGGAAAAAGGTAACTATTGTCAAAATCTGAATCCCTTCCATTTTCTACCTCTTACACCAGTAGTATGAGCAGTCCGATTACAATTCCCCAAATGTAATGATATATGTATCCTGTCTGTATCCTGCTTAAGATTGAACCAAACAGGTATATGGATTTACCCGTGCCATTGACGGCGCCGTCAACCACCATTTCATCAAACTTCTTGGACGAAAAAGCTGAACCCAAAACACCCCTAACAAAGGAACCGTTATAAATCTCATCGACAAAGTATTTATTATACACAACTTCATACAGCCTGTGGTACTTTTCCGCAAACCGAACCGGCAACGACGGATCCTTTATGTAACACCAGTAAGCTGCAAGAAATCCCAGAAAGGCAAGGCCCGTTGAAATAGCCATAAGAGCATACTCAAGGAAACGTGGATACTCGTGCCATTCAACCTTATAGGCATGCTCGGTTATGGGTTCCAAAAAATGATGAAGGTGATTTTTACCTCCCAACGCTTCCGGAATACCAATATAACCACCTACCACCGAAAGAAAGGCAAGCACAAAGAGAGGTATTAACATCACATAAGGCGATTCATGGATGTGATGCTTTGTCTCTTCATCCATTCGTTCCTGACCATAAAAGATCAGAAATAGCCATCGGAACATGTAAAAGGCCGTCATGCCCGCCGTCACTGCCCCGATAAACCATAGTATCGGACTACCATAAGGGCTGGAATAAGCATACCACAAGATTTCATCTTTGCTGAAAAATCCCGAAAAACCGGGCATTCCCGAAATCGCAAGCGTCGCAATGAAGGCTGTCACGAAAGTAGCCCGAATATACTTTCGGAGCCCTCCCATTTTCATGACATCCTGTTCACCACCCATCGCATGGATGACACTACCAGCACTGAGAAATAGTAACGCTTTAAAGAAGGCGTGGGTTACCAGGTGAAAAATCCCCGCCGCAAATGCTCCAACACCCACGGCAAGAAACATATAACCGAGCTGACTTATCGTGGAATAGGCAAGAATACGCTTTATATCACGCTGGGCAAACCCCATGCTGGCTGCAAAAATCGCCGTGGCAGCGCCTACAGCAGCAACAACCGCCATAGACACAGGAGCCATGGTGAAAAGCGCGTTGCAACGAGCAACCATGTAAACTCCAGCCGTTACCATGGTAGCAGCATGAATGAGTGCAGACACTGGTGTTGGACCTGCCATGGCATCGGGAAGCCACACATAAAGCGGTATCTGTGCCGATTTTCCAGTGGCTCCCATGAAGAGAAGTAAAGTAATGGCAGTAGCTATAAAGCCATTATAGGTCAACACATGCTGGGCATTTTCGAAAACGTCAGAGTAATTCAGGCTGTGAAAAGTAGCGAAAATCAGAAACATTCCTAGAAGAAAGCCATAGTCACCAATTCTGTTAACTATAAAAGCCTTGTTTCCGGCGTAAGCGTTGTAATCGTCTTCAAACCAAAATCCAATTAGCAAATACGAACAAAGGCCCACCCCTTCCCATCCAACGAACATCACGGGAAAATTATTGGCCATAACGAGAATCAACATGAAAAACACAAAGAGGTTCAGGTAGGAGAAGAAACGAGCGTAAGAAGGATCATCGTGCATATAACCTATGGAGTAAACATGAATGAGAAAGCTGACGCCCGTCACGGTAAGCATCATCACCATGCTAAGGGGATCCAGAAGAAAGCCTATATCCAGCGATAGATCGCCAGATACCATCCACTTGTAAAAGGGTACTTCGATGAACCGCTCATGCGGGGGCAAACCCAACAGCTGATAGAAAGCTAGAGCAGAAAGCAAAAAGGCAATGCCTACAGAACCAACCCCCACAGAATGAACCAGCGTCCTGTCCCAGCGATAACCAAAAAGAACGTTTATAAACGCTCCCAGAGCTGGAATTAAAGCAACCAAAGCTATGCTGAAACTAACCCTCTGATACAAAAGGAATAGAAAAATCGTAAATGCCACACCTATAGCAGCTGACGAGACAACATGAACCAGCCGCTTTTCCCACTTATCCGCAAAAACTCCAAATATGCCGTTGAGAAAAGCTCCAAACAGAGGAAACAATGGGACGAGAATTATGTAATCGAACATACCTCTAACCCCTCATCGTGTTTAGCTCGTCCATATCCACCGATGCTTTCAACCTAAATACCATCAGAATTATCGCCAGCCCAATGGACACCTCAGCCGCCGCAATTGCCATAACAAAGAGAACATACATCATACCAATGGCAGACTTGAGATAATGAGCATAAGTGATAAACACAAGATTTACTCCATTTAACATAAGTTCAATACACATGAAACAGATGATAAGGTTGCGCCGAATGAGAAAGCCAATAACCCCTATACAAAAAAGAACCACCCCAGTCAGGAGAAAAAAATTTTGCAACCCAATAACAGGCATCGAGCCCTCCTGCTTATAAAATCAACTCGCCTCTCGTTTTCCCAAAACAATAGCCCCTATAAGACCTACCAGTAACACCAGGGATGCTACCTCAAAGGGCAAAAGGTAATTCGAAAACAAATACTTACCGATAACCTGGGTCGAACCCATACCCTCTGGAATCTTAAGTCTACCGCTCTCTATCAATATCTTGCTGGCATAACCTACCATGGCTAGCTTTAAAGACAACGCAAGACCAAGTAGAACACCAACAGCCCGTCTCGAAATCAAAAGTTTCTCCCGCTTTGCCCGTTCGAGGTTCAGAAGCATTATAACGAACACAAAGAGCACCATGATTGCACCAACGTAAACTATAATCTGAATCGCCGCTATGAATTCAGCATTGAGCAGCACATAGTTACAGGCAAGCATAACCATCACACCTATAAGAGAAGCTGCGCTGTAAACTGGATTTTTCTGAAGGATGGTTGAAATGGCAAATAAAACCGCCAAACCCGAAAACAAATAAGCCAAATATGTGGAAATCATTTCACCACTTCTCCCCTTTGCATAAGGATGTCCTTATCAAGCAACAGCTCTTCCCTCTTATAACGAACATTTTCATATTCACGCGTCAGATAGATAGCATCAACAGGACAAACGTCTTCGCAGAAACCACAATAAATACATCTATATCCGTCGAGAATATACGAAATGGGATACCGCCTCCCCTGCTCGTCTTCGCCTATTTCAATGGTTATGGCCTTTGAAGGACAAACGGCTTCACACAAGCCACAGGCTACACATCTTATCGTGCCGTCTTTATTTCGTCGAATCGCCTGCAAGCCCCTGTAGCGCTCAAAGCTACCAACCTTTTTCTTGGGATACTGAACAGTAATCGGGCGAGTGAAGAAATACTTCAGCGTAACCATCAAACCCTTAATGAGCGGTCCCACCATGATCGCTTACCTCACCAAAAGTATCACTATGGCTGTTACAAATATGTTCAAAAACGAAACCGGAATCAGAAACTTCCACCCAAACTTCATAAGCTGATCATATCTAACCCTGGGATATGTTGCCCGTAACCATATAATTACAAAAATCAAAACGAAGACCTTTATGAGATACCACACAAAGGGCGGTAAGATAGATGGCCCCAACCAGCCGCCAAGGAATAATACCGTCCCAAGGCACGAACAAACTACAATGCTGGCGTACTCAGCTATGAAAAACATGGCAAACTTCATACTGCTGTAATCGGCATGAAAGCCCGCAACCAACTCACTCTCAGCTTCCGGGAGATCAAAAGGAGTTCGCTTGAGCTCTGCAACCGAGGCGGTCAGAAAAATAAGAAAACCAACAGGCTGATAAGCGATGAACCATACATTGCGCTGGGCTTCAACAATTTTGTCCAGCTGCAACGTCCCCGCTACCATAACCACACCAAAAATCGACAAGGTAAATGCCACTTCGTAGCTTATAAGCTGTGCCGCCTCGCGGATTCCACCGATCAAAGCATATTTGTTATTCTGAGACCAACCACCAAAAACGACCCCGTAAGTTGCAAGCCCGCTCATGGCAAAGACATAAAGAATATCAATCCTGAGGCCCGTAATTCTGAGCTCCACCGGCTCTTTTAACAACCCGAACAGTGTGGTTTTGTCCCCAAAAGGAATAACAGCAAAAATCATAAGCACAGGAATAACACTCAGAGCCGGTGCAAGAAAGTAAAAAACCTTGTCCGCCTGTTTAGTAACAATATCTTCCTTAAAAAGGAGCTTAATACCATCAGCGATAGGCTGAAGAATACCATGAGGACCCGCAACCATCGGACCCATGCGAACCTGCATGTGGGCCAGAACCTTCCGCTCCAACAATGTCAGATAGGCCACCGTGAGCATTACCAGACCGAAAACAACCAAAATCTTTATGACGATAAAAACCAACATCCCAAGATCCATAGGCATCCCCTTCTATGGCTTTACAACTCTGACCGCCGTGACCTTGAACTCGGGAATCTTACAAATCGGATCAAGCGAAGCCCCGGTAAGAAGGTTCACCCTAGCCTCCGAGAAATGAAAAGTCGAGAAAACCTCACCTCTCTTCACCCGAGGCGTTAATCTAACCTTTAACTCAATCTCTCCACGCCTACTCAGTACCTTGACAATATTACCATCCTCAATGCCAAGCTCCCCAGCATCCTCAGGGTTCATCTCAAGATAAGGCTCCGGAACAAAATAATTGCACACAACACATTTACGGGTCATCGTTCCGGTATGATAATGATAATAGCTGCGGCCAGTCATCATCACGAACGAGTACTCTTCATCCGGCTGTTCCGCGGCAGGTCTGTACTCAATAGGCGTAAACAACCCCTTGCCTCTCGCAATCTTACCAACATGCAGAATAGGCGTTCCCGGATGATCCTCAGTCGGGCAAGGCCACTGAATCCCCTGCTTCTCTAGTCTCTGATAAGTAATACCGGCATACTGAGGAGTCACAGTTCGCAACTCTTCAAAAATTTCCTCAGCGCTACCATAATTCATCTCATAACCCATGCGGCGTGCAACTTCAGAAATTATCCACCAATCATCCTTTGCATCTCCAGGAGGATCCAATGCCTTACGAACACGCTGGACACGTCGTTCCGTGTTTGTAAAGGTTCCATCCTTTTCAGCAAAACAGGCCGAAGGAAGAACCACATGGGCATATCTGCACGTATCGTTGAAGAAAATGTCCTGCACGACAAGTAATTCAAGCTTGGAAAGCGCCTCTTCCAAATGATGGAGGTTCGGGTCACTAAGTATGGGATTTTCTCCCATTACATACAGCGCCTTCAAACGACCATCGACGGCCGCATCTCCCATTTCCACCACAGTTAATCCAACATTACTCGGCAGCGACACACCCCAAGCCTTTTCGAACTTCTTCCGGAGCTCCTCGTTGGTCACAGCCTGATAACCCGGAAACGTGGCAGGAAGCCCTCCCATGTCACAAGCACCCTGCACATTGTTCTGACCCCTCAGCGGGTTAATGCCCGTTCCCGGCTTACCAATATTTCCGCATAGCAACGCAAGGTTGGCCAAGCTCTTTACGTTATCTGTACCCTTAGTATGCTGGGTTATCCCCATGCAGTAAATTATAGAAGCACGCTGAGCTGTCCCATAAAGCTTAGCGGCCTGTTCTATGTCGGAAGCCGGAACCCCTGTTATACTTTCCACATATTCTGGAGTATACTTCTCAACTACCTTGCGAAACTCCTCAAAACCCTCCGTCTGTTCCTGAATAAATTCCTGATCATGCCAGCCCTCTCGCAAAATAACATGCATCATACCATTAATGAGAGCTATATCAGTGCCAGGCCTTATGGGAAGATAAAGGGTAGCAAGCTCAGCAAGCTCAATCTTTCTAGGATCAGCTACAATAAACTTTTTGCCCTCATAACGAGCAAGACGCCGCAGTTTCATTCCCAATACCGGGTGATTCTCCGTAGTATTGCTACCCACTAAGAATATAACTTCTGCCTCTTCAATATCTCCTAGCGAATTAGTCATTGCACCGGAACCGAGCGTCGCGGCAAGACCTGCCACGGTGGAGGAGTGTCAGAGACGGGCGCAGTGATCGACATTATTTGTACCGATCACTGCTCTCATGAATTTCTGAAATACGTAGTTATCTTCATTCGTGCATTTAGCCGATGCAAGCCCAGCTATGGCATCAGACCCGGCTTCATTCTTTATGGACGATAATTTATCGGCTACAAAATCCAGCGCCTCTTCCCAACTCACTTCCTGAAATTCACCATTTTTTCGAAGAAGCGGCTTCTTGAGGCGTTCTTCGCTGTTTATGAACTCAAAACCAAACCGCCCTTTCACGCACAGTGTTCCATAATTGGGCGGGATTGTATCATCAACCGTGACTTTTACGACCTTGTTTCTGGCTACATTCAACTCAAGTACGCAACCCACCCCGCAGTAAGGACAAACCGTTCGAACCACCTTCTTTTGCCACGGCCTGGCTTTTAACGGACTCACATTCTCGGTAAGAGCTCCAACCGGACAAACAGCAAGACATTCCCCGCACGAAATGCAATTATCAGCATAGAGCGGTTCTATGCGAGCCTTGTCTCCCTCTTCGTTCACTACCAGAACCCCTCTGCCCACATGCTCCATACACACATGGACACAACGCTGACAAAGCACACAACGACTGGGGTAATATTTAATGCCCGGCGTAGAATAAGTAACTGGCGGCTCTTGCAATCGAGGAATTCCAACCCTGTGATCGGCAATACGCCCTTCCAGACCAAACTCATAAACCAGGTCCTGCAGGCGACATTCCCCGGCCTTATCACAAACCGGACAATCCAGTGGATGCCTTTCAAGAATTCGCTCGAGAACCTTCCTTCGAGTTTCAAACAGCGAAGGGCTATCAGTAATAATCACCATGCCATCTTCAACGTACGTACTACATGCCTGAACAGGCTCCGATTGCCCCTCCACTTCAACCACACATAATCCACAAGATCCTATGGGACTTACCTTTTCCAAATAACACAACGTGGGTATGTAAATGTCATTTGCGCGAGCTACATCAAGAATCGTCTGACCTTGCTCTACTTCGAATTGCCTGCCGTTAATTGTGACAACCATTGCGGCAATGCTCCTTCAAAAAAATTTACCGGTCAACTTCCCCAAGCACTATGTCAATGCTTCCCACGGCGGCCACCACATCAGCCACCATGTGCCGCCCCTCAATCATCACAGGTAAAGTGGAAAGATTTACAAAGCAAGATGACTTTATCCTCATACGATATGGCCGAGACGAACCGTCCGATACTATATAAAAGCCGAGCTCACCTTTTGGATTCTCAATGGAACTGTAAACCTCTCCCTTAGGTATCTGAAAAGCGCCTGAGGCTATCTTAAAATGCTTTATAAGAGCTTCTATATCAGTGAGCACATCGCTTTTATCGGGCATCACTACGTAAGGCACGTCAGCAAGGATAGGTCCATCTGGAAGATTAGCCATGGCCTGTTTTATAATCCTATTCGACTGCCTTAATTCCTCCATCCGCACCCTGTAGCGATCATAGCAATCCCCATTGGTGCCGTATGGAATCTCGAACTCGTAGTTTTCGTATCCACAATACGGAGTGGCCTTTCGAAAATCGAATTGCACCCCTGACGCCCTCAGCACAGGACCCGTCGTTCCCCAATTTATAGCCTCTTCCCGCGATAAAACCGCCACATCACGCGTCCTAGAAAGCCATATCGGATTCTTTGTCAAAAGAGCTTCGTAGTCTAAAATATAAGTTTCAAATGTATCGGTAAAAGACTTCAAAGCCTCCAGAAACTCAGGCGTAATGTCCTTGCGAACCCCACCTATACAGATGTAAGAAGGCGTAATACGCTGCCCAGAAATCATCTCGAACATGTCGAGAACCTTTTCACGCTCTCTGAAGCAGTAAAAGAACGGAGTAATCGCTCCGATATCCAGAGCGTAGGTGCCTATCCACAGGAGATGGGCCGCAATTCGAGACAACTCAGCCATAATAACTCGAATAACCTGAGCCCGTTCCGGAACTTCTATGCCACAAAGACGTTCCACTGCTAGAGCATAGGAGAGATTATTGCTCATGGCGGCCGTGTAATCGAGACGATCGGTCAAAACAAGATTCTGTATGTAAGTTCTTTCTTCACACAGCTTTTCAATCCCCCTGTGAAGGTAACCGATCATCGGCACGACCCGCTTTACAACTTCCCCTTCCAACTGAAGTACCAACCTTAGAACACCATGGGTCGCCGGATGCTGCGGACCCATGTTAAGGATCATTTCCTCACCAACTTTTTCCAGTGGCACTGTCATCGCTCAGTCCTCAATCCCTTCAAGTGGAAAGTCCTTCCTGAGAGGAAAATATTTGTAATCCTCTGGCATGAGAATACGCCTCATGTCAGGGTGATCGTCAAACCAGATGCCAAACATGTCATACACTTCCCGCTCAAGCCATTCCGCCCCTCGCCATACCGACGTCACACTTACCACACTTTCACCCTCGTCCACCGCAACCTTCACACGGATACGCTGGCTATTTTTGAGCGAAAAGATATGATAAACTACGTCAAACCTTGGTTTCCTGCTGGTATAGTGATCGACGGCCGTAACGTCGGAAATCAAATCAAAGGCTAGAACATCATTGGTTTTGAGAAATCTCATGAAAGACAACAGGTCCTTAGCATCAACTCTAACCTCCACACAATCCGGACACTCCCGTGCCCCCTCCAGGGTTACAGGAGAAGCGGAACGCACATACTGAAAAAGCTCTCTCTTGTTCATAAGCTCTTATCCCCTGTCCCTCAGCGACTCTCTGTCTATCTTCTCCCTCAGCTTCATTATCGCTGTCAGCAGGCTTTCTGGTTTTGGTGGACATCCAGCCATGTAAACATCCACTGGAATGTACTGGTCTATACCCTGCACAACATTATATGTCCGAAAAACCCCACCAGTACAGGCACAAGCACCATAGGCAATGACCCACTTCGGCTCTGGCATCTGCTCATAAAGCCGAAGTACCATGGGCAACATCTTCTTCGTAAGCGTCCCAGGAACTATTAAAAGATCCGCTTGCCTTGGAGATCCACGATAGACTTCCGCCCCAAAACGAGCAATATCATGGCGCGCAGAAACAGTAACCATCATCTCAAGGGCACAACAGGCGAGCCCAAAGGTCATAGGCCAGGGGGAATTCTTTCTTGCCCAATTGACAACCTTGTCAAGGCAGGTAGTAACAATACCAAGGTGGCTTTCTATTCCCATTCTAACGCTCCTTTGCCCCAAGCATACAAAAGCCCAAGTAAAAGAATCAGCACAAAAACCGCCATCTCAATTAGGCCCAACAGCCCAAGCCCCTTAAACAACACAGCCCAGGGAAACATAAAGGCCACTTCAACATCAAAAACTATGAATAGCATCGCATAAATGTAAAACCTTACGGGAAAACGCTCCCTGGCCGTCCCAACGGGCACATTACCACATTCATAAGGCAACAATTTATCCTCAGACGGCTTCTTATGCCCGATAAAATTGGAAACAAAAAGCGTAACTACTGCAAACAGGACAGCTATGATAGCAAGGATTAAAACAGGCAAATAACCAGCAAGCATCCTCATGCCCCTCGGCTGCTAATGGTTAAATAAGCAATGCCTCGCGTACCTAGTTACAAATTCCACATAGACCAGAAGCACAGGTATTGTCAAGTAGCAATTGTGAAAATTATCTCGTTTTTTGATGATGCGAAATCTATGGGATCTGTCATAGACATTGATTTTGTAGCCCATGTGGCAATGTGCACAAATGGATGAACAACATCAGAAGAAGTGGACACAAACTCCCAACCCAACAATGCACAAAAAATCCGGAATGCTATCTATACAGCACTCCGGACCTTAAGCCATCAGAGAATTCTTGCTAGTAATTGCTCAGAAACTCATCAAGGATGTCAACAGATTTTTTCTGAACAATAAGATCGAACATCTTATCTTTCACGTCCTTCGGCAACAACTCGATGCTCTTCGTCGTAGCCGAGTCAAACTTAGCAGTGGGAAATACCTTGAGTATCTTATCCTTCTGGGCATCGTTTGCGTACACCCTGATAACCTTTAAACCGGCCAGCATTTCTTCACACATCTCGGCAAGGCCAGCTTCTTTTAGTTTTTCGTAGCGCTCTTCATTAACCCAGATATTAATGGGGTACCTTTCTTCTGCCATTCTTACGCCTCCCTTTCCGTTTAAAAAATTATTCAAGCGGCGGAACGCTGAATACAGGCGTTCTGTTCTTGAGATACTCGTCCGTCACGAAGGGCGAACCAAAGCCATACTTTTCTGCACATTCCATTACGAGATCAAAGACTTCAGGTCTAAAAATCAGCCTAGGCGGTTTCACTCCATCCATAACAATGCTCCGAATGACCGTCCCGCTGAACTTCTGCCACTCATCTCGATGGTTACACAGCCCTTCCGAAGTAACCTCACCGCAGTGCGGACAATAGAGCCAGTTCATCGAATACACAGGCGTAATATTAAGTTCGTCTTTGATGCTTTCCAAAAGCCTGTGAGCATCATACGGACCGTAATAGGTTCCAACACCAGCATGATCTCTACCGTACATGTGATGCGTCAATCCCAAGTTTGTCCTTAAAATAGCATGAAAGACAGCTTCCTTCGGACCTGCATAGCGCATATCCCAAAAGGTTAAAGACGTCATGTGGTTATGATCACCGAAGTAACCAGCTTTCCTGAGCTCGTCCTGGCAAAGGATAATAGCCTCGTCTATGTAATCACCCTTGCGCTTCTCACCTATAATGGCATTAACCAACACGCCCACCAGTGGCTTTTCAATGGAGAGCTCCCCGTAAGTTTGTAACCATGCACCCTTCATGAGCCATTCATGGCCGGTATGAGGTACATTACGTGTCTGGTGGGCTACCACGCGCACCCACCCTTTTTCCTTAAATTTCTTTCTCATTTCCAGCGGAGGAATGAAATAAGGCTCAAAGGGAGGATTAATTTTGGGGCGATTTACTAAAGTAATTTTGCCACCAATGAACTTGTCCTTATAGGCATATGTTCTGGCGCAACCAGGATGCTTTTCTTCCGTAGTCCCGTAAACAGCCTGACAAATTGCTTTCTTATCATAATCATAAATTTCCTCAATTTCAAAAAGCGCTAGCGGATTATCCTGGTAGGTCAGCACCACGGAATCGCCTGCCTTGATTCCGTAATCGGAGATCTCAGACTCCGACATGTCAAACAAAATGGGAATACTCCACACTACCCCACTGGCAAGCCTCATATTTTTGCACACTGAATCCAGATCCGCCTTGCTCATGAAGCCTTCAAGTGGACAGAAGAAACCGTAAGCAATGTCTATTACCTCATTGGCAATCTGGCTTCTAATCGGAATCTGCTTTAATCCTTTAATCTTCTCTTTCGCCTCAGAAGGCTCGAGAATCCTTTCAACAATCTCCTTTCCACCATGCCCTATTTCCGCCATGTTCTCTCCTTTCCTTAAATATGTTTACACCTCTTACCAGTACAATTAGTGCCTCTATACACACAAACCATTGTGAATTTTAGCTCAATTTAACTGACTGTCAAACAAAAAAGCGGGCAAAAGCCCGCTTTTTGGCAGTCACAGGATTGATGCTGGCTACGGTAGAAACGCTAGTGTTAGGTTACTGCCTTTATTTCAGACTCGGCTTCACCAGTCGGCACTTCGGAAGCCTCAGCCTCCAAGTACCGATCCTTCACCCTCATAACGTAAAGAACAAGGGGACGATAGGCAAGATGAGCCCACTTAGCGAATGGAACTTCGAGCACCAGCATAGGAACCGCTATCATCAAGTGAATAACGTAAAGGGCATAGGTAGCCATAGGCCAGTCAAGGAGTCTGGTAAAGTGAATGAAGATACCAGTAAGGGTGGTCAATTCTAGCAAGATTAGAAACATCCAGTCAGTTGGATGCGAATTTTTATAGGGAGATTTACTTTTTCTAATACGACCAACCAAAGCGTAGGTACAACCATAGAGGATCGCAGCAGCTGAATAATATCCGAGCAGCCTGATTGGGTGCAAAAGAGGATAAATATCATCACGCTGGAAAAGTCGAATCATGCCCACCACCAGCAAAAACGCGGTGCTGTAACCCGTCATAATCAAAAGATGTACGAACCATTGCATCTTGTCTTCACACTTGGACCAGCGCTTTTGAGTAAGGAAGGCTACTATCAGTTCTTTGAATTCGGCCTTGTAATACTTGAATGGTATCCTCCACAGCATGTCTCCAAGAATGAACTTTATGCACCGGTAGGCATTGCTCAAAAGCAGGAACGAAAGAACCGCGGCCATAATGAGGTCGGCAAGCTCAATTTTTTCCTTTGGCCATACAGAATTCAAGCGAGCGTGCTCCCAATCGGGGTTTCCGGTATTGAAAATTAAAAGCCCAATCCCAGTAAGAATTGCCACAATAACAATCGCCACAATTTCAAACCGCTCGCTGGTGTAAAATCTTCGCGCAAATCCGGTCCAGTCATACTGAGCCGTGAGATACCGCCTAATGGCCATCATCGCCTCGCCTGGATCGGCCCCACGAGGGCACTTTTCCGAACAGGTACCGCAGTAATAACACAGCCATGGTTCGGGACTCTTTAAAATTTTATCCCTCAAACCCAGTTGTAGGTACTTCATGAGTTTTCTCGGGAATGGAGTTTTTCCTTCCGAAAGAGGGCACACTGCCGTGCAATTACCGCAATGAAAGCACTTCTTTGCATCTTTCAAACCAAACACTTCCAGCTCTTTCATTAACCCCGGATCGACCTTGATGCTCATATCCGCCTCCTTGCCTTTATCTCCAAATAATCGAATTGGGAAAGCCTCAAAAGGCTTTCCCACATAATTTCACCTAGAATCCCTTATACGGATTAGGCCCAATCTCTTCGATTTTTGCAGCAAAGTCATCCAACATCTCAGGAAGTTTTGCATAATCTGACATTGTCACTGTCTCGAACCGAACCCTTTCCGCCTCAAGCACGAGCCTATCTAGCGTTTCTTTAATCTTTCCAAGCCTAATATTGGCAAGCTCACTCCCTCGGATGAAATGACACTGATAATCGTCACCATATTTGCATCCGAGTAGCAACACCCCATCAATACCCGATGACAAAGCATCCGCAATCCAGATGATGTTCATTGAACCGAGGCACCTTAACGGAATTACTCTAACCCACGGGTTGTATTTCATGCGGCGCATTCCGGCCATATCCAAGGCAGGATAAGCGTCGTTTTCGCAGGCAAACACAAGTATTCTTGGTTTTTCTTCATACTCATCCGGAACATTGATTGCCTTAACCATATCCCCAATCATGCCCACTGAGTAATTCTTAAAGGAGATAATTCGTTCGGGGCAGGCGCCCATACAAACACCGCAGCGTCGACATCGAGTCGGATTTGGCAGCGGATTACCCTTTTCGTCTTCGTTTATGGCACCAAAGGGACACTCAACGGTGCATCTCTTGCACTGGGTACACCTTTGCATGAAAAATTCGGGAAACGACAAATCTCCGGCCCTTGGATGCACTGCCGCTCCCTTGTGAACCAGCTCAATGCATTGAATGGCCTTCATCGCCGCTCCAACTCCGTCGTCGACGGCCGTGGAAACGTTCATCGGGCGGCGCACACAACCCGCAGCATATATACCCGTTCTTCGGCTTTCATAGGGAAAGCAAATGAAGTGAGAATCCGGGAAACCATATTTCAGTATGGGAACTTCGGGGCCCTGACGATATTCCAGATTGAGCACATCGGACTTCAAGATGATGTCAGTAGGTGCCGGCTCTTCCTGAGTCTCTTCATCTTCCTGAGGTGGGTTTACTTCTTCACCGAAGGCCGTCACAGGAACAATCCCGGTAGCAAGCACCACCAGATCTAGATCCTCTACCGTTACCTCTTCACCGATAAGATCCTCTTTGCCCCGCACAATCAATCCCGTAGCCCCACTTTCAACCTCAGGATCTTGACAGCGGAGGAAAATCACTCCAGCTTCCTGAGCCTTCCTGTAAAGGTCCTCCGCCTGACCGGGCGTTCTCATTTCCTTGTAAACCACATAAACATTTGCTTCTGGATCTGCTTCTTTTAGCTCCAAAGCCTGCTTAACTGAAGCTATGCAGCACACGGTCGAGCAATAGGGCAAATGCTCCGGATCTCTGGAACCAGCACACAGCAAAAAGGCGACATTCTTAACATCGCCACCATCGCTGGGCTTTTTCACTTTGCCGGAAGCAAGCATTTCCTCAAGCTGCACCCCGGTAATTACGTTAGGGTATTTGCCATAGCCCAGCTTTTTATCCAGCTTATTCGGATCATAGGGAACCCACCCAGCAGCAAGCACAATGGCTCCAAAGCGATGCTGGACGGTAGAACCATTCTGCGAGATGGTTACATCGAAAAGCCCGGGGCCACCCGCTGTTTTTTCAACTTTGGCACCTGTATAAACGGTTATGTTTTCATGTGACTGAGCCTTCTGTATAAGCTCGTCCAAGTAACCTTCTACAAAGGTTTTATAAGGCGGAACGGCAGCCCTCTTTACCTTTTTGAAGAAACCACCAAGTTCTTTTTCTTTCTCTACCAGCGTCACCTTATATCCAGCGTCGGCCGCAGCAACCGCCGCCGCAAGGCCCGAGGCGCCTCCCCCTACCACCAGAATATCCTTTGACATTTCTTCTTCCGGCATGTAAGGCTCCGGAAGTTCCATAGCCTGAACCTTGGTAATGCCCATGCGGAGATAATCCTCCGCCATCATTTGCGTATCTTCCTCACCTGGGGGCTGACACCAAGCGACCTGTTCACGAATATTAACCCGATCCAAGACACAGCCGTCAAAATTAAAAACATCATGCATCACCCTAGGAGAACATGCAGCTATGACTACAGCGTTGACGCCTTCATTCTCTATATCTTTCTTAATTTCGGCGACGCCCTCGGCACTGCACAAGAAAGCGTGAGTCTTACAAACCGGTACGCTGAACTCTTCTTGAGCAATGTTGGCAAGCTGCTCTACATCAAGGGCGTCTCCTATACCACACCCTGAACAGATATATACACCGATCTTCTTTTCCATGAGCTTACCTCCTTGAAATCGACTGAATGGCCTTCAATGCCGCTGCCGTTCCATCCTGTACGACCTCGGCGACATTCGTGGGTGTTCTCACGCACCCGGCCGCATATATCCCCGGCTGAACCACCAGGCCAGGTAGGAATTGATAATCATCATAAGCAACCGGAATTGGCAGTGGTTCGGTAGCCGTTGTCGGCTCCATACCTGTTGCCAAAACCACAAGATCCGCAGCTATTTCATGAAGCTCTTCGGTCATGGTGTTCTCGACACGAAGAACCAGCTGATCAGAACCTTCCTGTTGTTCTATTTTGGCAACTTTCCCCTTAAAGAAAATAACGTTTTCGTCTTCTTTGACCCTGTTATAAAAGTCCTCGTAGCGATCCTTGGCCCTGATATCTATGTAGAAAATGTAAATCTTCGCATCGGGTATCTGTTCCCGCACATATGTGGCTTGTTTCATGGAAGCAAGACAACAAACGCCAGAACAAAAGGGCAGATGATTTTCATCTCTAGAACCGGCACATTGCACAAAGGCTACTGTCTTCGGAGGTTCTCCGTTGGAAGGTCGTATTATTTTGCCCTGTGTCGGTCCATTCCAAGACGCCATTCTTTCCATCATTACATTGGTAATAACATCCGGATATACTCCAAACCCATAGGTATCCAGTTTCCTTGCGTCGTATGGATTCCAGCCTGTCGCCCAAATGATAGCCCCAACCTTCAGTTCAATCTTCTGAGGCTGCATATCTAGGTCAATGGCGTCATATGGACACGCCTCTTTGACCTTTTGCGCTTCCGGACTTTGAACCAACGCTGGATCTATCACATACCTCATGGGAAAAGCCATGTCGTGAGGCAGATATGCAGCCTTGATTTTATCCATTCCATAGTTGAATGGATTATCTATCTCCATCGTCGTAGCCTCAGCACACTTACCACAGCAGGTACACTTTTCATTAACATACCTCGGTTTCTGAAGAATCACCACATCAAAGTCGCCCTCTTGCCCCGCAATAGATTCCACCGTGGCAAGGGTGAAAACCTTAATTTTAGGGTTGTTCTTAATGCGCCTGAAATTAATTTCCAGACCACAGTAAGGGGGACACAGCTTGGGAAAGTATTGATTCAGCTGCGCCACTCGGCCGCCGAGATAAGAATTTTTTTCTACCAGAAAGACCTCATATCCTGCCTCGGCGGCTTCTATAGCGGCCGTCATGCCGCTCATACCGCCTCCCACAACGAGAATACTTTGACTTACCGGACCACCCATCACCATCCTCCCTGGATTTTTATGAAAATAAGCAACGATGAGCCACTTTTATGATCTGCACACGGAAATTTGTATGCAGCGCCTCACGCAAATGCTTGTGAAAAGGCTCGCAAATCTATCCCATGTGCTTATATACACAAAGACATTTGCCCACGCAAACAAAAAATAGTGATTTATTAGCTTGACATTAGAAAGATTTGCCGGGTAGTAAGTAGCTCGTGAAAAAAAGTTCACCTTGGGAGCGATTTTTTAATAGATACCAGTACAAACGAGGAGAACCATGGAAGATCGGAAAGAACGTAAGGTATGGCTAGAGTATCTTATTAAGTTTGTTTTGTCCTGTGTTGCAGTGTTTCCCGTGTATGCTTTTCTATACCTGACCTTTCCGGCATCGCTTTTTGCTTTCTACATTATTACGGCTGTAGTTGTGATGGTATTTGCCCCGTGGGAAGAGCTTAAAAGCAAATTTTTTTCCGATTAGATTCTCGGAAAATTCGGAGCGGCGGCTAGGTTAAATATTGGCGCCGCTCTTTTTTGTTCAGCGATGTTAGGTTTTGACGCAAACTGGCATTTCCCACCTGATCCATTAAGGTTTCACAAACCAGGTAATTCTGTGCTCTGAAGACCGTTGACATTGGTCCTGTAGCCAGATATAGTCCCACGGAACGTTAGAATGGTGTTGCATCATTACGGTAGAGAAAAAGGCATAGGAGAAACTGACATGGCGGGAAAGAACATTGTTGAAGTAACGGATGGCAATTTCGAGCAGGAAGTTGTTAACTCCAATATCCCAGTGCTCGTTGATTTCTGGGCTGCATGGTGCGGTCCCTGCCGGGCCATTGCCCCGGTCATTGAGGAAATAGCTCAGGACTATGCAGGAAAAATCAAGGTTGGGAAGTGCAATGTCGATGAAAACCCGAAAACCCCGTCTCGCTTTGGTATCAGGGCGATTCCGACATTGATTTTCTTCAAAAACGGCTCAGTAGTCGAGCAAATCACAGGAGCTGTTGCGAAATCTCAAATTGTTGCAGTTATCGACAGAGTGTTATCGTAGGTTGACTGACATGGTAAAAACATCAAACTCCGATTTATACGATACCATAATAATAGGATCTGGCCCTGCGGGGTGTTCGGCGGGTATCTACGCCCGGAGGGCCAAGCTCAGGACCCTTTTAATTGAACGTTTTGCCCCAGGTGGTAAATTGCTTAATTATGAAAGGGTTGAAAATTATCCGGGTTTTCCGGAGCCTATAGCTGCTTTTGAGTTGGCCAAGCGTTTCAATGACCATGTGGATGCGTTTGGTGTGGAAAGGTTGTCAGCAGAAGTGCAGCAGTTGGATGTTTCGGGACCGGTTAAGCGGGTTATCACATCAGAGGCAACACTGGAAACTAAGACGATAATTATAGCTTCCGGGGCCGCCCCAAAAACGCTAGGTGTGTCAGGAGAGCGGGAATTTGAGGGGCGGGGTGTGTCTTATTGTGCCGTGTGTGATGCTCCCTTTTTCCGCGATCAAGATGTTGCCGTCGTTGGAGGTGGAGATGCTGCCGTAGAAGAAGCAATGTACCTTACTAGGTTTGCTAACAGAGTGTATCTCATTCATAGAAGGGATAAACTAAGGGCAGCTCAAGATCTTCAGGATCGCCTGTTGAACAATGATAAGGTTGATGTTATTTGGAACACCGTGGTGCAGGAAATCCACGGAGGAGAAGGGGGAGTAGAAGGCTTAAAGCTTTACAATAAAAAGGACGATAGGGAATTTAACCTTTCTGTACAAGGAATATTTGTCTTTGTCGGTTTTTCCCCTAATACCCATTTCGTTCCGGCTGCAATAGGCACCGACGAGAAGGGCTTTGTGATAACTAACGAAAACATGGAAACATCTGTGATGGGGGTTTATGCTGCCGGTGATGTTAGATCCAAAAATCTTCGGCAAATTGTTACAGCTACCAGTGATGGAGCCATAGCGGCTGTGTCAGCACACCGTTATATTGACGAGAATTCCCGTTTGTGGAGTTAATTCACGCTTGCCATTTATCAGCCATGTTCCCTTCGCTCAACGCAAATTAGGAACAAATGGGAAGGCGATGTCATATAATAATGAAGTTTTTAAATTAGCAAAGCCTTCTAGAAAGTATATCGGCGGAGGGAAATCAATTAGACCAAATGTAATGATTTATTCATCCGTTGTTAAGCTCACGGGCCTGATTGTTGTGTTGATGTTCTTGTTGGTTTTAAGCGGTTGCGGTACCAACCTAATGGAGTTTTATTTCGAAGATTTGTTCGGCTCCGGCAAAGAGATTGAATCCACACCGGAACATCTGATCTGGAATGGGCTTCAAGCTATTCAAGATAAGGATTACGGCGATGCACAGAAGGCTTTTCGAAAGATTATTGAGCAGTATCCTTATAGCAAGTATGTGGTTCTAGCAGAGCTTAAACTGGCCGATGCTTACTTCTTGGATGAAAAATATTCAGAAGCGGCAGTAGCTTACGAGCAGTTTGCCCGATTGCATCCGAGTCATCCTGTTGTACCCTATGTGTTGTACCAATTAGGACTATGTTATTTTGAAATGTCCGGATCTATAGACAGGGATCATGAACAACTCTTGAAAGCTCTCGGTGTTTTCAATAGGATTTCTCAGGTTTATCCTGGAACGATATGGGCAGAAAAAGCAAAGCAGAAGGCCCAGGAATGTCGACATCGTCTGGCTCAATATGAGTTATATGTTGCCAAGTTTTACATGAGACGAGGAAAATACTTGGCTGCAAAAAAGCGTCTGGAGAGGGCTCTAAGTGAATATCTGGCGGAACTAAATTCAATAGGAAAATTAAATGAGGTTGAAAAGCTGCTCAGGAAATGTAACAAAGAAGTTGAGAAGGGTGTTAATAGACCCAGTGTCTGGTCAAAGCTGGGGTTTTAAAATCCACCAGATTTCCGGTTAAATATCCAGCCGCCAAAATTTACCTGGGTAAGCCCTGTAGCAAAAGCTAGCAGGAACTTATGGGCGAGTTGGACGTTAATTTTGAAGGAGAAGGACGTACCATGAGTCGTACAAATGAATTGAACCACAGGGAAAATGGTTATACGGAAGCATCGGAAGCCACATTTCCCCAGGGGACTGTACTTAACTTGGCAGACCTTAAGAAGCAAAGCATTAAGAGCTTACTGGTGTTGGCACACCACTATGGAATAGAAGGTGCGTCATCCATGCGGAAGCAGGAACTCATTTTCTCACTTCTTCAAGCGCATGCAGAAAGAAACGGGATAATATATGGAGAAGGTGTACTTGAAGTTTTGCCAGACGGATTTGGATTTCTCAGAACACAGGATTACAACTATCTGCCAGGCCCTGATGATATCTATGTGTCCCCCTCACAAATCAGGCGGTTCAACTTGCGAACTGGTGATACCGTTTCCGGTCAGATTCGTCCTCCCAAAGACAATGAAAGATACTTTGCTTTGCTGAAGGTGGAAGCAATAAACTATGAATCACCAGAGATTGCCAAAGACAAGCTCCTTTTTGATAACTTAACCCCAATATACCCAGACCGCAGAATACACCTCGAGACCGATTCCTATAATTATTCCACGCGGGTGATGGATCTACTCACCCCAATAGGTTTTGGACAGCGCGGTTTGATTGTGGCACCTCCTAGAACCGGAAAAACCATGTTGCTCCAGAACATCGCTAACGCTATATCCATTAACCACCCCGAAGCGTACTTGATTGTTCTCTTGATTGACGAACGCCCGGAAGAAGTAACAGACATGGAAAGGAACGTAAGAGCGGAAGTGGTTAGCTCTACCTTCGATGAGCCGGCCCAGCGCCATGTTCAGGTAGCCGAAATGGTTATTGAAAAGGCGAAAAGGTTGGTTGAGCATAAAAGAGATGTTGTCATTTTGCTGGACAGTATTACCAGGCTTGCCAGGGCATATAATACCGTGGTTCCACCTAGCGGCAAGATTCTGTCGGGAGGACTTGATTCAAATGCGTTGAATCGCCCAAAACGATTTTTCGGAGCTGCAAGAAACATCGAGGAAGGAGGTAGTTTAACGATAGTTGCAACCGCCCTTATTGAGACTGGTAGCCGCATGGACGAGGTCATTTTCGAAGAATTTAAGGGTACTGGAAACATGGAAATAGTGCTAGATCGCCGACTCGCTGATAGACGCATATTCCCGGCCATAGACATAAACAAATCGGGCACTCGCAAAGAAGAGCTTCTTGTTCCACCTGAGATACTCAACCGAATCTGGATACTCAGGAAATTGCTATCACCGTTGAATCCCGTGGACGCTATGGAGTTTTTACTCGATAAAATGCAAGGTACCGAAAATAATGTGGAATTCCTTGCGTCGATGAATCAGTAAGCTCATAACTATGGCAATAGTAGCGATTATCGGACGCCCCAACGTTGGAAAATCAACTCTCTTTAACAAGCTGTCCAGGAGCAGGCGGGCCATAGTGGACGACATACCTGGTGTAACCAGAGATCGCTTGTATGCTTACATAGAATGGAACAACAAGCGATTCATTCTTGTCGATACTGCGGGTTTGCTTTTAGAAACGGAAGATCCGCTTGAATCTGGAGCTCAAGAACAGGTGGACTTTGCAATTCAAGAAGCCACAGCTATTATTTTTCTTGTTGACGCCAAAGCAGGCCTGCATCCCGAAGACAAGCATATAGCCAGTTTGCTCATGAAATCTGGAAAGCCTGTCTTCCTTGCGGTGAATAAAGTGGATGGTGCCAGGCAAGAGCTTGCCTTACCCGAGTTTTACGAACTAGGCCTAGATAAAGTTTATCCACTCAGCGCCATTCACGGCGCCGGGATACGGGAACTCATGGAAGATTTGATTGTTTGCCTGCCCGACGAACCAACTCCTAAAGACATTGAAGATGAGACTACCGTACGCATAGCCATAGTTGGCCGTCCTAACGTTGGGAAATCCACGCTAGTGAACAAATTGGTAGGATTCCCGCGTGTAATGGTAAGCGAAATCCCCGGAACCACACGGGATGCTGTGGACATAGAACTAACGGTGAACAATCGTAGATATATTATTGTGGACACCCCGGGGGTAAGACGTAAAGGACGCGTAAAGGAAAAGCTTGAAAAAATAAGCGTAATTAAGGCCTTGGAAAGCGTGCAACACACCGACATTGCCGTGCTCCTAATCAATGCCGAAGAAGGTCCAACCGATCAGGACCTGCATATAGGAGGATTCATTCAGAAAAGATACAAAGGCTGTATAATCTGTATAAACAAGTGGGATCTCGTTCAAAAAGATAAATCCTACGTTAAATTCATGCTCGAAGATACAAAACGGCGTTTTCAGTTTTTACCATTTGCTCCAATGGTGACAATGTCCGCCCACACAGGGAAAAATGTAAATAAACTGCTACCCCTAACTATGGAGATCTTCAAACAATATGTAACACGGGTTAACACAGGTTTACTCAACAGAACCTTCCGGAAAATACTGGCCAAACATCCTCCTCCAGCTAGAGGTGGTCGAATGTTGAAATTTTACTACATAACCCAGCCAGAGATAAGACCTCCCACGTTTGTACTTTTTTGCAATCGCCCAGAGGACATACACTTTTCCTATGAGCGTTATCTTGTCAACAGGTTCAGAGAGGCCTTCCATCTGGAAAGAACACCTATCCGATTGATATTTCGAGGGAGGAGTGAAAACGAGGAAAATTAGAAAGAATTCACCCAAAAATCAAATGCATCGTCGCTTTTTTCGTATTATTATTGTATTTTTTGCCGTTTCAGCCGCGTTCTTCATAATAACCCAAAAGAGAAAGAAACCAGTAGTAAAGCCTCTAGCGTTGCAGAAAGGAAAGTCCTGGTCTGGGATAATTTTTAAGAAAGTGACTGTGATACTTCCTTTGAGCGGCCCTTTCACACAGGAGGGTATTGCCGCGAAGCGAGGAATCGATCTGGCAGTGGCTCATCGAAACTCGGTAGAAAAAAATGTTTTGGCCATAAGATTTGTGGACTGGTCCAAAACCCCCATTGACACACTAACAAAGCATTCTTCTCCCGACACTCTTTATCTCGTCCACATGCCCTGTAAGACTCTTTTCGACTTCGCGTCCGTTCACAAAGGTTCTATTATAATTGCCCCTGCAACTTCTAACGAAATCCTGACCAAATTGCCCAATGTGCAATCCCTTATAGGCACAGAGGGCGACGAAGGCTGTTTTGTGGCTAGATTGTTTCTTTCTTTATCCAAAAAGACATCCATTGGAATTATTGTAAACGATACCGAATATGGAAAGGTAATTTTCCGTGCTTATCGGAATGCAATCGGTGAGCAAGGTGAAAGCATACCTTATATAAGGTGGAAAGAAGTAAAGGAAAAAGAGCTGGACACCTTTTTGAATCAAGGGTTGCAACTCCTATGGCTATGTGGTGATCCTGAATGGATAATAACAAATTATACCAAGATCAAAGCTCGTGGATATAGAGGTTTCTTTTTAGTCCCGAGGTTAATGGATTACTACTTTACTTCAGAGATACCAAAAGGCGATATTAAAAATTTTATATTTCTCCGTCCTTACACAACAGATTTCCCTTCAGAAGAAAACAAGAGTTTCCTCGAACTTTACAGGCACAAATACCTCGATAACCCCAACTGGGTTGCCGCAGTTTTCTACGACGCAATGAATTTAATTATCAAGGCCTCAGAAAATCGCGGAACAAGTACTATAGTTTACTATGGGGTTTCTGGAAGATACAGGTGGGACAGAAATGGCATAAAAGGTAATGCTTTTCATTTGGCAGTTTTCAGAAATGGGCTTTTCACAACGGCTGATTTGAATGCCTTGACGGTTTCAAGACATAGTTCCTGGATCCGTGAACGAATATAAGTAAATTATTGACAGAATGAAAGATATTTTTTAGAAAAAATGTGCAATTTCGAGGAGTTAGATTTTACAGATATAAACCACTGATTTTTCACCAGGAGGGTGAAGGGTTTTGCGTATAGACAGGATTGAACGTTCAGATGACGGAACGATAAA